>Ga0209343_10005542_pt1 | contig 15261 bp, 14 predicted proteins | sample RifCSPlowO2_02_FD_184026 | JGI IMG/M metagenome (GOLD analysis project Ga0209343, IMG submission 184026) | Groundwater microbial communities from Rifle, Colorado - Rifle CSP2_plank lowO2_0.2 (SPAdes) (version 2) | ecosystem: Environmental > Aquatic > Deep subsurface > Groundwater | place... | reverse complement strand
GTCATCAGCCGGCGGTTCCAGGGGTCCGACGATGTGATTGTGCTGCTTGGCGAAGGAAGCGGGGAGCTGGGCGGCAGCGAGTATCTGAAGCTCGCCTGCAACGTGGTTGCCGGCGCCCCGCCCGCGTTGGACCTGGCCGCCGAGCGTGCGCTCCAGGACCTCGTCGTCGCGCTCGCCGACGAGCGATGGCTTCGGTCGGCCCACGATTGTTCGGATGGCGGCATCGCCGTGACGATGGCGGAATGCTGCTTCGATACGGGCGGCGTCGGCGCCGAGGTCTCGATCGACGGCGTTTCGGTCGCGCGCGATGCGAGAATGAACGAGGCGGCGGCGTTGTTCGGTGAATCAGCCTCTCGAATCGTTATCTCGATCCGCTCCGAAGATGTGACGGCGGTGCTGGAGCGGGCGGGCTGAGCGCGATTAAGCGTCGGCCAGGAGGTGTTCCAGGGCAGCACATCGACTCGCCGCAGGAGTTCCCGCACGGCGAGATGAAGCCGCCTTGCATCGGGTCGCTTCGCCAAGCCAAGAACCAGTTCGCCCTCCGTGATTGCGGAGATGCACAGGGATACCATCGGTGCCGCCACCACCCGCTGCACAACGGCGGGATGCTCCTTGATCAAGTGGCTCACTGTGTTGGTGTCGAGCATGTACCAGATCATTTATCGTGCCCGTCGAAGGGGTCGCGATCCTGGGCACCCTGGTTGCGCTTCTTCTCATCCAGAAAGTCATCGGAGACATCGGTCCCCTTGAGCGCAATGAAAAAATCATCCCACGTCGTAGGCTTGCGGGACAAAATCACATCACCTGTTTCCACGTCCCGCCGTATAAACACTTCTTTCGCATCAAATCGATAGGCCGCCGGCAAGCGCACCGCTTGACTACGCCCGTTAACAAAAAGTTTGGCAACTTGACTCACGGCAGAGCCCTCCTTCCATGATAGATATCATAGTATATGCCAGCTCGGAGAGCTTACCAAAATAGGATGGCTTGCGTGATCGAGGCCCTGCGAGGTAATCGTGCAGCCGACTGCAAACACCCCAACTCCAGTTCCGACTTCCATAACCCGGGTCATTTGGGGTTGTAATCGCGTTCGCTCTGCCCTCATCACCCCACCAGAAACTCCTCCCGCGTCCTTCCCTTGGCCAACTCAGCCGTCAGCCAGTGCGGCGGGCGGCCTCTGCCGGACCAAGTCTCCCCCGTCGAAGCATTGCGATACTTGGTGGCTACCGCAGCGCGAGACGAAGCCTTCTTTGCAGCCCCTCCCAGATGCGCCAGGGTAATCCCGTATTCCACCATCCTGGCCTTGATCTCCGCAATCACCGCGGCGGTTTCTGCCTTTCGTGCAGCTTCCGCTTGGCGCATCAAGTCTTCCGCCTTCGCCTTCAGTTCCTTGTAACTGGCCATTTCCCTTCCCTCCGCATAATTATTTCAAACTACCAGTCGCTCCAACTCCGCCACAATCCTCTCCGCGGCCCGACCATCCCACCGCTCCGGAATCCCACCCTTCTTCCACTGCCCCGCCATCAAGCGCGCCAACACCGGCCCCAACTTCGCCGGATCGGTGCCAATCAGCTCATTAGTCCCCACAGAAACAGTCTCCGGCCGCTCGGTGCTATCGCGCAACGTCAGACAAGGCACACCCATTACCGTCGTTTCCTCAGTGATGCCGCCCGAATCGGTGACCACGCCTTTGGCATGCTTCACCAAGTAGTTAAATTCCAAGTAACCCTGAGGATCAACGTAGTGAATGCCAGGGATCTGACCTTCCAGTTCGTGCAGACTTTTCGCCGTGCGTGGATGCACCGGAAACACTACAGGCAACCCTTGGGTCCCCTCCGCAATCGAACGCAGCAAGCGCGACAACTGCTGCTCGCCATCCACATTCGCCGGCCGGTGTAACGTCACCACGAAGTACTGCCCCTCGTGCAACCCCAATGCACCCCAGAACTTCGGGGCACGCAAACGCGGCATCTGCTTCAACAGCGTATCGATCATCGTGTTGCCGACAAAGAAGATACGATCATCCGTCACACCGGCCCGACGCAGATTATCGTTGGCTATTTCGCTGGTCGTGAAAAACCAGTTCGTGATCGAATCCGTCACCACGCGGTTAATCTCCTCCGGCATCGTCCAGTCGCCCGATCGGATGCCCCCTTCCACATGCGCCACCGGCACGCCGCACTTGCGCGCGGCGATGGAGCAGGCCATGGTCGACGTCACATCCCCCACCACCAAACATAAGTCGCTACGCCGCTCAAGCAGCACCTTCTCGTAGCGCACCATAATGGCGGCTGTCTGCTCAGCCTGCGACCCCGACCCCACCTCAAGATTGATATCCGGTTCAGGAATGTCGAGCTGCTCGAAGAAGCTGCCGGACATAGTTTTGTCGTAGTGCTGGCCGGTGTGGATCAGCCGGTACCGTAACGCACCGCCACGTTGCTCGGCCGCCTTCAGCGCATCGATGATCGGCGCGATCTTCATGAAGTTGGGGCGGGCGCCGGCAATCAGGTCGACGTGTTTCACAATGGCCTCTTGTTTGCAACGCCAACACTTTCGCGCAATGGCTTGCGCAACGATCCAACTAGCAAGATTCGCAGCGGCGCAAGCAACTCGGCCGCGTTCACCAGCCGCTCATACGCCAAGCCTGCAAGGTAGGTCAGCCAGGTCATGCGCAAGTATTCCGGGCGGCCTTCGATGCGGTCGACCCGCTCTATCACCAAACCAGCTTCGACAGCAAGGCGCGTCACGTCCCCCAGCGAGTTCGCCAGGTAGCGCGTCGGAAAGGTGTCCACCTCCGCCCTGCCGCGCAAGCGATTCACGTACTGATGGAAACCATGTGGCGTCAGCCGGGCAATGGTGGGCATGTAGTGCCATTTGTTCGGTGTCTTGAACAGAAAAACGCCGCCTGGCTTCAATACCCGCGCCACTTCGCGAAACACCTCAAGCGGATCGTCAAGATGCTCTAGCACGTTGTCTGAAAAAACCACATCGAAGCGATCATTCCCATACGGGATTCCATCCGCATTGGCGACACGGCCTTCGTTCAGCATCGGGTTGCTGACCACCCGCGGATCAAGATCAACTCCACACACCGATGCAGCCAGACCCCGAAAGTTCATTTGTTCGACTATCCCGGCGCCTGCACCCAAGTCCAGCACCGTCACATCTGATCGCAAATGCTCAAGGATTCGCCCACGGAATAGCTGATCGTCCCAATTGCGCTGAAAGCCAGGATAGAAGATCCGATCAATCCATGCCACGAGTGCGCTCATCGCAACGCTTCCGCACGCCCAATCGGCATGAGCAACAGCGGCGTAAGAAAAGTCGGCGCTGGTGATACGGTGATCAACCAAGCTCGTGTCACTTTCTGGCCTCAATCAGCATGAACAGCCCGTGCCCCGACATAGCTCTGCGCAACAATTTGCGCGGCCATAGGCGTTTCGCCAACGACAGCAACCAGCCCCGGTGGCGTTGTCCTGCCTCCGACTCAAGCAGGTCGCCATGGGTAAGTACTATCGTAATCCCGACTTCGCTAAAACGCCGGCAAAGTCGCCTCGCTTCATTCACCGTGTAAGCCTTCGTGCCTGGGCTTTCCAGATGGCTCGCATAGATATCGTCAAGAGTGCGCCACGGCTTGCCTGCCAACAATGCATAACGCAGCCAAAGCATGTAGCCCACCAATGCGTGCTTATGGTAGATCATGACCTTTGCCGTACCGCCCTGCCGCAACACCCTCCAAACCTCGTCAATAGTGCGAGGAGTATCCGGACTATGATGCAGCACACCCCACGAATAAACTACATCGAACGATTCATCCGCAAAAGGCAGCGCCTCGGCATCGCCCACCCGAAGATCGGATCTCAGTCCAAGCAAATCAAAACGGTTTTTGGTGTGTTCTACGGCCCGATTTGTCAGATCAATTCCTGTTAGCCGTGCGCCTGCCTCAGCAAAGCGCTGATGATCGGCCCCCAGTCCGACCCCGATTTCCAGCACGTCCAGATCGCGAGCGTAATCAAAGCCGGCAAAACCTTCAATGAACGGCTCCAGTGAATAGCGCTTCGCCATCTGCTCCCGATAGCCAGATTTGTCCGCAGCATCGAGAAGCAAGCGCTCCCCGCAGGATGCCTCGTTCCAGAAGTCACGAACTTCCTGCTTCAAGTCATTCACGCGCGATCCCTTTTGCTGAAGCCTTATCCACAAATTCTCGGCACCAAATCTCGATACAAACCAGCCCCAGAATCGTATAAGCCGCGTCCACACGCCCAGCCTGATCATCGGCCACCAAGGCAGCCACCGCCTTGGGATCAAACAGCCCGCGGCGACGCAAGGTTTGGACCGACAACATATCGCCGACCCACTCACGCAATTCATGCCGCAGCCAATGCCGCAATGGCGCGCCGAATCCCGTTTTGGGGCGATAGATTACGCTATGGGGCAAATAGGGCTCCATCGCCTTCTTGAGTATCCACTTGCCTTCTGCGCCCCGCTGCTTCAATTTCGGATGCAGTCGGTTGGCCAAACGAACAAGATCGTTATCCAAAAAAGGGACGCGCACCTCAACACCTACCGCCATGGACATCTTGTCCGTGTACAACAAATTGTGATCGGCCAGAAAGAACCGCTGCTCAAGCGCGAGCATTTGTTGCAAGGGCGGCAACCCTGGCGGAAGCTCACCAAGATAGTCTTGCAGCGGTGCGGTCATTACCTCGTCTGCTAGCGCTGCACGGTGTTCAGGTGCAAAAAGACCCATCACTCTTGCGGGGTCAGCCCACAAAAAATAGCCTACCAGCCGTTCATTCGGTGACAAATCCGCATGGGCAAAGGCCTTCGTCAGACGGCGCCCCAGCGCGCCGCGCCGGCCCAAATGCGACGTCCCATTACGCAACACTTGTCGCGCAGTCACGGGTAGCCACGCCCAATAACGTTCCAACATCAAAGCCCGATGTCGACGATAGCCTGTAAATAGATCGTCTCCGCCGGTGCCAGAAAGCAGAACCTTGACACCATGCTCTTTTGCCAGTTGGCTGATATACAGCACATTCAATGGCGCTGGGTCGGCCAGAGGTTCGTCCAGCTGAACCACCATTCGCTCCAGATCGGCGGCCATACGTGTTTGATCCACCTGAATCTCGTGCAGTTTGACCCCAAGGTACTTGGCAACCTGCCGCGCATAGGGAAGATCATCGGTTACCCCGGCATCCCGAACCGAGCCCGTATCAATGGTGAAGCACTCGATATTCGGCGATATCTCACGGGCCATCGCCACCACGGCGCTGGAATCAAGTCCACCCGAAAGAAAAGCGCCCACGGGTACGTCCGCCACTAATTGCCGATGTACAGCAGTGCGTAACCCGTCCTGCACGTGACGGATGGCCGCACTTGCGCTTAGATGCACAGGCTTGTCTACCCAAGCCCGATTCGTCCAGTGCCAACGACGGGCAACGCCTCCATTTCTCACCAGTAGCGCTTCCCCAGGTCGAAGCCGGCCAACGCCCTTGAATGGAGTTGCCCCCCCGGGACTCCACAAAAAACCGAGGATGCGATACAAAGCCGAAAGGTCCAGCGCTCCGGCAACCCTGCCACCTGCGACCAACGCCTTCAACTCACTGGCAAAAACGAAACCGTCTCGCCCTTCGCTGAAGTAAAGCGGCTTGACACCCATGGCATCGCAGGCAATGAACATGGTTCGTTCCGCTTGGTTGAAAATCGCAAATGCAAAAATACCATTTAGCATGGACAACAGCGCCTCACCATGCACCTTGTAGAGAGCCAACAGTACTTCCGTGTCCGAGTGCCCGCGAAAAATTACGCCTCCCGCTTCCAATTCTGATCGGAGTTCTTGGAAGTTGTATATTTCGCCGTTGAACACGATAACAAGATTGCTCGACGGACTAATCATCGGCTGATGCCCCGCTTGCGACAGATCAATGATTGCCAGTCGCCTATGAGCAAAACCTACGATTCGATCAGACGAAAACCACTCGTCCGCATCGTCGGGTCCTCGATGGGAAAGTGCATTTGCCATGTGCGCCAGCGTGTCGCTACCTCCACCGAAATAACCCGCAATGCCGCACATGGCTCTCAGTATCTCAACTGGCAGGACATTTAACGACTAGCCAATCACCACATGGCAAAACGATGGCCCAACACAACGAGACCCCAGCATGATCCTTCCCGGTTGTATGACCACACCTCATGTCGTCAAGCGACACAAAGGCCATTGGCTCACCCCCCATGGCGACCCGTCTCGTCAATTTGGAAAAGCTTGCGGTTGGCATCCAAAACAGATTCATCGCTGAGTTTCTTGAAAGCATAGCTGCAAACCCTTGACACAAAGGCGTCTCGCTCAACGCTCGAAAGGCTGGCAAAACGATCAATGACAGCCGCAAATCCGCCTTCATCCTCAAGCGACCGAATCCAACCAGCGCCCTCGCTTTCGACATCAAGCCATGGCGTTTGGTCACTGATAAGTACCGGAATTCCAGCCGTCAGCGCTTCCGCAATTACGTGGCCGAAGTTTTCTCCCCGTGTCGGGAAAAAAAATAGATCATATTTGGAAAAAGTACTCACTACATGTTCATGCTTAATATCGCCGTAATAAGTGACCTGGATATTGTTCGGTAGCGATGCAATAACATTCTCGCACTCTTTCCAGTAGTTTTCATCTTCGATATTCCCGTAAATTCCGAACTCAACATGCGCACTAACATTTTTCAGGGTGCGCAAGGCGAAATCAATATTCTTCTTTCTGGTGATCCTCGAAATGAAGACTATCCTGATTACGTCGTTCAACTTTCTCTCAATGCGGTATCGCTCACCGGTTAAAATATTTCTCGAAACCAAATCACTCGCGACAAGTATTCGCAGGCTACTGAAATTTTTTGCAATAACAATCTGCTTATGCTCAACACTGCCCGTACTGCCCGTACTGCCCGTACTGCCCGTACTGCCCGTACTGCCCGCACTATATCCAAAAAACACTCTCAAAATATCAGACTCTTCGTACGTGGTACTTGCATGCCACTTCACATTTTGATAAAGATCAAGAAGTTTAGAAAAAACAATGTAGCATTTTTTCTTCACTCTCTTAAGAGATAGTGCGCCTTGAGAAAACTCGCCACGCGGGGCCACGATTACTCTTGCAGAAGGATAGAATCCAATTCTAAATAACAGGATATGCAGTATTGAGAATAATGGATCGAAATAGCTATTGAAATATGCTACGTCAAACTTGCACAACCGTACTTCATTTGCCAGTTTAATGGAATTTAATATGTTATTGCTATGGAAATAGACTTGGACTCCGTCCATATCGTTCCAGCAATTTGTTATTATACTTTTATATGGCCTCGGATCCTGGACATCCCGATCCAGGGTTATTATCCTGAAATCAAAGTCCTCTCCTAAAGCGGCAACGATGTTGCTTATTGATCTAACCGGTCCGCCTGACTTATGGCCGGGTAGATAATAACGAACAAACACGAGCACTATTGGTTTTTGTTTTTCGGGATAACTATGAGTCGATTCCATGCACTTTAGTTCAGCAAGCTACACCAGGTTTCGAAGAAAATATTTCCAGTCCGATCTTTTGTAAAACAACTTTCCACCTTGTAACGCGCACGCCTTCCCATTGCAACATTTGCATCAATATCATTGCAAAGGTAACTCAGACGTTCGGACATTTCTTTTGCACCCCCAATGGGAACGAGGAATCCATCCTCCCCATCGGTCACGATATTATCCGGCCCACCGCACCGAGTTGAGATGACTGGTATGCCACAGGCCATTGCTTCAATCAACACCATACCAAACCCTTCCTCGTCCGAAGACATGGCAAAGCAGAGTGCGTTCTGATACAAATCGACAAGCTCCTTGTCGTTGGGGGAAGGTATAAATTCCACCTTCTCCTGTAAACCCAAAGCGTGCACCTGCAACCAAAAGTTGCGATCTGGCGCGGTTGAACCGGCAAATTTCAAGTCAGGCGGGTTACCGATTTTCCCAGCCATTAGCGCAAAGGCTTTTAGCAGCATTTCGGGATTTTTTCTCGGATCGCCGAATCGGCCAACTGACAAGATATATCTGTTGTTGCTCCTATTAAGGCACGACTTTCTAGCGTCAAGTGGAAATAACCGACCAATATCAACACCGGGAGGAGCGTACTTTATTGACTGGGCATCAGTTCGTCTCACCTGCTGCACATACTTTTCCATCCAGGCGTTCATGACAAGAACCGCATCTGCTTTGCGAAGTGCACGGTCATCAAGAAAATCCACCGCGTGCGACATTATCCTTCGTAGCGTATTCACGGCGCTGCTGGAGGAATCGAGGAGACGCTTGCGCTCAACCAAAGCGCGGGTTGCAGCCCACACGCAAACAGGTTTCCCCTGCCCCAATACCGCATTGGCAAAGGCCGGGAACCCGCTCACAACCTGAATCAGGTCGCAATCCTCCAAAGTGCGACTCAACAGGCGGCGTGGCTGATAGCGCATAAATTCTATTTCGGCCAAGTGACAACCGACATGAATAAAAGACCTACCCCTCCACGTTCCCGACCGGGTGCCTGGCCCCGTAAGCCAACTTGACGGCTGACCAAGCCTGCTGCTTGCAGTATCCACTGACGACGTAGCCAATGAAACCAGGCGATAATCAAATGCAGATTGCCCCTCAAGCTGCCTTACCAGTAGTTCTACAATTGACGAAATTCCACCGCCAAAATCGAGTTCCGGAACGACTAACGCTACAGTATTTTGTTTCATCCGCGCCTAGATGACTGCATTCTTCCAGGCGCATACCTACTGGAAGCCAGTGAAAAATGAAGTACAAGGCACAATGCCAGCATTTTTAGCGCCGTACTGTACAGAACGGAAACAGGGCTTTCCAGTCCGTGCATCAGTATCGGCCAGATAGCCGCATAAAATAGAACATACAGTGGTTTCCGATCGAGGCAGGTCTCGAAAAACAGTCTGAATAGTACTCCATTCATAGCAAAGCCAAGCACAATACCCAGCAAACCGAAATTTATAAAAAAGTCACCTATATTAGTAACCGCAACTCCGGTAACGGCGTCCTCATCCGAGATCAACCCGAGCGCCTGGCCAAACACATTACCGTCGAGTACGTTCTGCTTGCTGATGCTATAAAACGCAAAGTCAACCCAGAACTGGCCCAATGTCCCATCTGGAAATAAGTCGTTGCCATAATCAACTACGGCAGCTATCACCCATGACAAATTTATTCGATAAAACAGCAGATACAGCATGTCGCCAAAAAATTCCGTTGCCGTATTCCCACCTTGAACAACGGAAGTAATAATCGCCTTTACGGCTAACACAAATACAACAAGAACTACGCTGACGCCAATAGTTTTCTTGATGCTCAGCGGTACATAATATTGCCGGATTATCAAAAACGATAAGATCGGGAAAAGTGTTCCGGTCTTACTTCCCGAGAGCAGAGAGCATCCTATGAAAACAAAATTTATAAAATATGCAAATCTTCGCAGGCGATCCGCCTCTGGATGATTGTAATAGTTCGCCTCGCGATAGGCGATATTTATAATTAAAAATCCCAAATAGTGAAACCAGTTAAGGGACAGAAGAAAAGCCAGTTTTGGGTTGGATATCAATGAAACTTGCAGTGCGCCAAAGGCTATATTTGCGCCAAGTGCGATTTTGGCTACTTTAAGTGCAAATCCCAATACAAACAGCCCCCCGGCGACCAATACTGCGCGACTCAGATGCCAGTTGCCGGCAAAAAGCGGAATGCCGGCTCCGGAAAATCGGGTTGGAATAGAATGGTACGCAAATAGAAATGAGCCAAGGCCGATTAGTGAATAAATAATAGATTCCTCGGTGGCGATAACCAGTCCTTTGGAGTAAAGATGAAAAAAAGTATCGTTAGCCAACTCAAAATAACTGTTATCCCGCACTGCCCACCATATTAACGGTGTCAGAAGATACTGAAGAACATAATACGCGGAGAATGACAGTCCGAGAGAAAATACGCCTAAGCGCCACGAGTCATTTGGTTGAAGTGATTTCATTCCGTCAATTCTCAGATAATCATAAAGATCAGAAAACACCTGGGGCGTCTGCCAATCTGAGTTGCTTGTATGTCAGCGAGCCGATGATAATAAGTACCACCACGCCTGACCAGAAGTTAAGGCACGCCGGAAGAAGAACAAATCCCCAAACAGAGACCTTGAGTAAGTAACTGGAATTCCGTTGCCATCCTATTCTGTTGAGAATAAGAATAACGACACCTAGCATCAAAATAGACTGACCAATTAACAGACCCGACACCGCGCCAGCCAAACCGTAGTTAGCGGCGCCAGCATAGCAAAGTAACAAGGCAACAATATTGACAGGCAGTTGGAATCGCGAAAACGCCTCATGACAATTGGTCGCCATCAGCAAATTGCCGCCCACTGTCCACAGTGCAGTCATCAGGACGAAACAACCCATCAGAATCATTGGGGCTTTCTCGTAGCGCAGCTGACGGTTTAGCCACCAGTCATAGAGGTCATTGCCAAAGCTCTGTAGCAGCATAAGATAAGCCATACCGACCAGCAAAGTCAGCATGAGCGTCAGCTTGAAGATGAAAGTGAGCTTGTCTCGTTGCCCCGTGCGCTCCAAGCGTGTGACTTCTGGCCAGATGGCGTGGGATAGCATGCCGAGAATACGATGCACGACGTTCGACACCGTACGCATTGAAGAGAATATTGCAACCTCAACCGGCCCCAGGGCTTTGGCGACGGCGATGACGCTGCCCTGAATCATGAATGCCATCGCAAGCTGGATGCCGAGAAAATGAAGGCTGGGAGAAATCGAAGCGCGCAGTATCGATCTATCCACAATGGATAGATCGAACAGTCTGATGTTCGCTGGCAGGCGTTTGCGCAGATCGATGCCGACAATGATTGCCACCACCAGCATTGGAAGCACCTCAATAGCAGCCAACACCAGCATTCCTGCTCCCACCAGGAGGGCAAGCACACTGGCGACAAACTGGATCAACAGCACCAGATTCGCAAACATGACGCTTGTTGCTTGCGCCCCGGTAGCCCTGTAAATGCCCAGATAGAGTCCCAGAGGCAGGGCGATCAGGAAACGACTCGCCATAAGGAAAAGAATAGCCATTGCCACACTGGTCTCTACCGCGTGAAGTTGAAGCCAGTCAAGAGCGGGCGTCGCGCTTAGTACAAGCACCACGCAAAGCAGCAGTGTGGTCGATGAGATTACAAAAACAGCTACGCCGGTAGTCAATACCCGTTGAAATATATCGTGGTTTCCCTCAGCCCACTCGGCTGTCAGTCGATTGACGAAGTACAACTGGCCACCAAGATCTCCGAGCGAAAACCAACCTGCGACGGCCGTCATAATTAGCCATTCGCCATAGGCCTCCGCTCCCCATGCTGACAGATACAGAGGTACGAGCACAAGACGCACGCCAATGTTTAGCACTTGCCCGAGCATATCTGCGCCGACCGCACGCAGCACGCGCCCACGCATTTGCGCAAAAGCTGTCATGCATTGACCCCGGCGCCCAAGAAAGACATCAGTCGGTCGCCATAGTCTTGCCAGCTATAGCCTCGTTCCACCGTAAGCCTGGCGGCAAGTCCCATGGCACAGCGGAGTTCCGGGGCGTCATGCAGCTGGCGCAGTCGCTCGGCAATGATTTCCGGCGCTCCTACAGGCACCACAAAACCATTGACGCCATCCTCGATCAAGTCCTGTGCCCCCACATTCTCCGTCACGATCACAGGCAATCCGCAGGCCATGGCCTGCGGTACCACCATGGCGAAACCGTCGGCTACCGATGCCAGCACAAAAACGGAACTTTGACAGTAATAATTCCTTAACTGGGACTGGGGCACCGACGCTTTGAAACTTACCCCTGGCGCGCGCACTTGTTCGACGACTGATTGAAGACCAGAAGTTTCCATACCGCCCCCGACAAACCAGAGTTCCGCATCTGGGCGCTGAAGGGTGGCAAAGGCATTCAACAGGGTTAGCACTCCCTTGCCGAGGCTGATGCGGCCAACCTGTATAACGCGGAAAATTTCGTCCAATTTCTCCCCAGGCCGAAAAGCGTCCAAATCCACCCCGCACGGGTTCACGCATATTTTATTCTTCGCCACACCCCTGCGCACCATGCTGTCGCGTGCCGCGCTGGAGAGAACAAACACGCTGTCGGCAACCTCAAATTCCCGGTCTTCTTTCTCGATAATCCAGTCCGGCGCTGTATGAGGCGGTGTGGCGACACTCCAGCGCGCTGCTTCCTCTTGAATCAATAGCTGCTCTTCTTGCTGATGAAAACTGCCATGATCTACCGCACAAGGGATACCCAAATCGCGGCAAACTCGCAACGCTTCCAGACAAAAAGACGACAGACCGATGAAATACTGCGTATCGCCGGGTATCAGTTCGGCCAAACGCGAGGAAAATCGATCATGAATCCAATGGTCCATCCTATCGCGAGTATCTCCTGAAAAATAACTGCGAATGCGCCCGAAGCCGTGATTGATCAGACCGGACAAGAGCAGCGATTTGACCTTTTCAGGAGGAATGCCAAATCGCCCCGGCCATGCTCTCGGATAATCGGTAATCAACTGATGCAAGGCACCGTGCCTGGCCAACTCGCGCGCCTGATCAAATATGTGAAAGCGGCCGCGGCAGGAGGTGACGACACGTAATGGCGGATTGCACCTCATCAACAACTTGTCCCCGACAGTCCCAGATGGGTGAAACCACTAGAGCTAGCGCGCATAGATAATAGTCATCCCGGAAATCAGCAAATCAAGGCGGTCAAAGCGTTCCAGTTGCGCCGCGTCAAATTGTGGATGCTGCATGCACGCCAAGGCACGAGGATCGATGATTGCGGATACAAACAGGCGACGAAACCCCGCCTCTTCCAGATAGCGCAAGTATTGCCTGGCCCCGAGCCGACTGAACAGGTCATGCTGGATCCACGTGCGACCATCGTGCTCGGAGTGACTATGCTCTCCCATGCCATCAAGGTACCGGTGGTAGGAAGCGCTATCCAGAAGCAGATGGCTATATCCGGATGTCACGCCATCGTAACCGGAAACATGATCGCCGCCCCAGCCAAACCACAGCGGGCCAAAGGTCGCATATAGAAGGCCGCCGGGGCGCAGCACGCGATGAAACTCGTCCAGCACCGAGGAAAGATTCCGCACATGCTCGAAAACCGCATCGGAGCCTACAAGATCGAAACTGCCGTCAGCAAAACCTTGCATCCGGCTAAGGTCTGCCTGCTCAAAACGCAATTCCGTAGCAGGAGCGACTTGCTGAAGCTTACTCATCCACAAAGTCCACGCCCGCTCGTAGGAGAACCAATCGACTCCAACCACGCGACAAGGCGCCAAGCTCAACCAGGACTCGACATCCCTGCCGGTACCGCAACCCGCCACCAGAACATCTTTTCGTCCGGGGGACAGTAAACCTCCAACTCTGCGGCGGTGTCTTTCGTAGTCATTGCCCCGTTGCCCCCAAAGCCACAAGTCAGGTTGAAAGTCGGCAGTGGCATATTTTCGCGCCAAACGAAAATGATTCAGCGCATTGTAAAAAGGATAGAAAAATCGCCTTATTGGCCGCTTGAGAAATTCACCCGCGCCAACCAAAGGCAAGGTGTAATCAATAGGAGTATGGTCACCCGTCGGCAACATTACAAATCACCAATTAGAAGAGCGCCAACAGACGGCAGGAGGGCAACCAATTCAACAGGCCGTCCGCATCGCTAATAGATGCCGGCATTGCTCAATGACGCTTTCAACCGTGATCGCCCGCAAGCATATGAGCCCTCTGTCACATACCGCAAGCCTGCATGCTTCACAGGGGACGCGGTGACGAAGGATGACATGGCCCGAACCCAAAGGGGTCCAGCGGCCCGGCCAATCCTGTGAGGAAAATATACAAACACAGGTCAGACCAGCCGCCGCAGCAAGATGCATTGTTCCGCAATCATTACCCACATAAAAAAGCATGCCTTCCATTGCCGCTGCCGATTCGCGTACTCCGAGATCGCCGGTACTCACGATCCCACGCCCCCAATGAAGCACCAGCCGTTCGGCTAACGGCAGATCGGTTACGCCACCAAAAATAACAGGTTCAATCGAAAATTCTTCTATCAAGCGCCTGCCCAGTTTTGCAAAGTGTTCCTCGGGCCATTTCTTGGATGACCACTTGCCCCCAATACCAAATGCAACCGCTAATCGACTGGTGGGCTTGGACAATCCAACCTTTGCTCGCCAATCAGACGCAGCTAGTCTTTCGGAATCGGACAAGCGGAGATCAGTACGCTGTTTGTCAGCATCAGCGATCCTGATGCCCGACGACTCCAAACGATCATTCAACGAATCCGACTCGCTTCGCACATCGGACAAGTACTGACCGACCATCTTGCGGGGAAGTGGTTGAACGCCCTTGCAAGCAAAAATTTGACTGATACCCGCGATAAACCTGAAGAAAAATATATCCCTGTGTGCTCGCCTTGGGTCTTCACGCAATCTTGGCGAAAGATAATAAAGAGCATCGAAGCCCCGCCCTCTTATTCGCCTCGTCAGCTCAATGATTCGCGCAGCCAAGCTGACTGCTCCGACTGATTCGAAAGTCCAGAATTCGTCTATCAATCCACTGGCTGGCAAGATTTGCTGCGGCGTCACAAAGGTACTATCACTGCTCACGGACAACAACACGATGCGAGAAGACTGGTGCTGCTCCCGAATCGCCCAAAGCGCTGGCAGCGCAACCAGAAAATCCCCGAGTTGCCCATAGCGAAAAATCAATATTTCATTCATTTCACCCCATGTCTGGCTAGGGCTGTTTCGGCCTTACAAATCTGGAACAGGCTCTTCCATTCACCTACGCTGAAAGCAATCTGTTCGATCAACCATGCCCAGCAAAAAGGGAAAAGATCTGCGCGGCCGCGCGGTGATGCCTTGGCATAGCGATAGCACACCCAAAGCATGGGCAGCAGGGTCACGCTCATCAGCAGTGTTCGCGCGACGCGAAGCGACGCCCGCAGGGCAATTTGTCCGTAACTCCAGCCTTCAAGAAATCGGCGAACTTGCGGACTACCTTGACCCCTTCCCTTGCGGATGTACCAGTATTCAGATAGCGATGCCGGTGCAACGTGTGTAACAACGATATCCAGATCGATCCTTTTTCTTGCGCCAAGCTTGCGCAAGTTGGCGCCAAAAACGCCATCCTCGCCGGCACAAAGAGGCACGGCATAGCCAGT
>Ga0209343_10005540_pt1 | contig 15263 bp, 9 predicted proteins | sample RifCSPlowO2_02_FD_184026 | JGI IMG/M metagenome (GOLD analysis project Ga0209343, IMG submission 184026) | Groundwater microbial communities from Rifle, Colorado - Rifle CSP2_plank lowO2_0.2 (SPAdes) (version 2) | ecosystem: Environmental > Aquatic > Deep subsurface > Groundwater | place: Rifle... | reverse complement strand
TTTGGCATATTGGAAGATGTCTGCTCCAGCTCCACCTGTGAGGGTGTTGGCCCCCGCGCCTCCAAACAAAATATCGTTGCCCTCGCCGCCCAGCAGTTGGTCTGCACCGACATTGCCCCACAGGATGTCATTGCCTGCACCACCTTCGACGCGTATCCCACCAAGGGTGTAGTTGAGGCTGGTGAGGTCGATGATGTCATCGCCTGCGCCGGCCAATAGGGTTTCAATGCCTGTCGTGCGTGCATTTGAGTGCATGCCACGCGCATCGCTGCTGAGCGTGGCGCCAGTGTTGAACAGGGAGTAGGCGTCGTGTAGAAAGAAGGCGTCGCTGCCTTCGGTGAGTTGCAGGGTGTCAGCGCCCTCACCCCCATCAAGAACGTCAATAAAGCGATTTTTGCCTTCTAGCAGGACTTGCTGGCCCGTGCCTGCGCCACCAGGCAAGCTTTCGTTGGCAGCGGCAAAGCCGCTCGCCCAGACGCCATCGGCACTGAGGTTGATGGTGTCGTCGCCTGCGCCGGCGTTCACCACATCCGCACCGCTGCCGGGGTTCAGGGTGTCAGCGCCAAGACCACCGCTAATGGAGTTGGCCCCCGCGCTGCCATACAGAAAATCGTCACCTGCCCCGCCTATCAGGTTCTCGATCACCGTCCCGAAGTTAACCGTTACTTGCCCCGCAGCGGTAATGGTGGCCGCCTTGCTACCGATGTGACCCCAGTAGCCGGGTTCAAGGTAGAGGGTGACGGCTTGCGACAAAGCGCTTGCGTCCATACTGTCCACCCCTGCACCATCCCAAATGAAGTTGGCCGACGAAGCATTCAGGGTGTAGGTATCGTTGCCAGCTTTAGCGGTGGAGCTGACGCCATAGAGATACTGTAAAGCGGCAATGTCCAGCGGGCTGTACGCCAGATGGTACTGAGCAGGATCATCTGTGTAGCTCATCACCGTCCACTGGGAGCTGTCTTCTGAGCCCGTCAAATAAGGGGCATCGCTACTGCCGGGGAATGGGTGCTCCAGCCCAAGGGAATGGCCTAATTCATGAATCAAGGTAAGGGCAGCATACTGCCCGTCAACCGGCACAAGATTGCCAGGGGTGTTTTTGTCCAGAAAAACATCATTGCCCACAAAAGACGATGACGGGTAAAAAGCATAACCAGCACTGCTGTTTTGGGCGTTGTTACCAAATGAGATGGTATTTACCGAGGCAGGATCGTTAACTTCAACAAAGGCGAGGTTCAAAACGGAGCTAATGTAGGTCAGCGCTAGTTTAGAGAATGTCTTTTGCGCGGCATTGAAGCCTGAAAATTGGTAGCTATCTTCCGCACTCGTGTCATAGCCGGGCAAAGCAGTGGGGTAGGTATAGCCAATGGTTCGGCTTGGTCCCAGCAGCGTAAGAAAGCGGCCGCTGGCTTGATCGGGCAACAAGGCATCAATCCAGTAAGGAAGTGCCAATGCGCCATTGGTGTAAATTACCTTCTCAATGCCGATGGAGGTGGACAGCTTGACAAAGCTGGTGCTGATGATCGCCGTATCGATACCGCCGCTGTCATGGATGTCAAAGTCAAGGCTGTCGATCATGTACGTGTCATTGCCTTCACCCCCCTCCAGCAGGTTTTGGCCTGCACCACCGTCCAAGGTGTCGTTACCGGCTCCACCAAATAGAAAATCGTTACCGGCATCACCGTAGAGCAAGTCGTCGCCAGCTCCTCCAGTCAAAGTGTCGTTACCGTCGCCACCATATAGGGTATCGTTACCATAGGCTCCACCATCAATAGTGTCATCACCGTCAAGACCCTGCAGCAAATTATTGGATCCATTGCCGGCTATTTTGTTGTTCAACGCATTGCCTATGCCTGAGATGATGTTTCCAGAATATTCCAAGGTCAGGTTCTCAACATGGTCATAGAGGGTCAAATTGACGCCAGCTACCACCGTATCCACACCATCTCCCACTTTCTCCTGCACCACGTCACTTTGCACGTCAACGTAATAGGTGTCGTCGCCCGCGCCGCCAATCAGGGTGTCCGAGCCAGCCCTCCCATTCAGGGCATCGTTACCGGAACCACCGGTGATGGTATTGGCTATTTCATTGCCCGAACCAGTAAAGGCCTTACCACCCAGGTAAGTCAGATTTTCCACGCTCGGCATACCCGCCATCAGATCGTAGCTGTCAAGAGTCGTCTTTACCGTATCGTTCCCCTCCGAAGGGAGTTCAATCAATTTCACGCCCTGAAAGTCAACCACATAAGTGTCATCCCCCACCCCCCCGACTAAAGTATCGCCATAGCCGCCGTTGACAAGAGTGTCATTGCCCGCACCACCATTGATCAAGTCCTGTCCACCGTAACCCAATATCATGTCATCAAGCGCACCACCGCTGATTTCGTCATACAGCGCTGTGCCGTGGATTTGGTTTAGTCCCACGCCGGTGCTAGTGTGAGTGATAGACAGGGCGTATTGACCTTCTGGGTAGTTGTAGTTGAAGTAGCTGTTGATTCGAACGTAGTAATTTCCACTCTGGGCTACCCCAACGTTGAATATTCGAGAGTCTGGAGGCCAGTCGGTCGGATTGCGAAACGAAGCCAAAATTGAACCATTTGTATCTTCAACTGTAATTGTGAAGGTGCCTTGACTAAAACTGTCTGGAGGGTTGAAATTCAGGCTCAAGGTGCCGGAAGATCCGACAGTGACTGCGAAGTAATCGCTGTCTGCAAGGGAGTTCAACTGTCCGTTGATCACGCTGCCAAGATCCAAGACCTCTGCCGTTGCAAGGGTGTTGTTCAATTCCGTCTCATACCCCGAGGTGCTTCCAGATACATGGCTGGCAGTCAGGAGATATTGGCCGTCATAAGAAAAACCACCTTCAAAGCTGTTGACTCGTGCATAGTAGGTACCTGCTTGAGCCACACCAACGGTGAAGGTTTGCGGGTCGCCCCAGTCTCTGTAGGCTGCTAAAGTGACTCCACTAGCATCCTCAAGAGCTATCTCGATATAGCGCTTGTACAAGCCTGCATTGTCTGGCCGATCAAAACTCAAACTCAAAAGTCCGGGCGAACTCACATTGATTGCATAGTAATCAACGTCAGACGGCGAGAACAACTGTCCAGAAATTGACTTGCCCAGCAACAGGGCATTCGAAGTTGCGCGGGAGTTGTTGGATTCTCCTTCGTGCCCATCGATACTTCCGGGCACGTAACTGGCTGCCAGACTATAGGAGTCGCTATAAACGACGTCACGAAAAAAAGGTGCGATCCGTGCGAAATACGTCCCAGGTTGGGTAATGCCGATTGTAAATATTTGTAAGTCAAAGTCATCAGAGAAGGAAGCCAGCCTTGCCCCGGTCGAGTCCTCAAGCGTTAACGTGAACCACCCTTTTTTGGTGAAAATATTGTTGATGGCATTGTCCGGTCGATCGAAGGTCAAATTAAGGACACCAGCTGACGCAACTGTGATTGCATAGCAGTCAACATCAGAAACTGAAGCTAGGTTCCCTGTCATTGAACTGTCAAGCGCCAGACTGTTTGCCGTGCTCTGCGTGTCGTTGGACTCGCTTTCAGAAGGCAATATGAACTGGTAACCTGTCGGCGCTATCGTCAATGCATCAATGTGCCCTGTCGCTCGCTCCAGCAACCAGTCGCCGCCAAGGGCAGCGGCCCCAGTCTGGTTGGTTGAAGCCGCCACGTCCGCGCGGGTAAGCACTGCCAACTGCTCAATAAAGGTCTGGCCCAAATCCCCCTGGGCCACATTGCAGCCATACAGCAGAATGTCGCCCGTCGGGGTCATGGCATCGCCAATACCGGCAAGCTGCGATCCGAAGGAAGCAAGATTGGCGCTATCGAGCACTGTGCTGCCCAGATACAGCGCGCCCTGACTACCATGCGATACGAGGTGCAGGGCATCAACACCGCTTCGCCCTTTGAGTTTGTCCAACATCTGCGTCAACCCGTTCGATTCGCTATCCAAAATGAACACCTCGGTCGGTTGTGGCAAACCGTCCAGCAGGCTCTGATACTCGGTAACACGGGAGTCGATGAAGATGATGTTGGTAGTGGAGGGCATGAAAATGGAGTGTTCGACAGGGCTGGGAGCCCCAAGAGCGATGTGACTTTGGCAAAGGGGTCCAAAGTGTTTGGAAGCGAATGTAGAGTATTTTGCGTACCTTGCCATCCCCCAAACGGGTGAGAGTGGGCAAAAATAACTAGCGCCCCACCCATAAAAAAGGCCCCGAAGGGCCTTTTTTAACTTTAAGGAGCCGACATCTTGTAATCGACTGACAACTGGTTGCCATTGGCATCGTAAGTTGTAAGCCAAACATTTCTGCCGTAAATAGTACCGCTGTACAAAGGCAGCGTCATAGTCGCCGAAGTGCTGCTTGCCGATGGCCTGGTTCCCACACTGCTGAACAGCGACCCACCCTGGCTCGGCCAGGCACTGACATTAATATATTGCGATTTTGAACCCATCGGGAGAGTCCAACTCACCGAGACTTGGGTGCCGGGAGCCCAAGAGCCCGACACGTCTGTGATCGTGGGGAAAGAAGCTGCCGCCAAGCCCGCTGCTGACAGGGGTGCTTTGCTCAGTGTGGTGACATAGGTGTACGTCGGCACGGTGATGCCGCCCGCTGCGGTATAGCCCTTGAACGTATATTGCGCGCCCGCAGTTACCTGGGCCACATCCACACAATTGGTCACGGATTGATTCTCTCCGCAAGAGGGTATCCAGCTATTCCCCTGGGCAGCCGAGTACGCCAGCACACCTGAGGAAGGCAGCACACCCGGACCGGACACCACTACCTGGTCAACGACACCCGCTGGCGTGCCGCTATCCACACCCAGCTGGAGTTGGCCTTTATACGTAACCTGGCCGCCATTTTGAGCGCTTTCAATATGCTTCGTCGCTTGCGCGTAAACGTAAAATCCGAACATTCGCTGATCGCCAGCCAGCAACCATTTGCCGTCCGACTGCTTAATTGCCAGCCATGGGTTGCCAGGCCCGTCGCCATTTGCATCACTAAACGTCACCCATTGGTGGCTGGCATCATTGACCTGCCCCACATCGACCGGATTGACAAGCGCAACGCTCCCTAAAGCCAAGCCGACACTTGGTCCATTGTTTTCGCTGATCCACCTTTGAACGGTGTCGGCCTTGTTCTTGCCTTCATAAAGGAACGTGGCATCAAACAGCCCACCCAAATCACCCGCTGAAGGGATGGCTGTAGCATACAAATTCGTTAACGCGGTCAAAGTCGCCTGAATACCTGCCAACGCCTCGGTGTTAGCCACCTGCACAGATGCTGCTGGCAAGGTGGCACTGAACGACGCCTTGGCGTTCACCCAAAAGCCTTCGCCACTGTTGATGGAGGTCAGCACCAAATAACCCTTGGAGGCCGCGTAGTTGGCCAAGTCTGTGGGGGTGGCAAAACTTGGGGAGTAAAAGGCCCATTTGGAGCTGGCGGCATCCCACTTCCACACCGTTGTCAGCTTGGCCGCATCACCAAAGGCGTCTACCACGTTGACCGCTACCGCATCGCTGTATCCCAGCAAATTCCAGCCCGGTACCGCAGCCACTGTGGCGGCATGGCTTGGCGCCATGGCGGTAAAAGCCAGAGTAAAAGCACTTAAGCCGGTCGTGAGCGATTTGGCGCTACGCATCTTCGAACAAACCATTTCGAACTTCTTTTTTTAAAACAAATCACTTACAAACAATTCACTATCAATTTCATAGCTTCCAACGCAATGACTAGGCGGGCTAGAGGGTGATTTACCCTCACCCTGGTCTATTCACTCCCTACCCCGCCTGTTGCCGTCTTTAGGGCGCCGACATCTGGTAATCGACTGTCAACTGGTTGCCATTGGCATCGTAGGTGTCTAGCCAAATACCTCGGCTGCCAAGAGTGCCACTGTAATTGGGCAACGCAAAGCTTGCCGTCAAGCTGGTACTCGTCAAGCTGGAACGTACTCCGCGAATCACGCCCGCACCGGTTGGTACAGCAAACACACCTATCCAGTCGGATCTAAAACCTGCGGGCAACGTCCAGTTCACCGTAACTGACGTACTAGGTGCCCACGTTCCATCGACGCCGGTAATGGTCGGGAACTGCGCGGCAGCCAGCGCATCAGCCTGCAAAGGGGCCTTGCCCAAAGTGGCGGCATAGGTGTACGCGGGCACAGTGATTCCACCCGCAACCGTATAGCCCTTAAAGATGTACTGCGCGCCTGCAATGACCTGGCTTATGTCAATGCAGTTCGTCACAACCTGGTTGTTGCCACAGGGCGGTAAATAAGTACGACCCTTGGCAGTCGAATACACCAATGCGCCAGCAGAGGGCACTACGCCTGGACCGGACACCACCACCTGTGAAAAAACACCTGGAGGTATGCTGCTTTTTACGCCTAGATCAAATTCACTGCTATAGGTGACTGCCCCGCCACTTTGAGCGGGGGGAATGTGTTTTGCCGCATAGGGGCTCGCGTAAAAACCAAACATTTTTTGTTCACCCGCCAAGCGCCATTTTCCGTCTGACTGTTTGATTGCCAACCATGGACTTGGGGATTGCTTAATCGCCAGCCATGGGCTTGGAGACCCATTACCAGCCCCTTCATTAAAAGTGAACCATTGGTGGGTTTCATCATTGGCCTGCCCGGCATCCGCCGGTTGAGTAAGCGTCATGTTCCCGAAAACCATGCCAATAAGAGGCACGCCGTCAGCCAAGCTGTTGGTACCACTTACCCACCGTTGAATGGTGTCGGTTTTATTTCTGCCACCCGACAGAAACGTGTCGTCAAGCAACCCACCCAAGTCAACAGCCGATGGAATGGCAGTAGCGTACAAATTTTCAAAAGCGGTCAAAGTCGCCTGAATGCCCGCCAACGCCTCGGGGTTGACCACCGGCGCCGGTGCGGCTGGCAAGGTGGCACTGAACGACGCCTTGGCGTTCACCCAAAAGCCTTCGCCACTGTTGATGGTGGTCAGCACCAGGTAACCTTTGGAGGCGGCGTAGTTGGCCAAGTCTGTGGGCGTGGCAAAGCTGGGGGAGTAAAAGGCCCATTTGGAGCTGGCGGCATCCCACTTCCACACCGTGGTCAGCTTGGTGGCATCACCAAAGGCATCTGACACTTTGACCGCTGCCGCATCGCTGTACCCCAGCAGATTCCAACCCGGCACCGCAGCCACCGTGGCGGCTTGGCTTGGGGCCATGGCGGCAAAAGCCAGAGTAAAAGCACTTAAGCCGGTCGCCAGCCACTGGGTGCCGTGCATTTTTGAACAAACCATCTCAAACTCCCTTTTTTAAACGCGCCACTCACAAACAATTCACTATCCATTTCATAGCTGCCCACGCAATGGCTACGCGGTCTGGCGGCCTATTTGGCACCTATTTCATCACGATTTACCCCCCAGAACCCCGCGCCCCTGCCCAGCGCCTTGCCTTTTAGGTCTTTCGCAACTTCGGCTGCGCGGCTTTATTCTTCATCTGCGCAAGGTCAACCAATGCGCTCATCACCGGCTGCCACTGCCCACCCCAGGCGGTGTCTCAAAATCAGTCGAGGGGGCGCCGGTTGTGGTCGTTGTGGTAGTGGTCGTGGTGGTTGGCACTAAGACGGGTTGCTGCTGCGCTGCCGGGGCTTGGGTCGCCGCCGAGCCATAAGGCACCATGGGCACCAGACCCGAGGACGGTGGCGCAACCGGGGGCTGTTGCCTGACTGGAGGCACCGGCTGCACTACAGTTTGCGATGACACCACTGCGCCCTGCCCGCTGCCACCTTGCGTGCCAGCCTCGGGGCCAAAGTTCATTTCCATCAGGTCATCCGTGGGGCGGTGCAGGTTGCGCACGATGCGCGGGGTGATGGACAGCAATATCTCCTTGCGCCCGCCTTTGGTGGCGCGGCTGCTAAACAGGTTGCCCAGCACGGGTATGTCGCCCAAACCCGGCAGGCGGTTGGTGGTGTCGGTCTCGTCGGTGCTTAAAAGCCCGGCCAGCACCTGGGTTTCGCCGTCACGCAGGGTGAGTGTGGTGGCGGCGTTGCGGGTGCCTACCTGGTAGGCGGTGGTGCCGGCGTTTTCGACCTTGTTGGTGATGGAGCTGACCTCCAGCGTAGTCTTGATAACCACATCGTCGTCCAGCTGAATGGAGGGTTCAAACTCCAGTTTGATACCCACATCCAGGTAGCTCACCGAGGAAGTGGTAGCGCCCGTGGTGCTGCCAGGGTAGGTGGTGGAGGTGATGACCGGCACCTTGTCGCCAATGTGAAATTTGGCTTTTTCGCGGTTGCGCACACGAATGCGCGGGTTGGCCAGGAGGTTGATGTCGCCTATCTGGCGCTTGAGGTTGATGGCAATGGTGGGGTTGAGCCCAGTGACGTTGACAGCACCGTCATTCACGGCGCGCAATGCCGCCAGGGTGATGGGGCTGGCAACGCCAAAGCTGACCTGGTCGGGGAACTTGATGCCCAGGGCGTCGTCTTTGGTGTGGTTGAACTCCAAAATTTCCACTTCCAGCATGACCTCGGGTTCGGGCTGGTCGTGCGCGGCCACCAGCTTTTCGGCCATGGCCACGATTTCTGGGGTGTCGCGAATGACGATGAGGTTGCGCTTTTCGTCGGTGAACAGGTCTTTGACCTTGAGCACGGTTTTGAGCAGGTTGGAGAGTTGTTTGACGTCGGCATTGGCTACAAAGAAGTTGCGCACCAGCAGGTCTTGGTATTCGCGCGCTTTGTTGGGTGTGCCGGGGTAGATAAGCAGGGTATTGGCGTTGACCACCCGGCGGGCCAGGCCGTTGGAGCCGGTGATTTGCTCCAGCGCCTCGTCAAAAGCCACATTGCGCAGGAAGACGGTGATGCGGGCGTCTTGCTTCAAGTCGCGGTCAAATACAAAGTTGATACCGGTACTGGTGGCCAGTGCGTCAAACACCATTTTGAGGGTGGCATCGCGAAACTCCAGCGACACGGGTTTGCGCAGCGCGGGGTCGAGTGCGGGGCGTGCACTGGTGCGGCCTACCTTCTCGTCCATGGCCAGCAGTGCCTGGCGTGCGGCTCTGTGCGAGGGCACTTCGTCGAGCAGCTTTTTGTATTTGGCGCGGGCTTCTTGTTCGCGCCCGGTGCTGGCGGCGCGGGCGGCATCATCAAACAGGCGCTGGTGCCGTTTGGCAGCTTCTATGGACTGCAGGCCCGTAGCGGCGCGCTCATTGGCGGGGGCAATGGCGAGTATGCGTTGGTACATTTCACCGGCTTGCGCGGGTTGTTTGTCGCGCAGGGCTGCAGCTTCGGACAGCAGCACATTGACCGCACGCTCACTGGCGCGGGTAATGGCTGCGCGGTATTCCAGATTGGAGGGGTTTTGGCTACTGGCTTGGCTGAAGCTGTTGATGGCGGGCTCCCACTGGCGGGCGGCCAGCTGCTCTTCCCCCCGGCGAAAGGCGTCTTGCCCTACGCAAGCCGAGAGGGCCAGCAGTGTGATGCCGATGAGGCTTAAGCGGTGAATCATGGAAGCGTTCCGATGGGCATGGTTTGTTCTTGGCCAGTGGCAATGTGCCGAAACACCAGCAGTTTTGAATTCATGGAGGCCAGTTGCCAGCCATCGGCAAGGTCTTGCCCCACCTTGGCCTGTATGACCCTGTCCTTGTCGTCCGCCAAAAAGACGTGTTTATTATCGCTGCCGTCCAGACGCCCCACATACTTCAGCTTGAACGCCGGAGCTGCCGGGGGCGCAAGCGCGGCCACCGGAGGGGCCGCAATAGCAGGCGGCGGGGCCAGGCTAAATAGATCGGCGACGGGTTGGCGCTGCTCCGTGCGCATGGGCCATTCGAGTGCCAAGGCAGACCCGGTGGCTGGCGTATTGGCGGGTGACTTGCTGCCGGTGCGGCGCTGCGCAGGGGCGGTGCGTTCCGAAACGGTGGTGTCGGTCGCGTCTTCGGTACTTACCTTCCAGGTGGCCCACAGGGTAAACACCAAGCCCGCCAGAATCAACACACGGCGGCGCAGGGTGGGGCTGATGGTGAGGGTAGCGGTGGTGGTCATGGTGCAGTGCTGCGGGAGTAGAGGGCCATGCGCACCTGGGCGCGAACGGCGCTGCTCCCAGCGCTGCCAGCATTGCCAACGCTGCCGCCAGGTCGGCTAAATTCAAGCGCTTCCACGGCAACAGCCTGGTCTTCGGCCAACAATGCGCGCAGAAACTGCCGGATGGCGGGATAAGAACCACCCAGGTCGGCGGTCATTTCATGCCGCACGATGGCACCGGGCACGGTCTGGCTTTGGTAGCTGGCCTTGCGCAGCACCACACCGTATGCATTGGCAATTTGGTGCAGGCGCTCTATGCGGGCGGTGGTGGCGTCTGGTGCATGCAAGCGAGACAAGATGTCGTCCAACTGGGCCTGCGTTTTGGGTACCGATGGGGGCTCGAAAGCAGATTTGATGCGCAGGCCTTGAATGTCGTCGCCAAGTTTGGCCGTATCCGCTGCCAGCGGCGCCAGCAGGCCGTACTCCACAAAGCCTTGCAGGCCAAGCATCGCCACAAGGGCCAATGCGGCAAGAATGGGGAACGGTGGCAGAGCCAGGTTGGAGGATTTCATTTTGCTTTGCGCCATTTGGCACTAATGACCGCACGCAAGGCACCGCCGTTGTCCGGCAGCGTTTCAGACACCAGCATGACGTCTTGCAGCAGTTCTTGCTGGCCCAGCCGCGCAATGAACTCGGCCACCCCTGCAAAATCCGCACAACTGACGTTGATGCTCAGGCTGCCATCGTCCGAATGGGGTTGAATGGTGTCTATCAAAATGCGTTGGGTGCGGGCCGCCTCAATGGCACTTAGCAGCCCCTCCCAGGGCACGGCCAGACTGTCGAGCATCGCTCGCGCGCCCCCGGCGGCTTTCATTTGGTCGGCGGTAAGCACCGTGCTGCCATTGCGGAGGTTTTTTCCAGCCAGTTGGCGGTACTGGGCATCAAGCGCGGAGCGCTGGGTTTCCATCGTTTGCAATCGCCATGCCGCCACGCCAATCTGCACGCCCGCCACCAAACCGAGCACGGCTAAGAAAGCCATTTTCCACCGCTGGGCCGCTGCACGGTTGCGGGCAAAGTCGAGGTTTGGTGCGTGTTTCATGTCGAAAGCCCTGACGAGATGGCTTGCCACAGGCGGTAGCCCGTGCTTGCGTCGCTTTGCGTGGGAGCCCAAACCTTGGTGGCCCAGCCCGCGTCGGCCAGCGTCTTGCGGATGAGCGTGATATTTGCCGCGCCATGGAGATCAACCAGGGTGACCGCGCGGCAGTCGTCGTGCCGACGGGCGGTTTCGCGGGCCAGTTGCACTGGCAGGCTTTCTGCCTGGCTGGAATCCCCGGGAAGCACGCACCAATCCTCCCAAACGCCGCCCTGCTGGCGAAGCAGAGAGACCGACTGCCCTTCGATGATGGCTAGCCAGGAGGGCGTTTTTTCATCGCCCGCTTTGGCGGCGATATCCATGGCCAGCGGTCTGGCCGAGGCCAGCACACCATTGCGCTGGGCAATACCCTGGCGCAAGGCCGCAAGCCCGCCTTCGGGCCACGCAACCGCAAGCAGCCGGGCGCCCTGCCGGTCCCAGCACCAGTGCCAACCGCCCATCAAGTCGCCATAAATACGGCGGTATTGGCTTTGCAACACAACATCCACATCTTCTTCACTGGGCATCTGGCCCTGCATGGGCAGCACCAAGGGACGCGCCCAGAAATCGGACACCACCACATGCAACCGCCTGCCATGGAAGCCCGAGTCGTCCATCAGCTGCAGCAAATCCGCCACAGCGGCCTCGAACTGTGTCTCAAGCCCGCCAGACGGGTTGCTGCATTGCCGCACCAGCGGACGCACCCTGCCCCCCCCTGCGTCCAGCACCACGGCCTGCGGCGTAATGAGCGCGTGGCAGGCTGGCCGCAAGGCGGACAAGACACGGTTGAGCACTGGCAAGCGTGCGCTTGCGGAAATCTGATTCATGCCCTATTCTATTTGCTATGTTTTTAGTAGCATCTTACGCACTGTTTATAAGGGCTGGAGCAGAAAATACCTCATCACGGCTTGTTCACCCAGAATCCGATCCCATTGCCCAGGGTTTTGCCTGCGGCCGTGAAGTCCCTTTAACCTTTGGTGGTGATGTAAGTTGACTAGCCCTTCGCCGGCTTCCAGGCCGGGGCGGTAGAAATACCATTGCGACGATGCGCTGTCCCACGCCCACAGGGCTGGCAGGTTGAGCGGCACCGAGCCTGCTGCAGGGGACGTGCCACTCAATGGTGGTGGCGACGGACAGGGTTTGGTTCAGGCGGTACCCAGCAGGTTCCGGCCTTGGGCAAATTGTGAAGGCACGCTGGTGGTGCCCTCCGTCATGCCGTAGCCCGCGCCTGCCGTGAACTTTGCCCTTTTCCCAATTTTTCCCAAAAAACCATTCAATTCGCAGTACTCGCCGAGGTATTGAACTGAAGTGTGAACGCATTACAGGCCAGAAACTTACTGCTGTCTGCAATTGATTTCGATTCCTGCGCAGTGGCACCGGGGGCTAATTTGGAGGTAGTGAATATGGTTTGCCTAACGGTAATTCCGTCTACAACAATATCAAAATAGAGGAAAGGCGTCAGTGCTGCGGTGCTGACATTCTTGTAAGTCACCGTAGCTTTGCAGCCGAGCGTATCCGTGCTGAAAGCCACGGAATTAATGCTAATGCCATTAAACATAATCGGAAACCCGGAGGAAGCGTTTGATGGCACCAGATTCAATGTTAGATTGCCCGACGCATTTACCCAAAATCCGTCCCCCTTCGAAATGGTGGAAAGTACGCCATACCCTTTTGAGCCAGCGTATGTGGAGAGTCCTGCAGCCGTCATGCTTGGCGCATAAAAATTCCAGCGTCCATTCGTGTTGTCCCATGACCATACTGTCGTTATCAATGAAGACGATGCAGTTGGTGACGTTGCATTGCCAAAAACAGATACAGCGTCAACATCGTTTCCGGCATCGTTACCAACCAAGCTCCACCCAGTCGGCAGCGCGTGAGTTTGCGCCATAGCGTGCGCCGAAATTAGAAGCAGTCCCTGTGCGAGAAAAATTTGCAATTTTTTATTCATTTTTAATACCTTAATAATTCAAACCTAACCGTTTTCACTCAAAGATCAGTAGCTAAATCGACCTCCATTTCTTCAAAAACGTGCGTGAGTTACTACGAATTTCATAGCAATTGGAAAAAATTTCTATGCACCGTTACCTCGCCGCTTACTTAACCCACGCGAACCTCGCTACTTTTGGTGATTAAAAAGGACTATCACCCGCATCAAAGCCGTCTTTGCGCCTTGATGTCAAACCCCACCCGTACTACCGTGCAAACGTAATCCGGTCAATTTCCACTTGGCTGGTCTGCCCCAGGCGCACCATGTCTTCAGCCGATTCACGCAGCAGCCGTGTGCCGCGTGCGCGGGCTGCCTCCTTGATGCTGCGGATCGGGGCGCGGGTGGCGATCATTTCGCGCAATTCGTCGTCCAGCACCAGACACTCGCCAATCGCGCGTCGGCCTTTGAAGCCGGTTCCCCGGCAATCCGCGCACCCTTTACCCGCGCAATGGGTGCAGAAAACACGCACCAGGCGCTGGGCCACAATGCCATTCAGGGCAGAGACAAAGGTGTAGGGGTCTACGTCCATGTGCTCAAAGCGCCCTAACACGTCAAACACGTTATTGGCGTGCACCGTGGAGAACACCAAATGTCCGGTGAGTGCCGCCTGCACGGCGATTTGTGCGGTTTCGGCATCGCGGATTTCACCGACCATGATTTTGTCGGGGTCGTGGCGCAAGATGGAGCGCAAGCCCCGTGCAAAGGTCAGCCCTTTGCGTTCATTCACAGGTATTTGCAGCACGCCGGGCACTTGGTATTCCACCGGGTCTTCGATGGTGATGATTTTGCTGGCGCCGTCATTAATCTCGGAGATGGCGGCATACAGGGAGGTCGTTTTACCGCTGCCAGTGGGGCCGGTGATGAGCAGCATGCCATGCGGTTCGCGGGCCAGGCTGCGGATGATGGCCATGGGGGCGGCGTCAAAGCCCAGGTGGTCTAGCGTGAGCCCGGCGAGCTGGTCGCTCAAATGCTCTTTGTCCAGAATACGGATGACGGCGTCTTCGCCATACACGCTGGGCATGATGGACACCCGAAAATCAATATCTCGGTCCCGTATGCGCGCCCGAAATCTGCCGTCTTGTGGGGTGCGGCGCTCGGTAATGTCCAACTCGGCCATCACCTTGACGCGAGAGATGGCTTTTTCGTTCAGTTCGGCACCGGGAAAGCGCCCTGCCTCGGTGATGACGCCGTCAATGCGGTATTTGACCACCAGTCCACTGGATGCGGCCTCCAGGTGAATGTCCGAGGCGCCAGCGCCCATGGCGTCAAACAGCGTGGAGTTGATCAGACGAATGACCGGGCTGGCGGTTTCATCCAGCCGTGCCAGGGAGATTTCTTCTACGCCAGACTTGCGCGCCGCTTCAGAGAATGAGTGGTCCAGCATGCCCGGCAAGGCCGAGGCCGAACCTTCCAAACGCGACAGAAGAGAGTTGAGTTCCGATTCAAGGACAAGTTCACGTGCACTGACAGAAATTCCCTTGGCGTCGGCCCAGCGCTGCAGGGGTTCGTCGGTGGGGTTAACAAACAAAAGGACTGGCGCCCCATCACGAGTGACGACCAGCGCGAACAGGCGTCTGCAATCGGGCAAACCGAGAACGTCTAGAGCAGGAGCGATGTCGCCGCCCCCCTCCTCCAGTCGGAAGACAGGGTAATGGAAGATTCGCCCGAGTTCAACCAGCACCTTGGTGAATGAAATACCGGCATGATCGGAGAGTACTGCGTCTAGCGTGCTGGTGTCTTTGCGTGCACGCAGCCATGCTTGGCGAACTGCTGCGGTGTCAAGCATGGCGGTCTTTCAACATCGATGGGCCTGGATGTGCAGAATTAAAACCGGTTTCCAGCAAAAGTTCCACTGTACGCACCACTTACCCAGTTGCCGCTCACAACGCCGGTGTAGAAATTGATGGTGCCCGTGAACACGGCTCCGTTCCCGGTCACACCCAGGGTAATGGCAGCGGTTGTGGTATCCGACGCCGAGGGGGTCACGGTGAAATTACATGTAAATGCACCACCTAACACTGAAGTGCCAGAGCATGTTGTGACCCCTGAGGTGCCGATGGAAGTGGAGAATGTTCCAGAATCCGTACCTGTGAATGTCCCGTTGTAGCTGCCAGCGTAGGATGCCACGGTCAGCGCAATGGGGGGATTGGGGTCA
>Ga0209343_10005537_pt1 | contig 15272 bp, 10 predicted proteins | sample RifCSPlowO2_02_FD_184026 | JGI IMG/M metagenome (GOLD analysis project Ga0209343, IMG submission 184026) | Groundwater microbial communities from Rifle, Colorado - Rifle CSP2_plank lowO2_0.2 (SPAdes) (version 2) | ecosystem: Environmental > Aquatic > Deep subsurface > Groundwater | place... | reverse complement strand
GACCTGGACGCCTTGCGCTTCAAGACCCTTTACGATTTCCGGCACGGCCGCGGCCGCGGTTTCCGTATTGACGGTGACGCGAACCAGCTCTGACCCGGCCCGGGCCAGCGCCGCGACCTGCTGGACGGTCGAGGGCACGTCCGCGGTGTCGGTGTTGGTCATGGACTGGACGACGATCGGGTGCGTCCCGCCAACTGTTACGCCGCCGACATCGGCGGCGACGGATTTTCTGCGCTCGATTTTCGCCATGGCCGGTATTCTAACTGCGATCCGCAGATTTCACAGATTGCCCAGATCATTTCCCGTCTGGCCTCTGTGTCCTCTGCGGTAAAGCGGGGTTCTTCACGGTAGAAATCGTTCGAAGCGTTCCGGGAGCGTTTTGACGATGTCGTTGTAGATGACCATGACGGCGATGAGCATGAGGAACGCGAAGCCGACTTGGGTGATCCGCTCTTTCCACCGGCGGTCCAAGTCCCGCCGAATGGTTCCCTCGATGAGCAGGAGCAGAATGACGCCGCCGTCGAGCACAGGGATGGGGAACAGGTTGAAGATGCCGAGGTTCAGGCTGATGGCCGCCATCAAGCTTGCCAGGTCGGCCCAGCTTTGGCGCGCGGCCTGGCCGGAAAGCCGGGCGATGCCGATGGGGCCTTCCAGCGTCCGCACCGACATCTCCTGCCGGAAAATCTTCCCGACGAACTCAAAGATCAGCAGGGCGAATTTCTGATTGGTCGCGAGCGACTCAGAGAGAGCATCCGCGAATCCGAGCTGCCGGCTGATGACTTCGTTCTGGAAGGCGACGCCGATGCGCCACTTCGATTCCGGGTCGCTCTCGGCGGTCCCGCGGACCGGCGTCAAGTGGGCGGTGTTCGGCTGACCGTCGCGCAGATAGGCGATCTCCAATACCTTTCCCTCGTTGGCCTGAAGAATCTCTGAGACTTTCGGCCAGAAGTGAATGGGCGCGCCGTTGATCGAGACAATTTCGTCTCCGGCTTGGAGGCCCGCGTCGGCGGCGGGAAGATCCGGCTCGACAGCCTGAAGCTTGGCGGGCATCACCGGGTACCAGCCGGCCGAGCCGAGCTGCGTGCGCCCCTGCGGACGAGGCTTCAAGGTTTGGGTTAGAGTCTCACCATTCCGTTCGACGGAAACCTCCATCGCCTGATCCGGGTTGGAAACCACCAAGATCTCAAGGTCCTGCCAGTTGGGATTTTCCCGCTCGTTGATGCGCACGATGCGGTCTCCGGGCTGGAAACCGGCCGCCGCGGCCGGAGAATCGTTCTCCACCCAGCCGATCAGCGCCGGTCCCTCCTGGTAGGCCGGTTTCTGGTAGCGGTACATGTAGAGGCCGGTGAGCAGGCCAATGGCCAGCAGGATGTTCATGGCGGGGCCCATCACGGCCACCACGAAACGCTGCCAGCGCGGCTTGGAGAGAAACTCATCCTCGCTCCCGCTGACCTCGTCCGTCACATTCTCGCCGGCCATTTTCACGTAGCCACCGAGCGGCAGCACGCAGATGCGGTAGTCGGTCTCTCCGTACTTGAAGCCGAACAGGCGCGGCCCGAATCCGAAGGAAAATACATGGACGCGGATGCCAAAGTACTTGGCCGCCACGAAGTGGCCGAGTTCGTGGATGAGGATCATGACGCCCAGCACGATGACGACGGCCAAGATATTGGTGATCACCACGTACAACATAAAGTCGCAAAGCTCCTAATTCGCAGACTGCTTCAGGCACTGGCGGGCTTGTTCGCGGCAGAGCCGATCGTGTTCGAGCACATCCCCCATGCTGGCGAACCGGCGGGACGGGACTTTGTCCAGCACCTCCTGGATCAACCGCGGGATGGCGCCGAAGGGGATGCGTCGTTCCAGGAAAGCCCCGACCGCTACCTCATCGGCCGCGTTCAGCGCACAGGGATACGACGACCCTTGCTCCAGGGCCTCGTAGGCGATTCGCAGGCACGGGAACCGCTCCGTATCCGGCTCAAAAAATTCCAGCAAGCGCAGCTTCTCCCAATCAAAGCCATGATGGTTAGATGCAACTCGCTCCGGATAGGATAGCGCATATTGGATGGGAACCCGCATATCGGTGACCGAGAGCTGTGCCAGGATGGAACCGTCCACGAACTCGACCAGCGAGTGAACGGTGGATTGCGGATGAATCTTCACGGCAATCTGCCGGGGCGAAAAGCCGAACAGCCAGCGGGCTTCAATCACCTCAAATCCTTTGTTCATCAGCGTCGCGGAATCAATCGTGATACGGTTGCCCATCTGCCAGGTGGGATGGCGCAGCGCGTCTTCTACGGTTGCCCTTTCCATCTCTTCGGCGGGTGTTCGCAAAAACGGCCCTCCCGAGGCGGTGAGCACCAGCCGCTTGACGTCTTCGCGCCGCCCCGCGCGCAGGCATTGATGAACCCCATTGTGCTCGCTGTCCACTGGAAGCAGCTCAATCGAGCGTTCGCGCGCCGCCGCCGTGACCAGCTCTCCCGCCACCACCAGGACTTCTTTGTTAGCCAATGCCAATTGCTTGCCTGCAAGCAGTGCTTCGTAGGTGGCCGGTAAACCAACGACTCCCACGGTGGAGGAAACAACCAAGTCCACCTCCGGCAGGGTGGCAGCCTGTTTCATGCCCTCTGGCCCGACCGCAATTTCCGGGATCGAACGACAACCAAGCTCCTTCAGGCGTGCGCAAAGGAGATTCCTCGCCCGCTCACTCCCCATCGAGACAAGTGCCGGCCGGAATGAGATCACCTGCTCGGCCATCCGGTCCACGTTTTCTCCGGCCGTCAGGCTCACTACGCGGAAGCGGTCAGGGCTATCGGCCACTACCTGCAAACAAGAGCAGCCGATAGACCCCGTGGAACCGAGGATACCTAATTGTTTCATGTGGTTACGCCAGGTTCAGGCCGCCTTCCACAACCAATAGTACCACAGAATCGGGGCGGCAAACAGCAGCGCGTCTATGCGGTCGAGTACGCCGCCGTGGCCGGGGATGAGTTGCGAAGAGTCTTTCACTCCCGCGCTGCGCTTGAGCGCGGACTCGGCCAGGTCGCCCAGTTGACCGGCAACATTCAGGGCAGCCGCGAGCAAGGCCAGTTGCCAGTAGCCCTCGCCCTCCCACAAGAAACGGCTATACACCAGGCCGACGAGTTGGGCTGCCGCAAAGGAGGCAACGGTTCCTTCCCAGGTTTTATTGGGACTGATGCGCGGCGAGGACTTGTGTTTTCCGAACGCTCGCCCGAAGAAGAACCCAGCCGTATCCCCGACCCAAATGACAATCAGAGTGAATAAAGTCCAATACGGGCCGTCGTCCTGGAGGCAGACCCAAACCAACAATGTCAGCGGGAGGGCTACATAGAGGACTCCCAGCATAGTAGCCGCGACGGCTTTCAAGTAATCGGCGAGTGCGTGCCCCGGCAACATCGCTGCCACCAGCATCACCATCAAGAAAAACAGTGCAATGGCGACAATTCCCTGTGGCGGTGATCCCGAGAGAGACAAAGGCGCTATCGCCGCGGCAAACAGATATCCCGGAATTCGCAGGGGTTGGACGCCTGCGGCAGCCTCGGCCAAGCGAAAGAATTCCCATAGCCCCGTCACGGTGATGAAAAGCTGAACGCCCACCAGCAAGTAGGGCGGTCCCCAGAGAACCAGCGCGACTACCAAGGGGATGAGAACAAGCGCGATGAGGATGCGCCGCATCGGCCCGACTCAGGCGTTGCCCAAGCCCAAGCCGCCGTACCGGCGCTCGCGCTTCTGAAAATCCAGAATGGCCTGGAGCAGGTGGCGGCGGTTGAAATCCGGCCAGCATGTATCAGTGACCCAAATCTCCGCGTAGGCGATCTGCCAGAGGAGGAAATTGCTGACGCGCATCTCCCCGCTGGTGCGGATGAGCAGGTCGGGGTCCGGCAACCCGCGCGTGTAGAGATGGCCCGAAATGGTTTGCTCGGTGACGGTTTGTTCGGGGTCGCCGCTTGCGCGCAGTTCTTTCAAAATGGAATTGAAGGCGTCCACCAGTTCGGCTCGGGCGCTATAATTCAGGGCCACATTCAGGACCATCCCCGTGTTTGGGGCGGTTTGCCGCAGGGCGTCTTCGAGGTCTTCTTGCACCTCCCTCGGGAGCTGTTCGTAGCGGCCCAGAATTTGCAGCCGTATATTGTTGCGATGGATCTCCGCCAGTTCCTTGCGGATGTATTCCCGCAACAACTCCATCAATGTTTCAATTTCGGTCCGGGGCCGTTTCCAGTTCTCGGTAGAAAATGCGTAGAGAGTGAGGGCCTTGACGCCCAGTTGAGAGCAGCTTTCCACGGCGTCGCGAACGGCCTGCGCGCCCGCCCGGTGGCCCGCAATCCGCGGCAGCCGCCGTCGTCGCGCCCAGCGGCCGTTGCCGTCCATGATGATGGCGATGTGCCGCGGCAGCCTGCCGAAGTCCACCTGCGCGAGCAAGTCCGAATCGGCGTCCTCGATGCTTCGCAATACCGGCGATGGAAGGGAACTCAAGGCATTTCCTCACTTCACAACGCCTACGTTAGCACAGCACGGCAGGAGTGACAAGAGGACGGCTTCGCGCCGACACGGAAGGCTTGGCAACGGAAGGAGCGGTTTGGGAAGAACTAAAGCTATGGTTGGAAACTGCGGGAGTACCCGTAAAGGAATAGTACAAAGACCCACTGCAAGAGCCAACCCAGAACGCACACTCCCAGCGCCCGGCCGGTGCCTCGATAGTCGAGAGCCTGCCGCACGGCGATCACCATCGCCGCCAGCATCCAGACGCCTGTAGCGAAGGTAACGAAAACCCACAGGCCCGGGATGATCCCCAGAATCCGCAGCACGCCGGGAGAACTGGAAAAGCCGGTGGTCCGCAACATCTGGCCGAGGTCGGTCTGCGTCTGCGGCTCCGGGAGGAGCCGCGTGCCGATCCAGTAGGTGAGCAGCGCCCAGATGAACCATCCAAGCAGCGCGACGAGCGTACCCCCGATGAGGCCCATCAGCCCGACCCGGGAGAGCGAGCTCAGCCCCATCGCCAGACTCGACAGGATCACCACCGACATAGCCTGGCCCGTGGCGTCGCGGTCAGCCTCCACTTCCTCGTAGAGGGTGGTGTCGAACTTGGCGGCCCGAATCATGCGGTCGGTAAGGCTGGCCATGTGCCTCCCACGGCGGTTGTCAGCAAGCTGATGAACGTTCTCCGGGCGCCGGTTTGGCTATCTCCGGCGTCCCGCTGAATCGCTGTGCTGGGGTCCGATCCTAATACCACTTTCGGAGGCGAACCTCGACGCCCGCCGTCCCCTGCACGGCGCTGGTGAACTCTTGCAGATTGCTCTGCCCGTAGTGGTAGGGGTACACGATCTTGGGCTTAAAGGCGTTGACGCACCCGGCGGCCTCGCCCGGCGTCATCGTGTAGGGGAGGTTCATGCAGACGAAAGCCACATCAATGTTCCGCAACGCTTTCATCTCCGGGATGCACTCGGTGTCGCCGGCAATGTAGAGGCGCTTTCCGCCCAACGTCAGGATGTAACCGTTGCCGCGGCCCTTGTCGTGGAACAACGTGCCGGGCTGAGGTCCCCGAAGCAGGTTATACATCGGCACCGCTTCGATCTCGACGCCGGCGACGGTTTTCTTTTCACCGTTGTTGATTACCTGGGCTTCGGTGATGGTGGCGGCAACCGCCTTCGGGGCAACCACAACCGTGTTCGCGCCTTTCAACTGGTCAACCTTGGCGCGGTCCTGATGGTCGCCGTGGACGTCGGTCACGAGAATCAGGTCGCCCTTGGGCAGGCCGTTGTAAACGGTTCCTCCGCCCACCTGGCCGGAGGGATCCACGTAAATGGTCTTGCCATCCCACTGGAGCTGCAGGCTGGCATGATTGAGCGGCGTGATTTTCAGATCGCCTTTGTTAGTCGCGACCGTATCGGACTGCGCCCAGGCAACGCCGCTCACCGCGAAGAGCATCCCCAGGAAAACCAGCGGTCTCGAAAAAACAGCCTTCTTGTACATAGAATGTTTCTCCTTCTATAGAATTGCCGCAATTGAATTTTCTAAGATACCGCGACCGGCGTGCAAAGACAACAGGGAAAAGCGGGGGACCGGGTCCGAGCCGCGACCGTAAGCGAGCGGGCACTTGGCGGGAACCACCTGTCCGCTTGCTTACGCGCGCGGCTCGGATTCGTCACTCGTCACTGCTTCTTCTCCCCCATCGCCCGCAGCAGAGCAGCGTATCGGGTTATTCGACTTCGTCCTGAGTTTGCCGGGAAGCAGCAAATAGAAGTTTCCAAAGTTCCCGAACAATGCGGGACCGCGTCTCCGGGTCGGCGGTGCGCTCTTCGGCAAGTTCCTTGAAGGAAGCCTCCATTTGCGCTTCATAACTCCGATAGTGCTGTAAGGCTTGCCTGCAAGCGGAATCGCTTTGCGGGACCGCTGTTGGCCCGTAGTTTCCATGCTCAACAGCCTTGGCTGCGAATTCGGCACGCGCAGGGGAGCCAACATGAATGACTGACCCGTTTACTTGCACCGCCCCCAATAGGCCCAGGACTTTAGGCTTTCCTGCCGGGAGTGAAATCGTCTCCGCTGGCTCCCCATCGCGGAGGAAGTCAGCGGGAAAATTGCGGATTTGCGCTTTTTCAAATTCTTTCCAGATTTCTTCGGCGATGGTGCGCGGGCTGGCACGGCCCTGACGGGCGCTGATGCGCTTATTGATATTTGCCTTGAGTTCTATTTCTCTAAATTCAGTATGGAGGACCGCCATCGTGTTATGCAAATCGTTCACAAACTGTTCGCGTTCGGCCTCGTTCTGGAATCTGAGAACCTCTAGAACAAGCAGGTCAAGTTCCCGCCTTTTTTGCAACCGAAGCTCTTGCTTAAGATGGCCTACGGGGTCTCCCTTGTGAGACTCAATCCAGGCTTCGAGCTTATCCAACAAGGAGGTGGAGACTCCCCTCAAATCGGGGACGATCATCAAGTTGCAGTCCACGATCTCTGTATCTAGAGTTCCTTCCGTTCCATAGAACCGACCGTACAAGGACTTGGTAAGCGCTACGAGGGTTGAATTCAAGACTGCTGCAAAAGCTTTCTCAGTCCCAAACCGGTACGCGATTGTATACATCCGACAGTTTGCTATCAGGAGGGTCGGATTCAGTGGAGAAACGTGCCGATATTTATGCGTCTTTTGCCAAAGCAAACTGGCTCTTGGCGCTTGCGTAAGATCATACCAGGGCCGTGTTTTTGCTCTTGCGGAACAAGTGGCGCCCTGGTCAAACCCCTCCTTTTCGCCCCACTTGATGTATTTCAGGACGTGAGTGCCTCTGAGTTTTTCGGGCGGGTCGGAGACCAGAAGGATATTGCGAGCGAGCTTGGCGGGGTCAATTTCGACTGAATCAATTTCCATGAGGCTATGGACTTCCGGCTCCAGGTATTCCGCTTCAATCAAGTGGCGGGAGCCGTCGCCTGATTGGACTACCCTGACCCGTCTGGTATCAGCAAGACCAATGCCCCAGTTCACCTTGAAAATTCGAGCGATTTCCGAGCTGCCTTTGAGATGCCCCATCCCCGCTTTGGCAACTTCCTCATCCGTTACGTCGCGGACAAAGAAGAAGTCATCCGCTCCCGATTTCACTCCGAATCGGATTTCCGCCAGTTGACCCAACGGCACAAGCTGCGAGCCACAACGGTCCAGAATCTTGAAAAAGATGTCGGGGGCGCGGAGGTAAATTCCCCACTTGCCGCCCACGTAATTCCCTCGGAAGAGTATTGAAGCATCCCAGGCGTTCTCTGCTTCTTTGGCTTGTCTTGCGACCCCGCCGGTGCAGCCCACTTTCCATAGCTCATGCTGGTTCACCACACTGATACGCCAGCGGTCATCCGCCCAGTTCTCATCACAGTTTTCGATGAAGTCTCGGAGTTTTCTGGCCGCTTTCAACGGGTCGGAATCGAAACTTCCCAAAACCTCTTTGAGGGGCTTACGCAATTGGACAAAGCGAACGGTGTTGCTGGCTCGTTTCGCGGGGTCCGATTCACGCTGCATTAGCGTGGCAACCGTGGTTACTCTCGCGCCAATGAACCACGGTTCGCAGTTCGATTCAAAGAGAGCCAGAATAGCAAAGTGCTGTAAGAGCCATTCCTGCAAGTGGAAACCGTATTCGGCGTCTAGCCATGCGCTCGATGTAAGAAAGCCATAGTAGCCGCCTTCCTTGAGAAAACTGGTAGCGTGCGGCCAGAAGTAGCAATGCAGGTCGGAGCGCCCGGAAAGTCGAACGTCGGGGAAGTCCTCTCTCACCAACTGGCGAATCCGTTCCTTGTACTCAGCGGGCCGGATTTCTTCCTGGCGGACATAAGGGGGATTGCCTACCACGGCGTCCACTGACCCAATCGCCAGCGAGACCATCTGCTTTCCTTTGCCATGCACCGACATGGGAACAAAGAAAACGGCCTTGTCTTTTCCCACCTGAAAGAAATCGCTCCGGGCTACCAGGGGATAATTTTTTTCGTCAATGAGATCACGGGTAGCCAAGTTGATAGTTGTCAGGTGAGTGGCCCAAGCTGAAATGTCAATCCCTTTGATCTGCTCTATCAGGTCTGAGTGAGCGAGAGTCCGGCCCGAAAGTTCTCGCTTCAAAACGTAAGCTCGGACAAGAAACGTCCCCCCGCCACAAGCGGGATCGAGCACGACAGAATGCGGCTCCCGGATGCTGAAGGCGTTTATCAAGTCCACAACTTCGGGGCGCGTGTAATATTGGCCGTAACGCTGGCGCTCCGCCGGGCTTATCAGCCGCTCGAAAATCTGGCCGATGATGTCATACTCGATCTTGCCGAAGTCGAAGCCTTCAATTTGGCGCAAAAACCCGCGCCAGCTTGGAACCGTAGTGCTTTCCAAAAAGGGCAAAGTGTCGCCGAAATCGCCGTCAAAAACCGTGTCGTAATCGCGGGTGACGTACTTGGCTTCCTTAAAGGCGGCCGTCAAAATTTCCCGCACCTTTCCCGCTTCCTTGATGCTTTCAGGAAACTTGATCTTGCGAAGTGTCGGGAAACGCTTTTGCAGAGCTTGGCGAAAAACAATCTTGTTTGCCAAAACGTAGCAACTGAAGTGCGCGGCTCGTCTTACGTTGTCCTCAAAAAGTTGAGGCTCAGTCGAGATCAGCCATCCTTGCGAATCGCGCATCCACGCATCCAGGTTGCGGGCAAATCTCTTGTCGGCAGAGTACCGATGCCGAATGGCAGCCTGTGTTTGCAGGATCGGGATTTCCAGGGCTGATTCCAAAACTCCGACAAATTTCTCATCGAGAGGTCGGGAACGGATGGGTTCAGTGCCTTCCAGGATGCGCGCAAAACGGCCAAGAATTGTGGTGAGGACACCCTTGATTTCAGCCTGGACTCTGGGATCAGAGAGATGCTCACGACTGGAAATTGAGGTGACATTAAAGTGCTCAAGATCGCGGTCAGGAACCGCTTTTCTGGCCTCGAATGTCTGCCAAAGGACAAAACGGTTGACATTCCAGGTAAAGAAATAGGCGACCCCCTTTTGGTTTGCCTTGTCAAAGGCGTCCTCCAACAGCGCGTGCGAATAGGGGCTTTGGCCGTCAGGCCGATCTGGGAGTTTGATCTCACCTGTAAGGACTGGCTCTCCCGTTCTGTCATACAGAGTCAGGTCCCGACGCTTGCGGCTTGGTCCGCTAGGTTGCTCAACTTTGGCTTCGGAAAACGGGAGACCGGGATTGGTAACAAGAATCTCGCCAATCCACTTGCAAACGTCCGCCGCGAATGTCCACTCGTTTATGTCACTCATTCTTCCGCTACATCGTCAGAAGTCAACCGTTTCTTGCTGGCGTAGAATCGTATCCCTTTGTTCGCAGAAAGGGAATAGGGAACAGGAGCGAGGAACCTGACACCTAACACCTAACACCTGGCACCCGACACCTAGATCACCGCTCGACGGCGAGGGCGACGGCGTTGCCGCCGCCGAGACAGAGCGCGGCAATCCCGCGGCGGGCGTCACGGCGAATCATCTCGTGAAGCAAGGTTACCAAGATGCGCGCCCCGCTCGCGCCAATCGGATGCCCCAGCGCCACGGCCCCGCCGTTGACGTTCACCTTTTCCGGGTTGAGCTTCAACTCGCGGACGAGCGCCACCGACTGCACCGAGAAGGCTTCGTTTAACTCATAGAGGTCCACCGCGTCGCGGTCCCAGTTAAGTTTCTTCAAAAGCTTCTCGACGGCCTCGACGGGAGCCATCATCACCAGTGCAGGTTCGATGCCGCTCACCGCTTGGCCGACGATGCGGGCCATCGGGCGCTTGCCAAGTTTACTGGCCACGCGCTCGGACGTGACCACCAGCGCCGCTGCGCCGTCGTTCATGCTCGAGGCGTTGCCCGCCGTCACCGTCCCATTTTCCTTAAAAGCCGGCTTGAGCTTGCGCAGCGCTTCGATACCCGTGTCGGCGCGCGGCCCTTCGTCTTTCTGGAAGCGGATCGGTTCGCCTCTGCGCTGCGGGATCGGTACGGGAACAATCTGCGACTGAAAGCGGCACGCTTCCATCGCCGCCACCGCTTTGCGATGGCTGTTGAGTGCGTATTGGTCTTGCTCATCACGGGTAACGTGATAACGCTCGGCCACCACCTCGCCGGTGCAGCCCATGTGGTAGTCCTCAAAGGCGTCCCAGAGGCCGTCGTGGACCACGGCGTCAATGAGCTTCGCGTCGCCGAGGCGGAAGCCGTCGCGCGCCTTGGGGAGCAGAAACGGAGCATTCGACATGGACTCCATGCCGCCGGCGACCGCAATCTCGATGTCCCCCACCTGAATCGCGTGCGCTGCCAGACCGACGGACTTCAAGCCGGAGCCGCAGACTTTATTGATCGTCAAGGCGGCCACCTTCGCCGGCAGTCCCGCGCCCAAAGCCGCTTGCCGCGCCGGGTTCTGTCCCAGGCCCGCCTGAACGACATTGCCTAGAATCACCTCGTCCACCTGTGCCGGATCAAGCTCTGCGCACGCGATAGCTTCCCGCACGACAATGGCTCCAAGCTGCGTGGCCGAGAACGGCGCCAGGCTCCCCATGAATTTTCCAATTGCGGTCCGAACCGCACTCAAAATGACGGGTTGGTCCATAAAGAAGTGCTCCTCGCTGATGACATGAATGTTCGATTCTACCATGCGCACATTCCAGACAGGCTCCACCACTTGCTGCCGAGAGGCGGGAGCACGGATAGATTTGATCTGATCTCGTAGGTTGTGCTCCGAGTCTCTGTAACTCTGTTGCCATCTGAATCCTTCGCCCGACCGGGCCGGTCTTGCGGGCTGCGGATCAAGTCAACCGAGAAAATCAAGGGGGCAGAAATCAGGAGACGGGAACCAGAATGGGCCGGACATAAGGATGGGTTGTTCAATATGTTGAACAAATGGCCAACTAACGGGTGTACCACGGACCACGCTACTAGTAGTTCCAGGACAGAAATCTATACGGGGGGGTCGGGCCGGCTTTGACTATGCTGCATATTCTTCTTTTCAAACTCCTGACCTCCTCCGATGTTTCACGTGAAACCTCCGGATCAGATTTTCGTACTTGACCTTTCTTTCAAGGTCGAGGTCCAGAAACGGTGGACGTTTCACGTGAAACAATCTGCAATGCACTGCTACGAAGTCATCGCCTCCGTTAGCACACGGTCGCGGGTCTGACATCCTCACAAATTTCCCTTTACAGACTCCCCGCCCATCTGCTAGATTCAAAAGCGCGGGCGATTTGTGACCTCCGGGCAGTGGCATTGGGCAGAATTATCGCGGTAGCCAATCAGAAGGGCGGAGTAGGTAAGACCACAACCGCCATCAACTTAGCTGCCTCCCTTGCTGCGGCTGAGCTCCAGGTCGTCCTCGTGGACTGCGATCCTCAGGCCAACGCTACGGCAAGTCTCGGATTCCACAGCGATCCATCCCGTGCTTCACTCTTCCATCTGCTTCTGGGTGACACTGAGCCCGGCCGCCCGAACGGCGGAAAGGTAGCGGGGGCAAGCCATTCGGAAGTCAATGAGTCCATCGCTTCCGCGGATTTGAATGGGACACTTTGTCCAACTTGCCTGGAAGGCCTGCTTCTGATTCCCTCGGAACGCAATTTGGCCGGGGCCGACATCGAGCTAATCTCTCGACCGAATCGAGAGTTCTGTCTCCGTCAGTTGCTGGCTCCACTTCGGGATCGCTACGAATACGTCCTGCTCGATTGCCCCCCGGCGCTAAACCTTCTTACGGTGAACGCGCTGGTCGCTGCCGATTCCGTTCTTGTTCCAATCCAGTGCGAATACCTGGCGCTCGAAGGGATCTCGGCGCTTCTGGATACGGTCGAACGCATTCGGGGTGCGCTCAATCCAGGTTTGAGGCTGGAGGGCATCCTACTCACAATGTTCGATGAGCGGACAACTCTGGCTCGTCAGGTTGCGGAAGAGATACGCCACCACTTCCCGGACAAAGTTTTTGCAACGACCATCCCTCGAAACGTCCGCTTGGCGGAAGCTCCCAGCCACGGCCAACCCGCTCTCCTATATGACGTTCGTTCGCGTGGCGCAGAGGCCTATATCCGGCTCGCAAAAGAGCTGATTGCTAGGGAGTCACCAAAAAGATACATTTAATCAGATTCCGACTGACGGAGGAAGTCCTCATGGACCAAGTTCCACCCACTTCAACCAAGGTTTCGTTCCAACCCGGTCCACGAAGGGCGTTGGGACGCGGTCTCGACGCATTGCTACCCGCTGTCTTGCCCGCTCCATCTAAAGGATCCATTCAGCAGATTGAGCTGGCACAGATTGATCCAAACCCCCACCAAGCCCGTCGGCACTTTCACCAGGAACGCCTCCGGGAACTTTCACAAAGTATTAAGAATCATGGTGTTGTGCAGCCTGTGGTCGTTCGCAGGAACGGCGATCGTTATACGCTCATCGCTGGCGAACGGCGCTGGCGGGCGGCGGCACTGGCCGGCATTGCTACCATTCCTGCCATCCTACGCGACGCTCCCGAGAGGGATGTCCTTGAACTGACCTTGATCGAAAACATCCAACGAGAAGACTTGAACCCGATCGAGACAGCCGAAGCCTTTGCGCGCTTGGCAACTGAAGCCGGACTGACTCATGAGCAGATTGCGGAACGGACTGGAAAGGACCGGGTTACTATTACTAACTTATTACGATTGTTGAGGTTACCAATAGAAGTCCGAGACTATGTAGCCTCAGGAAAACTCTCTGCCGGTCACGCCCGGGCGCTACTTGCGCTATCAACCGAGTCGGCGCAGAAGGCTCTCGCCGCTCGCATTCTGGCTCAGGACCTCTCCGTTCGCCAAACCGAATCCCTGACTAAAGGGGCTGTCCCTAAGAAGCCCACAGTCGTCCCGCTCCCCGACCCGAACGTCCATGCGGCGATCCAGGACATGGAGCGTGCCCTCGGTACCCGTGTCCGAATCGTTTCCCTTGGTTCGCGCGGTTCCCGCGGCAAAATCGAAATCGAGTTCTACTCGGCGGAAGACCTGGAACGGGTTTTCGAGGTCATCGTGAGGAAGTAGGCTGGCTCCTCCGGCGGCAGACGGCCAAGAGAGCGCAAGGCGAATGGGGTTCTTGTTGGCTCATTTCTCGTGGAGGGGATTGATACTAAACTGACTTACGGCTACCCCCACCGCCACCACGACCACGCAGCCTACGACGTTGTACCAGAGGAAGGAGATTCCGGTCAGCCAGCTTGTCAGCAGGACGGCGATTTCGCCGACGATCATGCCGACAAAGGCTCCGGTGCCGGTGACGCGGGGGAAGCCGAAAGCCAGGACGAAGACGCCGAGCAGCGAGCCATAGAACAACGAGCCGACCATGTTAACTGCTTCGATCAGCGACCCGAGCCGTCCACCGAATGACGCAAAGACTGCAGCATAGAGGCCCCAGAAGGCTGTGGCGGTCTTGGCGACCCGCACATAGTGAGTCTCACTGGCCTCGCGCCGGAAGTGGCGGCGGTAAATGTCCATCATGGTTATTGTCGCCAGGGAATTCAGCTCAGCGGAGATGGTGGACATGGCTGCCGCAAAGATCGCCGCGATGATCAACCCGACCGCTCCCACGGGAAAGTAGCGGGTCACGAATGTCAGGAAGATATAGTTCGTGTCGTCGTAGTCCTTGCCGCCGTTCACCTCACGCAGCACTTGAATACCCCGTCTGCGGGCATCTTCGACCCCGCGATTAGCGGCACGCAACTCTTCCGGGCTGGCTCCGGAATTGCCGCTCCCGCCCTGCGCCCCAGAGCCTTCGCGCGGCGGGACACCGTTACGCCGCGCTTCGAGCAGCCGACGCGCCACGTCCTGCCGCTGTTCGAGTGCCTGATCGTACTGCCGGAGCGCCTCCTGATATTGCTCGCTCGCTGGACTCGCGCCTGCCTGTCCTCTGCCCTGCGGTCCAGAGCCGGTCGGCGGCCCTCCGCCGCCTTGGCTCAGGAGGGCCTGTTCGAACTTGGTTGCTTCCGCTTTGTTGAACAGCATCGGGGGCTTTTCAAACTGGTAGAAGACGAAGACCATTGCGCCAGTCAGCAGGATGAAGAACTGAAGCGGCACTTTGACGATGGCGTTGAAGATCAGGCTGGTGCGGCTGTGCGCGATGGACTTGCCCGTCAGATAACGTTGCACCTGCGACTGGTCGCAGCCGAAATAGGAAAGCGCCAGGAACATCCCGCCGATCAGCCCCGACCACAGCGTGTAGCGGTTGTTCAGATCGAAGGAGAGGTCCACGGCATTGAGCCGACCCGAAGCGCCCGCCAGGTAGAGTGCGTCGCCGAAGGAAACTTCGGAAGGGAGTAATAATACAGCCGTCAAAAACGCTCCGGCGATGCCCAGGAAGATCAAAATCATTTGTTGCACGTCGGTCCAGGTAACGGCCTTGATGCCGCCCGGAACCGCGTAGGAGACGACGATCCCGGCCATGATGAGCACCGTGGCGCGCTCGCTCCAGCCAAGGATCACCGAGAGCACAACCGCAGGCGCGTAGAGCGCCAGTCCGACGCCGAGGCCCCGCTGGATCAGAAAGACGATGCTCGCCGCCAGGCGCGTCTTGGCGTCAAAGCGCTGTTCGAGGAACTCATACGCCGTGACGACGCGGGCTTTGTGGAAGTACGGGACGACAATCGCCGAGATGATGACCATCGCCAGCGGCAGCCCGAAGTAGAACTGCACGAAGCGCATCCCGTCCACGTAGGCCTGGCCGGTGGTGCCGACAAAGGTAATGGCGCTCGCCTGCGTCGCCATGATGGAAAGCCCCATCGCCCACCAAGGCATGGTTTTGT
>Ga0209343_10005536_pt1 | contig 15274 bp, 6 predicted proteins | sample RifCSPlowO2_02_FD_184026 | JGI IMG/M metagenome (GOLD analysis project Ga0209343, IMG submission 184026) | Groundwater microbial communities from Rifle, Colorado - Rifle CSP2_plank lowO2_0.2 (SPAdes) (version 2) | ecosystem: Environmental > Aquatic > Deep subsurface > Groundwater | place: Rifle... | reverse complement strand
CAACTCGCGGTGGTACACCATCAGGATTATACAAATTAGCAGACCATTATGAAATAATCATGAGAGAAGCAGCTGAATCTTCTATCTCTGCATATGATTTAATGGGTGAGATACATGCTAAGATTAGAGAGAATGAAGAAAAATTAAAAACAACACCATTAAAAAATAAAGAATCAAGAAAAGATTTAGATGCAGAGATCAAAGCATTAAGAAAAGAAAAAAAAGAATTGAGAGATAATTACATAACTGATAAAAATAATTATACAGTGAACAAAAATTGCTTAGGTAGTGTACAAAGAGAAATAAGAGAATTAGAAAACAAACAAGAAGAAATGTACACAAAACTTCAGACATTAGATGCAGTATATACTGCACAAGTACAAATCGGACCTAGTGTGTCAGGGGATACAATTGCTGCTGCTGCAGTAAAAGAAGTGGAAGCAGACGAATCTCTTGAGCAATATGTTAATCTTGCAGGTAGAGCAAATCAGGTAGAACTAAAGAAAAGAGTAATCATAAGAGGAATGACTAGCAGCACAACAATGAAACCAGGAGAGGCACCAGAGGTAAGTGACTTGACTAGACCTAAAACAGATGACGACATGAAGTACGAACAAAACCTTTTAACAGAGATGAGATCTGTAGCAAATTACGACAAATAGAAACAGACAAAATGAGCTAACTGGTGCTTTAACAATGATAACTGAAATTTTAGTGACACCTAATGAGTATTTTAGAGCAGAACACAATACTTCATCAATATTAGGTGAGAGAGGTTATAACCTTGAAAGAAGATTACAGAGCAAACTACATCATCAAACAAGGTTTATAACGCTCTTCTTTCTTTTTTTACCAGTCAAGAAGCTGTATTTCAGAAATATAAAGAAGAATTAGGCGATGTTGAAGCATTATTATTAGGCATATATCTCGGCGCAAAAGTCGGCAAAAAAGTGTTAAGTTATGAAAATGGAAAAAGCAGTGATGAATTCAAAGATATAAAAATTGATTTCGAAAAAACAAGCACAGATGCTATTAGCGATATAATCAAAGCGTATATTTCTAAAATGTGTTATAAAACTAAAAGAGAGACAGAAGCATTTACACTGGCTTTCTTTGACTGGAATATTGACTCTTCATTAGAAACTATGGCAAAGACACATAGAGGTATATACAACAAAATTAAAAAAAAGACTGCACAAATAAAAGGAGAAACTTATGTTATTGATTTTGAAGAGAATACACGAGTTAATAAAAAAGATAATTATGTGGAGATAAGTTTTGAAGATCCAGCATTTGATGAAAGAAAGAAAATAAGGAAAGTGAGAGAACATGATTATATAGCTGGCCACGAAGATGTTAAAGAGGAATTTAGAAATATAATAAAAAAAATCAATGACAGAAAAAGGCTTAATAAAAGATACAATCCTGGAAAAATATTTTTCAATTATCTTCTTAAAGGTCCGCCTGGAACAGGTAAGACCACATTAATAGAAGGTCTTTCTGAAGAAGCCGGCCTTTTATTTCATGTGAAAAAAGGCGCTGAGTTAGTAAGTACTTATTTTGGTGGCAGTGCAATTAATGTTAATAGTGCATATAAAAAGATTTTCAAAGAAGTAAGAGATGGAAATTACGAAGGTGCTGTATTTGTTATTGATGAAGCAGATGGAATTACTGGTGAAAGAAGCCAAAAGGGTGCTGACAATAGTCAAATGGACATGATTGTTACTACATTAAATACATGTATGTTAGAATATTTGTTTGTGCCAATTATAACTATATTTGCAACTAATAAACCTGAAAAGATAGACAAGGCAATAAGAAGTAGGATGAAAAAATTAACAATGGGATATCCAAAAACACCGGAAGAGGAAATAGCAATACACAGAAAAATAATGGAAAAGATGGAAGCAAATTGCCAAGAGGGTAGGATATTTGGCGATGTAAATATAAGTGAATTACTAAACTTCTCGCAATTAGATGTAACACTTAAATCTGGAAGAGAGATAGATAGATTATATCATGAAACAGCAATAGAATTAGATTTAACATCGCCAAGCGAACTTGTTACAACAGCTCATTTATTAGCACAGTTTGAAAAACATAAATACAATTCGGATAATGAAGAGGAATAATTAAGTGATTATAACATAATTAGTTCATTATTACAAATTAAATGAAAAATTATTAGTTATATACTAAACTGAATTAGTTTTCCTACAAATTAATCACTTTTAGTATACCACTGAAATATTAAAACTCAATAAAAGGTGTTCCTAAATGAATAGAACTGCGCACAAAAAACTATTTCATGACTTTTTATACGATAGAAGTGTACTTACTAGACTTTCTGATGCTGTGTTAGATAGGGGAACAATTGGAGATGATGATACAGAGCAGCAAAAATTAAAAGCATTGATGGCAAGAGAACAAAAATGGAAAGAACACCTAGCATTTTATGTTTTTCTCGAAGAATATTATGATGTATTGAGAAGACATTATAAGCTAGTGCAGGAGCCTGAAAAAAAAGCACAAAATCCACAAGAGCAAACAGAAACAAGAGGCAAGTTAATTCCACTTAATAGAAGAGTAGAGAAGGTATTAAGAGAAAAAGGAGTGATAGTTGATAATGGAGTAAGTAGTGATGGCTCTGCAGAAAGAGAAAAGCCTAGTGAATATATGCCTAGCGAGGATATAAGAACACTAGTGGATAAAACAGCACAAGCGAATCGAAGAGACCCCTTAAGCGAAAGACGAGAAGAAAAGAATATAAGAAGAAAAATAAGAGAAGAAATACCTATAGGTGGAAATGCAAGAACAGATAATTCAAGTATTGACTCTGTTGTTGAAAAACATCAAAATAAACAATTAACTGAATTAGTTCAAAGAAAACCCACAACTTATTTGCTTGAATATGCAAAAGACGTAGGTGTCGGCGGTGAAGAAAAAAATATTCTTTCTGTTGCCTTTGGGATACTTGGTGGTGTTAATATTATGTTTATCAGCCCAAGTGGTTCTGGAAAAACTGTAATTATTGATGCATGTTTAGGATTGTTTCCAGAAGGCATGATTTATAAGATGGTCTCAAGCACAAATGCTGCTGAAATGAGGAATTTTGAAGAGATGAATCATGCAAGAATAGGTTATATTATCGAAGCAAAGAATTATCTTACAGAAGGCAATGACAATGATCATTATAAAATGATTTTGTGTCTTGCTGAGGGAAAAGATTATCCGCGAAAAGTAACAAGCCCAAGCATTAATCCAGAAACAGGCGACAGGAGAGTTTTGGAATTCTTATTAAAAGCAAACAAATCATTCATAACAGCTGATGCAATAGAAAGTTATCTAGATTTAAGTGAAGAAATGAGAAGAAGATTTGTTGAGCTGAGAACAGATACTAGTGAAGAACACATAGGTGAAGTGATAAGAACTGTTGCAAGGAATATGAGCGGGCTTCTAAAAACAAAACAAGCTTTAAGCTCAAAAGAAGAAACTGCTTTAAAATCTTTAATTGGCGAGGGCATGAATCTTAAATATGTTGAAATGATAAATCCATTTGAGAATACCCTGCATAAAATTATCCCAAGAAAAATAAGAGCAATTAGTTACACAAAAAATCTCTTCAAAATGATATATGGTTCTATGTTGCTCCACAATCATGAAAGAATAACACACGACGGAAAAATGTATGTTGAAATGCAGGATGTTTACAATGCAATGGAAGTGTATTTTCAGCAAATGTGCAAATCGATTATAGGATATCCTGTTTTTGGCGACGAAATCATGAAAGTTATATACGATTATGTTGCTAGAAAACAAGGTGGTATGGAAAAAAGAAGCGAAACTGAAAGTTCACATGAAATGCAAGAACCTGAAAAAAGGCAAGAAATTATCGCCTCACAAGTTCCAGATAATTTTAATTTAATTAATCCTAATGATATTTATTTTACTGCAGATAATATTTATAAGATGGTAAAAAAGTTAAATGGATATTCAAGAATGAATATAGACACACTTGGCAAGATACTTAACGAGCTTTTTGTTTGTGAATGTTTGGAAAAGAATGAAGATGATTACAGAGCAAAAAATCCAAGTTATAGACTACCTCAAAGTATGCCTTTTATTGAAGTGAACTATAATTGGGAACAAGGTTTTGCTGATGCATATCAACGCCTGAAATCAGAAGAACCAAAAATGGCAGAGATATGGAAATCTAAACAAATGAAAGATAATCAGTTAGTGGTATTTCACCCAATAACAGGAGAAGAAAAAATTTTGTGTTCAGTAGAATGTCTGAACAGCGGTGGTATAAATGAGTAAACCTCAAGAAGATAAACAGCGAATAAGCTTGAGTATATGGGCAGAGAATAAGGGAGAATTAGATAGGGCAATAACTAACGCAGGCAAATTAGTTAGAAAAATAAGAACGTTTGATGATGATTTAACAAAAAGTAGAGAAGAAATAATTGCCGTTCAGAGAGAATTAGAAGATTGTTTAAATGTGTATGATCCTCTAAGTGTATTTGAGACTTCACCGTACAAAGAATCAGTATGGAGAAAAATAATCCCTTTAAAGGAAATGATTGAAACCATTAACTCGGCAATTGGAGGATATTTGAAACAGCAAACTAAAAAAGTAAATACAAAGGTTTCTCGTTTGATATTAGAATCAGTGAGCAGAACATCTACTGATGCTGATGTAACAATTGATAATTTGAATAGTACAGCGCATGGCTATTACTTATTAATAGAAGCAATAACCTTACCTAATTTTAAAGCGGCATTAACCTCTCTTCCTTCAATACACCAGCCAAACCAATTCATCCTCTCCTACGGCCATGCCGTCCATTCTTTAGGCAGTTTTCACGACGATAAAATTATCCAAAAATATCTGCACTCGTCATCACCCATAGAAGTAAGGGCAGTTAAAGACGACCTTGAGAGAAGACTGGATGGGATAATTAGGGTGGAGAGACCTGTCGTCGAGGATTTCCTCAGCGAGGTTCCGACAGGCGATGCAGACATTTCAAGGCGACAGAAAAAGAAATTCTTGGACGAGAGTTTGACGCCGAAGATAAATGCTTTATATAGAGAAATGCAGTTAGTTTGCTCGTCAGGCATGAAATATTTTGATTTAAGGCGAGAGTTAAGGGCAGATGTGATGTATCTGGAGAGAAGCGCTGCTTTATTGCAGAGAATTGGAGATAAAATTAAAGATAATGTTAAACAAGAATCAACAACAACAGAAGAAGTCAAAGAACTTTTAGATATATCAACACATAAAAGTTATTTGTTAGTTCATAAGGAATTAGAAGGCATGGTTTTTGTTGGAAGAGAAGCGAAAAGATACAATGAGCTTTATTCACAGGTTGTTGGCGAGGCAAAAGAATTGTTGATTAAATTGGATAATGAAGCAAGAATATATAAGGATGTAGTTGAAAAAAAAGCAGGTAAACCTGTTGTAGTTAATGATGAGATTGATAATAATACATCTAAACCGCAGAGAGCACAAGAAGCAATTCCATCAGCTAAAGAAGCAACTATCTCTCAAACAGCTGCTCAAAGGCCAAAACTGGAAGTTGTTTCTGGTTATGCTGTTGTAAAAGTAAAAACACAGCAAAATTCAGAAAAAGCAGGAACACAAACAGAAGTATCAACTGGTGCATCAACAAGAGTATCAAGAAGAGAAGAAAGACCTGTAAGAAGTGTTGAATATGTTGAGTGTGTTGAGAGTGTTGAACATGTTAAACCAGCGCAAACATCGCAAGTAACTTCATCATCTTACAGCACAAATACAACTTCAGCTTATGACATAACAGCTAAACTGCAAGACATAAATGAGCCCGAAGATCCAGCATTAAAATCATTTTATAATCTATTGTATGGGCGGGACCAAATTGGAAGATTTATAATTGCATCTCCAACAGAGATTGCGCAGATGTTCAGATTAATTAAATTGCAAAGAAATGATGGAGTGGAAAAAGGCAGAGAGGAGAAACGCATTTATAGCGAAACAGATAAAACCTTTTTGAGAGAAGCTATTGGATATTTAAATAATCCTGAAACATTGATGTATGGAGCGATAAAAGGAAGCGATGTTATTAAATCTGCGCCAAGATTAATGCATGATGCAATGATGATAATAAGATAAATGTTTAATAAGCATGATGTTTCCATTAAACACAATGTTTCCATAAATCAAATTTGAATTTACTCACGAGGAATAACAATGAAAAACTATATAAATGGAATGGTTATACCTTCTGGTATGAATCTTGATGAAATTGTAGCAGAAACAGTTGGTTCAACAGATGGCGCTATTTCTCATAAAACCGAAAGTATTTCTGGCGAAAAAGGCAGGTTTCATAAAGCATTTGATTATGTTGCTGATAAGGCAGGAGTAGTTCTTAGTAAAGTTCTTAATAAATCAGAGGCGATTCTTAGTGGTGTAGGTTTGGCTGCTTTAATTGTTGTTGGTTCGGCGGATGCTGAGGCGCGGACAAAATGTACTAATCCTGTAATCCAAGTGGAACAATGTTTCAACAAGAGGGGTGGAGAAAAAGGAAATATCTGCTTGTCTACTATTCGTGTAATAAAATGCAATGATGATGATAAATTTGAATTAATATATAAAACAGATGCAGATGGTATTTCTTTAAAACAAATGGATACTTCTCAGCCAAACCAATTATTGTATCATCTAAGAGCAAATCCAAAAAATATTGGGTTTGGAAATAATTATTTTAATATTGTTTATTATTTGGTTGATGAAGATGATGCTGTTATTGCAAAATACCCTTCAGATGGAAGAGAATTTGAAAGGATACCTTTAAAATATGAAAAAAGAAGTTATAAACTTATAATCCATCCGAAAATTTCCTATTCACATCTCTTTGGAAATAATAGCGAATGGCTAAAAGCATTAAATCCTGAATTAAGTGGATCATTTAAAGTTTCTTTCTCACCTAAGGTTGATGATGTAAACTTTTTTTTAATCGCTCAAAGTAATGCTTATAATCATTTTTCAAAAAGCAGAACAAATGTTGGTTTTGGCGGAGAAATGCGCAGGTTGTTCAGAACAATACCTTTTGGTGGATTTTTAGCTTTAGGCTATAATAATGTTGACTTTTCTTCAGCAACGACAGAAGTTCAATTTACTGTTTTTGGTGATGAAATAGGAAATTGTACATTATCTCCGTTGGATGATTTTGAATATAAAGCCAGTGCTTCTTGGGTTTTCAATCCAAATCATAATAATACTGGTGGTTTATTCACTGTAGATGGTTCTCTGGAATCTTTGTTTGATATAGGTAAAATAGGTTCTCTTTATCTTTTGGGGATACATGCAGATGGTCAAATGAAACAGTGGATAGATGTTCCACAAACAGAAAGAGCTACTTTTAAAGGAGACAGATATGTTCAAGTAGGTGTCGGACCGAAAATGAGGGTTGTATTTAATTCATTGGATGATTTTAGAATTGATTTTAAATTAAAACCATTTTATTCTCCAGGAAAAGATGAAGATACAACAGAAGTCTTATTTACTGTCGGTGGCGAGTTGTAGAAGTAAGAATAAACAATTATAAGAACTATTAAACTAAACTTCTAATTAACTTAACACTAATTATATAGTTAAACTAATCACTCTAATTAATGTAAATTAAATATTCATATAATATGTACTTTAAATCAAAACAATAATTATCACTTCTTTTTTTTAAATTCAATTTGTATAAACACTTGCCCTTGTTGCAAATATCTCCCTGGTTTCATTTCATTCATTAAAATGTCTCTAATAACAGATGGTGTAGAATCTAATTTTTCTACCTCAATGTCAACCTTATCTGTTAATCCTTCTGTTTTTATATATCCGAATTCTTCAGCAATTTGTTCTTTATTAGTTCTAATTTTTAATTTTCCTGAAATGCTAGTCAAAGACAAATTATGTTCTACAATGTAATTAATTGTATCTTCCATCTGTTTTCTAAAAGACAGCGATATTTCTAATCCTGAGATGTAACCTTCATACATACAATCTTCGTGGCCACATTTTATACCATCCCCTTCAACCAGAAATGTATCCAAAACCTTGTATCTTATAACATATCCGCCATTAAGTGAAATTTCTTCCCAACTATGAAAATAAACAGGTGTTACTCTTATTGTTGATTTATCTGTCATCTTACCTTCTAATGTTTGGCACATTCCACTTGAGCCATCTGTTGCGTTTAATTCAACATAAACTGTTTTTTTCAATGGAGCGCCAGTGTCTTTATCATAATTTATGACAAAAATGTGGTCGTCGATATTTTTGACTTTGACACCTGCTGTGTTTGAGGTGACAATTATATTATCTCCTTCAGGGTCAACAAACATATCTTCACTATGCATTCTTACATTTGAACCTTTGGGAATATATCGTGTTATATTTCCTTTTGCATCATTCTTAACTCGTGGACAATCATTCACAGGAGTTACAGCAACCCAGAACCAGTTTTCGACACTATAATTCTCGTCGCTGACAGTAATCTTAATTTTTACTGCTCCATTTGCATCTAATCCGGTTGATGTTCTAAGTGTGTAAAAATCTGGTCCTGTAGAACTAATCGGTATTTTACGCCCTTCTTTTGTGGCTTTAACCTTTCCAGCAACAATTTCCCCTACGACATCTTTTCCTTTATCAAAGACTTCAACACTATTTACTTTAAGTTTGCTGTTTCCACCATCATCACTAAAATAATCTTCAAGAATAATTTCTTTAGAACCATGTTCACTAACATAAACAACTGTTCCTTTTTTCAATGCTTCTGGTTTTTTATTCGAAAATTCAAAGCAATATGTTGAACAATCACCTTCTTCTGTTCTTATTGATAATTGTGCTTTGCCAATATATGGCTTTCCATCTTTATCCTTTTTTGGTATGATTGTTAATGTGCCGTTATCTTTATTATAAACTGGTTTCGCAAGTTTATTTGAATCATATTCTATTCCTTTCTCAGGATTAAATTCTTTTTTTAAGTCATCCTTTGTTTTTATACCATCAATTCCTTCTTTGACCAAATCAATTTCAATTGGATCTGAAACGTGTCGTCTTGGATATGTTTTAAGTTTAATTTCTCCTAAATCGTTTGTTTGTGATGGCTGAGGTTCATGTGGTTGTTCTGGCTGTTTTGTAACAAACCAACCCCAACTAAGTATTTTATCAATATTATCGTTTACTCCTTCTGGTGCTCGTCTAGGATTCGCAATCATATCTGATTCAGCTATTCTTGGTGTAGATGATGGTGATGGTATTTTAGGTTGACGTATTAAATCATTCATATTATTAGTTTCCTTGTCTGGTTTAGATACAGGAGCCGACTCGGGTTCTGAACAAGTGACTTCACCACAAATAATGTCTAATGAACGAGGACAGCAGAGGTGATAATTATTATAAAGATAATAACCTAATGCGCCTATTCCTAACACAGCTGCAGTAATACCTCCAATTATAATCTTTTTTTTATGTTTTTGGTAAAATGAAACAGATTTATCTTTTAATTGTTGTGCTATTAAATTAATTGTCATAGGAACTTTTGCCTTTTTGCCTTTTTGTTCTAGAGCTGTTTCTAATTTCTGTACTGCTTTGTCTTTCCGTGCTGCTTCATCTACAGAATCGTCAAGAGTCAAGGTTTCTTCTTCTCCTTTTGTGGTGGGTGATTGTGGAACTGCAGGTGAAGTAGATAGTGGTTGTTGTGCACCTGGCGATGGAGCAGGTTGTTGTGGTGCAGATGATGATGTACTTACTTTTTGTTTTGGTGGTGGTGGAGGAACTGCGTGAGACGGTGTGGGTTGTGGTGCAGATGGCTCTGATGTTTTTTTCGGTTTTATCCCTAATTGTTCTGCTATTGTTTTAAGCCCACTATAACATGCGCCACCCACTTTTCCAAACAAAGATTCCTTTTCTGTTTCTTCTTCAACAATATCTTCAACAGATTCATACTTAAAATACTGTGGATACTTCTTTTCTAATTTGTTCAATACGCCTGATGAATTATCAGGTGCCAGTAAATCTTCGACAGAAGTGTAGTTGCCGCTAAGACTACCTGTTCCTCTGACCAATATAGGTATGAATGCGTCTAAGAATTGTCCGTCAGAGCCGTTTAATATTTCTTTATTATTCTTCTCTATTATTTGCCTTAACATTTTTCCATATTGTGATTCAACGCATTCTAAAAGAGTGGTATATTCTCTTGATCTTACTTCATTTTCAATTTTTTCAACATTATTGCTACCATATTCATTTACAAATAGTTCTCTATAAATCTTCAAAAGTTCAAGACCTCTTTGTTGAATTTTCTCTTCTGCTTTCCTCTTTTCCGTATCAAACAGTTTTTTGTCTAATTCTTCTATTTCCTTGTCTTCAGATGCTCTTTTAAGAATGTTAATCATATAACTTAAATGATTGCCTTTAAGATAAAATGCTGAATTGCCTGTTAAGGTCCACACTGCTAAATTTGTAGCTTGGAAAATATCTATAGATGGTTTGGCTGGCTGTTCACTAGAATCAGTCATCATTAACTCTAAAGGGCTTCCATCTTCATTATACCATGCAATTTTGCGGTCAGAATGGCCTTTGTAACAAGTTTTGTAGTTGCCTGCTGAATGTGACCCAACAGCGCGTTTTTGATTAAAAAAAAGACCTATTTGCATATCTTTTTTTCTTGCTAATCCATAGTCAATTAATATAATGTCAGATAATTGACGTATTCTTCTTTTTTTCCCAGTGGCACCTTCAATTTTTGTAGAATATTTTAGGAATACATTACCAGGTGTAACGTCAAAATGAATAACACCTTCCTTATGTAAAACATTTAGCTGAGACAGCAATTTTCTATAAAATGACAATGCATGCGATAATTTGAGAGTTTTTGTGGTAACTTCACATCCGTTTATATCTTCTCCTTCTTCCTCTTCTTTTTCGCGTTTTGCTTTCTCAAACTCAATCACATCATCAAGTGTTACTGCACCAAATCGCTTCATATTCTTCATAAAATAAATATCTGTTCTCTCCTTGAAAGAATCTTCATTTTTTAATCTTAATTGTGCAATAAAAGGGCTCTCAAGTTTAGATAATAATCCACTTTTTTCTAAATGTTTGTGAACATAAATATCATTTCGTGTTACTCCCCGACTGTTTCCAGAACTGATTTTTACACAAAAGCTGTCTGTCTCGTCAAAAAGGACAACACTAAATTTTCCTCGCTCTATCTCCCTTTTATCAACTTTTGTAAGATCAAAATTATATATATCATTATAATATTCAACTTTAAGCATATCGCCTTCTATCCATGCCTTTGTATCACTTCCTTCTTCATTAGTATTATCAGCTGCCATTGTTATCACCTTGTCTAATTATTAATATAATTTAATATTGTGAGAGCTAATTTAACCCCCTCTGTAATGTTTTTTCCAAATACCTTCATATATTCTTCAGCGTGCTTTTTGGTATCAGGAGTAGGCTCATATATTGTATTATTACCTCCTAATACAAGTAATAGCTCAAGCTCGCCTTCTTTTAATTCAAAAGTCATTTTACTTCCAATATAATGTTCTACAATAATATCAAAACTCGAAAAAGCCTCTTTTTCAACTTTTCTTTTTTTTGGCTCTTCGCAATCTTTATTATCAACACAGCCAAATATCCACGAATTATGGCTGGCATCAGTAGACAACTGATAATACTCACCTTGAACAGTTACACTATTATTATTGAAAATTAGATTATAGCTATAATGCTTATATTTTTTCTTTCTAGTGATGGTTCTTGATATCTTTTCTTTTATTGTAATACCATTTGCATCATAAGACATATTTATTTCTCTCGTCTCTAATCTGCTCTCTAAATTAGCTGTACACGAATTACCACTGCTACTGATCATGTAGCCATTATTGCTTAAATACTCTGTTATTTTTTTGAAATTAGTAGAATATAGGCTTATAATCTCAGTCTGTTGTGTATCATTAACTAATTTAACAGGATTTTCATCTGTTGATTTGGCAATCTTAATTGCTGGTTGAGCTAGAAATTCGCTGGCATACACATGAGCAGCGTTGTTTATAACTGCAAAAATATTTTGCTGATGCAATGCTTCTTGTTCTCCATTCATTACATTTTTTGCTGGTTTTATTTCTTCAAGATTTTTTGTATCTTCATGAAATAATTTAGATTTTTCCACGTTGGCAGATTGCCTTGTTTTATCTGTATCCTTTACTTTCTGTTCATCTTTTTCAACAGATTGTTCTGCTATACTTTCTTTATCTGATGTTGCAGGAGGATGTGCTACTGCTTTGTTACTTTCAGTTTCAGCAGGTTGGTTATTTGGATTATAATAATGAAACCCACCTGCCCCTACTGCAATTACAACAGACACTAAACCAGCTATTGCTGGCCAGCTCGACAACCATCTCGGATATATTTTATTTTTTTGTGATGATTCTGTTGAAGAAGGTACAGATGTTTGGCTAAAATAATCATCAATTGATTTTTTTAAATAAGGATTAATTTCACTAAGTTTATCTCCTTCTTCTATTTTCTTATCTGCTAATATTTTATTATGGTCCATTACATTATAAATCTCCCTCAGAAAATCAACCATCATATTATGTCTTAACTGATTATTATCATTTACTTTCCATTTATCTGATTCTTGTTTAATATAACCATCAACAGATTTAATTTGTTCAGTAGTCAGCATTTTACGTTTATCTTCTGTTGTTTTTTCCTTTTTCTTCTCTAATTTATACAACTTTTCTATTGTCCTTCTCAATTGTTTACCAAACTCTTCACCTGCTCCGCTTTTTTGTGAGGTATAATCAAAAACCTCTTCTTTTGTTTTTTTTCGTTTATCTAAAATATAAAATAAACCATAAGCGATATATCTTCTTATTACTGTTTCATCTGCATCTGTTGTTTTTTCATTAATAATTTCTACTAAAGTTTTAGGTGATGCTGGTTGTGCATTTGAATCTGAATCAGATGCTTCATCTGGTGTATTCGGTAATATTACTGTTTGTGGTTCATGTCCTGCATGTTGAGTTGCTGCTAAATCCTGTCCTAGCGATATAGTTGATTGTCTTATAGGTTGCTGCGTACTTGTGATAGCCACCGAATCATTCTCTTTTCCTTTGACAGCAGATTTTAAAGCATCTTCTGGCAGAGGCGGTGGGGTTCTCCTTGCTCTGTATTCTGCGATTTCAGCTAATACTTTATCTTCCACTTGCTGCTTTGTAAACAGATCTGTGCCAATCCTTTTATCATACTTCTCTCTTACTTTTCTTTCTGTCTCATCTTTTGCTTTTCTAACATTTGCGTAGTCTTCTTCACGTGTAATATAACTTTTTGTATATATCTCTATCTGTTTATTTGCCAATTCTAATTTTTCTGTTACCCCTCTTAATTTTTTTTCTGAAGAAGATAATCTATCTTTCATTTCTTGAAATTCCTTTGATCTATATTCTCTATACCAACAATTAAATGCAGAAAGAATTGTTCCAACTTTTTCTAAGCATCTTTCTAATATCCCTTTAGATTCCCTTGCTTTTTTGGCTAATTTGTTAAAGTTGGTCTTTATATATCCTTGTAATTCATCATTTGTCATTTGTTTGAATTTATCTTTTTCACTACCTTCTATTTCTTTATATCTTGTTTTTTTTCTTTCATCATAATCTAAACTTAAACAAATATGGAATGCAGCATCTTCTAATGTTGCCCTATATACTTTATCTGACTCTGATTGTCTACTCTTAATACCCTTAATTTTCTGCTCCAAATCCAGTATTCTTCCATCTCTTTCAGCAAGTTGCGTATTAGCTTGTGTTAAAGATGTTTCTGCACTTTCTGCTCTTGTGGTTAATTGTTTGATTTCACTATTTTTTCTTGTAACTTCATCTTCTGTTCCACTTATTTTATTTTTATAATATTTTCTTCTTGCACCTTTCAGGTCAACAACAACAGCAGCAAAATCATCATATATTTTTCCATCAGCAGTATCATAAATCAAAGCTAAACGTTTTACCCATGTTTCGTTATCTGAAGAAGTAGATGATAATATCTGCGAAAATACCTTCATTCTTTGTTCATATAATATATTGTTTAATTTCTCATCAGAGCGTGTATTATCATCTGTAATATTTAATTTTTCTAAATCAGGAGTAAAGCCTAATTTTCTTAACTCATCCAATACATAATCAAATTTATCTCTAGTCATCCAATTCTTTATTTTATCCAACAACAACTCTCGTGGTTGTTCATAAAAATCTATTATCACTGATAAAATTGAGTGAAGGTCATCCCCTCTTTTATATTTGTCAAATCCTCTTTTCAGCGTGAAATCTCTTAAGTTTCTTTCTCTTATCCAATCTGTTGTCATGAATAAAAATACATGGTCATCTTCCATTGTACCGATGTCTAACTCTTGATAGTCAAATCTATTATACCCTCCTGGCCCAAGGCGTGTTTCTGGGCCACCTGTCTGTCTGTCAACATGCGGAGTAGTAAATGGCTCTATTCTAGCGCCTAAAAAAGGAGAATCTTCTGCATTGCCCTTGATTAAATACATTTCAGAATCTCCGGAATGTGCAGTATGTAATATTTGTGTTTCATGATCAAATAATGCAAGTTCTAATGTCGTTGCTGCCTTTGTTTCATTAAGCATTCTATCTGAAGTTCGTTTGAACTCTTCCTCTATTATTTGTTTGATTGATTTAGGTTTTGTTTTATCTTCAGATAATGTTTTTCTTATACTCTTTCTTATACCATCTCTCAAAAAATTAGCAGCAAGATGGCTGCCTATCTCTCCTTCTTTGCCTGAAACACCATCACATACTAAAAACAGGCTTACATCGGATTCTGAAAAATAGTTAACACTGCAAAAATCTTCGTTTGCTTCCTTTCTAGGATGTTTTCTTGTTTCGTGTGCTGACTCTAATGCCATTTTCTGTTTGTTGTCTTAACTAAATTTTCTAACTTCCTCTCACTTTCATTTCTGAACTACAAGTTAAGTTTTATAACCTGTAACTTGTGTGGTTAAACTCGTTTTAGGCATCTTTTATTTTTTTCTAAACTGAATCTTGTTATCAAATTTGATAATAATCAAAGGCAGCAATCATACGTATTGTTTCAAAATGTTCAAATCCCATTCTAATTTCTTTTTTTTCATAGCAATTTATTGGTTTCTTAAGTAACTCCCCTATCTCCACTCTCATAACTATGTTTGCCAGAGAAAATAACAAA
>Ga0209343_10005533_pt1 | contig 15280 bp, 14 predicted proteins | sample RifCSPlowO2_02_FD_184026 | JGI IMG/M metagenome (GOLD analysis project Ga0209343, IMG submission 184026) | Groundwater microbial communities from Rifle, Colorado - Rifle CSP2_plank lowO2_0.2 (SPAdes) (version 2) | ecosystem: Environmental > Aquatic > Deep subsurface > Groundwater | place... | reverse complement strand
GTCGCGGTAACCCTGCTCCACCAGGTCGATCGCCTCCTTCATCGAGACGACGTTCTTGACGTCGGAAGGGCCGAGGAACAGGACGGAATGGACGTTGGACGCGTTGCTCACGGCTGCGGCCTCCTCCTATGGATCATTGCCGGGATTATGTTCGAGGGCCCCTGTGCGGGCAAGGCGTGTGAACCGCCGTCATTCAAACCTGTTCATCGCGTGGTCCAACCTCGGTGTGTCAACCCAGCAAGGCGATCGGCGTTCTGCGGCAAGCGCAACGAATTTGATGCGACGCCGGTCAAGCGCGCACGACGCGGCAATTGAAGCAACCGGGCTTGGCGTTGTGAATATGAAGGTAGCTTGCCCTGGGATCTCCCAGGAGGTGCCTGATCGCTTCCTCGAGCGCCTCTCCGCGTACCGCATCGGCGCCAACCAAAAGCGCTTCCGCGTCGTAGGCGCGCACAGAGAGCAGCCGATGCCGGAACATAAGCGGGATCTCGTTCACCGCCGGACTCGCCGTCGCGACGCCGGCTCGCACGAAGATCGGCCCGGCCGATCGATAGGGAGACGCCACATCGTGGTGCGCGTGGGACAGCAAGAACACCGTCTCGCCCACCTCTGCGTCAGCCAGGCTGACGCGGCACGGATAGCCAGGCTTCTCGTCGGCGATCATTCGTCTTGCACCGAGCTGCCGGAGCTCGTCGTCGGTTCGCCCGCAGAGGTGAAGAAAGTCCTCGGCGGGGAGGGCAATGAGCTGGAAGTTCATCGCGGCACCTGTTTTGATCTTCTGACGCATTCAATGTCGTGGCTCACCCGTGCGCCTAAGGGTCGATGTCTTCGTACGCCGCTTGCTCGAACCGCGGCGTGCAAATGGCCAGGAAGACGAGATCCGCGCTTCCGACGTTGCGGATGCGCTGCCGGACGCCGGGCGGGATCAACACGACGTCTCCCGGGCTGACGCGCTCGGGGGGTAGGTTGCCGACTTCCACTTCGCCGTCGCCGGCCAGCAGAACGTAGCGCTCTGCTGTGTCCTTGAGTCGATGCCATCGGGTGGTTCTTCCCGCGGGGACCCGCGCTTGCGCGATGGACGCATCCGGGTCGGCGGCGGTGTTGGACAACTCGGTGATGAAGCAGCCTTCGGTCGTGAGGAACTCGGCAGCTGGGTTCCTATGTCTGATTTCTTCGAGCATTGACTTCTCGTGATAAACAGCGGGCGGAGAAGATCTGCGGTATTGAGCGGACTAGACAGAATGGCTTAACGCGTTGAGGCGGCCTGCCTGCGGCGTATCGTGGGTTGCGTGCTCGGACCACGCAGAGCGACACGTTGAGCACGCAGGCGTCAACAACCATTCGAGGAGGCAGGCCATGAAGCAGTCTAGCACCGTGTTTGTAGGTATGGACGTGCACAAGGATTCGATCGATATCGCGATTGCCGATCGTGCACAGGCGCGGCCGTACGCTCGCATTGGCGGCACCTCAGAGCCTAGAGCTAGGCAGCTCCGTGACGCACAACAGTCTTGCGCTGCCCAAGGCGCGCATATCAGCTTGATCGACCGTCGTCGCCAGGCCCGCCGCGTTCCCGATCCGGCAGCTTCGCTACAAACACGCCACGTTCGATGCGGCAGGACCTCTATCGCGCCCTTGACAGCGTTAAGCCATATCAACGTCCACGTTGAACGGCGCAAGTAAGCGCGTGAAGAGCGGCTTGCGAGCGTCCTTTTTTGAACGCGTTGATACTGATTGAGGCCCCCGGTTCCAGCGGAAGTGGAAGGGGGTCGCGACCATCCGAATGCGTGTTGACGGACACGGACACTTTGGAAAATGAGGCCTTTGTCTCAATCCCTTTGATATCAGGACTTCATAAAAACGGCCCCCCACGCGATAGCCGAGCAGGTATTTGTGCACGCGATGCAGGCGCTTCGGGCTGCCGATGTCATAACACACCAGAAACAGGGTTCGCGCCACGTCGTTCATGCAAACAAGATAGGCCCGCGCCGATGCGAACACCAGCCCGGCAAGCTTGCCATGGGGTAACGGGTGAACGGCGAATGGGACCTCCGGCGTGCCGATGCGCATGGCGGCGTGTCCATTGTCACGGGCCGCGCCGGTGTTTGCGAGGCGGTTCGACGCCATCGACGTCAACCGCGGCGGTGCAAACGAAGGGAACTGCCGAACGGCCGTGACGTCGACAGCAGGACAGGTCCCCCGGTGATCGCACCTGCGGACGACTCAGATCATTGCCCGGTCAGTGCGTCGTCGAAAATGGCCACGGCCCGCGTCCAGCCGGCCGACGCGCCGCGGATCTTGTGCGGGAAGCAGGAGATGAAAAAGCCTGTCGGCGGCAGGCTCTCCAGGTTGTGCATCTTCTCGATGTCCTCATCAACGGATCATCGGGTTGCCCGTCTTGTTTCCGACCCGTGCATCACCCGGTCAGATTGAGCGGGTGCGCCGCGTTGCCGGCTGCGCCGACGAGCAGCGGCAGACTTGCAAGCCATGGCCCGTCGGCCAGTTCCAGGCGCAGCGATAGCGTTGCGAGTGAACCGGCGGGCAATTTGCCTCCCGCAGCAGCGGCCTTCGCCGCATCCGCCGTGCCCCCGGCCGAAATTACCGACAGCGGGTGACTGTCCACGCAGGCCTCAATCGCCCAGGCAGCGACCTGACCGGGCGCGCTCGTGCGATGCGCGGGACCTGCGGCAACGCCTGCCTCGTCGATGGTCGCGACCGCCTCGCGCAGCCATTGCGATGCCGGGGTCCAGGATGGTGCCGCGGCGCCACGACTTCGCGTCAGCCGAATCCAGGTGGCCTTGTATGCCAACGAGCATTCGACTGCGTAGCACGTGCCCAGAGCGGAATCGCCCTCGATCCGTTGCAGCACCGCGGAGCGTGCGAGATCCGGCGCGATTCGGAGCAACACTTCCTCCGCGCCGTCTAGCCGGGCTGCCCGCTCCATCGTCGCGAGCACTTCGGAGGTTTTCGCCGCGTCTCGCGGTATCGATTCGAACGCGTGCGCGGCGATGCGCGCTGCGTGTTCGGCCAGCCGAATTTCGGCGGCGTCCGAAGGTTGCCGTATGGAGGCGAACATGCCTGTCGCGTCGACGAGCGCGTCGCTTCCTACGGCACCGACGATCGGCTCGGCGACCGACCACGGGAGCAAGTCGCGGTTGATCACACCGATGCGCGCCGCGCCGGGAACCCGTTCCTCGAGCATTCCGGCGGCCGTGCGGCCGAGCCCTGGCGCCCCGAGAATTTCGCCTACGCGGCACACCTCGCGGATCCACGGGTGCATGCGCTTGGAAAACGACGCCAGCATGACCGGGGCGCCCGACGGGAACACGGCGAGCAGCGCCTCGTTCCAATAGGGCACGAAATGCGTGAGCCACGATACCGCGGCCGGACGATCGAACGCGGTGTAGGCAAGGACGGCGTCCATCGCCTCGGCTCGCATCCGCGCCTGCAGCCGCGCTACCCGGGCATCGAGCTGCTGCTCGGAGACTTCCTCGCGCGACCAGCTGATCAAACCGCGCCGCATTGCGCCCCCTCAAACGGGTTCATGGAACAGTTCGCGTGACGTCCGGCAGAGCACGTCGCAGCCGGAGTCGGTGACGACCACGGTGTCGCCGAGCACGATGTAGCCGACGTCGGGATGATAGGTATTCGGGTGCACGATCAGCGTCATGCCCGGCTCGAGCGTCAGCGTGACGTCCTCGAGGATGTGCGCGCCGTCCACATACAGTCCGACGCCGTGGCCCCGCACCCGCGTGTATTCCGAGGTGACGTAGTCTCCCAGTCCGTGGCGGCGAAAGACTTCATTCTCGGCGCGCGCCACGTCGCCGGCCGTCGCGCCGGGCCGCACCGCGGCGACACCTGCCTCGAGCGCTTCGCGAAACACCGCGTACGCCCGCCGCTGCCGCTCGCTGGGTTCGCCGACGACCAGCGTGCGGCAGATCTGCGCGTAGTAGCCCTCCACGCAGGGCGTCAACTCGGTCGTGACCAGGTCTCCCTGCGCCAGGCGACGCTCGCCCGGCGGGTGCATGCCGCGCACTTCGACGCCGCCGGAGCCGAGGATCTGGAAATTTTCCGGGCAGCCGCGCGAGCGGAAATAGGCTTCCACGTCGGCCACCAATTCGTACTCGCGCCGGCCGACGCGCGAGGCCGCGCGAAAGATCGCGTATCCGTCGTCCGCAAGTGCCGCGGCGCGGCGGACCGCGTCGATTTCGGCAGGCGATTTCTTCAACATGACGCGATCGAGCAGCGCCGTTCCCGAATTCAGCGTCGGCCCGAGCGGGCCGAGCGCAAGCCGGTAAGGCATCGCGGCGTTGGGCGCGAGAGCGGCGTTGCGTTTGCCGAGGCGCAAAATCAGCGCTTCCGCATCATCGAACAGCCGCGCCGACGCGCTTACCGACAGATGCGGATATTCCGCGGCGAGGCGCGCCGCCTCGACAGCGCTGTCGATCAGCACACGCGCCGTTCCATCGCGTTCCACGAACGCGAGCGCGTTGCCCTCGATCGGCGTGATGTCGGCCGCAAAACGCAGGTAATCGCTGCGCCACGCGTTTCCCGCAACGACCAGAACGTCGATGCCTTCGGCCTGCATCGCGGCCGCAAGCCTTTGCTGCCGCTCGTTCCGGATTGCACCGGAAACCGCGCTCGATTGAGTCATCGCTACTTTCCCATTAGCGCTCGAATTGCGCATCGTAGGGAGTTTCGTCCGGTACGACAAGTTCAAAAATGCGAGCGAGTGGGTTAGACTCCGCGAACCCGTCGCCGCCGGTCGCGCTTGCTCGATCGGTCCCGCTGGAAAAATATCGCCGGAGCCGGATGTGCACGAGATTCCGTTGGTCCAGTTTGTCGGCAAAAAATTGAAGTTCGGCGTCGGAAGTGCCGGGGCTTCTGCTCGTTGTGGAACCGAGTCGTCGCACGCCGCCGGATGTCGTCTGACCCGTTGCGGCGCGTGCGCCGCTCGACTTGCGTAACTCGATTATGATCGTCGCGGCCATAGATATCGGTGGCACCTTCACGGACCTGATGGCGTTCGATGAGTCGAGCGGCCGTTTCGTACAGGCGAAGAGCCTTACGACCCCCGCGCAATTGCAGCAAGGCATCATCGATTGCCTGCGCAAGAGCGGACTCGAGTCGGCCGACATCTCAGAGCTGATTCATGGGTCGACCATCGCCATCAACACGCTGATCGAAAGAAAGGGTGCAAAGACCGGCCTCATCGTCACGCGCGGAACGCGCGACGTGTACGCGATAGGCCGCGGCAACCGGCCCGAATCCTACAATCTGTTCTTTCACCGGCACCGTACGCTGGTGCCGAGGCACCTTACGCAGGAAGTGCGCGAACGCGCGCTTGCCTCCGGGGAGATACGCGAACCGATCGAGGCAGCCGACGTGCAAGCCGCGTGCGCGAAATTCGCCGCCGAGGGCGTGCAGGCGGTCGCCGTCTGTTTCCTGCATTCCTACGTCAATCCGAAGCATGAGCGCGACGCGGGCGAAATCGTGCGTAAGGCGATGCCGGACGCGTACCTGTCGCTGTCGCACCGGATCCTGCGCGAGTATCGCGAATTCGAGAGGATGTCCACCACCGTCGTGAACGCCTTCATCGGCCCCAAGGTGGGGGGCTACATGCGCGGGCTGAAAACGAGTCTGGCCGAAATCGGATTTCACGGCGAACTGACGATCATGCGCTCGAGCGGCGGCGTCATGACGCCGGAAGTGGCCACCGAGCGCCCGGTGGCGATGATGGAATCGGGACCGGTCGGCGGCATCATCGCCTCGGCGCGCGTCGGAAGCGCGCTCGGGTTCGGCAATGTCATCTCTTTCGACATGGGAGGCACCACCGCCAAGGCAAGCCTGATCCGTGACGGCAGTCCAAGCATGGCAAGCGGCTACTACGTCGGTGGCTACGCGAGTGGCCATCCGGTGATGGAGCCCGTCGTCGACGTGGTGGAAGTCGGCGCCGGCGGTGGCAGCATCGCCTGGATCGACGAGGTCGGCGGGCTCAAAGTCGGCCCCCACAGCGCCGGCGCCGATCCCGGTCCGATCTGTTACTGCGGCGGCGGCACAGAGCCGACCATCACCGATGCAAATCTCGCGCTCGGACGGCTGGATCCAGGCGATTTTCTCGGCGGCGAGATGGAACTCGACGCCGAAGCTGCGTCGCGCGGCGTCCGGGAAAAGATCGCGGAGCCGCTGAAAATGAGCGTGACCGCAGCTACCCAGGCCATCATCAACATCGCCATCGCGAAGATGTCATTGGCGGTGCGCGAGGTTTCGGTGGCGAAGGGCTACGACCCGCGTGATTTCGTACTCGTCGCTTCCGGCGGTGCCGGTCCGCTGCACGCGCTTGCGATCGCCCGCGAACTGCACATCCCCACCGTGATCGTTCCGCTGTTTCCGGCCCATTTCTCGGCGCTGGGAATGATTGCGGCAGACGAGCGCCATGACTTCATCCGGACCTACTACGCCGATCTCGCCGCTGTGGATTTCGGGCAGATACTCTCGATCTGCAACGAGATGGCCGAGGAGGGCGATGCGGCCCTGCGCCACAAGCGCGGCGCCGAGCACCTCATCAGCCTGGATCTGCGCTATGTCGGCCAGGAGTTCACGCTTTCGGTGCCAGTAACCATGGAGCAACTCCAGGGCGCGGACCGGCAGGGCATCCGGTCGGCGTTCGACCGGCTCTACGAGCGGCGCTACGCGCATCATTCCCCCATGGAGCCGGTGGAACTCGTCAATGTTCGCCTGGCCGTGATCGGCAAGCGCGCCGAAATGCAGTGTCCGGGAATCGCCGAAGCGGGGCATGCCGCGGCGGCTCACCGGACGGACGTCTATCTCGGCGGCCCGGAGCGAGCGGTGTCCTGTCCGGTCTATCGCCGCGAGCAACTGGGCGCCGGAGCGCACTTCACAGGACCAGCGCTGGTGCGCGAGCACGGGACGACCACGGTGCTGTTCGAAGGCGACGTCTGCAGCGTGGCGCCGAGCGGCGAGTTGATCATTGAAGTGCGAGGCGCACGATGACCGCAGATCCAGTGACACTGGAAGTGATCCGCAACGCGCTCCCCGCGGTCGCCAACGAGATGGCCGCGGACCTGCAGCGCACCTCCTACAACATGATGATCTACGAAGTGCGCGACTTCTGCACCGCGCTGGTCAACGTCGAAGGCGAGCTGATCAGCCAGAACGTGGGCGGCGTGTCGCATTTTGTCGCCGATCTCGGGGTCATCATCACCGATGGCGTCAAGCGCTATGGCCGTGACGGTTTCAAACCGGGCGACGTCATCATCACCAATCACCAGGCCGTCGCCGGCCAGCATCTGAACAATGTGGTCATCTACGTGCCCTATTTCTTCGAGGGCGAACTTCTGATGTTCTGCATGGTGCGCGCGCACTGGATCGACATCGGCGGCACCAGCACCGGGTTCGGCGCCGGCCCGGACGTCGCCGATCCCTGGCTGGAGGGCCTGCAGCTCGACCAGTTGAAGATCTACGAAGCGGGAGCGTTGAACGAAACGCTCTACAGGGTGATCAAGGACAACATCCGTTTTCCCGAATCGTCGCTGGGCGACCTGAATTCGCAGATCGCGGCCTGCAGGCTCGGCGCGCGCAGGATGGACGAGCTGTTCGCGAAATACGGCAAGGGAACGATACTCGCGGCCATCGGCAGGATTTTCGACGAGACCGAAACGAAGTGCCGCAACGTCGTCTCGCAGCTGGCCGACGGCGTGTACGAGGCCGAGTCGTTCTTCGATAACGACGGCGTCACACCGGATGAGCCGGTGCGCATCCACGCCCGGGTGACCGTCGCCGCAGGCGAGATGACCATCGATCTTTCGGGCTGCTCGGCTGAGCGCAAGGCCGGAATCAATTCGCGCACCCTTGCGGGAGCCAGAGTCGCGTACAAGGCGCTCACCGGGCCGCTGGAACCGGTCAACGAAGGGTCGTTCCGCGCACTGAAGGTGGTGATTCCGGAGGGCAACATCATGATGGCGCGCTATCCCGCGCCGATGGCCGGATGGAGCATCATCGTGCCGACCGTGGTGGAGACCATCGTCTCGTGCCTCGCGTCCGCGTTGCCGGAAAAAATTCCGGCGGCGCACCACGGCCTGCTTGGCGGCGCGGTGGTGTTCTTCGGCGTCAATCCGGTCACCAAGCGCCGTTTTGTCGTGCAGAGCATCGAGGGGGGTGGATGGGGCGGCAGGCCCAACGAAGACGGCGAATCCGGCACCGTGTCGGTATGCCAGGGCGACGTGCGCAACGGTTCCATCGAGGGAATTGAAATGAAATGCCCGGTGCTGGTGGAGGGGCGCGCGCTGCGCCGCGATTCCGGCGGGCCGGGAAAATATCGCGGCGGCCTCGCGATCGACATGCGCGTACGAAATTTCGTCGAGGGCCGCTGGAACTTCGAGCGCGCCCGGCGGCGCGGTTGCCCTGCATGGGGCCTTTGGGGTGGCAAGCCCGGTGAGACGGGCGGATACTATCTTCGTCGCGCCGGTGAAGTGGAATTCCAAGCGGTGGACGGCGCGCGCAAGCCCGTCGAGGCCGATTCGGAAGTCATCGTGAGCACCGGCGGTGGCGGCGGCTGGGGCAATCCGTTCGAGCGCGATCCCGAGCGGGTGCGCTGGGACGTGCTGGAAGAATTGATTTCGGCGGAAGCAGCACGCGAACAGTATGGCGTCGTGCTGGACGATGATCTGGCGCTCGACTTGGCAGCTACCGTTGCATTGAGGGGGTCGCGGAAAGGCGCCGGAGCGCCCCGCTAATCAGAGAGGGCTACTCAGATTTCAGCGATCGAGCAACTTGCCGCCTGCACTTCCGACCAGACGCCCGTTTCCGCTGCATTGCGCGAATGTGTGGCCTTGCACCTGGCCGATACGGTCGGCGCATGGGTCGCCGGCAGCCGGTCGCCCGAAGGTGAAGCGCTGCTGCGGTTCGCCGCACCCGATGTGCTGCTGTCCGATGACGTTGCGTTGCGCGTCATGCGCAATTGCGCGCTCACGCGCTTGAGCGAAATCGACGACATTCATCTGGGGTCCTGCACCACGCCCGGATCGGTGATCGTTCCGGCTGCGCTCACATTGGGCGCGTGGGTCGGGCCTCGTTCGGGCGATGCTCTGGCCGGCGCCGTGCTGGCCGGCTACGAAGCCGTGGTGCGTCTCGGCAGGGCGCTCGACGGGGCCAACATCCTTTATCGGGGAATCTGGCCGACGTATGTGGCGGCGCCGTTTGGCGTTGCTGCCGCCACGGCTCGCCTGCTCGAACTCGATGCGTGCCGGACGGCGCACGCGCTGGCGCTGGCGCTGGCGCTCGCTGCACCGGGTGTTGGCCGGCAGAGCGGCGGCACGATGTCGCGCTGGCTCGCGATGGGTCATGCGGCGCGCAGCGGCATCGTCGCGGCGAGGGCCGCGGCACGGGGGTTCACCGCGGACCTGGGCATGCTGGAAGGGGAGTTCTTCCCCTCGGTGTACGGGGTGACACCGCGAATCGACGTATTCACCGACGGCCTTGGAAATCGCGATTGCATCGCAAGCGTCTCGCACAAACCCTGGTGTGCCGCGCGGCAGACGATGGCTGCCGCTCAGGGCTTGAGGGAAATCCTCGACAATGGCGTTGCCGCCGCCGGCATCGCTGCGATCAACGCGCAAGTTCTGCCACCCACGCTGAAGATGGTGAACCACGGCATCGTGTCCGGCGAGCGCAGCTCGCATCTCACCAGCCTTCCGTATCAGCTCGCGTGCATCGCGCTGGCGCGCGAGTCGATGCTCGAGATCGCCCAGGCGCCGGCGTCTGTATCCGAGGAGATTCGGGCGTTCATGGCGAAAGTGAACGTGCAGGCCGACGAGTCCCTGATGCAGCATTTCCCGAGCGTATGGCCCGCGCGCGTCGCTGTCGAAACTGCGGCGGGACGGGAAGATCGTCTGGTCCTTTACATACCTGGCGACCCGGAACGGCCGTTCGGCGAGCGCGAGGCGCGCGCAAAATTCGAACGCGCCGTAGCGCCGCTGGTCGGCAATGCGCACGCTGACCGGCTGTGGCGCGCCAGTATCGACGCGGTCAACGAGCACGCATCGCCGGCCGCTTTGCTGAACGAAGTCGAATCGTCGTTTCAGCCCGCGACGATTCGGAGCTGAGAAAGGGAGCCAAACCGTGCCCGCGAGGATGTTTCGGGAACTGCTCGCCAAAGACGGCCCGCTGATCCTACCGGGCGCACACGACGCGTTGTCCGCACGCCTCATCCAGCAGGCGGGCTTCGACGGTTATTTCATCGGCGGTTTTCCGCTGGTCGGCGCGCGCTACGGCGTACCTGACATCGGACTGAAAGGCCTGGGCGAGATTTCCTCCGGAATCCGCGACATCGTGCAGGCCTCGTCGTTGCCGGTGTTCGTCGACGCCGATGACGGCTATGGCGACGTGAAGAACGTCGTGCACACCGTGCACGCGTACGAAAGGCTGGGCGTCGCGGCGTTGCAGATCGAAGACCAGCGCTGGCCCAAACGCTGCGGCCACATGGCCGGAAAGGTGGTCGTACCGGCCGAGGAAATGGAAGCCAAGGTCAAGGCAGCGACGTCGGAGCGCATGCGGCCCGAGACGTTCATCTGGGCGCGCACCGACGCACGCGGACCGCTGGGACTGGACGAAGCGATGCGGCGCGCCGAGCGCTATCTGCGGGCCGGCGCCGACAGCGTCTTCATCGAAGCGTTGCGTTCGGTGGAGGAGATGGAGACCGTCGGCAGGGCATTCGACGTGCCGCTGCAGGCCAATCCTCTCGCAGGCGGTGTCTCGCCTATCCTGCGCCCGGAGGAATACCACGCGCTCGGCTTCAAGGTCATCGTCTATGGCATCAACCTGCTGATGCAGGTCACCAAGCAAATGATGCTTGCGCTCGAGGACATTCGCAGCGGACGTTTCGAGCTGACCGGCACCGGTGCGAGTTTTGCGGAATACCTGTCGGCGGTCGGTTTCGACGATTGGGCCGAGATAGAGAACCGGAACGCGCCGAAGCCGTGACAGCCGGCCGCATTAGCGGCTGAGCAAGCCGGCTGGAACGTCGTCCCCCGGACCAGTCAAAGGTGCCAGTTTCGGCGATGGCGATTGAACTGGCTGCTCGGTCGGTGATCACCGTGTATGCGCTCCCGTGTGTATCGGTGCGTACGCGCTCGATCGATTCTATTCGAGCGTTACCGGTTGCTTTCGGGGTGCTGCTTCGCGGGCTTCGCCAGGGGCGTTTCGCGTGTCGGTAAGCGGTGCTGAACGGCGATCAGGGCCGCCTCGGTGCGACTGCGCGCGTGGAGTTTCTGCAGGATGCAAGTCACATAATGCTTGACGGTTTTTTCCGCCAGATGGAGGCGCTCACCGATCTCGCGGTTGCTGGCGCCCTGGCTAAGGAGTTCGATAACGTCGCGCTCGCGTGGCGTCAGCTCAGAGAGCGGATCGGGTTCCTGTGGGCGAGAGAATTCGACCAGCAGCCGCGTGGCAAGCGCGGGCGTGATGAAGGCCTCGCCGGCCGCCACGCGGCGCACGATGGCGCGCAACTCGCTCGCTGACGCTCCCTTGAGCACGTAACCGTGTGCCCCGGACTTGAGGGCGGCCAACAGGTCGTCCTTGTCCTCGGATACGGTGAGCATCAGAATGCGCGTGCCGGGCACGCTTGCGGCTATCCTCGCGGCGGCCGCGATGCCGCCAATCCCCGGCATCGTGATATCCAGCAGCACCACGTCGGGCGTCAGGCTCTGTGCCAGCTCCACGGCCTCGTCACCGCTTGCGGTCTGCGCGATGACCTCGAGATCGGAATCGCTGCCGAGCGAGTGAGCGACGCCCTCGCGGAACATCGGGTGGTCATCAGCGAGCAAGATGCGGATCGGATCAGGCACTTGCCGTCTCGTCAAGTGACAGCGGAAGCCGGGCCAGAATGCGCGTTCCGCACCCGGGTTCGGTCTCGACCTCGAAGACGCCACCGAGCAGTCGAACGCGTTCACGCATGAACGCCAGTCCGAGTCGCCCGGAGTCGAATGCCGCCTGCCGAACGAATCCCGGGCCTTGGTCCGCTACCTCGATGAGCGCATGCGTACCGTCGCGGCGTGCCAGCACTTGCTGCGTTGCTCCGCGCGCGTGCAGCCAACCGTTGTTGAGCGACTCCTGGATCAAACGGTAGACCGTGATCCTGATCGCAAGCGGGGCTTCGGCCAGCGCGTCGTCGACCTCGATATCGACCTTCGCTTCAGACTTTTCCTCGAAATCCGTTACGGCTCGTCTTATCGTGTCGGCGAAAGACAGTTCGGCGATTCTCGGCATTCCCAGTTCCGAAGCCATGTTGCGCAGCTCCGCGAGCGAGGCGTTCAGGGCCCGGTAGATGGTTTCGAAGGTGCGCGGCGTGGTGCCTTGCGTCGCGCCCGCGTCGGATCGTTCTTCCCCAAGCGACTCCAAGCGCATCAGCGCCAGCGCAATCTCCTGCGCCGGTCCGTCGTGCAGGTCTGCGGCCAGCCGGTGCAGAAACTGCTCGTTGAGCGCGGTGGTACGCACGGCCGCGTCGCGCAGCTGCTCGCGCATACGATTGTTTTCGCCGAGCGTTGTCCGCAGTTGCTGCAGTTGGCGGTTCAGGTCGCGCTGTTGGTGCGCGATGGTGCTATTCGCGCGACGCACCATGGCAAGCAACATCAGGTACATGGCCGCGGTCGCGACCGCGACCAGCGCCCAGCCACGTCGCTTGGCGGCGCGGATGTCCCTGCCCAGGTTCTCGGTAGAGTGGTAAAACTCGGCGACAGTGCTGACCTTTCCGCTCGCGCCGCTGCGTAGCGGCACGTAGACTTCGAGCAGCTCCGACCAGCGCGCTCGTTCGGAGGCGTTGTCGGGCCCATCCAGATTACTGATCCTGGACTGAACCGTTCCGGCGAAAGCTGCTGCGAGCAACCCCTGGACAGGAAAGCGGCGCCCCGACTGGAGCTCGTCACTGCTGTATAGAATCGTGCCATCCGGGCTCCAGAGCTTGAAGCGGACAACCTTTCGGCTCAGAGGGCCTTCGACGAATACACGGTCCAGTGCGGCGCGCGTTTCGCGGTCGATCCCGCCGCCCCTCAGGAACGCTTGCAGCCGCGTGGCCAGGATACTTTCCACGTAAACAGTCGCGATCGCGGCGGCGCGATTGACCGTATTGTTCTCGATCTGGTGGCCGATCCAGGTTCCGATGATGATCATTCCGGCAACCAGGATCCCGAAGCTCACCGCCAGGAATTGGTGCGAAAAGCTCACCATCCTGAAGGGTCCCTTCAGCAGCGTCGACACGTGGATGGAAAATGCGCTTTGCGCCATGGCGAATGCGTAGCAAATTCAAGAAGATAACGTTCTGTGCATGCAATGGTCCGACGCCAGAATGCAACCGAGGTCCTAGAAAGAATAGGACCTTAGTCGTAATCGATTTGCACCGCAAGCCTCTAGCGGCTCTTGTTGCAATTGTGAAGACTGTACGCGGTCCGGGTTCTGAAGATCGTAATAATGAAGCGGGGCGAAAACGCGACATTTGTTGCGGCGCAGGGGGGAACTCGGCAGGCAAGCGGGGGATTGCGGTTATTTCCCGCCGGGGTCGGCGGGGCCTAGTCCGGTGTGTCTCTCGCCAGTATTGCTCGGACCGACAAATTGAAACTTTCCATTTGTGGCTATTGCGGTGGTGCGAACGGTATCGGCGGCAGCCGTGCTGTCCCAGCTATGGCCGGCCAGAAGAATGTGCGCCACGCAGACGCCGCAAGGAAGTTAGTGTCGACTCGCGTCGTGGCCCGATATTGGCAATGCGACGGAGGGAGGTTGCGGAAACGATAAATGCATAGGGCGTTTTTGTACGGAGACAACGGTCGAACTTGGTAAATCAAAGAAATGGTGAAGGAGACAGGGTTATGAAAGCAAAGCTTCTCTTGGTGACGGTTCTAGGGCTATTAGTTATCTCAACACGTGCGGCCTTTGCCGGCGACGTCGATTGGTCCAAATCGAGCGCGTCCCCGGTTGATGCAGACACTATTACGATCTTTGGTCTTGGTTACGCGCCCACGCCTGGAGTCGCGTACAACGTGGATTTCAAGTTCAACCAGACTACCCTGATCTTCGAGCCGGTTTTGTCGACTCTTGCCAGTATCGACGAATCAAGATTGGGAACAGCAGATGCGGCACGGGGTGGTCGGCTGTACGACAAGTGGTGGAAAGTAACCGGCGCAAATGAACCAACGGGTAATCATTCGCGGTATCCATCGACCGGGCAAAAATCTGGTGCGGATACCTGGCGCTGCAAGGAATGTCATGGATGGGACAATAAAGGCAAGGATGGGGCGTATGCCAGCGGTAGCCACTACACGGGTTTAGCCGGGGTCTATGACGCGAGAAATAAGAATTCCGGCTATGTCTTTGGCAAGATTTCCCAACACGGCCTTACGCTCTCCGAACAGGACATTTGGGACCTCACCAAGTTCATCAAAGAAACGCTGGTTGAGATGGACAAGTACATTAACTTCACAGGCGCGAGCAAGAAGGCTGCAACCGGAGATGCAACGCTCGGAAAGGCCTTATACGAGAATACCGGAACAGGTGGAGGGCAGTGCGTTCTGTGTCACGGGGCCGACGGTACCGCTCTAAAGTTTGACGGCGGGACGCTGGCTGTTGGAGACGTCGCGAATGACAATCCTTGGGAGACCTTGCATAAGATACGGTTCGGACATCCTGGCAGTAGTCCGGCGATGCCGTCAGCGGTGGCGAACGGTCTAACCATTACCGATCAAATCAATATTCTGACCCATGCGCAAACGCTGACTAAGCTGGTGCCTTGATCCCTCGGGGGTATTGAGCGCGTCGCTCCCTGTTCGCATTCCAAGAGGGTTGTCACGCCCTATTGCAAGAGCCAAGGTTCGGATGCGCCCCTGACCGGCGTCCTGCGGCCCTTGCACGGCTGCGGCGACGCCGGTTCGGTACTCAGATCGCACGACCGAAGTTGCCCGCGTACTCCGGGACGGACGGACGCCAACCGCGCGCCACAGTAGTTACCTGTCGCGAAATGGCTAACCGTAGCGCGGCAGCACATAGGCCAGCGTCAGCGGGATCGAGACCAGCGCAAACAGGTTACCCAGGATGACTATGGACGCCACCCTGGCAGGTTCCTGCCGGTACTTTTCGCTGAGGATGTAGTTCAGCACGGCCGGTGGCAGCGCGCCGAACAGGATCACGACGCCGGCCAACTCGCCCTCCAGCCCGAGCAAAGGGACGACGGCCATCGCCAGCGCGACGCCGGTCACCGGGGCCGCGACCGCGGCGGCGA
>Ga0209343_10005526_pt1 | contig 15288 bp, 18 predicted proteins | sample RifCSPlowO2_02_FD_184026 | JGI IMG/M metagenome (GOLD analysis project Ga0209343, IMG submission 184026) | Groundwater microbial communities from Rifle, Colorado - Rifle CSP2_plank lowO2_0.2 (SPAdes) (version 2) | ecosystem: Environmental > Aquatic > Deep subsurface > Groundwater | place... | reverse complement strand
ATCGATCCTTTTTTCTCTTTTGGTCAAGTTTTTGATCAGTGGGGGGAAATCGAAAAAGATGCCATCCAACCGGTTGGCGGCATTGGCATTCGTCTTAAAGCCCAGCCTGCGGTTGTGGGGAGACTTGATATTGCTTTTGGACGTGAAGGATATGAGGTGTATGCAACTCTCGATTATCCTTTCTAACAAGTGTTTCCAACTCTTTTTTCCAGGGAAAATTTTCAGCAGTCAGAAATGTTTTTACAAAAGGAAGAAAAACTTCATTGTAGCGAATGGGACCTGAGCGATAGTGTGCTGCATTGGTTACCATGGTAAAAGCTTCGCTTGATTCCTGAAATAAACCTCCATGTGTTCCCTTAAAGCCACCTTTGAAGCTCGCTCCAAAGCGGGTCCAAAAATCGCCAAATTCATATTTCGGATGAATACTGCAGAGAATAGCAGCCGGGTTTTGAACCAGAGAATAAAAAGCAGCATAAAGTCGATAAAGAGCATCGGGGTGATGATGATTGGCGGTTGCTTCAAACCAATCTCGATCATAAGCGAATCCTTTTTCATCAAGCTTCCCTTGGGATTGTAACTTTTTAAGAACTGTCTGATAACCAAGTGGATCTCCTTGTAACGGAAGATATGCAAACGCGTTTCGATGAGCATCAAAGAGAATATGCGCGCGTTGCAATGCTTTTTCTTTTGAAAGAATGACAATCCGATCTTCATATCGATAGAAAACAAGGTCCATTCCTTCGATTTCAGTGAGAACATGCGCGGTTTGCGCAACGAAAGATGGATTTAAATAAAAACTCGCTCCGCTAATATTCCCCCATGAAATAGAAACGACAGAATTATGATTTCTGATTTTATTTTCGAGGAGAAGGTTTTCTTGTTTTAAGCGAGCTTTCACTTCGTGTATGGTCATTGGTTTGAGTTTGTGGAATTGAAAACCGTGATCAGAAAAGAGAACAATATCGATCTCTGTTTGAAATGTTTTTTGATATTCCTCGGCAGTGGTCTTTAACCAAGTATCAAAATGAAGCAGCCATTTTCGAAGTCTCTTTTCACCTGCAATATGACCCATCCCATCCGTGCTGCCAATATACACATAATAATAATGTTTCTGAGGCTGTTTCCAGATGATTTTTTTAATTCGTTTCAAATCATTTTTCGCTGTGTGAAGAGGAGAAAAATACATCATGAATTGCGAACCCAGCGTTTCGCGATAGAAATCAAAAATTTCTCGATAATCATGTTGGCCATGCTCAAGTCCACCAAGAATGGAACCTTTTACACGTTGGTCTTTTTCCGAAAAATATTTTTCGTCATAGCCAGGTGGTTTGCCTGCGCCGATTGTTTCAAACATGCCGCTAAACCCGGAAGTTGTGGTTGAAGGAAATGTCGTGATGACTTTGGTTGGTTTTTGAAAGTCCCTGAAGTGACCCTTTTCTTTGAGCTCTTGCATAAGAGAATAGGGAACACCGTCGAGTGCGATAAAAAGCGTTGGCCGAACATCGCGAGCGAGGCTGATCTGCGGAAGTGAAAGAAAAGAGAGAAACAGAAGAAATGGGATTTTTTTCATGTGGCGGAAGGGTTATCTTGTTTTTATCAATACCGCCATCGTTAAACGGCTGATACAAACAAGTTTTTCGGATTCATCGGTGATTTTGATTTCCCAGACATGCGTTGTTTTTCCAAGATGAAGTGGCTTCGCAGTTCCCGTTACCGTCCCTTCGCGCACGGCTCGAAGGTGATTGGCATTGATATCAAGCCCAACACAGTAAAATTTTTTCGGATCAACGCATAAATTGGCAGCTGTACTTCCGATCGTCTCAGCAAGCACTACGGATGCTCCGCCATGAAGGAGACCGATTGGTTGTTTGGTGCGATGATCGACGGGCAGGGTGGCGATGAGCGAATCTTCTGTGACTTTCGTGAAGACAATGCCGAGATGCTCAAGCATTGTTCCTTTTCCGCGCGCGCTAATCTCGTCAAGAGTATATTTTTGAAACCAAATGGTCATAGGGGTGAAAATAGAGAGAACTAAAGCTCATTGCAAGTCTTAGTCGCAGACCAAAAGGTGCCTGACGACTTTCTGGAACGTTGGTTGTTTCAGAAAGCGTCTGGCACTTCTTTTGGTCTGTTTATCGGTTCGCCAAAAGAAGTGTCAGGGCAGTTTCTGGCTCAACAACAATCGCCAGAAATCTGCCAGACACCATTTGGCTTAATTCACAAAAAGAAGTTTCAGTACAATCAGCGTCAAAATAATTTTAATCATCAGTACAAAATTTTTGTCGGAAATATTTTTGAGAACATTTTTGCCAGTATACGTTCCAATAACAGTTGCGACTCCAAGAAGAATAATCATATTTCCATGCTCTGCAAATGAAAATCCGAGCGTCCCAAATCCGATGATTTTTAAAGCATGACTTGTCGCTTGTGCGAGTGCCTGTGTTGCAATCATTTTTTCTTTCAAGAGTTTTGTGTGGAGAAAAAATGGCCCAAGAATAGAACCGATCGCACCCACGAGCATTCCAAGTAAGCCAACAAAAAAGCCGGCGATTGCAAATGTCCAAAGGGGCCACGGACTTCGATCTTTTGGTTGAGGAAAATAGGTTGTCACGAGAATAAAAAAAGCGATGAAATAGCGAAGTGCTTCGGGATGTATGAGAGCAACAAGTTCACGGCCGAGAAGCGTTCCGATAATTGCTGGTCCAAGAAAAATTCCACAAACTTTCCACTGAATGTGACTGCGAAAGAGAATGAACCGGGATGTGTTGCTGATGAGCTGCACTACTGCGTGCACAGGTATAGCTACCGTTGGCGGCAGAAAAAGAAGCATGATGGCAAGAAGCAGCATGCCGCCGACAAATCCCGCGAGGGCTGAGACGATCGAGGTGAAATAAGCGGAGAGGAGAAGGATGAGAGTTACCATTGGTCAGCAATTATGAGGAAAGAACTTGAAAAGACAAGTTGTAAGAACTATGGAGTGAGCACTTTCGGGGATCGTCTAATGGTAGGACGGCAGATTCTGAATCTGCTTGTCTAGGTTCGAATCCTAGTCCCCGAGCAAAAAAGATGGCCACTCTTTTGGTCATCTTTTTTGCTCTTGAATCTGGATGAGAACCGCCCCCACGAATTATTGGGGGCTGGTCGCGACTGGTAAAGCAGGAAAACTTCAGCCAATGGCTGAAGGCAAACTGCGCGACAGTCCATGAGGATTTTTTCCGAGCTTGCTGGAGCGTCATCCTGAGCTTGTCGAAGGATGACCGCCGAGGAAGTCCTTGAAGCGTGACAGCGCGGAAAGGAAATCCTAGTCCCCGAGCAACGCAAAACTCTCTACCGCAGCTTCAACCGCAGATCGATTGAGGCGGGGATACCTTGTAAACTGGGAATCAGGTATTTTTTTGACCATCTCACATAACTTTTTTGTCTCTACAAGTCCGGCAGCCACCAGCGCCTTGACATCAACCATATCTGTCTCGTGTCCCCGGACAATTTTCGAAAATGCTTGGGCGTACGGATCGAAATGCATGAACGTTGCTTTGCCAAAAGTGCCGATCATTATATGACGACCTTTTTCTTTCGGCAGACTTGGAATAAAATCGGTTGGTTTTGCTATCTCGATATTAATCTGGAAGCGCTCTTTCATTTTTGGGATGTGTGAAAATAATTCATCCATATCCCCAGCAATGTCGATATCAATGGTTCCTTCACGAAAGCCGTAGAGAATAGCTGTGGATCCGCCTGTGAGATAAAACGTTGCCGATTTTTGAAGCATTTTCCCGATCGATTTCATAAAAGATTGAAGAATCTCTTTCGTGATTGGTTTTCGTGTCATGCACACCACCTCCGACGACGATGAGTCGAATGTTTCAGTGGAGGCATGAGAGAGGCGAGTGAATCACAAAAACTGTCCATACGCGTGAGGAGTGCGCAGAAGCGTACATACGCCATATCACGGTGCTGTGTCTCCATAGCGTGATAGAGCTTCATCCGAGGATGAGAAAGGTGATTGGAGACATCTGGCACCGGGACTCCCAAGAAGCGTAACTTCGGACGAAGCTCGGCTACCGCTAATGCTGGTACACTCAAAAAATTTCCACAAATGAGATCGCGCAAACCAGCATCAACAATTTCGGATCCTGGAAGTGCCATTGCTTTAAAGTTATCCGTACCAAAGCGTTTGCGCATCCAGCGCAACACAACAGCGTTTCGCGCCTCAGAGGAAAGGGTTGCAGAGCTCGATTTCCGAGCCCGTGCCTTTCCTCCCTTGCGGCCGATTGTTTTGAAATAATTGCGAACACTTTGAGAAACCATAACTGAATACTATACTTAGCCGCTACGTACGTCAATCTGCATAATCTTTTTTTCTCTCCACACAAGTCCAAGGATGATCGTCAACTCGATCAAAAAGTAGGACCATCCCCATGGAGTCAATATGTTGAAGAAAAGAATCATCAAAAAAATCGTCAGTAGGCAATAGCATGAGTTTAGCCATAGAATTATTCTCAACCAAGCGGGTTTGTTGTGATCTGCAAACCAAAAGCAAGTGAGCGAAAAAATGGCGCAGGCCAAAGCATACAAAGCGAGAAAATAGAGAACTTGTTTCGGCATCCCAATCCATTCCTGGATCGCAGGAAGTACGACTCCGAGGAGGAATGTACTGACGAAGGCACCAATGCCGTCGATCAAAAAGATTCTTTCTCTTTTTTTCATTCAGAACTCAATGTAGCAGTGACGAGCATATTGTCCAAGAAACAATTTTTATTTTCACTGACAAACTTCGGCGACGAGGAATCGAACTAGCCAAGTTGACCTTACTCCTCATGGAGGTGTAGGAATTGGAAGTCATCATTCTTCAAATGGAGATTACGTTTTATGAAAGAATCAGAGATCTGTACTGCATGTGGAACCCAATATCCAGGAACTTCTCCTGTCCCCGAAGTTTGCAATATTTGCACAGAAGAAAGGCAATATGTTCCTGCGCGAGGACAGATTTGGACAACGCGCCAGAAGCTGCTTGCTACACATCGAACGCAGATTCGGAGAATCAATGATCGTGTGTATGAGTTGGAGATCAATCCGCGCTTTGCCATCGGTCAGCGTGCTTTTTTCATTATTTCCGAACGTGGAAACGTTTTATGGGACTGCATTCCGCTCCTCGATGATCCCACCGTTGATTTTATAAAAGCGAAAGGAGGATTGAGTGCAATCGCCTTCTCGCATCCGCACTACTATAGCAATATGAATGAATGGGCGAATGCATTTGATAGTCCCATCTATATTCATCAACATGATGAAGAATGGGTAATGAATAAAAGTCCTCGTCAAGTATTTTGGCAAGGAACGGAAAAGGCGTTGTGGAACGGCATTCGAATTATCAATATAGGGGGTCATTTTCGCGGGAGCTCAGTGCTGCAAGTGCCGTTTCTTTCGAAGGAAGGAGTTCTCTTTTGTGGCGATACGGTGTATATCTCGCCGAGCAAACGACATATGGCTGTCATGTACAGCTATCCCAACCGTATCCCCTTGCCCGTTGAGGAAGTGAAACGAATCCAAAAGCGATTCGATGAGATCTCATTTGATACGATGTATGGATTTTTGAGCTTCCAAAATATTGTTCAGGACGCAAAGCAGCTTTTAAAGAGCTCCTTGGATCGTTATATTTAGAGTGAAGGACATTCCTCTTTCCACACAAGTCAAAGGATGATCACAGATGGCAAAACAGATCTTTATCAAGACTTCAATTGAGCTTTATGTTTTGGCATTGAGCCATCCTTATTTTTCTGTGATTTTTTCCCGAGCAATTCCAGTAGTAAAGTCAAAACTGTCTTATTTCAGAGTTGTAGTTCTTTATTTCATTATCCCAGTTGTAGTTTGGACAAATACTCTTGGGATCGAAATCATTTTTCACAAGAACATCTAAAACGCCTTTGTATCTTCTCGAATAATAATTCCATGTTGCCATGTGCTTATGACAAGCCTTCTTGTCCTGACAATTGAAGGTTTGTTTGTAAATTTTCTCCAGCATTTTTATATCCCAATAAATTCTCCAGTACTCGGCCGTTTGTTCAAATAAAAAACTCTCAGTTGGTAGAACTCCTTTGGTATTTTCATTTAATCTTTCCAGAGATTGGTTTAAATAAACAAAACTAAAGACTTGACTGTAGGGAGTTGTTGGAAAAATTTGGTTGTACTTCTGACATTCCGCGCTGATCACAAGACCACAACATTGAATTTCCTTTTCAGTTTTGTACGCATTGGTCAAACCAAGACCAAAGAATGCTTCGAGATTTTGATATTTTTTGTAGGAAAATCTATCGTAGACAAGCACAGCACGAAAAAAAATATCTTGTCCGATAGTTCGATATAAAAGATCCTGAACAAACTCACAAGAATACATCACCAAGTACTGATGGTCATGTTCCGTTGTTGGTGCTGCTTGATTAAAAACAATTATTGTATCTGAGAATACAGTTGTCTGGAATGCCTCGTGTCGATGAACATTAAGGGCATCAATGCATTTGTAAAGCTGGCAGACCTTTTCTTGGTTGTGCTCAACAAGCTGAGAAAAACCTAAAATATCGATGTATAAGAGATAGTGTTTATCCATTTTTCTTCATCAATCTTTCTTTGATAAACTTCAGCAGATATGTAGCACCGCCAATCTGTTTCACGCCGGCTCTCTTTCGGATTTCTTCCAGAGTTGGAAAGGTCGAAAGTTCTTTCCACAGTTCAATCGCAGCCATAGCTATTTTAAAGTGGTGATCCATATCACTCGTACCCTTTTTTGAAACCTTACGGTTACAGGAAAAACAGACCACCTCTAAATTTGAAAGTTGATGATCGGTTGCATTTCCATTGATGTGGTTAAACGATACCCTCATTTGGCTACGACATTTTTGGCACTTAAAATTTGCCTCTTCCAGCTTCGCCCACAAATCTTGCGAAGTGGGTGCGCTGTGTCCAAACGTAGATAATCTGGTCCAGTTTTGGCGAGTAGCTGGTGGGGGTGGTGGTGAAATCAAATTCAAAATCGCCTTTATGGCATCAGTTTCACTCACTTCTAGAAGTTTCATTACACCGATCAATTTCTGCATAATGTTCTCTGGCTGAATTGTATCCTTACAATTTGACTGAAATCGGGATCCAGTCTTGATATGAGTCAACTTAACCGGGTTGAACTTTTTTCCATAACGATTGAAGTCGTGATTTTTGAATCCCATCATGATGTAAAGCATGCTAATTCACGGAGCAACGAAAAAAACTTATGAGACTAAGAACGATAGCTCTGTTTGAGGATTGTAAGAACACCAGTCTTCTTTGCCGTCTGATGTAAACCCATCAGATTGATTATCCGTATGACTCAGTAATGAGTGTGCCTTTGGAATAATCGATCGTCACTCGAAAGTGTTTGAGGAAATGTGCTCTCTCCTGTGTACCTAAACGCACAGGCTTTCTTTATAGTAGGGAGACGGTAAACCTCGCTCTTCTCCTTTGAGTGTCGCTCGACCACTCCACTGGCAACATCACCATACTGATCTGTTTCGTAGTCAGTGATGAGAAGCCATTCGTTCGGATACAGTCGTTTCATTTCTTCCCACGTCATTTTCTCTGCCATACCATCCTCCTCGCTGTTGGATTCAACAGTGAAATTATCGCAACCCCGTTCCATTTTCAACAACTGTTACCTGATCCTTTGAGCTGCATTTGTCTTAAAACCCAATCTTTCGTTTGGTAGTTGTCGGTGGAGTCATCAATTGTCGAAGTGCATCGAAGACGACTTTGAACTTTGCATCATAGTTCTTTTCCATCAACGCAATTTTTTTCGCGAGATCAACGTGAGTGATAGCATATTCTCGAAGCCGAACAAATGTTCTCATAATTTCGATGTTCACTTGAACAGCTCGTTTGCTTTTGAGAACACTTGATAACATGGCGACACCTTGTTCTGTAAAAACATAGGGAAGATATCGTCGACCACCTTGGTTTTTCAAGGTTTCTTGGTAGATTTTTAATGATTCAAATTCCTCTTTTGTTAACTGAAATGTAAAATCTTTCGGAAATCGTTCTTGGTTTCTTCTAAGAGCTCGATTTAATGCTCCTGTTTTCACTTCATAAAGCAGAGCAAGTTCAACATCGAGTATTACTTTATGACCTCGAATTACATAAATATGTTTTTCAATTCGTTCTTGTGGAATCAATGCTTTCATTTTCATATCTCTCCTTTGAGATGCCAATTTGTGACCTTAAAAATATAAGTGATTGTAAAATAAAATGTTTTTAGCATTTTTGAGATGCCAAAATGGCATCTCAAAACAAGTTCTCTTTTTGGAGGTGCGACGTTTAAGGTCACAATTTGTGACCTTAAGATTGTAACTATTTGTAATAATGAATTTTATTGTTTTTGAGGTGGTCGCAAATTGCGACCACTTGGCTGTGAATTTTATGGAAATTGTTTCTACGAGATGAGACGTGGCCATGTATTTTTGGCGCAAGTAGTTCTTATCTCAATTCCCGTTCACATGTCCAAATGAATTTACAATTCGATACTTCAGATCTGAAATTTCCTTGCACGATCTTAAAAAATATCCAATTCTTTTTTCGCGCCAGAAGTGGAGATGAAAGATGAAGAAGCAATCCATTGGCGTATCATTTCACAACATCTACGACGAAATCCGCAAAATTCTTTTCGAAGCTCGAGCAAAGGCATGGAAAGCGGTCAACAGCGCCATGGTGGAGGCCTATTGGAATGTCGGTCGATTGATTGTGGAAAAGGAGCAAGGTGGAAAGAAGCGGGCGGCCTATGGAGAAGCAGTTTTAGCAGATATTTCCAGTCGCCTTACAGAAGAGTTTGGAAAAGGGTTTGATCTTACGAATTTAAGAAAAATGCGTCAGTTTTATCTGACTTTTCCAAAACGAGACGCAGCGCGTCTCGAATCGACAAAGTCTCAAAAGCGAGACCCACTGCGTTCCGAATTGTCATGGTCCCACTATCGTTTATTGCTTCGTGTAGAAAATGAGCAGGCTAGGTTGTGGTATATAAATGAAGCAGCAGACCAACGCTGGTCAACACGGCAATTAGAGCGACAAATCAACGCGTTCTACTATGAACGTCTTTTGGCCAGCAAAAAGAAGACATCTGTGCGCAAAGAGGCAAAAGAAAAATTGGTCAAGGTGCAACCCGAACACTTTGTTCGCGATCCCTATGTTTTGGAGTTTCTGAATTTGAAGGATTACCCTGGGCTTCGTGAAGCAAAGTTGGAACAGGCTATTATCGATAATTTGCAAAACTTTCTGCTGGAACTCGGAAAAGGTTTTTCCTTCGTGGCCCGTCAAAAGCGAATGCGATTTGATGACGAGGATTTTTATGTGGATTTGGTCTTCTACAACTACATTCTTAAATGTTTTGTCCTGATTGATTTGAAAATCGGAAAGCTAACCCATCAGGACATCGGACAAATGGACAGTTATCTTCGTATGTTTGAAGAGCATTGTCGTGGCGAACAAGACAGTCCGACGATTGGGTTAATTTTATGTTCCAACAAGAACGAAGCGATTGCGAAATACTCTGTGCTCCAGGGTAGCAGGCATCTTTTTGCCTCAAAATACAAACTGTATTTGCCAACTGAAGAAGAGTTTGTGCGCGAGTTACAGATTGAACGCGAGAAAATTGAGCGCAAACAGGTGAGTGAGATTGTAGAGTTTGGTTGACGGCACATAAACAAAAAGATAATGTTTTTCGATCGTGAAAACGCTCTATCCTGAAATTGAACCCTTTCAAATGTGGACGTTGAAGGCTTACTGCTGCAAAATTATTCCAGATAATTATGGAAAATATTCCTCTTAACTTAGAACTTCAGGGAACAATCGTTAACCTGAAGCCAACAACAGAAAAAGATTATCCTGCGCCAAAAGATTCTCAGCGATCCCAAGACCATGGAAGAGCTTCAGTATATGGCTCATTTGCAAGAGGGTGGCTGGACATTGGATCAGGTAAGAGCACGTTATGAGGATCGAAGAGATGCTCAGAGACGACAAACTGCGCTGGACTTTAGTATCTCCAATAAACTGACAGGAGAAATTGTAGGGGATTGTGGTTTCAAAAATGTGAATCTTATCCATAAAAATGCGGAATTTGGATTGATTATCCATCATCCTTTTTGGGGAAAAGGAGTTTGTGCTGAATGTCATCTTCTCTGTTTTGACTACGCCTTTTCTGTGTTGATGCTACATCGCATTATGATGAAGACGTTTGTGACGAACGTTCGTATGCGCGGCTTCTTTGAAAAGATCGGGATCAAGCAGGAAGGGATCAAAAAAGAATGCTTCTTCCATAACGGAAAATTTTTTGATGACGCTGTCTATACAAAAAATTCGGGGTCAAGTCTTGACATGAGTCAATTTAACGCAGTTTAATGAAAAAACTTACAGTTTAAAAATTTTGCAAAAAGAGATTCAAAAAAGCACTCCAACTATTTTGAGTTGACAAGCCGGAATCCGATGTATGGTACGTCATAGGTTTTTTGGTGGCCGGGACGTCATATGAATCCAAACCTCTTGAGAAATTGGTTTCTCTATAGTTATGAAGTTCCCCTGTTGTTGTATCCAGAGTAACGGCTGTGATATTGCCGTCTCGATTCGTATCCTCCTCAACAAGTTGAATGCCTCTTTGAAAAAGTTCGTTTTTTAGTTCCGAAATATATGTGTCTACATTTAATCCACTCTTCCCTCCAACAATTCTTGCTTCCATATTTGTAATGTTTACGCCCTGGGCTCTTAATTCTCGATCCATAGCTTTAAAGCTCATAACCACATCAGCCATTGCAGAAACATGAGCCATTAATCCGGTTTTAGTTTTTTTCTCATAGAGCGTTAGAACCAGACAAGGACCTGCTCCGGCTGTTTGCAAAAATGGAGATCTTCCATTCCCAGGTCGAGTTATTGAATACTCATCTGTAAATACTTCGATTGCTCCAGGTTGATCAATCATACTTTTGCGAGAAGAATTGAGAGGAAATCCCGATCGAAATCTTGGTTGATCCCATTCGTGTGGGAGTGGAGAAAAATCAAAGTGCTCTCGGCTTTTGAGAAGATCTTTTCGAATGACTTCTACTCCGCTATTTTCAGCTTCAGAGGTAGAGGACCTTTTCGTGTATTTGGACTTACTAATGAGTGTCATCGTGAATGTCTCCATATCTCTTATCGGTTGATTCACTTCTAAAGTTGTTATTATAAAAATCAATAGAATCAAATAGTTAAATGAGACATTTTGAATAATAATGTGAAAATCCTCTCCTTGCCAAAAGGAGATGAAATGTGCCAAGAGTGACCAGCTCAAACCAAGTAGAGACCTTGAAGAAAACATTTCATCAACATCATCACCATCGTCCGCGACAGCATCGTCCGGCACATCATCGTAAATCTGATGCCTATGTTGAATTTACGCAAAAGACGTCGGTTGATCCACATGAGCGGCTTCGACTTGAAACTGCGAATGGACCCATGAGCATGCGTATTGTGGACCTCATTTCCCCAATTGGAAAAGGTCAGCGAGGCATTATTGTTGCCGCACCAAAGACCGGAAAAACAACTTTTTTAAAAGAAATTTGTCAGGCACTTGCGGCGAATAATCCCGAAGTTTCAACTTTTTGTTTACTCGTTGAAGAACGTCCCGAAGAGGTGACCGATTTTAAACGAACTGTTTCAGCTGAAGTTGTTGCTTCATCTTCCGATCACGATACTGAGCATCATATTCAAACCGCGAATGGTCTGCTTGAGCGCGCGATTCACATGGTCAATGAAGGAAAAGATGTGGTCATTTTAGTCGATTCTCTGACGCGACTTGCGCGTGTGCACAATCGCGATGCGCGTGGTGGGAAAACGTTAAGTGGTGGTGTCGATTCCAATGCACTCGAAATGCCGCGCCGATTTTTTGGGGCTGCGCGCAAACTCGAAGAAGGTGGGTCGCTGACGATTATCGCAACTGCTCTCATTGATACGGGAAGCCGAATGGATGAATATATTTTTCAGGAATTTAAGGGAACGGGAAATATGGAACTCGTCCTTTCGCGCAAACTTGCAGATATGCGTCTTTTCCCGGCGATCGATATTCCTGGGTCGGGAACGAGAAAAGAAGAGAGGCTTTTGTCAACAAGCGAGTGTGCTGCGATTCATAAGATCAGATCCTATTTGGCTGGTCTCAACGAAATCGAAGCCATGAAAAAACTCATTGGAACCCTTGAAAAATTTCCCACCAACGCAGAATTTTTAGAAAAATTTAACCTCACCACATCGTAAGTGAAGCATCAGGTGAAAGGGTATCACCATAATAGCGCAGCATGTCCTGCATGGTAGGGCCCATGGCGTTTTCCATTTCCGGCAAGTGACTTCGAATGACCATTAAAATCGTGCGCCAGTGGTAACGAAAGCTCAGTGTATGTAATGTCGGATCGTTTTGGCGATTCTGATACTCCGTCAGCAGAAAATCAAAAGATTGCAAAGCTTCGCTTTCTGCTTGTGCCCAATCAATATCAGGGATGAGTCCCGAAATGTTATCAAAAGGATAGGTCAACTGCAGTTTTTGCAGAAACCAACTCACATCTTCTCGCGCAATCGGAAAATCGTAGATTTCTTCTTGTGCAACAGCGTGATTCAAAAAACGACAGGCTTCACGAATATTTTGCGAGTGCCCTCCATAGCCATCCAAACCACAATCGCTGATCGGATCCATTCCTGGCAGACATGCTTGGAGATTGATGTTCGTGAAAAGTCCGCGATTATAGGACCAGAGCATGGCTGCAAATTCGAGTTCATTTTTTTCATCATGAGTAATGCGTGAATCGTATGCGGAACGAAATCCCATCTGCGGAAGTCCAAAGAGAGCATGATACCGATAACGAAGATCAAGAGCAGTCACGATCACCGCAGTGTAATAATCTTGAACTACAGCGTCATGAAAATCTCTGAGGAGCGTTCCATAAAACGGTTGTGCGAGTGAATTATCGGTCGTGATGAGCAGGCCCTCTTTCAAAAATCCATAATCGAGCTGATTACTTCCAACGAGTGTCCCTTGTTGCAATCCACGAAATGCACAGGCTTCAGCGGAGTTTCCATTGCATGCCGAGAAAATATCAAGGCGGTGAGGAAAAGCGCTGATCAAGGTGCTGAGCGATGGTGTTTCAACCTGAAATGGTCCGTCTCCGTTGCCATCAGTAAAATAGCCGCGTTCAGAAAGTGGCATCTGCAAATTCCCCACAAAAAAATCGTCAGGTGCATCAACGACGAAATAGGAATCATCGTCGGTATTCGGAAGCGCTCCAAAAAAAGATTCTTTTGCGGCAAGCCCCATCAAGAAATGTGGATTCAAACCGTATATTGTTTCAGCAAATCCAAGAAAGAGAGCAAAATATTTATCAGGCAGACGAAGTGTTGTGCCCGGAGTATTGGAAAGTAAGAATCCATCTCCATCTTGTGGCCTTCCAATAATAATCTGTGAAGGATAAGTACTTCCCCAGCTCACATTTCGCACAGGACAGATCATCTCTTCAGAAGGTGAAAGAGGGAGAAGAGAGGATTGATAATAGGAAGACGAACTTTCAAGTGCGGTCAGTTGAGAAAGCAGTTCGGCGGTTGAGGTTGTTTTGGTAAAGCTCGGAGAAGAAACTGTGAATGGCGGTGGATAAAAAATCGCTACACTCTGCGATGCTGGTGATGATGGAGAGGCGCCGGGTGTTGGAAGAGTACTGACACTCACCAGTTGAAATGCGGGAGTATCAAGAGGGGCAATTGTAAAACCAAAATCAAATGATGCATGTGGAGCGATGTATGGCTGATAGTCAGGAAGTGCTATTTCTGTCTGACTTCCTGTTTGAGAAACAATATTTACTCCCCAAAAAGATATTTGTGTTCCGAATGGAACAAGAAGTTGAAGATTGTCGACCCCCTGCGCGCTTTGATTGGTAAGTGTCGCGCGAAAACTTCCACCACTCCAGGGAGTTCCTTCACCCCACGATGAATCGATGGTCAGGGTTAATTGCACTTCAGGTGAAAGCGTTTGAACGAGTAAATTTTCATTTTGAGGAGAAGGAAGTGGAGAAGGAGAGGGATCATCTGGATCACTTGTGGGAGATGTTCCAGAAATGACAGAAATCCGAGGAGGTGTTGAACTCGAAAGCACAAATCCAAAAGCATGCGAATCGTTTTCGGAGAGAGATGTTTTCCATGCGGGAAAACTCAAATCTACAAAATCGACATCCTGATTGACGATTTCCATGTCCCAAAGAGAAACAATTTCTTGCGGCGCTATATGCAAGCGTACGACAACATTGGTGAAACTGTCAGGCGCATTGTTATGAAGCGAAGCGCTATACTGAGCTCCGCCTTCCCACGATGAACTCAAAAGAACATCGCTCGTGATCGATCCAGCAGGCGGTGTTATTATTTGTGCGTGGAGCGAAAATAGAATGCAGAAAAAAGAAATAAAAAAAAGAAAACAGACAGATTTCCCCATAACATCCCCCTCCCCATGTTCCTCACCTGAAAGTATAGGCGCTATTTTTTGATCGTCAGAAAATATTTTATAAAGACATGTGAATCCGGAAAGTTATGATCGCATTTTTTTGTGGACTGAAAATAGTGATGGCGCGAGAGTTCACAATGCAGTATCATTCAATCATGAAACGACGGAATCTCTTTTGCTGTTTTGGCGCTTTTTTGCTGCTTGTGCCGTCATATTTTATTTGTGATTGCACCGTCGCCTCTGCAGAGAAACATCACTGCTGTGATGAAGAGATACAACAAGCATCTTCAAGCGAATATTGTGAACATTGTTTTTTTACATTTGTTCCGGAACAAAATGCAGTCGAGAAAAACGCTCAGCCAGCATTTGCAACGATTGAAAGATTTTCTTTCGAACAGATTCAATCTGTAGAATTTTTCTTCCGAAATGATGTTGTATCTTTTCCGTTTACAAATCTTCACCGAGCCCACGCTCCGCGTGCACCTCCCCACGTCTAAGTTTCTTTGTTGAAGTACATTCACTTAAAAACATAAAAGGAGATTTTATGAAGAAATCACTTCTTGCTTTGTTCATTGCCCTTGGCGTCGCATTTGCGGCAGCGCAAGTCATGGCGTCCAACTGCTCGTGTGACACATGCGAATGCAGCAAACCCTGTTCATGCTAAATGAGCAGGATGTCTTAAATCAAAAAGGGCCCTCACGGGCCCTTTTGGTTTTTGTAGAAATAACTGTTGACAGGATAGTACTCATGTACTAGTTGAAGAGTCCGTATGGAAG
>Ga0209343_10005523_pt1 | contig 15293 bp, 15 predicted proteins | sample RifCSPlowO2_02_FD_184026 | JGI IMG/M metagenome (GOLD analysis project Ga0209343, IMG submission 184026) | Groundwater microbial communities from Rifle, Colorado - Rifle CSP2_plank lowO2_0.2 (SPAdes) (version 2) | ecosystem: Environmental > Aquatic > Deep subsurface > Groundwater | place... | reverse complement strand
AGCTCATAGGGACAGTCGAGGGCTCAACGTTGCAGTACGTTCATACTGATCACCTAACGGGGTCGAACGTGGCGACAAACAATGCAGGTACGATGATCCAGTTGTTGGATTATCAGCCATACGGCGCGCTCCGCATTGACTGGAAGTCGGGGACGTATGACGAGCAGAGGAAATTCACGGGGCATGAGTTCGATAGAGACACTGCGCTTACCTACGGCAATGCGAGATACTACAACCAAGGCATCGGAAGATGGATAAGTCAAGACGCAGTATTCCTCGCTACTGGTGATGAGAAAATTATAAAAGAAAAGACAGGGCTCACTCTTTCCGGCTACCTCAAACGCCCACAGTTTAATAATGCTTACGCGTACGCGGGTAATAACCCTCTTACCCATACGGATGTAACGGGGGATTATACAGGCGTAGACGATGCTGCGTTCGCGCTTGGTGGAGCCGCTATGGGGGTCACCGCGCTCGCTTTAACTGATGCGATCAGAGGTAACGCAAGTTCATGGCAGACGTATGTTGGTGCTGCTTCAGGCGGGGCGGTTGCGGGTCTCGCTACTCTGTACTTCCCAGCAGTTGGTGTTTTTGGGGGTGCTGTTATTGGAGCCGGTAGCGCAGGGTTTGGTAACTTATCAGGGCAAACATTGTCAAACCTCTCAGGGGACAGCAACACATTCAATGTTGGAGATTTATACAGCAGCTTATTTTCTGGAATGGTGGGAGGTGGGTTTGGAGCTAAGTTACCCGCACCGGTCCCAGGAGTCACTCAGGGAAGAAACAGCTCTGCAGCGATCACTAGCCAGTTGGTCACTAAATTGAGAGGGGGCACTATCCAAAATATTTCACTTGGCAGTGCCGCACGGATGTTCGTATTCTCTTCTGCCTCGCAGTTGACTGAAACGGTTACGGAGGGGGTTCTCGGCGGGCTTGAGGGTATTAAACAAGTCTTCCCGTCATCCCAACAACAAGGTTCACAAATACTTGAGGACAAGAGAATGTATTCGAATACTAATTCAACGCCTTCTGCCATACTGCGATAAGCGGTGGCAGGAGGCGTCTTTCTGCTATGTTGATTGATAAGAAAAAACTGAGAAACTTAATAATCATTTTAATTGTAGTCTTATTACCATTCAAACTGGTTCAATGGATTGAACCGGAGTGGCTTGGGAGGATGATTGCTCTTGGTTATTGCTATTTTGGCATAGCAATTTTCTCAATTTGCATGGTTGTTATTCATCACAAAATAGAATTAAAGCCGTATATCGAGGCCAGAGCTAAAGACCCTGAGATTGTTAAGAGAAATTTTAGAAATCTCTACAGGGTTTTTGGTGCATTATTCCTTATCTTTACAGTCATATGGGCAATTATTCCTTATATAAAGTCGGCATCTTACTTATTCAGTAAGCCATTGGTGAATAGGGGCGGCGTTCTTACATCTTGGAGCAGTGGTCTATGGCTTGCGTACTACTTTTCTCAGTCTTTGGGATTTGATGGAGAAAGTGACGTCAAAGGTTATTACGCATTAAATCTTCACAGTCCCTTGAAAGAAGGCAAGCGATACGAGTTTCTTTACATCCCTGACACACGTCTGATACTTGAGATACGGGAGGTAGAGAATTGAGAATTTTATGACTCAACGGATTCAAAAAGATCCAAGAGAGTTAGTGAATGACTTGCGCGAAAATCTGCAACTTTTGAAGGATTCGTTGAGGAGAGCTGTTGTCGGCAAGATGGAGGAAATAAGAATTATTACTACACTTTTACGTACATTGGTCTGTGATAATAATGGCGGATTGCTCACTCGAATAATGAATGAGTGTAAGTACGGTGGGGAAATTATTGAAGATGGAAGGAGTATTCCATTGGGCACATTACTCAAGAAGCCCGTATTCAAAAAACACGATGGTTCTGACAAAACCCCTCCAACGTATGAGCTATCGATTTGTGATATTATCAGGAACACCGCAGAGCAAGATGGAGGCGCACATGCTGATTTCGGGAGAAAGCAGGAACACTGGGATATGATGGCGGTACTTGAGATGGGTATATCAGAAAAAACTAATCCAAAGTTGGGAATATTTTTAGGCTACGGCTCAAAGATTTTGGATCTTGGAGAACGATTCCTTATGCATCAGTTCAAAATAGCTCTGGAATAATGTGTACAGAAAATGTTATGTTGTTTTTTAACAACCCACTTACGCCTCCTCGCGTGGGTTTTGGCGTTTGTGCTCTTGTTTTCTCCGCTGTCTGCACTTGCTTCAACCCCCATAGATTCTGAAATCAGAGACGATACCCAATGGTACGCCTTCGCCGCGTATTCTGAAATCTACGAAGTCGCGCCGCCTCCCCATCTCGTTTCCCTCGCCGCGCAGGTGATTGAAGAAGAAAACTGGCCCGCTGACACGCAAGCCTACTACCATCTCGTCAATTACCTCCTCGCGTTTGAACAAGTCGACGCATCCGCCTCGCTCGATGAGATCAAGGCGGTGTATCTCGGTTTATTCGATACACTTACCAACCCCCAATATATAACGATCGTTACTAATGGGGGGTGGAATGAAAAGGAATCAATAATTGACGATCGTCAAAAAATGATGCCTCGCCAATGGTCGTACGACCAGGTGGGGAATATCACACAGATCATGGACGCGTCCCAAACGAACGCGGGCAAGACCATCACCTATACCTATGATGATCTCCATCGCCTTCTGACCTCTTCAATTACCGGCGCAGCAAATGGCGATAACGTGGGAAGAACGTACACGTATAGCGCGATTGGGAACATTCTGACTGCTTCTGATCAAGGCACCTACTTGTACGAAAATACCAATTACGCGAACCCTCATGCTGTGACGAAAGTCGGCTCTGCGGTGTATGCCTATGACAACAACGGGAACCTAATAGGTGATACCGTCTGGACCCATACTTGGGATTACAATAACAAACTGACCCAATCCCAGAAGACGGGAAGCACGGTTACTTACCAATACGATCATTCAGGCCAGCGCACGAAGTATGCAAACGGCATTAAGACCATCCGCTATGCGAACAAGCTGTACAATTCGGATGGTACCACCCCCACGAAACACATTTACGCGGGGAGTCAGCTCATAGGGACTGTCGAAGGCTCGACGCTTCAGTACGTTCACACTGACCACTTAACAGGGTCGAACGTGGCGACGAACTCCAGTGGCACGATGATACAGTTGTTAGACTACCAACCCTACGGCGCGCTCCGTATTGACTGGAAGTCGGGGACGTTTGATGAGCAGCGGAAGTTCACTGGGCACGAGTTCGACCGGTTAACTTCCCTCACTTACGCAAACGCACGCTACTACAAACAGAACGTGGGAAGATTCTTATCGCAGGACTCTGCCTTCTTAGCTGTTGGCGCACCCGGTTTGAAACAAATCACGGGATTGGAGCTCCAAAGGTATCTGGAAAGTCCTCAATCTATGAATGCATATAGCTATGCAGCGGATAACCCACTTAAGTATGTTGACCACAGTGGAGAATTTATCGGAGAGCCAGGGAGAGCCCTGGCAGGCGGTCAGCGTCAAGTTGCTCAGTTCTTGCATCAAGCAGCCAATTACACAAGCAGTCAGGGCGGGTTGATTAACCGCATCTCTGGGTTTGTAACTAATGCCGTCGCTGATACCGTCAGTAATGTCGCGAATGTATTTGATCCGGATCAAGGAGCTGGCACCAGATTACTTGGCCTTGGACTCACTGCGTTTGATGTGGCAAGTGGTGGGGAAGGGAAAGCAACCCGTAGTATGGTGGGGCAGAGTTTTGGTGCGCTAGTAGCGTAACAATTAAGTTTCGCAACATGCGTAGTTCGAAATCTCCAAGTAAATACTGCTCAAAACGCGCCAGTGATATGGCATAATTAAATTGTTACGGCACTAGGCAAGGTTGTAGAGAGTCCTGGCATGAAAGTGTTAGGTTACACGCAGCATGGCCTTCAACAGAAAATAACCCGTCAGGTGTCTTCCGAACTAATCAAAGAAACGGTAAGCAAGCCACTCGTTGTATTAAAACAAGCCGGGGACACCTTCTTGCACTTGACCGATAAAGCAGCTGTTGTGTTAAATAAAGCTGGTCAGGTAGTTACCACTTACGGGAGTGATTTATTCAAAGATACAGTAAAAAATGTTCTTAATTCGGTTAAATAATGCTTATGGATAATACTGAATATAAAAAGGTTTTTGATTTCATTAAGAGCGAGGTGCTAAAACATGATCCGGTCGGTCTAATTGATGGTGGCGCTCCTGAAGATGAGTATGATACCGAAATTGGGAAGTTAATAGGCGAGCTGCCAAAAATCGAGAAAGATGAACAGAAATATTACGAGATAATAGTCAAGGTATTTCGTGACATAGGTAAATTGAATGAGAAAAACTGTAAAGCCTTAGCTGATATCTTGTATAATGGTCTTTAACTGCGTTTCAATCTCTCCAAACGAGGTACTGAGTTGGTAAGCCCCCATTGGAGCAGAAGATTATGGCGCAGTTTGATGAGAAATGAGAATTAATATGATACGTCAATATCGAATTAAGTAGGTGCAGTAACCGTCGATATGTTCGGCGGTTATCTGTTTTGGCAGATTATCAAAATAGGGGAAAAATGGTAAGGTGATCAATTAATAGAAAAGAATGGACTCAAGATTGCAATAAGCATGTAAATATTCTAATCCTATGGACGATTCTCAGTTAGTGTTAATTCATCATTTTGATAAAGAGCTCGGGGAGAAGGTTCGTATATTAAGGCGTAATTTGGACAGGTCAGGATTCGTTTCGGTGGAAACGAGACAGGGAGTAATTGAATCGCAAGTTGTTTCTGGGGCGCCACTGATGACCCAGGAGGTATTCAACTATCTGAATTATGCAGCATCAATAATGTTTGATGCCATGCTTTTAGGGCTTGAAATTAGGGGGGCAGTAGCAATAAAGAATGAATTGGATAAATTCTTGAGAGCGGCAGGTAAAATTACAAAGAAGGAAATATTATTGATGTGTGAAATTCAACGCCCCGATAATTTTCCCCTACATGTTTGTTTTGCCGTGCATCTAACACTGGCTGATGACATGAGGTTGGACGCCATTCAGGCAATACATGAGACGATGAAACTTATTGAGGGGAACGTGAGTCGATATAGAGAATACGAAATTCTTGTTTTACACTTGGACAGTTCTTTGAAAAAATGGGATTTGACGAATCCCAAAGTTTATAAAAGAAACCACGGCATCTCGGCCTGGTGGAGCGTAAGGGTGAGTAAGGCATGGGGTCACGCACCTAAAAATGATTTTCCCGATAAGCCAGGACAATCATTGTGGGAATTAGTGAACGGACAGATTCCGGATCATGTAAGGAGGAAGGCCTTAAAGGTTAAAAGTTTTTACTATCAACGTATATGTTCAGTTGATGATGTTAAACGAGCATTAAGGGTCACTCCAGTTCAAATATGCGTTTCTATTTTTGAAAGTTTCATGAATGCGCCTAATGGTAAAGTAAAGATGCCCATTGAGGGCGAGAAAAGAGTTGGCGGGCACTCGGTAAATATACTTGCATATAATGACGCGAATCAGGAGTTTACTTTTCATAATTGTTGGGGCTCAGGTTGGGGGGATCGTGGGTTAGGTTACCTATCGTATGAATATTTCAATAAATATTTGATTGAGGCATGGGGAACGCAATTGGAAATTAGGCGTTGGTCCAGGGCAATCTCACTCCGTAATTTTTATAGGCCTTCTGTTTGGAAAAATTATTTTAGGGATAAAAAGGGCTTCAAGGCACTTGCCAAGGGTGCCATCAAAGACAAAAGAGGACTTATCCTCGAATATGAAGCCTTGAGTGTAATGCCCATTTCTCTTTCGAAGGGATACTTTTTCATAATCAATATATTTAATCCAGAAAATAGGGATAAGTATGATGCTTGGGCACATTTCAGCTATGACACAGATAAAAAAATAATCGAGGTGGAAGAGTTGTTCGTTGAAGAAGAACAAAGGGGTTATGGGCTTGGTGCTCAGTTACTTAGCCTGATCGAGGATATCGCTAAGGAGTGGAAGGTTGAAAAGTTAGTTGGGTGGGTATCGGTTATTGATGCCATAAACGAGATTGAATTTGGGAGACTTTGGAGATTTTTCCAAAAGCGTGGCTATAACTGTGTACGTGATGACTCAAGATATGTGGGGTCACTGTTCCGGTTTGAAAAGTAGCATTCTTAACACGCGCAATTGTACAGGTTACAAACGAAAGGCGTATGTGCGCAAGAAGTCTGGAAAAATCGGAAGCGATGTTTTAAAAAATGAGATCAAAGAGCAGTTCTACCTATGAGATATCTATCATAGGTTTCCCTCCGTGATATACTGAGTCACAGGACAAGGATGACGGACGGGGTAAGGAAGTCTAGTTGATAACTCAAAGCACCTTGAAAACCTCAAAAGCCTCCGATTAGAGCGTTGTAGTGCTCAATACCATCACCTATACCCCAGTAGTAGAACGCTCGGCGTTCACTACGGGGCAGGCCTATGACGATCTGCATAGGCTCCTGACCTCCTCAATTACCGGCGCGGCGAATGGCGATAACGTGGGAAGGACGTACACGTATAGCGCAATTGGGAACATCTTAAGCGCTTCAGACCAGGGAACATATCTCTACGAGAGCACTAATTACGCGAATCCTCATGCTGTGACGAAAGTTGGTAGTGCCGTCTATGGATATGACAACAACGGCAATTTAACGAATGATAGCGTTTGGGCGCATCAATGGGATTATCAGAACAAACTCACCCAATCCCAAAAGACCGGCTCAACCGTGACGTACCAATACGATCATTCAGGCCAGCGCACCAAATACGCCAACGGCACCAAGACCATCCGCTACGCGAACAAGCTGTACAATACTGACGGCACCACCGCGACGAAACACATTTATGCAGGGAATCAGCTCATAGGGACAGTCGAGGGCTCAACGTTGCAGTACGTTCATACTGATCACCTAACGGGGTCGAACGTGGCGACAAACAATGCAGGTACGATGATCCAATTATTGGATTACCAGCCATACGGAGCGTTGAGGGTTGACTGGAAATCGGGGACGTATGACGAACAGCGCAAATTCACTGGACATGAATTTGATAGGGATACTGCGCTAACTTACGCTAATGCACGGTATTATAATGGTGGGGTAGGCCGTTTTCTATCGCAAGACCCCGTCTTCCTGGCACTTGGCAATCAGGACGCAGGCAAGCTGAGAGCAAGGCTTGGCAATCCACAGGGTTTGAACAGCTATGCCTATTCGTTTAATAATCCTATTCGCTACGTGGATGTTACGGGTGAGGATGGGGTTGAGTTCAGGTTTAAAGCAACGGCATTCCTCGTGAGTGCGGGCAGCAATTATCTGCACTCAAAGGCAGAATCGCTCAAACAGGGCGGGCATAATGTACTTGGCTCCGTACTTGAAAGTACCGCTAACAAGCTCGATACGTATGCTACCGCCGTTGATCCCGCATCCTCTCAAGAAGATCGCACAGAAGCCCTTCAATCACTCGCCGGAGACTTGTACATGGTGGCGGGGTTTGTTGAGGCTGTCCCAGGCGGCGGATCTGGTCCGTGGAAAGTCGGGGATCCTATCAACACTCCCACAAAAAATGGATACCCCTCTTGGAGTACGGCTAGAGAAAGATATTGGAAGAATGAAGCAGCGGGTAACCCTGGAAATTATAAACTCGAACAATTGGAAAGGATGAAGAATGGATTGGCGCCAAAAACACAAGCGGGTGAAACTATTGAGTTGCATCATAAGGGAGGTAGAGATATCCCTGACCCACATAATGTACAGAATTTGCAGCCAGTCACTCCTGAACAACATTCGCAAGTCGATCCTTATAGGCATCTTAAAAAGAATTAATATATGAAGCACTACCACCACAAAAAAGATTTGAGCGACAATGATGTGTTATATGTCGTTGTTAAAAAAGGTGATAAATTCATTGTGAAACTTGATAGTGAGTTTTATAAAAATGAAGATCACGAAAAATTTATGCAAGGTGTGAAGCTGTGGTTAAACCGTTGTCGAGTTGAAGTATCAGAGAAGGAAGTCAGCACTGGTTCAGTCATTTTATGGGACTTGAGAAAGGATAGCACTATCACTGTCTCTAACGAACATACTCATTTTTTCGCACCATACGAATATTCATTTAGAGTTATTAATACGGAGGGAGAGAAACCCAATATCGGATTCTTTAACGTCTGGTCTACTGACGGAGAGAAGTGTTATGAACTTACAGAAGAAAACTGGATGAAAATTAAGCAGTCAGTAAATACTTGGTCAGTTGAGGTTCATAATGGGTTCGAAAAAAGAGATATCGTCACTCTTAAATTCGGGCTCATTAGAGCGGATTGAAAAAGGAGTATGGAAGTGAAAAACTTACAAGAAATGCAGAATAACGAAACCGTCCGAAAGCGTCTGGCGAAGGTGATCGTGAGAGACTGTTGCGGAAGTTCGAGAGATCGAAGTTAAAATAAAAGTTAATTATCGTTAACGAACATTTATGACTCAAGATTTAGGTAGCGTATACAATCCGGCGCTTTTTATGGCGCTTTTCCCTGAGGCTCCTGACGACAGAATTTCAACCAGTCCGTGATCTTTGAAATATCCGCACCCGCACATTCAAGAGGCGCTTTGCCGTTGAGATGTGTGAACGGTTTCTTGCAATCGCTGAAGGGCGTGAATCTTCTCTTGAGAATCCAGGCATTCAAGTAATGTTCCGCAGTCCTGTCCGATCCAAATCCGCGAATGGACCCGAGCCTGCTTTCCAGATGCGAGTTGTACCCCTCGAGGAGGTTGGTGGTACGGGGAATGTGCATAGGCGGGTACTTCAGATAATTGAGAAGGTATTCTTGGTTGGCCTTGAGATCTTTGAAAAGTTTCTGTACCATGCGTACGTGATCGGACGGATACGGCAGGCGGGCTGCCTTGAAGAGAAAATATTTCTCCAAGGAATCGATTCTCCTGAGCGCGATGGCATACGTGTCGGCACAGAGGGCGGCATGAACCGCATCCTGGAATTCCAGCGGGAGCTCATAGCGGAATTCCAGATCGGCAATCGCGTTGCTGTACTTGATTGCGCGGGCGAGCGCGTACTGGCGGCTCGGCGGAATCCGGTCAATATCCCGGTTCGGGAATAATCGGTTGAGCCTGTTCTCATAGGAGCGGATCTTCACGATGATGTGCTGAATACCGAGGTTTCTGCTGAGATTAGCCACATAATGCCGGATGCAGAGTTGGATAATACAGTCGGGATAGTAGGCGAGGACGGCTTCGATGAGTTCCTTCTTCTCATCCACGGTACAGCTCTTCATCGGGCAGCCAAGTTCCTTCAAAACGCGGAAGTAATTTCCATAGAGGAAGACGTTCTCGCTGAAGCCGAACTCGTGATGAAGGATGTCGTGCGTACCATAGTCCACGCCCCAGGCAAGCACCCTGCCGCGCTTCACCTTTCTCCGCTTCCGCGATCGCGGCACCTTGCCGCGCGGCGGGATCGTCACCGTCTCCTGCACGGGAATGTATTTCCCGTCCACGATGTGGTTGCCGGCGTAGGCGCACTGCGGGAAGAAGAATTTCGTGATCTCGACGACGGGCTTGAGGTTGGCGGTGACGCGATTGACGATGCGGCAGAGCTGATCCTTCTTCACCGCATAACGGTCTTCCAGTTTCCGGTACGAGATGCCGTCAAGGTGATCAAGGAGCGTCTGACGATGGTGTAATCGCTGCGGTGAGGACGGTTGCGTGAACCAACCGTGACAGGCATGGCACCAGAACCGGGTATTCCCTGCACGCGATCCGCGCTTGACCGCCGTAAGCTTCAGGCAGAGTAAACATTTAAAGAGCTTGCTTTTTTAGGTATAGGATGAATCAAAATGTGTATGTAAACAGAGACAATGAGCTGTTTTTGATTCATTCTGTACCTAAGATGAGCCAAAGTTCAATTATTAAAAAGCGCCATTGATGCTACGCTACCTGAAAAGTTCGTGCCGATTCATACCAAATTAGCTCATACTTTGAATAAACTCCGAAATCTCGTTTCGCTTCGTCTCCATTATCCTACAATCATTCCCCTCTACCGTCACCCTTAACAGCGGCTCGGTGTTGGAGGAGCGGACATTGAACCACCAATCAGGATATTCGAAGGTAATGCCGTCGAGTTTGTCTATCTTCGCATCGTGGTATTTTTTTTCTAACGCCGCCATGACTGCGGCCGCATCCTGCACTGTGAAATTCACTTCGTCGCCCCGACAGTAGCGCGTGTATTCCTTCGCAAGCGCCGACAAAGGCTTCTCTGCCTGCGAAAGCACTTCCAGAAAATTCACAAACGCGATATACCCGCTGTCGCCGTAATAATTGTCGCGGAAGCAGTAATGCGCCGACACCTCTCCGCCCATAACGCCTTTGCCCTCTTGCAGCGCCTGCCGCACATTCACAAACCCGACTGCGCTCTTCAAGGGTCTCCCGCCCCATTCAGTGATGAATTCCGGCACCGCTCTCGAGCACACGAGATTATAGGCAATGCCCGCGCCCGGCTCTCGGTCGAGCCAATACCGTGCCAAGAGCAGCAGCGTGACATCTGCCTGCACAAATCCGCCCTTTTCGTCCACGAAAAAAATCCGATCCGAGTCGGCGTCAAGCGCCACGCCAAAGTCAGCCTTCTCGGCCACGACCCTCGTTTTCAGCTGATCAAGCGCGCCGGAGATGAACGGGTTTGGGCTGCGGTTGGGAAACGTACCGTCTGGCTCGAAAAACATGGGGATAATCTCGATCGGAAGATGCGGCATCAATCGCGAAAACACCGCACCCGCCATGCCATTGCCCGCGTCCACCACTACTTTTAGTTTCTTCAATTTTTTCACGTCCACAAATTTCAAAATGTGGACGATATAATCACCCCAATAATCCACCCGAATCACGTTTCCTTCGTTCCCTGCCTGTACGGACGAACGGTCGTTCGCCCCTCCCATTCTTTTAATCTCCTCGGCAATCTCCTTCCCCCGAATCATCCTCTCCTTGTCCACCATCTTGAAACCATTGTATTCCTTGGGGTTATGAGACGCCGTGACGATAATGCCCGCATCGTAATTAAATTGGGGCACTGCCCAATACTGAAAATCCACCGGCACCATGCCCGCGTCATGCACCTCTGCCCCATCGGCCGCGATGCCTTTCATGAGGGCACCCTGCAACGCCTCGCCCGAAGAGCGCATATCCCTCCCGACAAACACTTTCTTGGCACTCGTCAATCTCACCAATGCCCCTCCAATAAAAAACGCCGCATCCTCATTGAGTTCTCCGGGGTACACGCCGCGGATGTCGTAGGAACGAAAAATACTCTGTTCCATAATACAATAGCCTCCGCCTAGCGGTAGCGCGCAAGCTCCTGCCGCTTAAATACCGTCAAGCTCCCCATACCCAGAAGGATGCCCGCCAGGCAGAGCATCCAGCCCAGCCACGGAATGGAGGTTACAATAACCCACAACAGCGCGCCAAAGACGAGATGAATGAAGCGCAGATGTTTGTCGGCGTGTTTGAATACATGAATCGCCAGCGCGCGGCCGAGGAAGAGCGAGGCAACCACCTGTGCGAGATAGATGATCACTGCCCATCCGGCGATCAGTATGAACGCAAGCGGCGCGCCTATCACCGTCACCAGCAAAATCACGGCGGCGATCGGCGTGAGCGCCAGCCAGAGAAACCCTTCGCCGAAATTTCTCCAGGTCCAAAAATGCGCCTCCTGCGTGAGGGCGTCAACCGCCTTGGGCACCACGCTCAATAAGAGCAAGCCGACCGCAATCAGCCCGCATATTTTGATGAGACGCCCCAATGCGGCGCCCACGGCTGCGGTGCGGCGGTTGGACTCCGGCACTTGATGCGGCGTGGTCTTCCCTTTCACCACCGCGCCATCCCGCAGCGCCACAAGTCCGGGAGCGGTATATTCGAAATCCCCCTGCACGATCGCGGTGCGTTCCAGCGTCACGCCGTCCTGTGCGGAAGCAACCAAGGTAAGATCGCCTCCCGCCTCCCCGGCCATGAGCGCCTGGTCTGTCCATGCCCGCACGTCGCGCCCCGCGCGCCCGGAAAATACGAAATCAGACGCCGCCACCGTGACGCTCCATCCGATCTCCGCGGTCTCGCCGATCACCACGCGCCGCCCTGCTGCGAGCACGCTCCTGCCCACGCTCCCGGAAATCTCCACGCTCCCTCCTGCCGCGCGCACGCTCCCGCCAACGTCTGCGGTAATCCTGACGTCGCCTCCCGCCGCGATCACGTCTCCCGTCACCGGGCCGGCCACCTCCACCGTTCCTCCCGCGACAATGACATCCCCGTCCACCGACGCCAGAATGCGCACGGTCTGCCCCGCACGGATCAAATCCCCTTCCACCTTTTCATCCGCGGACACCACCACCGTGCCGTTTTTGGCATAGACGGCCAGGGGTACAGCGAGCGCGACGCACGCCAAGAGGGGTGCCAGGGCGCGAAGAATGGGGTTTTGCATAGAGATATGGTAAGATAGTAAACTTAATACGTACAGAGAAATTTTACCATATGTTGTAATAAATGGATAAGGCGGACTTTATTCTATCTTAAGGTGTTGTCATTCGTCCCGCACTGCTATTTTCCAAATTTAAGGTATGCGGGATCCCGCTATGGCGGGAAACTTTGAGCTTTGATATTTCTTGATTATGCCTACCTATACCACTCTTTCGCACTACGATCCTGAACTCGCTGATGCCATGCGCCACGAGCTTGCGCGCCAGAGGCAGGGACTCGAGATGATCGCGTCGGAGAATTACACCTCGCCCGCGGTCATGGAAGCCACCGGTTCGTTTCTCACCAATAAATACTCCGAAGGCTATCCGGGCCGCCGCTATTACGGAGGGAATGCATGGATTGACGTCGTGGAAAACCTCGCCCGCGACCGCGCCAAGCAGCTCTTCGGCGCGGAGCATGCCAATGTCCAGTCGCATTCAGGCTCCAGCTGCAATATGGAGGCCTACTTTGCGCTCTTGAATCTCGGCGATACGATCATGGCCATGGACTTGGCGTCCGGCGGCCACCTCACGCATGGCAGTCCCGTGAATTTTTCCGGCAAATTTTACAAATTCATGCCCTACGGCGTCAACCGCGAAACGGAACGGCTCGACATGGATGAAATCCGCGCATTGGCGCTCACCCTGCGGCCCAAGCTCATCCTCGCCGGCTTCACCGCCTATCCGCGCACAATAGATTTTACCGCGTTCCGCGCGATTGCCGACGAAGTGGGTGCGCTCTTTATGGTGGATATGGCACATATCTCCGGACTGGTCGCGGGCGGCGCGCATCCCTCGCCTATTCCCCACGCGCATGTAGTCACGTCAACTACTCATAAAACGTTACGCGGACCGCGCGGCGCATTTATTCTCTCCAAATCAGAATTCGCGGAAAAAATAGACAAAGCCGTGATGCCCGGCATGCAGGGAGGACCTTTGGACCATGTCATCGCCGCCAAAGCAATCTGCTTCAAAGAAGCGATGGGGGATGAATTCAAACGCTACGCCGCGCACATTGTAAAGAACTGCCAAGCGCTCGGCGCCGCGCTCGCGTCCTACGGCGTGCGGCTGGTCTCCGGCGGCACTGACAATCATCTCTTGCTCCTCGATCTCACCAATTTAAATGTATCGGGAAAGGAAGGCGAGCACGCGCTCGACTCGGTCGGGATTTATACCAACAAAAACATGATTCCGTACGATCCCCGCAAGCCCATGGATCCCTCGGGCATGCGCATCGGCACCGCGGCGCTCACCACGCGGGGCTTCAATGAAACTGAAATCCAGACCGTCGCTGAGCTCATCGTCACGACATTGAAACATGTCGGAAACGAAGAAAAATTGAACGACGTGCGCCGCCGCGTCCGCGAACTCTCCGATGCGCACCCGCTCTATCCGGGAATGAGCGTGTAGTGTTTCTCAATAACTTATATGACAAGGTATGGGAAAACGGATTTTCCTTGCGCTTCCTATTTCCCGAGAACTCAAAAACGAAATCCTCTCCTGGGAGCGCGGTTTCCAAAATCTTCCCGTGCGGTGGCTACGGGGGAAAAATTTGCACATCACCCTCGTGCCACCGTGGGAGACTGACGATAGTGACAAGATTGTTACGTTATTAAATTTAAAAGGCGCAACAGGAATAATCGAATTGAATTTTTCGAGAGTCACCTTCGGACCAAACCCACGTGAGCCCAGACTCATTTGGGCTGAGGGAAGCACAACCCCCCAATTACTCAAACTCAAGTCAGCGCTCGATGTTGCACTCGGTCGCGAGCCTGACCCGCGGCCTTTTAAACTCCATCTCACACTGGCCCGCTTCCGTCCAGAAAATTTCCACTCCTGTCAGTCAAAAACGCTCAACGAAGCCGTGGCGTGGCGCGACACCGCCACTTCATTTGTCCTCATGGAATCCCACCTTCTCGCTGGCGGCGCGGATTATGAAGTCCTTGCTGAAATCCCGTTATGATTGAACCCCGATTAATCCAAAGAAAAAAGAATGCACTCAAAATTGCCCGTACATTGGCGAAGCTCTACCCAAGGGCGAAGGTGTTCCTCTCTCACGGAAATCCCTGGGAACTACTAGTGGCAACTATGCTTTCCGCGCAATGCACGGACGCGCGGGTAGATCAGGTGACGGCTACGTTATTCAAAAAATACAAAACGCTCAACGATTACGTCAGGGCAAAACAGAAGATATTTGAACAGGATATTCATGCTACCGGCTTTTACCGCCAGAAAACGAAACACATCCTCGCCGCCGCGCGCATAGTGCGAGAAAAATTCAACGGCACTGTGCCCCGCACCATGGAAGAATTACTCACGCTTCCCGGGGTCGGCAGGAAAACCTCAAATATCGTACTCCAAAATGCTTTCGGCATTGTCGTCGGCATTCCTGTGGATACGCATGTGCGCCGCCTGGCGCGCCGCCTGGGCCTTACCTGCCACACTGATCCCGACAAAATCGAGCATGACCTCATGCACCTGCTCCCGAAGAGCGAATGGGCGCCCCTTTCCTACCGCCTCGTGTCCTATGGCCGCGAGTATTGCCCCGCCCGCCGCCACGATCACACTCGCTGTCCCCTTTCCCAACTATACTAATTTGCCAACCCAATTCCGATTGTCATTCCAGACCGAGATCTGGAATCCAGACAAAAAAACAAACAAAAAAATCGATTTTCTTTTGGTTTTCTGGATTCCCGCCG
>Ga0209343_10005520_pt1 | contig 15298 bp, 8 predicted proteins | sample RifCSPlowO2_02_FD_184026 | JGI IMG/M metagenome (GOLD analysis project Ga0209343, IMG submission 184026) | Groundwater microbial communities from Rifle, Colorado - Rifle CSP2_plank lowO2_0.2 (SPAdes) (version 2) | ecosystem: Environmental > Aquatic > Deep subsurface > Groundwater | place: Rifle... | reverse complement strand
CTCGGCGGGCCTGAAGGCCCGCCGCTACGAGCACGAATCTAGTCGCCTGTGTACTCCAGCACGTAGAGCCCCGAGCCCACGCGATCCGAGGCATAGGCGAGGCCGCGATCGTCGAGGTCGACGTCGTTCATCTGAATCATGACCGGCTGGTTCATCGCGATCGGGTGCGCGTTCGCATTCGGCTTCGGAATGTAGTGGCCGATCTCCCGGATGCTGTAGGGATTGGAGAGATCGACGACGCGCACGCCGGCGTTGAAGTACGCCAGCCAGGCGACCTTGTTCTCGAAGCGATTGAGGCGGCCGTTGACGGTTTCGGCCGACTGGTGCGGTCCGAAGCGGCCGCCCCTCGTGCAGTAGTCGCCGACCGGGACCTGCCAGACCGACACCGGCATCGGCCTCGCTTCGGTCGTGATGTCCACCATGTACGACGCGGCGCGCACGCCGTGCGCGCACGGCGTGGTGTCGGCCTCGCCGCTCGCCTCGTCCACGACAAACGCATAGGTCCTCGGCAGCGCGCCCGGACCGAAGTTCGGCACCTGCTCATAGAGGATCGGCGACACGGTATGCGGGCCGCGGAACGGCGGGTTCATGTCGAGCGACCAGACGAGCCTCGGGCGCGCGGGATCGGAGATGTCGAACGACGCGATCTGGCCGCCGGCGTTGCGATAGCCGACGTACAGCCGCTGCTGCGGCTCGTCGACGACCGGATGGTGCGAGTACTGGCCTTCGTAGCCCGGTTCTCCGTCCTTGAGCCCCGGCAGCCACGCCCGTCCGACAAAGGACGGCTGCCGCGGGTTGCGCAGGTCGAAGATCTGAATGACCACGTTGCGGAACCCGGGCTCGCCGGAGGCGGCATAGAAATAGCCGGTCTCCTGCGACCACCACCCCTTGTGCGCGCGCATCCTGAAGCGACCGCCGCAGCCGGGACCGCACGAGTTGGGCGGCGTGCCCGTAATCTCGGCGACGAGGGAAATGGCGGATGGATTGGTCGCCCGGTCGGTAATGTCGAAAATCTGGTACTTGAGGTCGTTGCCGGTTTCGCCTTGCGTCAGAGCCTCGGAGTTTCGAATCAGGTAGTCGCGACCGGAGCCGTCGAACGTGTAGTCGTAGACCACCGATACGCCGCGCGAGTTGCGGTTCGAGTCGTTCGGGATGTGCCACACGAGCCTGGGCCGCGCCGGATCGGCGACGTCGACGATCGACGTGCCGTTCCATTCCATCCCTCCGGTGATGTCGTTCATCTTCGGCTTGCCGTCCCAGTAGCTCTCATGATGGCCGACATAGACCCAGCGGCCGTTGGCGGCATCGGACAGCGCGGTCACGACCAGCGACTCGCGGCCCTGGAGGTCGTGGTGGCCCACGAGCCGCACCTGCTCGGCGCTCTCAGCGAGAGGATCGGCGGCCGGTCCCGCATCGGTCGGCGGAGGCGCTGCACGGCAGGCGGCCGCGGCCGCAAGCATGGCCGCCGCGGCGAGCCGGAACGCAGGCGCCCAAAATACTCCACGCGTCAGGGATTCTCGCAAAGTACGCGGACCTTACGCGTGAGCGCGGCGGCGTGTCAACCAGGGATATTCGGGGGAGATATTCGGGGGTATATTCGGGGGACGAGGGGTCAAACGGGCGCGCCCGGAATCACGAATTCGCGTGGATGCCGAGCGGCGGGGCCTTCGGGGAGCGTACCCGGCCGCCTCGTGTCGCCCGCGTGCGGCGCGATTTCGGGACCATCGGTTGCGCGGCCGGCGCGTCCTGCATCGGCATGCTGAACCGGCGAATACGGTCGTACGAATAGAGCGCCCCGGCCACCGCCGGCGCCGTCGCCACGCAGCCGATCTCACCGACGCCCTTCGCGCCGTACCCGCCGACTTCGTCGGGCACTTCGATGAGGATGACGTCGACCGGCGGCATGTACTTCGCGGGCACGATCCCCAGATCCCTCAGCGCAAGCGAGTCGGGCACGCCGCCCGTGGTCGGAAAATCCTCCGACAGCGCGTAGCCGAGCCCCATGTGCACGCCGCCTTCCATCTGCTCGGCGCAGAGCCTCGGATTGATCGCCCGGCCGACGTCGTTGGCGACGACGACGCGCTCGAGCCGGCCGCGGTCGTCGAGCAGGACGACCTGCGTGGCGTAGCTGAACGTCAGGTGCGTGGTCGGATTGAGCACCGACTCCGGCGTGCCCGGCCTCGTGGTGAAGTCATAGACGCACTCGTCGTAATACTCGCGCCCGACAAGATCCCGCAGCGCCTCGTCGTACGTAGTGCCCGGCTTCAGCCGGGCCTGTAGATCCTCTGCCAGCTTCCGCGCGGCGCGCTGCGCCGCCGCACAGCTCAACGTGGTGGCGCGGGACGCCCACGTCTCGCCGCACTTCTCGCCGAGTTCATGGTCCCACTGGACCGTCATGATCCCGGCCGGCAGCCCGGTCTCCTCACAGACGGCCTGCATCGTGGCGGTGAACACGCCCTGGCCCATCTCGGTGTAGCCGTTCAGGATCTCGATCCGCGGACCCTCGACGATCCGGATCTTGATGTAGCCGCCTTCAATGGTGCCGTTGCCGAGCCCGGTGCTCTTGATCCCGCAGGCGATCCCTTTGTACTTCGCCTTCTTGTAGACGTCCCTGACGGCGTCCAGCGCGGCACGGGCGCCGGCCACGCTGGGCCGCATGATCTGCCCGGTGCCGAACGCGTCGCCCGGATTCAGGATGTTCCGCTCGCGGATGTCCCACCCATCGATTCCCACCCGCTCGGCCAGGATGTCGAGCATCCCTTCCAGGGCGAACTGCACCTGATTGCTCCCGAAGCCCCGCATGGCGCCGGCGTTCGGATTGTTGGTGTAGACCGCCTTCGCCTCGATATCGACGTTCGGCACACGGTACACGCCGCACGAGTGGCACGCGGCGCGCAGCGCGCACTTCGCGCTCGTCGTGTGATACCCGCCGGCATCGGCGACGATGCGCGACCGTAGCGCCAGGAGATGTCCGTCGGCATCGGCGCCCACGGTGAGCGTGATCGTCATCGCATGGCGCTTGACGTGATGCCGCTGGGACTGCTCCCGCGTGAGCACGGTCTTGACCGGGCGCTGCAGCAGGTACGCGGCCACGGCTGTCTGACCCTGAATCGACAGCTCCTCTTTCGCCCCGAAGGCGCCGCCGCTGGCCGCCAGGACGATCTCGACGTCCGCGGGGTCGAGACTCAGGATCTTCGCGATCTGCTGATGGTCGTATACCGACCCCTGACTCTCGGAGTGAACCCGGACGCCCTTGCCGTGCGGCACCGCGAGGCAGGCTTCAGGCTCCAGGAACGCGATGTCGATCGGCTGGGTCTGGAACGTCGCCTCGACGACATGCGCCGACGCCGCCAGCGCGCCATCGACGTCACCGCGGGCAAACGCGGTCACCGGCTGCAGCACATTGGATGGACGGGGCGCAAATGTCCGATCGGAGTGCACGAGCGGCGCCCCGGGCTGGAGCGCCTCGAACGGATCGACGATCGGCGTCAGAACCTCGTAATCGACCTCCACCTGGTTGGCCGCCTCACGCGCGTGAAACGGCGTGTCGGCCACCACCGTCGCCACGAAATCGGCCACGCAGCACGTCACCTCGCCTTCGGCGACCAGCACCGGCTGGTCCGGATCGTTCAACCCGGTGCCGCGGAACCCTGGAACGTCCGCGGCCGTGAACACGCGCACGACCCCCGGCATTGCGGCCGCTGCCTCGATGTGAATCCTCAGCACCCTCGCGCGGGGGTGCGCAGCCGGCACCATGGCGCCGTGCAGCATCCCGGGCACGCGCATGTCGTCGACGAACGGCTTCTGGCCGAGCGTCTGCTCCACGCCCCCCTGCCGCGCCACCGATTTGCCGACGCCATTCGCGTTCCCGTTGCCGTTGGCGAACGCCGAATTGCGCGTCAGCCCGAACGGCTCGCCAAAGAAGTCGTGCCGCCTCGGCCGATCGGGCAGCCGGCCTCCGTTCTCGATCGCCTCGCCCGCCGTCTGGATCGCGTCCACAATGCGGCCGTAGCCCGTGCACCGGCAAAGATGGCCGTCCAGCGCCTTCGTGATGGCGTTACGATCGCCGGTCTTGCCATGCTCGATGAGGGAGGCGGCGCGGACGACGATGCCGGGAATGCAGAAGCCGCACTGCACGCCGCCTTCGAGCACGAACGCCTCGGCGATGATGCGGCGCATCTCTTCCGGCACGCCCTCGAGCGTGACGACGTCGTGGCCGTCCATCTGCTCGGGCTTGCGCAGGCACGAGAGCGCGGGGCGGCCGTCGATCATCACCAGGCAGCAGCCGCACGCCCCTTCCGGCGCGCAGCCGTTCTTCGCCGACACAATGCCGCATTCCTCGCGGAGCACCTCGAGCAGGTGCATTCCGGGCTCGTAGGAGGCCTCGGCCGGGCGGCCATTCAGCGTAAAACGGATGGTCGGCATCGCGCTCGACCGATGATCGTACCACAGCGAACGAAGTACTCTCTGTGGCGAGGAGGCACGTCGATGTCAGTACGAGGCATGACGCTGAGGCGTGGAAGCGCGTGTGCTGTGGCGACCAGCAGTCCTGAGCTGTCGATGAATCGTCAGCGTCGATCCAACCGTCACACGTGACGCCGCAGCATCCGGCCCTCTCGATGAGGCACTGTATAATCCGCTCGGCGTTTCAGCCCATCTATGTCCCTCGGTCCAGGCACACGCCTCGGTCCGTATGAGATTCAGTCCGCCCTGGGCGCCGGCGGCATGGGCGAGGTATATCGCGCGCGCGATACGCGGCTCGGCCGCGACGTGGCCGTCAAGGTGCTCCCGGCCACCGCGAGCACCGATCCCGAGCGGTTGCGCCGCTTCGAGCAGGAAGCGCGCGCCGCCGCCGCCCTCAGCCACCCCAACATCCTGGCCGTCTACGACATCGGCCGGCACCCTTCGACAGGCTCGGGGCAGGCGGTGCCCTACATCGTCTCCGAGCTGCTCTCGGGCAGCAGTCTGCGCGAGCGCATCGGCCAGACGGGCGGCGGCGCGCGCAGCAGCAGCGGCTCGGGGGCGCCGTCCCTCGGCGAGCGCGCGGAGCCGGCCGAGGAGCGCGACGGCCTCAGCGTACGGCGGGCGGTCGACTACGCCACGCAGATCGCGCGCGGCCTCGCCGCGGCGCACGCCCAGCAGATCACGCACCGCGACCTCAAGCCCGAGAACATCTTCGTCACCGGCGACGGCCGCGTGAAGATCCTCGACTTCGGCATCGCCAAACTGACACAGGCGACGCCGGCGCTGGCGGACGCCAGTCCGGACACTACTGCGGATCCCGGCACCGGGCCCGGCTTGCTGCTCGGCACGGTCGGCTACATGGCGCCCGAGCAGGCGCGCGGCCAGACCGTGGACCACCGCTCCGACATCTTCGCGTTTGGCGCCATCCTCTACGAGATGCTCGCCGGGCAGCGCGCCTTTGCCGGCGCCACGCCGGTTGAGACGCTCAGCGCCATCCTCCAGAAAGACCCGCCCGACCTGCCCGCCGCCGAGCGTCACATCCCCCCGGCGCTCGTCCGCATTGTCGAGCGCTGCCTGGAGAAGGATCCCGCCGCGCGCTTTCAGTCCACGACCGACCTGGCCTTCGCGCTCGAGGCACTCGCCGGCTACTCGGGCGAGTCGCCGGCGCATCATGCGCCGGCTCCTGCCGGCGTCGGGCGCGTCGTCACCCGGGAACGGATCGCCTGGGTCGCCATCGTCGTTGCAGCGGCGGTCGCGCTACTGGCCAGCCGCGGGCCCGCGGCGACCGATGCGCCGCTGATGCGCCTCGAACTGACGACGCCGCCGGGCGGCACGCCCGAGTCGATCGCGCTGTCACCAGACGGACGGCAGATCGTCTACGCAGCGGAAGTCGACGGCCGGCAGACGCTCTACCTGCGGTCGCTCGACGACCCGGTGGCCCGGCCGCTGGCCGGCACGGACGGAGCGTCGTCGCCCTTCTGGTCTCCGGACGGCCGGAGCATCGCCTTTGTCGCCGACAACCAATTGAAGCGGCTGGACATCTCTGGCGGCGCACCGCAGGTTCTTACAGCCAACGCGCTCTCCGGCGGGTCTTGGAGCTCTGAAGGGGTGATTCTCTTCAGGACCAACCGTGGGCAGGCCGCGGGGATCTACCGGATTTCCGCCGCCGGGGGCGAGGCAGTTGAGGTCACGAGAACGACCGCACAGCAGTCGTCCCACGCCAGGCCGGCGTTTCTGCCGGACGGAAATCACTTCCTCTACATCGCGCAAGCGGGTGCGCCGCCTGGCGCCTATGTGGCCGCGCTCGACGCGCCCGAGCCGCGCTTTCTCGTCGACGCGACACAGGTGGCGTACTCGCCGTCCGGCCACCTGCTGTTCGTCCGCCAGGGAACGCTCTACGCGCAGCGCTTCGATGCCGGCGCGCGTACCCTCAGCGGCGAGCCGGTTCCACTTGCACAGCAGGTCCTGGAGACGGGAGGAAATGCAGGCCAGACGCTGTCGGCAAGCGACGGCGGACTGGTGGCTTTTCGAGCAGCCTCGGGTGTCGCACGGCGCCAACTGGCCTGGTTCGATCGCGCCGGAAGACTCTCGAGCCTAATCGACACCCCCGACACGGCACAGCCCGAGAGCCTGACGCTGTCGCCCGATGGGAAGCAGATTGCCTTCTATCGGACCATCGACCGCAACCTCGACGTGTGGCTATTCGAGGTCGGGCGAGGCATCGCCTCGCGGTTCACGTTTGACCCCGCCGGCGACATGTTCCCGATATGGTCGCCGGACGGCGACCGCGTCGCCTTCGCGTCGAACCGCGGGAAGAATGCGTACAACCTCTATCAGAAGCTGGCCGGCGGCGCCGGCGCCGACGAGCTCCTGCTGGACATGCCGCTGAGCGGGTTTCCGCTGCACTGGTCGCCCGACGGCCGCTATCTCCTGTATCGCGTCGTCGATCCGGTGACGGTACGCGATCTGTGGGCGCTGCCGCTCGACGGCGAACGGGACGCGCGGCGCCCCTTCCCCGTTGTCAATACGCCCTTCGAGGATTTCGACGGCCGGTTCTCGCCGGATGGCCGCTGGCTCGCCTACGGCTCAACCGCATCGGGGCGAGCCGAGATTTACGTGCAGCCGTTTCCAAATGCCACCGGCCGGTGGCAGATCTCGACGGCGGGCGGCGGCCAGCCGCACTGGCGGCGCGACGGCCGTGAGCTGTACTACGTCGCACCGGACGGCGCGATTGTTGCGGTGCCGATTGCGCTCGGAGCCGACGCACGGCCACCGGAGGTCGCCGCGCCCGTGGCGCTCTTCACGTCGAGGCTCCCCACGGGGCTGGCCGGAACTTTTGCCCTCCACCAGTACGCCGTCACGGCCGACGGACAGCGGTTCCTGATCATCGTCACCACCGGCGAGGCGGCCACGGTGCCGATCACGCTGCTGGTGAACTGGACGGCGGCGATAGGCGAATGACGAGCACTGCGTGGTGTCCGACGCGCGATTCGGCCTCATCCGTTGTATTGCACCACCACCATCGTCACGTCGTCGTTCTGCGTGGCCCGCCCGCAGAAGCCCCGCACGTCGGCAAGGAGCGCCTCGAGGAGCTCCTTCGGCGGCCGGCTCCGGTTCGCCTCCACCGCCGCCAGCAGGCGGGCGTCCCCATACTCCTCCCCCGCCTCGTTGAGCGCCTCGCTGACGCCGTCGCTGAACGCGATGACGACGTCGCCCGGGGCGAGCGTCAGTGCCTCCTCATCGAACGCCGCGTGCTCGAACAGCCCCAGTATCGTCCCGCCCGTCTCGAGGCGCCGGAGGCCTGAGGACGCGATCAGAACCGGCGCGTTGTGGCCGGCGTTCGAGTAGAGGAACGAACCGTCGGGTCCCAGAATGCCGTAGAACGCGGTGAGAAATCGTTCTTCGATGCCGCGCTTGAAGAGCCCCCGGTTCAGCCGCGTGATGAGCGGCGCGCAGCGCGAGTTGTACGTCGCCTCGGCGCCGAACATCCCGAGCACGGCGGCCGCCAGGAGCGCCGCCGGCGGGCCTTTGCCGGCGACGTCTCCGAGAATGAACCCGAACTGGCCGCCGGGCACATCCACGTAGTCGAAGAAGTCGCCGCCAACCGCGCGGCACGGGACCGAACTGCCGGCCGTCGAAAAGAACGTGCCGCTCCGATGCGAGGCGGGCAGCAGCGCCTGCTGGATGGCGGCGGCCACCTTCAGCTCCTGATCGAGCCGCGCGCGCTCCAGCGCCTCGCGATAGAGCCGCGCGTTCTCGATGGCGACGGCCGCCTCGGTGCTGAGCGTCTCGAGCGCGGTGCGGGCCGATTGCGACCCGAGCGCACCCCGCTCGCGGCTGTCCAGATACAGCACGCCAATCACCTTCTCGTCGGCGCGCTCCTCCGCTCGCTCCACGTAGCGCACCAGGCGGAGCGGGGCGCAGAGGACGTGGCGGATGCCGAGCGCCACCGTGCCGAGGTGCTGCGCCGCCATGCTGGCGTCCATCAGGTCCTCGACGATCCGCAGTGCGCCGGTGGCAAACACGATTTCTGGAATCTTCCGGCTGGTCTCGAACGTGCGGCCCGACAGCGTGACGCGCCCCTCGCCCCGCCCCAGCTTGAACTCCAGCCGGCCCTCCTCGTCGGCCAGCATGATGAAGCCGCGCTCGGCGCCGGTGACCTCGATCGCCGCGTCAAGCACCAGCGCCAGCACATCGTCCAGGACACGTCCCGATCCGAGCGCGCGGAGCCCTTCGAGAAGACCCGCCATGTGGCGAAGCTCGCTGGCAGCCGAGACGACGCTCCGTTCGCGGGATGGATCCTCGTCTCCGATGACAAACGTGATTTCCGTCGCTTTGCCGAGCCGGATGCGGTCTCCATGGCTCAGGACGTGCTCCTTGATCCGCGCCCCGTTGACGTAGGTGCCGAATTTGGAGTCGAGGTCGCGCAGGCGGTACGCGCCGTTCTCCGCGGCGATCTCCGCATGGTGCCGCGAGACGCCGACGCCGGAGACGCGGATGTCGCTCTCGCTGCCGCGGCCGATCGTCAGCAGGGCTTTGTCGATCGGCACCTGCCGGCGGCTGCTCACGTCCTTCACGACCAACCGGGGCGTCGGCTGCGTCATGCCGGCTTGGCCTTGAGGACGCCAATCTGCACGAGCAGCCCGGTGAAGTCGTAGATCCGGCGTTCGAGCAGCGCGAGAATGTCTGCGCGCGTCATGCGATTCTTCTCGGATAGACAGGGCGGATACGACCCGCGGGGTGCGTGGGAGGCGCGATTATAGCGAAGCCCCAGCCGGGTCGCACGACACGGACCCTGGCCGCCCTCAATCATCCCCACATCGCGACGATTCACGGCCTCGAAGAAGCGGATCGGGCGCAGTTCCTGTTCATGGATCTCGTCGAGGGCGAACGCTGGCCGATCGCATCGCACGCGCGGGCGGACCTCAAGGTCCGCCTCTACGCCTGCCAGGTCGTAGCGCCGGGTCTTCAGACCCGCCGATTCCCTTCGATGAGGCGCTCGCCATCGCGTAGCGGATTGCCGAGGCGCTCGAGGAGGCGCACGAGAAAGGGACCATCCACCCCGACCTGAGGCCCGCCGATCGCGGCGGCCGGAAACCAGATTTGCATGTACAGAACCGGTTTCATAATCGACGTAGTGCCCGGTTTCAGCCGGGCTGAAGCCCGGCACTACGTACCCGGCACTACGTACGAAATCAGTGCTCCTATTCACCGAGCGTGAGCGCCACGAGGGACCCCGGCTGGCTGCGCCTCGCGCTGCCCGACTGCACCACGATGTACTGCTTCCCCTGATGCAGGTAGGTCATCATGCCGTATTGGCCGGGCATCGGGAGCGGCACGCTGGCCAGAATGCGGCCCGTCCGCTTGTCGCGGGCGTGCAGCAGCGGCATGCCCTTCTCATCCACTTCGGCCTCACCTCGCAGGTCCTCGGTCGTCTGGACGAGAAGATCGCCCATCACCATCTGAATCGAGTGGCCGGTGCCTCCCATGTAGGACACGTCCACGCCCTTGAGCGCCGGGTGGTTCCTGATCCGTTCTGGCGGCGTGCCGACCGGCAGGTCCCAGAGCTTCTCGCCCGTGTTCATGTCGTAGGCCGCGAGCCCCTGGTACAGGGGCTTGTAGACCGGAAGCCCGTCGATGAGCGGCAGACGCCCCGTGGCCGGACCGCCCTGCTTCCACGCCGCAACCGTCGTGCCCGTCGTCGGCGTATGGCGTTCGCGTCCGCGCCAGGCTTCCGCGCTCTTGCCGGGCAGCCCCCGCATCTCGTCTACCCCGCCGGAGGGCACGAGATACGACGGGGCGCTGCAGCCGCGTTGGTGTGAGGCGTACATGATCCCGGTGGTCGGGTCCGCAACCGGCGGATGGTAAATGTTCAGCCCGCCGACACAGCCGACGTTGTTGACGACGCCACTGGTGTTCGGCCACGGCAGCGGCGGCATGTACAGGCCGCCGACGCGGAACTTGCTCAGAACCTCCTGGGCCCGCCGCTTCAGCTCCGGCGTGTGGTCCATCAGGAATTCCTCGGTGATCCCGTTGAGCACGATGCGATCGAGCGGCTCGGGCTTCGTCGGGTACGGCTGCGTCTTCGCGGTGTAGTTGCCCGGGACCTCGGTCTGGGCGACCGGACGCTCCTCGATCGGCCAGAGAGGCTCGCCCGTCTCGCGATTGAACGCAAAGATGAGCCCCTGCTTCGTGTTCTGGACGACCGCAGGAATCCGCCGCCCGTTCACCGTGAGATCCATCAGGATCGGCGCGGTGGGGGTGTCGTAGTTCCACTGGTCGCTGCGATGGATCTGGAAGTGCCACTTCCGCCGGCCGGTCTTCACATCGAGCGCGAGGATGCTGCCGCCGAACAGGTTGTCGCCGGGGCGATGGCCTGTGTAGAACTGGTAGGTCGACGAGTTCGTCACGATGTAGACGAGCCCCAGTTGCGGGTCGGCCGACGCCGGCGCCCACGAGTGCATGCTGCCCGAGAACTTCCAGGCGTCGTTCAGCCACGTCTCATGCCCCGGCTCGCCAGGACGCGGGATCACGTGAAACTTCCAGAGATGCTTCCCGGTTCTCGCGTCGTAGCCCTGGATGTCGGACGGCACGTTCTCGATCCGGGTCTGGTCGTAGGTCGGCTCGCCGCCGGCCAGCACCACGACAACCCCGTTCACGACGATCGGCGGCGCGGACGTCGTAATCATCCCGAGCTGCTGGGGAATGCCATGGTCGGGGTCGTACGGCGCGCCCTTCCAGTTCTTCCACGGATCCCAGTCGCGCACGAGGTCCGGAATCATGTCGACGTACCCGGTCGCCGGGAATTTCTTCGACAGCGCCGGCACGGGCGCGCCCCAATTCTCCAGCGGCTTGCCGGTCCTGGCGTCGAGCGCCCAGAGAAAATAGGCGGGGCTCGAGATGAAGATCACGCCGCGGCCGTCGACCTCCGCGTACGCGACACCCTTCCCGAAATCCGATCTCGGCGAGCGCAGATACCGCATCGTCTCCGGCTCCCGGAAGGTCCAGAGCGTCTCGCCGGTGGCCGGGTCGATCGCCGCCACCTGCCGGCGCTGACCGGCGACCGTGTACAGCACTCCGTTCACGAAGCTCGGGGTCGAGCGGAACGTGTACTCGACGCCCGGCCCGAAGTTGTCGCCGCGCCAGACCCACGCCACCTTCAGCTTGGCGAAGGTGGAGGCGTTGATCTGATTGAGCGGGGAGTACCGCGTGTGGCCGGCGTCACCGCCAAGATGCCGCCACTCGCCGTTCCGGACGCCCGCAAGCTGCGCGGAGCCTCCGGAGGGCAGGCTGGCAAGCACGGCCAGCACCAGGACGCCACAACCGAGCCGGAACCGGTTCTTCATGATTCCTCCTACAAAGGCAAGCGGAGCGCCGCGAGCGCACCCGGATGGCCCTGACCCATGACCTGCACCACGATGTACTGCCTGCCGTCGTGCATGTACGTCATCATTCCGTAGCTGCCTGGGGCCGGCAGCTTGACCGTCGCCAGGCGTTTCCCCGTCTTCTTGTCGAGCGCGTGCAGCACCGAGTCGGTTCCGCCCGGTGCATTGAGCAGGAGCGTCCTGGTCACCAGCAGCAGGGGGTGGCTCTGCTGGCCCGTGTTGGGGAGGTTCAGCCCCTTCAGGGCCGGGTGATTTCTGATGCGTTCGGGCGTATCGCCGTTCGGCATCGCCCAGAGATGGTCGCCCGTGTTCATGTCGATGGCGACGATGCGGCTGTACGGCGGTTTCCAGATCGGCAGCCCCTGCGGCCCGCGCAGATCGCCCCGGTTGGCCACCACCCACCGCGACAGCGTCCTGCCGGTGGTCTTTGGATCGTTCGGCTCGTCCATCTTCTCGCCCGGCACCAGATTCTCGGCGCGGCAGGAGCGCTCGGTGCCGACATACACGATTCCCGTCTCCGGATCTGCGACCGTCGGCGAGTAGATGTTGCTCGCACCGGAGGGGCAGCTCACAAATGAGCGAAGTCCGGAAGGATGACCGACCTGGATCGGTGGATTGAAGAGCGGGCCGATCTTGTAGTTCTTGACGATCGCGCGCGCCTCCTCCTTCAGGTCGGGCGTGAAGTCGATCAGGTTGTCGTCAGAGAGCTCCTGAATCTCGAAGGCGGCCGGCCTGGTCGGGAACGGCTGGGTCGGGGACAGCTTCTCGCCCGGCAAGTCGGACTGCGCGACCGGGCGCTCGACGATCGGCCAGATCGGCTCGCCCGTCTGCCGGTTGAAGACGTAGGCGAAGCCCTGCTTGGTCGTTTCCACCAGAATCGGCGTCCGGCGCCCGTTCACGGTCACATCGAGGAGAACGGGCGCGTTCGGATTGTCGAAGTTCCAGATGTCGTGGTGCACGGTCTGGAAGTGCCACACCCGCCTGCCCGTCTTGACGTCGAGCGCCAGGATGCTCGTGCCGAACAGGTTGTGGCCCGGACGGAAGCCACCGTAGAAGTCGATGGTCGGCGGATTCGTCGGAATGTAGACGAGCCCGCGCGCGGGATCGGCCGACATCGGCGCCCACGACGACACATCTCCCGTCGTCTTCCAGGCGTCGTTCTCCCACGTTTCGTGGCCGAACTCGCCGGGCCGCGGGATGACGTGGAACTTCCACATGGGCCTTCCCGTACGCGCGTCATAGGCGAGGATGTCGCCCGGAATGTTCTCGATGCGCGTCTGGTAGTAGCCCTGCTCGTGCACGTTGCCGACGACGACCACCCCGTTCACGACAAGGGGGGGCGACGACGTCGACAGGTTCCCCATCTCACGCGGAATCCCCTTCTCGGGGTCGTACTTCAGCCCGGACGCCGTCCACGGCGCCCAGTCGCGGACCAGGTCCGGCAGCATGTCAACGACGCCGGTCTGTGGAAAGCCGGGGATCGGCACGCGAGTCCCCCACTCCTGCAGGTGCTCGCCCGTCTTGGCGTCGAACGCGTGGAGGAAGAAGGCGGGCGACGTGTAGAAAATCACGCCGCGTCCATTCACTTCACCGTACGCCACGCCCTTTCCGTAATTGTTCCGCATGCCGCGCTCGTAGCGGGTCGTGTGGGGCTCGCGGTACGTCCAGAGCGTTTCTCCCGTCTCCGGGTCGATGGCCACGACGGTGCGGCGCTGCCCCGCGACGGTGTACAGGATGCCGTCCACATAGATCGGCGTGGAGCGAAACACGTAGTCGACAGCCGACCCGAAGTTGTCGCCCCTCCAAATCCAGGCCACTTCCAGCTTGGGAAAATTTCCGGCGTCGATCTGGTCGAGGGGCGAGTAGCGTGTCTGGAAGACATCCCCGCCGATGTAGCGCCACTCACCCTGCGCCGCACCGCGTTCCTGGGCCGCGGGTTCGAGGCTTCCCGCAAGCACCATGAGCGCGCACACGCCGGCCACCATCACGCCAATCCGCCACGCCCAGCCTCGCCGTACTGTCATACCGGTTCCTCCGATCGTGACGAATTGTGGCACACCCCCCGGAAAAGCCAATGCCCCCGGCCGCGAGCCTTGAGTCCCCCGTCTCGCACGGAGTAACATCAATTTTCGGCGTTTCGGAGATCCGGCCGGAGGTGACATGCACGAGCCCTGGAAGAGCGACAAGTGGTTTATCAGCCCCTGGAACTACCTGCCAGAGGTGACGAAGCGGTATCGGTTTCCCGCCGACATGAAGATTCACGACGTCACGCTGCGCGACGGCGAGCAGCAGACAGCCGTCGTCTTCCGCCGCGAGGAGAAGGTGGCGATCGCGAAGAAGCTCGACGCGCTCGGTGTCCACCGGATCGAGGCGGGCATGCCGGCCGTCTCCCCGCAGGACCGCGCGGCCATCTCGGACATCGCCGCGCTCGGTCTGAAGGCCGACGTCTTCGGCTTCTCGCGCTGCATCCCGGCTGAAGTGAAAGTCGTCAAGGAATGCGGGTGCAAGGGCGTCGTGATCGAGATCCCCGCCAGCGACCACATGATCAAGTACGGGTACGGCTGGCCGATCGAGCGGGCGATGAAGGCGTCGATCGAGACGACGCTCGCCGCGAAGGAAGCCGGCCTCTATACCGTGTTCTTCACCATCGACGCGACCCGCACCGAGCTCAGCCGCTTCCTCGACATCGTCGAACAGGTGGCCACCGAAGGGCACATGGACGCGCTGACGATTGCCGACACGATGGGCGGCACGACGCCGGACGCCATCAGCCATGTCGTCGGCAAGGTGATCGACCGCCTCAAGAAGCCCGTGGAGATTCACTGCCATCAGGATTTCGGCCTGGGCGTCGCGAACACGGTGGCCGCGCTGGCGGCCGGCGCGTCGGTTGCGCACACCACGATTACCGGGCTCGGCGAGCGCGCGGGCAACGTGCCGATGGAGGACGTCGTGCTGTCGCTGCTCTGCCTGCACGGCCAGAACCTCGGTATTCGGACGGAGAAGTTCGTCGAGGTCTCGAAGTTCGTGATGGATCTCGCGAAGGTCACCCAGCCGCCGAACCGGCCGATCGTCGGTGAGAAGCTCTACGAGGTGGAGTCGGGCATCATCGCGGGCTGGGTGCGCCTGGCGCGGAAAGACCACCCGCTCGAATACGTGCCGTTCGCGCCCGAGCTGGTCGGCCAGAAGCCGGTGAACATCGTCCTCGGCAAGAACAGCGGCCCGCCATCGATCGACGAGTGGTGCGAGAAGCTGGGGATTTCCGCCACCGACGAGGAGAAGCTGGCGATCCTGCAGGGCGTGAAGGCGAAATCGTTCGAGAAGAAGGACCTGCTCACGACGGAGGAATTCAAGGCCATCGTCGCCGGCGTGCTGCAGAAGGCGACGGTCTAGGCGCTGGCTGGTAGCCGGTAGCTGGTAGTCTGTAGAGGCGGGCCTTCAGGCCCGCCAGC
>Ga0209343_10005518_pt1 | contig 15300 bp, 12 predicted proteins | sample RifCSPlowO2_02_FD_184026 | JGI IMG/M metagenome (GOLD analysis project Ga0209343, IMG submission 184026) | Groundwater microbial communities from Rifle, Colorado - Rifle CSP2_plank lowO2_0.2 (SPAdes) (version 2) | ecosystem: Environmental > Aquatic > Deep subsurface > Groundwater | place... | reverse complement strand
TTCGCGCAGGATATCGATCGACTGCGCCGGCCGCGAGCGCGTCGCCATCGCCCAGACCACTTCCGAAAGGCTGGTTGCATCGACGTCATCATCCACGACGACGATGTATTTCGTGAAGTACGCCCCGCCCATGCACTGGGCGGCCAAGGCACCCACCTGCGCCGCATGGCCTGCGTATTGCTGCTTGATCGAGACGACCGTCATGCCCGCCACGGCCGCCTCGGGCGGCGACCACACGCCGCAAATGCCCGGCACGCCCATGGTTGCGAGATCTGCCCACACTTTCCCGGCCTTGAGCATGCTCCATAACAGGGCGCCTTCGTTTGACGGCCCGTCGGCACACAGCGCGCTCATCACGATCGGATCGTTCCGGTAACGGATCGCCTTGATGTCGATGCAGGGCGTGGCGCCGCCCGGCCGGCCGTAGTAGCCGGTGAACTCGCCGAACGGGCCCTCGGAGGCGGTCTGGTCCGGGTAGGTGTAGCCCTCGATGATGATCTCGGCATGTGCGGGAAGCACCAGACCCGTGATGTCGCTTTTGAATACCTCGATCGGCGCGCCGTCGATGCCGCCGGCAAACTCATACTCGGACACGTCTTTCGGGAAGGAAGTCGAGGAGACAAGGAAAACCAGCGGATCGAGGCCGTATGCCGCCGCCACGGGCGCGGGCTTGCCCTGCGCCCACCAACGCTGCCGATCCAGGAGCGCGTCTTTTCCCGGAGAAGCGTAGAAGCCCACCTGTTTCGGTCCCTGGACCATCTGCCGATATGTGCCGAGATTGATGCGGCCGTCCTCGGGATTCACCGTAATGGTCGAGTCTGCCGTGCCCAGGTAGCGACCGCCATCCAACGGCCACATCTTCGGCGCCGGAAACTTGGTGACGTCAACCGCGTCGCCGGTCTCGATGTTCTGATTCACCGGCGCTGCGCTTGGTGCCACCTCAACCGGTGCAATGCGCCGCTTCATCTTTTCGCTGAGCACACGGATCAGGTCCAGCGGTTCCTTGCCGGGATCCTCTCGAATTGCGATGGCCATCCGGTTCAAGCTGCTGCCGATCGGGTTGAACAGTATCCGGTGACCCGGGTGATCCTTGATGTTCTCGAACAAGAGCGCCGGCCCACCGACCTTTTTTCCGGCCAGGTACGTAATGGTGCCCATCTCCAGGTCCCAATCGACCTTGGCCTTGATCCGCTTGAGCTCGCCGATGGATTCGACGATCTGCAGCCAATCGCCCAGGCTCTTGATGCCGATAAATCCGCCTCTGTCCATCTCCCACTCCATTGGGTCGGGTACGTCTTGGTGCGGTTGCCGAGGTGGGATATCTTTCCGACCAGCGGTTCAAGTTCGAATTACAGGTTTCGCCCTAGTGTACCTCTTCGTAATTGGAGCAACAAATAGAATGGGTTTAATCTAGATGTTGCATGCCCTGCCGCTTGCGTGTATTTTCGCGAGTGAGAGGGACCCGCGCGTGTCCCCGACGGGCGGTTGGCGATAGACAGGAGAGAAAGATGACGCAAGGGGTGCGACGGTGGGGGCGGCGAATCCTGGTTCTGGCGACGCTGATGTTCTCTGCGGCGGCGTTCGCCCAGAGTTATCCGTCGAGGCCGATCCGGCTGGTCGTGCCCTACGGGCCGGTCGGCCTTCCCGACGCCCTGGCGCGCGTGGTCGGCCAGAAGGTGTCGGAGACCCTCGGCGAGCAGGTGGTCATCGACAACAAGCCCGGTGCGAGCGGCATCATCGGGGCGCAGTTTGCAGCGAAGGCGGCGCCGGACGGGTACACACTCTTCCAAACCGACAACAACCTCTACGCGATCAATCCCGCCGTCTATCCCAAGCTTCCCTACAATCCGTCGCGCGATTTCACGCCGGTGACGCAAGCGGTGCGCGGATACATGTTCCTGGTCGCGAACCCCGCGCTCGGCGTCAATTCGGTCCAGGAGCTGATCGCGCTCGCCAATGCGCGCCCCGGCATCATGTACGGCTCGTTCGGCAACGCCACCCTTCATCACCTCGGCATGGAGCAACTCAAGCTGATGGCCAAGGTCGACCTCACCCACGTGCCCTACAAGGGCGCCGCCCAGGCGACTCCCGCCCTGCTGTCGGGCGATGTGTCGGTCATGTTCGCCTCCCTGACCTCGGTGGCGCCGCTCGCGAAGGCCGGCAAGCTGCGCATCCTGGCCGTGGGATCGGGGCAGCGTTCTTCGATCATGCCGGAGGTGCCCACGGTCGCGGAGGCCGGATTCCCCGGCTTCGAGGTCGGCACGAGCATGGGCTTTGCCGCCCCCGCAGGCACGCCGCGCCCGATCATCGAGCGCCTGAACGCCGAATTCGTCAAGGCGCTGAAGTCGCCCGAGGTGCAGGCAAAGATGCCGGCCCTCGGCGTCGAAGTGGTCGCAAACTCCCCCGAGCAGTTCGCCGAGCAGATCCGCAAGGATCAGGAGCACTACTCCCGGCTTGTCCGGCAGATCGGCCTGAAGGTCGACTGACCCGCCCCGCCGTCCCGCACCCCGCGCCGGGCGCCTACCTTCCCGCTCCGCGGGTCTCTGCGCACGATTCGTGTGGCTACAGGATCACAACCGGCCGGTGCGGCGGACCGGGATAGGCGGGATCAAAGCAAGCACGCTCTGCTCCCGCGTTCACGGGGCGATCACGCCAGCCGTCCCCCGGGCGCGAGCGGGCAGAAGCTGCATACGGTGCTCGATCTGGCCGCAGCCGTGGGCGCTTTGGGACCCGCGAACCAGGGCGCCGGACTCCTCAAGAATCTGAGCCAAGCGGAGCGCTCCGGCGGCTAGCCCGGATCGCATCTCGCCCGTGCAAGGACAGAGCGCCCCCGGGGCGTCATGTTCCCTGCGAGCGCAACGCTTTCGTCTCGTTCCAGTCGATATCGAAGCTCACGGGATCGATGGCGACCCTGTACACTTCCCGGGCTCTCTTTACCGACACGAATTCCTTCACAACGTCGTCCCGAACCTGTTCGGGTTCGCGCTCCGAGGGCAGGCCGACCCCGCCGCCGCCGCTGCTCAGTTTGAGGACCCTCACACCGGTCGGCCATTGAGCCATCCGGTGAGGCTTCACCCGCGTCCTCTCTTCGCCTCGAACGATGTAAGTGCGGCAGGGGGGAGAGGGTTCCCCACCCAACGCTCCGTGGCCCAGCATCTCATCTCCGTCCGAGCTGCCGGTTGCCATGCCTGCCGGACTGCCTTCGTTGACTGCCTCCCAATGAATGCCGGGGCCGCCGCGCCATCTTCCCGCTCCTTCGAGATCTGGAATGAATTCGTATTTCTGCATCCGATGCGGAATGCGGATTTCCATCTCCTCAACGTTTCCGCGAGTGACCGTGCCCAGCGCGCCCAGCGTCGAGATGCCGGACAGGCCATCGTGGCCATAGGTGGCGCCACCGCTGCCATCGTAGTCGAAAGCCGTGCGCACATAGGGATCCTTGGTGCGGTGATCGACGCCGAAAACATAATCGCCGCGGTGTTTCCCCCAGGCGGCGATCGCCCGGTCCGGACGCGCCTTGGAGAGCGCCATGACGATGGCTTCCATCACCTGAATGCCGACGTTGACGGGGGAGGCACCCACGGTAGCCGGGTAGCGGCAGGCCACCACCAGGCCTTCCGGCGCGATGACATCGAGGCAGCGCAAGGTTCCCTCGTTGTGATAGGGCCCGAGGGAGGGATCGAACGCCAATACGGCGGCGGCAACCGCATTCGCATAGGTGGCGGCATAGACGCTGTTGACGAACCCTTTGCGCTGAGCGTCGCTCTTGGAAAGATCGACGATCATCTTCCCGCCGCGAATGGTCAGGTCGCAGCGGATCCAAACCGGAACGTCCAGATCGGTCCCGTCGTCATCGGTGGCCGCTTCGCCGTAATAGGTTCCATCGGGCATCTTTTCGATCTCCGCCCTCACGGCGCGCTCGGTGCGGTCGATCATTTCCTCTACGCAGGCCAGCACCGTCTCAGGACCGTACTTGTCCAACAGCGCGGTCATGCGCTGCTCGCACTGGGTGGTGGCGGCGATCATCGCGTAGTTATCCAGCCGCACGCCCTCGGGAAAGCGCACGTTGTTCCAGATGATTTCGAACGCGATCTTGTTCTCCACCCCCTTGTCGAACACCTTGACCGGGGGAATGCACAGCCCCTCGGCGTGGATGTCGTACCCGTTGGGAAAGTATCCCCCCGGAAATGATCCGCCCGTGTCCTCCTGGTGCGCTCTGGCCAGCGTGAAGAACAGCAGTTTTCCCTGATAGAAAATCGGCCGGAAAAATCCCCAGTCCGGGAGATGGCAGTTGTGACCCCCGTGATAGGGGTCGTTGGTCAGAATAATGTCACCGGGATGCAGATCGTCCTTGAACTTCTCCAGAATGGCGCGCACGGCGAAGCCGGTTCCCAGAAACTGCACGGGCAGGCCCACGGGAACCGCCACGGTTCGCCCTGCGGCGTCCCAGATGCCCACCGAGAGATCATGCAACTGGCCCATGAGATAGTTCTGCGCGGTTCGAATCATCGTGTCGCGCATCTCCATGCAACTGGTCTGCATGAAATGCCAGATGGTCGATACGGTAATGGGATCGACGGATTTCTTGGTCATTTCGCTACCTCCACGATCGACCGGCCACGGCTGGGGCCGGTCACTGTTTTTGAAATATTCACTCCTTGAACCGGAACGTGCGGCCGCTTACCTTGGCTGCGTTATGGCCGGTCACTGTTTTCGAAGTATGCAGTTCTTGAACTGGTCGACTTCCGCGGAGAATCCGCCGGGAACCACCGCAGTCGTAGTCCGCTCTTCGATGATTGCCGGACCGGCGATGACGTTACCGGCCAACAGTCTGTCCCCATCGTAGACCGGCGTGTCCACCTTGCGGCCGTCAAACCAGCATGCCCGGGTACGCTTTCGCGCCGCCGACGGATCCTTCTTTCCGGCGCGGATTTCTTCGAGTCGGAGCTCGGTCCTGGGAGCCGAAGCCTTGAGCCGGAATGTCAAGAATTCGACCCCTCGCCACGGCATGCCGAACGTGAATAGTTCGTTATGCTTCTTGTGGAAGGCATCGAGAAGGGAGCCTATGTCGGCATTGCCCAGGCGGCGATGAGGGATTGCGACCTCCACTTCGTGAAACTGCCGAACGTAGCGCATGTCGGCCGTGCGCGACATGACCACGCTCGTTACCGGAATATCCATGGAGCGGAACATTTCAGCCGCCTCAGCCTCCATCGCATCGTAGATCTGGTTGACACGTTCCATGTCGATGCGGTCCGACCTGCTGACGTAGGTGCGCGCATAGTCGCGTCCGATATCCATGGTCAGCATGCCGAAAGCACTGAGCAGAGCGGAGGTCTGCGGAATGATCACCGTGGGGATATTGAGCAGCTCGGCGATAAATCCGGCATGCACAGGCCCGGCACCGCCGCCTGCCACCAGGGAAAAATCCCTCACGTCGTACCCTTTCTTGGTGGAGACTTCCCGGATCGCGTCGGCCATGGTGGCGTTGACCGTGATGAAGATGGCCTGCGCCGCCTCATGCGTATCCATCTTCAGGAGAGCACCGACCTTTTTCACGGCTTCCTGCGCCAGTTGCTCGTTGAGCTTTACTTCTCCACCCAGGAAATAGTCAGCAGGCACATAGCCCAGCACCAGATCGGCGTCCGTCACTGTCGGTTCGGCTCCTCCCCTGCCATAGCAGCAGGGCCCGGGCTCGGCCCCGGCGCTGCGCGGCCCCACCCTGAGCAGGCCCAAGGCATCGATCCACGCGATGCTGCCACCGCCAGCACCCACGCTGTGCACGTCCACGGATTTGACCGCCAACCGGTGCTCCCCTTCCCAGCGCTCCGTGGTGGTGGGAATGTTTCCCCCCTGTATCAGGCACACGTCGAAGCTGGTACCCCCCATGTCTATCGTAATCAGATCTTTGCGCTCTTTCAGCGAGCCGAGGTAAATCCCCGCTGAGGGCGCCGCGGCGGGACCCGAACCGATGAGGTACGAAGCTCTTCGAATGCAATGCTCGACCGATTGCATCAGACCGTTCGACAAAATGATCAGGAGGTGCGTCCCCCTGAATCCGACCTGCTTGAGGCGCGACTCGAGCGAAGTCAGGTAACTCGAGACAATCGGGCCGACGTATGCATCGATCATCGTGCTGCTGAAACGCTCGTATTCGCCCCACACCGGCAGGATCTCATGCGACGCGGAAACGTACGTTCCATTGCCCCGCGACTTGGCGATCTTGACCGCCTGGCGCTCGTTTGCGGGATTGGCGTAGGAATGCAGAAAGCAGATGCATATCGATTTCACGCCCTGCGCCTCGAACTTCTCGACGGCCTGGCGAACCTCGTCTTCGACGAGCGGGGTTTCGATATCGCCGGAGCTCAGTGTTCGTTCGGTGACGCCCAGCCGCAGTTCCCTCGGAACCAACGGCTTGTACGGATCGACAAAGATGTCGTACATGGACGTGCGCACGTCCTTGATGCCGCGCTTGATTTCCACGATGTCACGGAAGTTTTGGGTCGTGATCATTCCCGTCTTTGCGCCCTGGCCCGTAAGCAGGGCGTTGGTCGCGAGCGTCGTTCCGTGAATAAGGACTTCCACGTCGCCCAGGAAGTCAGCGAGCGGGCGCCCGAACGACAGCGATGCCTTCTCCAGGGAATTGAGAACTCCCACCTCGGGGTTCCTGGGGGTGGTTGGGGACTTGAATTTCCGCAGTTCCCCGGACTCCGTCAGCACTACACAGTCGGTAAACGTTCCCCCTACGTCGATCCCCAGCCGTTTCATGCGGAAAGCCCTCCCTCGGTTGGCGTGGCCGTTTCGGATCAAGCCGGGCTGCGGCAGGCTCCGGAGGCCAACAGCACATGCTAAGATAGGCGAAGCGGGGGGCTGTTGACCTGCGTCACATTTATTCCACTTCACCGCGGCAGTTACTTCAAATGACGCGACGCTGGCAATATACTCCGAGACAGGCGAAGTACAAGATAACATTCAACGAGAGGGGGAATCCGATCATGCCAAACCACAGGTATTGCCGATTGTTTTGGGCGCTTGCCTTGATCGTGGGGTGTGGCGGCACGGTCTGGGCCCAAGGTGAGATCAAGGTCGGGCTGCTGTATTCGACCTCCGGCATTTATGCCGGCCCGTCGAAGCAGGGCATTGAGGGCGCCACGCTGGCCTTCGAGGAGGCCGGCAACCAGATCGGCGGGCGCAAGATCGTGCTGATCGTCGAAGACGACGAGGCGAAGCCCGACGTGGCGCTCGCGAAAGCGAAGAAACTGGTCGAAAGCGACCGCGTGCAAGTGCTGATGGGCGTCATCTGGAGCCCGAATGCCATGGCCCTGCGGCCTTATCTTCATGAGCGCAAGGCGCCGCTCGTGCTAAGCGAGGCGGCGGTCCGCCCGATCACGCAGGAGGCCGGCAGCCCGTACATCTTCCGCACTTCGTTCGCCAGCGGCCAGATGACGCACCCGTTCGGCAACTACGCCTGCAGCAAGCTCGGATACAAGAAGATTGTCGTCATCGCGTTCGACAGCGTTTTCGGCCGCGAAGAGGGTGACTTCTTCGAGAGCGGCTGCAAGCAGGCCGGGGGCGCCGTGGTGGAGAAGATCTATCCGCCGGTCGAGACGGCGGACTTCGCGCCGTACTTCGCGCGTATCCAGCAGGCGAACCCGGATGCGGTGTGGGCGCTGTGGAGCGGCGCCGCGGCGCTGCGTTTCGTCAAGCAATACAGCGACTTCGGCCTGAAGCAGAAGTATCCGCTGCTCGGCTTCGGCCCATTGACCGACGAGTTCATACTGAAAGCAGCCGGCCCGGCGGCGCAGGGGGTGATCTCCTATTACCACTACTCCCCCGCCATCGACAGCGCGGACAACAAGCGGTTCGTGGAGGCTTACCGCAAGCGTTTCGGCAGCGAGCCGGGTGTATTCTCCTCCGGCGGCTACCTCGCGGCGCGCGTGATCATCGAAGGGGCCAAGGCGGTGCAGGGTGACTTTTCCGACACCGGCCGCTTCCTGGCGGCTCTCAAGGCGGTGCAGTTCGACGCGCCGGGCGGCAAGTTCCGCTTCGACGCGCATCAGAACGCGATCCACAACCTGTATATCCGCAAGGTTCAACCGGGGCCGGGGGGACCGTTGGTGAACATGCCGATCGATGTTCTGAAGGATATCGAGCAATACTGGCCGAAGGGCAAACCGGCGAAATAAGCGGAGGGCCCAAACGCTCGTAGCTCCCAGGGCGAGGCCGCCGGAGAGTCTGCCCCGATGCAGGTGGCTGGGTTCCAGATCCTGAACGGCCTCGTCTACGGGATGCTCTTGTTCCTGCTCTCGGCGGGCCTGTCGCTCATTTTCGGCCTGATGCGGGTGCTCAACCTCGCGCACGGCTCGTTCTACATGCTTGGCGCGTTCATCGGGCTCGCGCTGCTTGGCTGGACGGGAAATTACTGGCTGGCGCTCCTGGTTGCACCGTTGCTTGTCGCCCTGCTGGGGGCGTTGATCGAAGTGCTGTTCCTGCGCCCCCTGTACCGGCGCGAGCACGGCGGTCATCTCGACCAGATGCTGCTGACCGTCGGGTTCATTTTCGTGTTCGCTGACATCGTGCGCAGTATCTGGGGGGCCGACGTGCTCGGCCTGCCGACGCCCGAGTTGCTGACCGGGGCCGTGTCGTTTCTCGGCGTGTTCATGCCGAAGTACCGCGTGTTCATCATCGCGCTCGGTCTGGCGCTCGGCATTGCGCTGTGGCTGGTGATCGAGCACAGCGGCATAGGCACGAAGCTGCGCGCCGGCGTGGACGATGCTGACATGGCGGCCGGGCTTGGCATCAACGTGTCGCGCATGTTTACCTGGACGTTTGCACTGGGTGTCGGCCTTGCCGCGCTGGCGGGCGTTGCCGCCGGGCCCATGCTCGGCGTGAACGTCGGCATGGACGTCGAGATTCTGATCGTGACTCTGATCGTCGTGGTGATTGGGGGCATGGGCAGCCTCAAAGGCGCTCTGCTCGCCAGCGTCCTGATCGGCGAGGCGGACACCTTCGGCAAGGTCTACCTTCCCGAAGCGACGATGTTCCTCATCTATCTGGTCATGCTTGGCGTGCTGCTGTTCCGGCCGACAGGTCTGTTCGGATTGCGCCACCAATGAGTGAGCGCAGCGCGCGCGCCGCCGCAGAGGATCTTGCCCGGCGCCCCTTGTGCGGCGGGTGGATCGCCCGGGTGATCATCGTCGCCGCGCTCGCCGTGGCACCGCTGGCGCTTCGCGACTACGGCCGCGGTCTGGTGAGCGAGGTGCTGCTGTTCTGCATTTTCGCGATGAGCCTGGATCTGCTGGTCGGCTTTACCGGATTGATCTCGTTCGGCCACGCTGCTTTTTTCGGCATCGGCGCCTACACGGTTGCCGTGCTCGGCGCCCAGTTCGGGTTGCATCCGCTGCTTGGCGCCCTGGCGGCGGTCGCGCTGGCAGGCCTGGTTGCGGCGGCGATAGGGTTCTTCTGCATCCGCGCGAGCGGTGTCTACTTCATCATGCTGACGCTCGCATTTGCCCAGCTGCTGTATTCCGTATCCCTGAAGTGGCGCGCGGTCACGGGCGGCTCCGACGGCATGGCGTCCCCGCAACTGGGATCGGGCGTTGCGACCTATTATCTGATATTGGCGCTGTTCGTGATCGTCTACCTCGGAATGCACCGTCTGCTTGCCGCGCCGCTGGGGCAAGTGTTCGTCGGCATCCGCGAAAATGAATCGCGCATGCGGGCGACGGGCTACGCGACGGCGCGCTACAAAGTGCTTGCGTTCGTGATCGCCGGCTGTGTCGGCGCCATCGCGGGCGCACTGTTTGCCCTGCACAACGGTTTCGTGTCGCCCTCGGTGCTGTTCTGGGCGCTTTCGGGCGAGGCGCTGATCATGGTCATCCTCGGCGGCGTCGGTACCCTGGTGGGCCCGATCATCGGCGCCGCCGTGTTTCTGCTGCTCAAGCATGTCGTCAGCACCATAACGTCGCACTGGGAGCTGCTGGTGGGCGCGACCTTCATCGCCTGCGTGCTCTTCTTCAAGCAGGGCATCTACGGGTGGGTGCGCAATCGCTGGCTGCCGGAAGCGCGACCGTGAGCCTGTTGCGCACGGCGGACCTCAGCAAGTCCTTTGGCAGCGTGCTCGCTACGGATCACGTCAGTCTGTCGATTGAGGCTGGCGAGCGCCATGTGATCATCGGGCCCAACGGCGCCGGCAAGACGAGCCTTCTCAACCAGATCGGCGGGCAGCTCAAACCGACTTCAGGGCAGATTCTGTTCAAGAAACGCGATATCACGGGGCTTGCGCCCGAGCGTATCTGCCGTCTGGGGATCGGCCGCACGTTCCAGAAGAACAATCTGTTCAACCGCTTGAGCGTACTGGAGAACGTCCGCCTGGCGGTGCTAGCGCGGCGAGGCCAGCCATGGAATCCTTATGTACCGGTCACCCGGTTCGGCGCGCTGGAAGCGCGCACCGTCGAGATTCTCGAGCAGACCGAGTTGGCCGATCGGCGCGGCGAGCCGGTGCGCAGTCTTTCCTATGGCGAACAGCGGCAAGTGGAGGTCGCGATAGCGCTCGCGACCGAACCCGAGCTGCTGTTGCTTGACGAACCGACCGCGGGCATGTCGCCGGCGGAGACGGCGCACATGGTGGGTTTCGTGGCGCAATTGCCCCGCACGCTCACCATTCTCATGATCGAGCACGACATGCAGGTGGTCTTCTCGCTGGCCGATCGGATTACGGTCCTTCATTACGGTCGGTTGCTGGCGAGCGGACTTCCAGCGGAAATATCGCATAACGCTGAAGTGCAGCGGGTTTACCTGGGCAGCGCGCACTGACGCCAGCGACGGTGCGGCCAATGCTCGAACTGCAAAACGTCCATGCATACTACGGTGACAGCCACGTTCTGCGTGGGGTGTCGCTGTCAGTCCCGGACGGCGAGGTGGTCGGTCTGCTTGGCCGCAACGGCGCGGGAAAGACCACCACGCTGCTCACCATCATGGGGTACGTGCACTGCCGCGAAGGCGCGATCACTTATCAGGGCGAGCGGCTGGACGGCCTGCATCCGTATCGAATTGCACGCCGAGGCATCGGGTTCGTCCCGCAGGAGCGGCGCATCTTTCCAAGCCTCACGGTGCGGGAGAACCTGACCGTCGGCGAGCGCAGGATCGGCCGCAGTCATTGGAGTCTGGATGATGTGCTGAACATCTTTCCGAACCTGCGCGAGCGCCAGAAACACCTGGGATCGCATCTGTCAGGAGGCGAGCAGCAGATGCTTGCCATTGCACGGGTCCTGATGCTGAACCCTTCGCTGCTGCTGCTCGACGAACCCTCCGAGGGGCTTGCGCCGCTCGTCGTCGACAAGATCGTGCACGTGCTGCGCGAGGTCAAGGACAGGGGACTGCCGATCCTGTTGATCGAGCAAAACTTGAGCACCGCCCTGAAACTGGCGGACCGGCACTACATCCTCTCGAAGGGAGAGATCTGCTTCTGTGGCACCTCGCAGCAATTGGAGTCCGACGAGGCGGTCAAGAAACAGTATCTGGGGGTCTAAACGTATGCCGCCCAGTCCCTCGATCGCGAGCCGCCTGAACATCGCGTGACAGCCGGTAACCGGCGGCGCGCTGCTCTCAACTGCCAACCTCTCTGCGCGGGCCTATCACGGCGGCTGAGTAGCCAGACCTCGCCGAGGTCAAAAGGCAGGCATACACCAAGCGCGCGCTGGAGGTTGCCGCCGCAGGCCGACACAGCGTTCTTTTCCGGGTCTTCGCGTTTTAGTGTGGGTAGTCTTGGGGCGTTTTAGAGCGCTGGGAGCATGCAAGCGAGGATCTTGAGCCGCAGTTGCCCCACTGCTTCGAGCTTTTTCAAAAATTCTCGGAGATCCCTGAACGGCATTGAAACGCCCCCCTTGACCCGCCGGATAATATTTCAGTTTTTCAGGAACTGCGCCGGCGCCGCGCCTGAGGCGCGCTCGCTACTGATCCGACTTGGCGCCGGAGCGGCGCACCGCCTCGGCATTGAAGTGGAACTTGCGCGCGAGCTGCTCGGCGAAGGCCTTGGGCCCAATGTCGGCGACCACGAGGCCGCGCGCCTCGATCAGCTTGCGCGTCTCGGGATTATTCAGCACACGCGAGACGGCCTCGTGGATCCGGTTGACGGTCTCTGCGGGCGTCTTCGCCGGCGCGGCGATTCCGAACCACACGGTGGCATCGACCTCGCCGTAGCCGAGCTCGCCCGTCGTCGGAACGTTCGGCAGTTGCGGCACCCGCTCCGGGGACGCGATGGCGAGCGGCCTGAGGCGCCCGGCTTCGATCTGGCCGCGCGCCGTGCCGTATCCCGAAAACCCAATCTGCACCTCGCCTGCGATGACCGCGGCGAGTGCCGGCGCCACGCCCTTGTAGGGCACGTGCAGGATGTCGACTTTCGCCAACGACTTGAGCGTTTCCATCGCCAGATGGGCGTTGCTGCCGGCGCCGTAGGAGCCGTAGCTGAGTGCCCCCGGGTTCGCGTGCGCGGACGCGATCAGCGCCGGAAGCGAATCCACCGGCACGGAAGCGTTCGCGACAATGACCATCAAGACTTTCACCGAAAGATTGACCGGCACCAGATCCTTCATCGGATCGAACGGCAGTTTCCGGAACAGGTGCGGAAGGGTGGTGAAGGTATCGTCGGCGGTGAACAGCAGCGTGTGGCCGTCCGGCTCGGCGCGCGTTACCATCTCCGTGCCAATGATGGCGTTGGCCCCCGGGCGGTTTTCCACGATCACCTGTCTCCCCCACTCGGCCGAGAGCCCGGTCGCGATTACGCGCGCCAACGAGTCCATGGCGGCGCCCGGCACATAGGGCACGACAATGCGCACCAGACGGGATGGGAAGGCCTGCGCGAGAGCGGAAATCGGCCAGCCGAGCACGGCGGCCAGAACCGCCAAACACAGCCCACGCAGCATGCCCCCGCGTCGCGATAGAAAGGTTTCCGTCTTACCGAACACGATACCCATTGCGTGCCTCCTCCTCTCCAACGTCCGATCATCACGGCGTGCGTATCCGCATATCGACGACGCCGGAAGAATATTAGCAGAGTTGCTGTGGGATGGCGCGGCGACGGCGGCGAATCGGATGATATTGTCCTCCCAATCCCCGAACGCTGGAACGAGAAGCAGTTTCACCATGGCCGCACGATGAGCGGCGGGAGGCGTGCGGAGCCGTTCAAGTGGGGCCGTTCGCAATGCGAACAAGGCCGCCCAGGGACCGATGGAACAGGCGGCTCGAAACGAATACTCGCCGAAAGCGGGTATCCGATGATTCCCCGATTTACTAGTCGCGGTCCTGAATGCTAGGTTGATTCTGAATCGAGATTGACTCATGTCGATCCCCGTGCCTAACATCATGGCGTTCGCACATTGCAGAAGTGCGCGTCGTTCGCCGTTACACCGTTACACGCATGGCTACGTGACAAGCAATGCCTGCGGCTTGGGAGGCCGGCTTGCATGCCGTCAGCCCGAAAAGATGCGTCAAGACCATCGATGTCCATCCATATGAAGGTTTGATTCTGAGGCAAATGGGTGTATACCCACCACTTCCCCGGAGGGTCAAAAAATTAATCCCGGTTTACTGGTGTCTTCGGCGGCATACAAGTATCCCAGTCAGGCAGGCCAGAAAAAGAGGAATCAGGAAAATGGATCTCGGCTTAAAAGACCGGGTGGTGCTGGTAACAGGAGCGGCGAAGGGGTGCGGTGCCGCCATCGCGTTGGCGGCTGCGCAGGAGGGAGCTCACGTGGTGGTGAATTACGCCCACTCCGCCAAGGAGGCGGAGGAGGTTGTGAACGCAGCGAAAGCCATGGGAGTGCGTTCCGTGGCTGTCCAGGCGGATGTGGGAAATCGTGCCGAGGTTCGGAAAATGTTCCAGCAGATCAAAGAGCAATTTGGACGGCTCGACGGTCTGGTCAACAACGCCGGTCCGGACTACATTCACAAATTGTTCGTGGACACCACCGAAGAAGAGTGGAGCGCCAATCTGCAGGTCGGGTTCATGGGCGTCCTCAACTGCTGCTGGGAAGCCATCCCCATGATGATCAAGCAGGGGGGCGGGAAAATTGTGAGCATATCCGGCGACTCGGCCCGCATCGGCGAATCGCATCACTCGCCGGCCGCAGCCGCCCGCGGCGGCGTCATCACCTTTACCAAAACGCTGGCGCGCGAGGTGGGGCGCAACGAGATCACCGCGAACGTGGTATCCATGGGTCTGGTTCACACCCATTCCAGCACGCCGTTCGTCACCAAGGAATACTTGAGCTTGCTGACTCGTTACTTTTACCCGATGAAGCGGCTGGGCCAAACGAAAGACGTTTCGGGGATCACGGTATTCCTGCTTTCCAAGCAGGCGGACTGGATCACGGGCCAGACTATCAGCGCCAATGGCGGCTATTGCATGCCGTGAGGAGGGTGGATCGCGAGGCGCCAAGATTCCCGCGCGCGATGGCGCGAAAATGTTTTCCGGCTTTTCATCACTTCCGACGGAGGATTGCGGATTGCGCGAATACCCGGCAAGATTGGACCTGTTTGGAAGGGAGACGATGCGACGCGACGAGAACCCTATTCGAGTTCGTTGGCCTGCGAAGTGCAACGAACTGCCCGAAGAGGTTTTCCCTCATGAAGATGTCAATCGCCTCCAAAGGGAGTGCGCGGATGGATGAGGAGACAAGACAGAACGCGCTGATCAAGTTTAGGAGCGAAAAAAGGGAGAGGTGATGATGGACATTGATCCGAGGCCGCGCAAGCTCTTCATCGACGGCGACTGGGTCGAGCCAGCGGGCGGGCGCTATTTCAAGACGATCAACCCGGCCACCGAGGAGGTGATCACCGAGGTGGCCGAGGCGGGCGCGGCGGACGTTGAGCGGGCAGTGAAGATCGCGCGCCGTGCATTCGAGCATGGGCCCTGGCCGAGGCTCGCCCCTTCCAAGCGGCGCGGAGTCCTGGAAACGATGGCTCGGCTGCTTGCCGAGAGGATCGAAGATTTTGCGCTGCTCGAAACCATCGATACCGGAAAGCCGATCTCCCAGACCCGCAACCGCGACCTTCCGTTTGCCTGCGAGATCTTCCGCTACTACGCAGGTTGGGCCGATAAGATCTACGCGACTGCGCTCCCTCCCTCTCCCACGGGGTTCGGCTACACGCAGCGGGAACCCGTCGGGGTGGTGGCGATGATCACGCCGTGGAACTCGCCCCTGGTCCTCTCCCTCATGAAGATCGCTCCGGCGCTCGCCGCCGGGAACGTCGTGATCCACAAACCCGCAAGCTGGACTCCTCTAACGGCGTTTCACTTCG
>Ga0209343_10005517_pt1 | contig 15304 bp, 9 predicted proteins | sample RifCSPlowO2_02_FD_184026 | JGI IMG/M metagenome (GOLD analysis project Ga0209343, IMG submission 184026) | Groundwater microbial communities from Rifle, Colorado - Rifle CSP2_plank lowO2_0.2 (SPAdes) (version 2) | ecosystem: Environmental > Aquatic > Deep subsurface > Groundwater | place: Rifle... | reverse complement strand
AGGCTCAGCAGGTAGTAGCTGATGGCGATGATCGACAGGCCTTCCACCGCCTTCTGGATCTTGATCTGGGTACTGGCGCGGCTGTTGAGGCTGCGCAGTATGGCCGAGTTCTGTTCTTCCACCTCCACCTGCACCCGGGTCTGCAGCAGCTCGCCCAGGTTGGCCACGCTCTGGCCCAGGCGGGCCAGGCGCTGGTCGGTGACGGCGCAGTAGCGCACCGTGGGCTTGAAGCGCCGCTCGATAAAGATGCCTAGGCGCTGGCAGTCGCCGACATGGCTCTCGCGCAGCTCGGTGATGCGCTCGAACACCAACTGCGCATAGGCCTCGGCGGCGCTGAAGCGCTGGCGGTGAATGGCCGTGCTGCGCACCAGAGTGGCCGACAGCAGGGCGATGGCGCTGAGCAGTTGCTTGGCATTGGTGGCGGCGGGGTCGGCGTTGCGATCGGACAGGCTGGCCAGTTGCTGGTCGTAGTCCTTGAGCTGGCGGTCGACCGCCTGCGCCACCGGCAGGGTCAGCGAGGCCATCATGCGGTAGGTCTCGATTTCCAGCAGGCGCCTGATCATCCGCCCCAGGCGATAGGCGTTGAGCTTGCGGTTGACCAGCAGGATGCGGTTGCGCCCCTCGTGGCACAGCCTGAAGTCGCTCCACACCACGGCATCGCCGCCGCCGATCTGCGAGCCGGCCGGGTCCTTGAAGCCGTAGCGGGCGTTATGCCCCTCCCAGTGCTGTTCGGACTCCACCAGGATCTGCACGGCATTGATGATCAGCGCCCGGTGCGGCTCGATCAGCGCCTGCAGGGCGCTGGGCAGGGGCGGCCAGAACTCGCTGTTGGCCTGCTTGGGCAGCATCAGGGTCAGGGTGAAGAACTCGGCATGCCGTTCCCACTTCAACGGGTGGCCGTCCAGCTGCACCACGCCCTGGGCGCTGCCGTTGGGCGCCGGCTGGGCTGCGTCTTGGGCCAAGGCGTCGATCACCGCCGCGCTGACCCCGCCCTGGTCGAGCAGGGCGATATGGAAGACGTGCGCCGGCTCGTTGAAATACAGCGAGGGGCGGGCATGCAGTTCGTTATGCAGGGCGGTTCTGTGCGGATGCATAGCTAGGCGCCATATGACTGGAGGGTCCAGCAGTGACGCGGCCCGCGCCCGCCATGTCACGCCGTCCATGCAACTGGCGGCGAGTCGGCGGCTATTCAAACAAGCGTTCGCCATTAGTTCCCTGCTCTGGAGTTTTCCGCAAAAACTCCAGAGCTTTCAGCAAGAAGCTGTCATCCCTGTGCCACTAAATTCGCTTACCCCTCGCGCAGTGCGCAGGTTTTGGCCCAGTCCTTATTGGTCAGACCCGCCAGGCTACGCTAGACCCATAACAAACTGTCTCCACAAGAGGATGGGCGTGATGTTTAAAGCCAGTCACGTCTTGCAGGACGAGTTCCTTAACCGGATCTCTACCGCCAAGGCCGCCGATTTTTTCCCTGTCATCAGCGCCAACTACAGCGTTGACGAGGCAGCCTATCTCACCGAGCTGTTGCAGCTCGCCGACCCCGGTGAGACCGGCATCGCGACTATCCGCCGCGGTGCCCGTGCATTGATCGAAGATGTACGTAGCCGGGACAACGCCGTCGATACCCTCGACGCACTTCTTCGTCAGTACAGCCTCGACACCCAGGAAGGGCTGATGCTCATGTGCCTGGCCGAGGCTCTGCTGCGCGTGCCGGACGCCGCCACCGCCGACGCGCTGATCCGCGACAAGCTCAGCGCCGCCGAGTGGGAGCGCCACCTCGGCAAGAGCGACAGCGTGCTGGTCAACTTCGCCGCCTGGGGCCTGGTGATGACCGGCAAGGTGGTCGACCCGGACACCGCCGATGGCCGGCCGAAAAACGTCCTCGGCAAGCTGATCAAGCGCTCCGGCGAGCCGGTGATCCGCGCCGCGATGAACCAGGCCATGAAGCTGATGGGCAAGCAGTTCGTGCTCGGTCGCAATATCGCCGAGGCGCTGAAGAACGGCCGCCCGGAGCGCGAGAAGGGCTACAGCTATTCCTTCGATATGCTCGGCGAGGCCGCGCTGACCGCAAGCGACGCCGAAAAATATATGGCCGACTACCGCAAGGCCATCGACACGGTCGGCGCCGAGCCGCAGGTCGGCAAAGGGCCCAAACCGTCTATCTCGATCAAGCTGTCGGCCCTGCACCCGCGTTATGAAGTGGCCCAGCGCGAGCGCGTGTTGACCGAGCTGTTCGCCAATGTGCGGGAGCTGGCCGTGCGCGCACGCCAGCTGAATGTCGGCATCTCGGTGGACGCCGAGGAGGCCGACCGCCTCGAGCTGTCCCTGGAACTCTATGAAAAGCTGATGCGCGATCCAGCCCTCAAGGGTTGGGGCGAGTTCGGCCTGGTGGTGCAGGCCTACTCCAAGCGCTGCCTGCCGGTGCTGGTGTGGCTGACATTGCTGGGCAAGGAGCTGGGCGAGAAGATGCCGCTGCGCCTGGTCAAGGGCGCCTACTGGGACAGCGAGATCAAGCAAAGCCAGGTGCAGGGCCTGGACGGCTACCCGGTTTTCACCCGCAAGGAAGGCACCGATACCTCCTACCTGGCCTGTGCGCGTTTCCTGCTGTCGGACTTCACCCGTGGGGTGATCTACCCGCAGTTCGCCAGCCACAACGCCCACACCGTCAGCTGCATCCTGGCCATAGTGGCCGAGCAGAAGCAGCCGCGCGAGTTCGAGTTCCAGCGCCTGCATGGCATGGGCGATGCGCTGTACGACACGGTGCTGGAGAAGCATGGCAAGAACGTGCGCATCTACGCCCCGGTCGGCGCCCATAAGGACCTGCTGCCCTACCTGGTGCGGCGTCTGCTGGAAAACGGCGCGAACTCCTCCTTCGTCCACCAGCTGGTCGACCCGAGCACGCCGATCGAGTCGCTGCTCGATCATCCGGTGACCCAGCTGCGCGCGTGCAAAAGCATCGCGAACGACAAAATCCCCCTGCCGCCTGCGCTGTTCGGCAGTGCGCGGAAAAACTCCCAAGGCCTCAATATGAACATCCAGCATTCCTGGGCCGAGCTCGACCTCGCCTATCAGCCACAGCTCTCCCGTCAATGGCACGCCGCCCCGGTAATCAATGGCGAGAAACTCGCCGGTACGCCGCAGGACGTGCGCTGCCCGTTCGAGCTGAGCAAAGTGGTGGGGACCGCCCAGTTCGCCACGGCCGCCCAGGCCGCCCAGGCGCTGGAGGTGCTGCACGGCGCCTGGCCGCGCTGGAATGCCACCGCCATCGATGCTCGGGCGAGCATCCTCGAGCGCCTGGCCGATCTGCTGGAAGCCAACCGCGCCGAGCTGATGGCGCTGTGCACAATGGAGGCGGGCAAGTCGCTGCAGGACGGCATAGACGAGGTGCGCGAGGCGGTGGACTTCTGCCGTTACTACGCGCAGCAGGCGCGCCTGCGTCTGGGCCGCGAAGAGCTGCAGGGGCCGACCGGCGAGCGCAACGAGCTGTTCCATGAAGGCCGCGGCATCTTCGTTTGCGTCAGCCCGTGGAACTTCCCCCTGGCCATCTACCTGGGCCAGATCGCCGCCGCCCTGGTCGCCGGCAACTGCGTGCTGGCCAAGCCGGCCGAGCAGACCAGCCTGATCGCCGCCCGCGCCCTGGAGCTGATGTTCCAGGCCGGCCTGCCTGCGGACGTGATCGCCTTCCTGCCGGGCGACGGCGCCACCCTGGGCGGCGTGTTCTGCCGCGACGCGCGAGTGGCCGGGGTGTGCTTTACCGGATCGACTGAGACTGCTCGGATCATCAACCGTCAGCTGGCCGAGAAGCCCGGCCCGATCGCCGCGCTGATCGCCGAGACCGGCGGGCAGAACGCCATGATAGTCGACTCCACCGCGCTGCCCGAGCAGGTGGTCAAGGATGCGGTCAACTCCGCCTTCACCAGCGCCGGTCAGCGTTGCTCGGCCTTGCGCGTGCTCTACGTGCAGGCCGATATCGCCGAGCGCGTGCTGGATCTGCTCAAGGGCGCCATGGCCGAGCTGAAGGTCGGTCCGACCCACCTGCGGGTCAACGATATTGGCCCGGTAATCGACGCCGAAGCCAAGGCCGGCCTGGTGGCGCATATCGCCAAGCTTAAGGGCGAGGGCAAGCTGATCGCCGAAGCCCAGCTGCCAAGCGGTTTGGATGGCCATTACGTGGCCCCGGTGGCCTTCGAAATCGGCGGCATCGCCGAGCTTGCGAAAGAAAACTTCGGCCCCATCCTGCACATAGTGCGGTTCCAGGCCAGCGAGCTGGAAAGCGTGGTGGCGGCGATCAACGCCACAGGTTATGGACTGACTTTGGGTGTACATAGCCGCAACGAGGAAACCGCCCGGCGCATCGAGGCGCTGGCGCGGGTCGGCAACCTCTACGTCAACCGCAACCAGATCGGTGCGGTGGTCGGCGTGCAGCCCTTCGGCGGCTGCGGCCTGTCCGGCACCGGGCCCAAGGCCGGTGGCCCGAGCTACCTGCTGCGCTTCGTCAACGAGCGCACCACCTCGGTCAACACCACGGCGGTGGGCGGCAACGCCTCGTTGCTGTCGCTGGCCGACGCCTAACCCTTTCACCAGGTATTGGGGTGGGTAAAACCCCGAAGCGGCAGGGCGGTTGCTCCTTATGGGGCGACAGCCCTGCCGGTAGCGCGCGGTCGCCTAAAGCGGGCGCGGTTTGCCAAACAGGGCACGGGCCTATCCCCGTTGCTTAGATAACAACAAACCTGAGGGGAGCTCCCCAATGACAGCTAGTACTCCAATGCTTGTCACCTTCGTGGTGTACATCGCAGCCATGGTGCTGATCGGGCTATTCGCCTATATGCGCACGCAAAACCTTTCCGATTACATCCTCGGCGGCCGTAGCCTCGGCAGCTTCGTCACCGCGCTGTCCGCCGGTGCTTCCGACATGAGCGGCTGGCTGCTGATGGGCTTGCCGGGCGCCGTGTATATGTCCGGCCTGTCCGAAGGCTGGATCGCCATCGGCCTGATCGCCGGTGCCTACCTGAACTGGCTGTTCGTCGCCGGCCGCCTGCGCGTGCAGACCGAGCACAACGGCAACGCCCTGACCCTGCCGGACTACTTCACCAACCGCTTCGAGGACAGCAGCCGTGTGCTGCGCATCTTCTCCGCCCTGGTGATCCTGGTGTTCTTCACCATCTACTGCGCCTCGGGCGTGGTGGCCGGTGCGCGCCTGTTCGAAAGCACCTTCGGCCTGTCCTACGAGACCGCCCTGTGGGCTGGTGCCGCGGCGACCATCGCCTACACCTTTATCGGTGGCTTCCTCGCGGTGAGCTGGACCGACACGGTGCAGGCGACCCTGATGATCTTCGCCCTGATCCTCACCCCGGTGATAGTGATGCTCGCCAGTGGCGGCGCCGACACCACCTTCGCCGCCATCGAGCTGCAAGACGCCACCAATTTCGACATGCTCAAGGGCGCCACCTTCGTCGGCGTGATCTCGCTGATGGCCTGGGGCCTGGGCTATTTCGGCCAGCCGCACATCCTCGCGCGTTTCATGGCGGTCGATTCGGTGAAATCCATCCCGGCGGCCCGGCGCATCTCCATGACCTGGATGATCCTGTGCCTGGCTGGCGCGGTGGCCGTGGGCTTCTTCGGCATCGCCTACTTCTCGGCTAACCCGGACCTGGCCGGCGCCGTGAGCGAGAACCCGGAGCGGGTGTTTATCGAACTGGCCAAGCTGCTGTTCAACCCCTGGGTTGCCGGCGTGCTGTTGTCCGCCATCCTGGCGGCGGTGATGAGCACCCTGAGCTGCCAGCTGCTGGTGTGCTCCAGCGCCCTGACCGAAGACTTCTACAAGGCCTTCCTGCGCAAGGACGCCTCGCAGGCCGAGCTGGTCTGGGTCGGTCGGGCCATGGTGCTGCTGGTGGCGGTGATCGCCATCGCCCTGGCCGCCAACCCGCAAAACCGCGTGCTGGGCCTGGTGTCCTACGCCTGGGCCGGCTTCGGCGCCGCCTTCGGCCCGGTGGTGATCCTCTCCCTGGTGTGGAAGCGCATGACCCGCAACGGCGCCCTGGCCGGCATGCTGATCGGTGCCTTGACCGTGATCCTGTGGAAGAACTTCCTCGCTCACCTGGGCCTGTACGAAATCATCCCGGGCTTTATCTTCGCCACTCTCGGGATTGTGCTGTTCAGCCTGCTGGACAAGGCGCCCTCGGCTTCCATGCTCAAGCGTTTCGCCGCGGCCGAGCGCGAGTACCAAGAGGCAGCCAATGGCGGCTTTCAGGATGCTCCGGCCCGTTAAGCCATCCAGCGGCAGTTGGCTGGTCGCTCAACTGCCGCGCGGGCACGGCCCGCAATAGTGAGTGCGTGCGACCGATAGCGCTTCGCCGGCCCCACCTTTATGGTGCGGGCCGGTTTTTTTATGGCTTGCCATCCATGGCAGCCACCTCCGGCCGTCGCTGCGCGACGTTAAAAATGGCTCCGGCCATTTTTTTTGCGGCGCGCTTCGGCAAGGCTGTAGAGGGCGAAGCCCAGTAAGCCGAGGCCGCTAGCCACCCGCATCCAGGCCCCTGACGGCATGCCCTGCAACGCCGGCAAGGCGTTCTGCAGCCCCGGCGGGTTGGTCGGGTGTAGTTGCGGCCGCCGGTGAACAGCGGCGTGGCGCTGAGCAGAGCGCCATGGCCCGGTAAGGCGCTGCATCGCCCAGGCGCCCCTCACCCCCGGATAGGGGCTGAGGCGTTGCCGGACGTGGTAGATGGCGGAACCGAGCGGTGCCAGCCCTACAACCATCACTTGATCTGAATGCGCTCGAGCAGATAGGCCTTGGCACTGGCATCGCCGACCCGCTCGGCCTCATCGGCCAGACGCAGGGCGCGCGACAGGTCCTGGCTCAGCAGCGCCGCATCTATGCCCTGGCGGTAATAGGCCTGGGTTTCCGGCAGCACGGCAGGCGCCGGCACCGAGGGCACTGTGTTGCCCATGGTCTGGCCGATGCTGTAGGGCGGCACATAGGTATTGGCGGTTTGCCCGGCGACCTGGTCTTCGATCAGCACCATCTTCAGCACGCCCACGGGCGCATGCTTGACCACCGGATCGGGGATGTTCGGCGGCTGATTGCCCAGCGCCCGGGCGTAGGCCTTGGCCGGGTGTTCGATGACGGTCTGGCCGCTCATCTGCTTGCTGGAGCTATACAGCACCAGATAGTGCTCGTTGCCGGGGTTGTCCTTATACAGGCGGTCGACGCGCAGGCGGGCATCCAGGCTGTCGCTTTTCAGGCCGGCGGCCGGGGCGTAGACGAAATCGTCCGGGCCGAGCAGACGGGTGACCCGGTACTGGCTGTCGAGCAGCATGGCGTTGGGCGCCAGCACCGTATCGCCGGCCTGGCTGTACAGGCGGATCTCGAAGGATTTGCTGTCGGCCGGCAACTGGAAGGCGCGCAAGAAGCTCTTGCCGCTGTCGAATTCGAACGCCGGGGAATTCTGGTCGATCAGCACCTCGCCGCTGAAGTCGGCGCCAATGCGGGTAAAGGGTAGTTGTTGCAGGCTGGCGCAGCAGGAGGGCGCGGCGTCCAGGCTGCGTTGCGCGGCGCTGAGCGATGCCTGCAGCGGTGCCGGGCTGGCATTCAGCGCATCGATGCGGCGCAGGGGCTCGCTGGCACAACCGGCGAGCAGCAGGCCGAGCAGGCACAGGGAAAGTTTGAATGGCGTCATGATGGCCTCGTTAGGCTCGTTGGGAAAAGGCCCCGGCCGGAGCAGGCCGGGGTGAAGCCCACAGGAGCAGCGTGGAGCGTTGGCAAACCGTTGAGAACTACTGCTAGGTTTTCAACGGCCCGCCAGATAGCGTATTCAGCCAAGAGCGGCGCCGAGCTAGGCGCCGCGATCTATCACCACCAGGCTTCCGCCTGAACGCCGAAGGTCAGGCCGTTGTCGTCGCCGACATCGACGGACTCGCTGGCGGCCTGGTAGCGCTCGCCGTCCCACAGGGCGTAGGTGGCGAACACGCGGATCTGCGGACGTGCCCAGAAGCTGCGGCCGGCCGACCACTGCTGGGCCAGGGTGATCTTCTTCAGGTCGCGGGATTCGTCGCCGTCGGCCTGCGGGTCGACATAGTCGTAGCCGAACTCCAGGGCGGTGCTCATGGTGTCGTTCCACTTGTACACCGGGCGCACGCCGAACGAGGCCCAGGTCTGGCCCGCGTCGTTGTCCAGGTCGCGGTCTTCGTAGATCTGCACGTACATCATCTCGATGTTGTCGGTGAGGCCGAGCACGCCGTGGTTGACCAGGCGCAGCATGCTGCCGTCGCTGTTGCCGGTGCTGTTGCGCCCGCTGCTGCCGATGATGCCGTCGGTGCCGTACTGCACCGCCAGGCGGTTATAGCCACCGAACCAGTTGCCCTGGGTGTGTTCCAGGGTCACCAGGTGACCCTTCTGGTTGGTGTAGCCGGGGTCGCGTTCCTGCTCGTCGGTGAGGTTGGCCTTGCCGTAGTCGTAACCGACGATCAGCTTGCCGTCGGTGTTGGTGTCGATATCGGTGAGGCGGAAATCGAAGGTGTTGTTGGCCACGTTGGTGCCGGTGCCGGTGCCGTCGTACACGTAGTCGCCATCGCTGTTGCGCATCCAGGCCACATGCGCCTTGGCGAAGCCCAGGTCGATGTCCTCGATGCCGGCGCCGGGGCCGGAGACGTCCCAGTAGTAGTAATCGTTGATATGCACGTCGTGGCGTTTGTAATAGCGCTTGCCGGCCCAGATGGTCGCGCCCGGCAGGCTTTCCAGCAGGTTCTTGCCCAGTACGTGGAACTGGCGGATCGCGCTGGTGCCGTTGTTGAAGGCACTGCCGCCGTCGCTGTCGGTGGCTTCCCAGTCGTTCGCCTGATCGGATTTGTAGGCGATCATGCTGTCGACGTAGAAACTCTGCTCGCCTTCCTTCCAGACTTCCTCGCCGAGGCCGATTTCCGCGTAGGTTTCGCACTCGTTGCCCAGGCGATATTTGGCCGAAGCGCCCGCGGCCTGGAAGCACGCCTGGTCGCCGCCGCTGCCGGTAGCGCCTATGCCGGAACGCAGGTAGCCATGGAAATCCAGCGCCTGGGAGGGCATGGCCGCGAGCATGGCGACGCACAGCAGGGAGGGTTGCAGAAGACGTAGGTGTTTTGCTCTATGCATTTCAAGGGTCCTTGTTCTTGTTGTTAGTCGGGGCACTGCCAGCCGAACCGTCTTTGGTCGCACGGTGGGGAAGCCATTCCAAGGTCAGGGCTGTACGAAGAGTGGCGATCGGCGCTTTTCGCCACATCCTCCCGGCCATTCTTTTTCGAGGCGCAGCCTTGGGGCGTAGTGGGGGATGAGGCCCGACGGCGTCTTGGCGGGCGCGGTACGCCTGGCCCCTACGCCGGTAAAAAAATATCCGGGGAGGTAGTGCGCGCTTAGATCCAGAGGCAGCCTGCATAGGCTGGCGCTTGTGCGGCAGTGGCCCCCGTCATCCAGGGATAGCCCGCAGTCGGATGCTCAACAACAACTACAAGAGTGGAGCGACACGATGAAAAACCTGTTCAATCCTGCCCGCCTGGCACTGGCGGTTTCTTCCCTGCTGTTCACCCTGGGCAGTGCCCAGGCCGCCGATCTGACCGGCAAGAGCCCGGCCGGCGTGCGCTATCACGGTGGCGACGAAATCATCCTGCAGGGCTTTCACTGGAACACCGTGCGCACCACCTCGAGCGACTGGTACGCGACCCTGGCCAGCATGGCGCCGAGCATCGCCGCCGACGGCTTTAGCGCGATCTGGATGCCGGTGCCCTGGCGCGATTTCTCCAGCTGGAGCGACGGCGCCAATTCCGGCGGCGGCGAAGGTTACTTCTGGCACGACTTCAACAAGAACGGCCGCTACGGCAGCGATGCTCAGCTCAAGCAGGCCGCCAGCGCCTTGAACAACGCCCAGGTCAAGGTGTTCTACGACGTGGTGCCCAACCATATGAACCGCGGTTACCCGGATAAGGAAATCAACCTGCCGGCCGGCCAGGGCATGTGGCGTAACGATTGTGCCGATCCCGGCAACTACCCCAACGACTGCGACGACGGCGACCGCTTTATCGGTGGTGATGCCGACCTCAATACCGGCAACCCGCAGGTCTATGGGATGTTCCGCGACGAGTTCGCCAACCTGCGCAACAACTATGGTGCCGGCGGTTTGCGTTTCGACTTCGTCCGTGGCTACGCCGGCGAGCGGGTCGACAGTTGGATGGGCGCGGCCCATGACAACGCCTTCTGCGTCGGCGAGTTGTGGAAAGCCCCCGGCGAATACCCGAGCTGGGATTGGCGCAGCGGCGCCAGCTGGCAGCAGGTCCTCAAGGACTGGTCGGACCGTGCCAAGTGCCCGATCTTCGACTTCGCCCTCAAGGAACGCATGCAGAACGGCGCCATCGCCGACTGGAAGAACGGCCTCAACGGCAATCCCGATGCGCGCTGGCGCGAAGTGGCGGTGACCTTCGTCGACAACCACGACACCGGCTATTCGCCGGGGCAGAACGGCGGCCAGCACCATTGGCCGTTGGCCGACGGGCTGGTCAGGCAGGCCTATGCCTATATCCTCTCCAGCCCCGGCACGCCGGTGGTGTACTGGTCGCATATGTACGATTGGGGCCATGGCGCGCTGATCCGCCAACTGATCCAGATCCGCCGCGCCGCCGGGGTGCGCGCCGACTCGCCGATCCAGTTCCATAACGGCTACTCGGGGCTGGTGGCGAGCGTGACCGGCAGCGCGCAAACCCTGCTCATCGCCCTGGATTCCAACCTGGGCAATCCCGGCCAGGTGGCCAGCGGCACCTTCAACGCGGCGCTGAATCAGGATGGCGGCAAGCTGCGCATCTGGACCAGCGGCTCTGGCGAAGGCGGCGAGTTGGTCAACGTGAATTTTCGCTGCGATAACGGCGTGACCCAGCCGGGCGACAGCGTCTACGCGGTCGGCAACCTGGCCCAACTCGGCAACTGGAGCCCGGCCGGCGCGGTGCGCCTGACCGACGTCAGCGCCTACCCGACCTGGCAAGGCAGCATCGGCCTGCCGGTACAGCAGAACCTCGAATGGAAATGCATAGTGCGCAGCGAGAGCGACCCGAGCCTGGTGAAAAGCTGGCAACCGGGCGGCAATAACCAGGTGGTCAGTGCGGCGGGTGTGACAACCAGCGGGAGTTTCTGACGGTAGGGTGCGCCGCGCGCACCATCATGCGGTTTACCGGCTGATGGCATTGGTGCGCATGGCGCACCGGGGTCTATCCTTAGCAGAGGATTCGCGTCAGGAGACAGGGAATGTCCAACTACCGTCGCGCCCGGGATGCCGGTGCCTGTTATTTCTTTACCGTGGTGACTCATCAACGCCAGCCTGCGCTCACCCAGCCCAGGTTGCGTGAAGCCCTGCGCCTGGCCATCGAGCGGGTGCGTCAGGGACATCCCTTTAGCATTCATGGTTGGGTGCTGCTGCCCGATCATCTGCACTGTCTCTGGCAACTGCCCGAAGGTGACGCCGATTTTTCCCTACGCTGGTCGATGATCAAACGCCTGACCAGCCAAGCAATGTCCGAGTTATCCGGCAGCATCAGCTTGAGTCGCAACTTACGCCGCGAGTCCGGGCTGTGGCAGCGGCGCTTTTGGGAGCATCGTATCCGCGATGAGCGGGACTATCGCCAGCATTTGGATTACCTACACTGGAATCCGGTGCGTCATACCCTGGTCGAGCGGGTCGCCGACTGGCCCTGGTCCAGCTATCACCGGCTGGTACGGGAGGGTGTTTATCCGGCGGATTGGGGAGGAAGCGGAGAAGTGCAGGGGGCGTTTGGGGAGTGATCGCTGGTGCGCATGGCGCACCCTGCGGTGATTCTCTGCAGTTTCGGAGCCCGGATACAATCCGAGAGCTTGCTTTCAGGCGATATATCTCCCCGGAATTTATCCGGGCTACGGGGCTACGGGGCGCTGTGGATCTGCCACTGCCGCGCCAGTTTTCTGGCCTCGGCCAAGTCCTTCTGCAGCTTCGCGGCGCCGGGGGCTGTAGCGCCGAATACCCTCAATCTATCCAGTTCGGCGTAGCGTTCCCGGGCGTTGCGTTCGAGCCAGTCGAGGCGTTGCAGGGTCAGCGGCGTGCAGGTCTGGCCGCCGAGGTCGTCGTCCAGGTCGAGGCTGTGGGAGCGCCAGGCTTCGCGCAGGTACAGGCCTTCGAGGTCGCCGCTCAGGGCCACGCGCCAAGCGTCGAGGATGCCTTGTAGCCAGTCGAGCACGCTGGCGCTGGCCTGGCGGCCGCTCAGTTCGCGGTGCAGGCGCTGATAGGCGAGCAGGGCGATCTGTTTTTCCAGACGCAGGGCGCGCAAGGCTTCGCCGTCGCTGCGCTGTTCCAGCTTCAGCAAGTGGGCGAAGTACTGGCGGGTTTCGAAGCGTTCGGCGGCGTGGAATTGCGGCGTGGCAGTGCCGTTGCTGTTGAACTGGCGCAGCGGGTCGAAGCGGTACATATAGCCGAAGTCGAACAGGCGAACCCGACCGTCGTCGAGGGTGTTGCCGGGGCACAGGTCCCACTCGAACAGGCCGCCGAGCAGCAGCGCGCCGAGCGCATCGAACAGCTCCAGCAGTTGCCGTTCGTGCCATTGCTCGATCGTCGCGCCGGCGATCCAGGGCGAGAGCAGCACGCCGCGCCGCAAGCTGGCGTACTGGGTGTCGACTATGGCGCCGAGGCGTTTGCCGAGCTGCGCGTCCTGTTTCAGCTGGCGCAGGTCGGCGCGACGCTGGATCTCGTTGAGAAAGCTGGTCTGGCCGTCGGGGTTCTGTACCAGGCAGCGTTCGCGGGCGCGCTTGAGCGTCCAGTCGCGGCCGCCCGCCTCGATGCGATAGACATGGGCAGTCAGGCCGCCGGCAAAGCGCTCGCGCACATAGGCTTCGTCGCCCTGGGTGGCGGCCAGCTGCTCGAGCGGCAGCGGGCAGGCGTCGGGGTTGCCGATTTCCAGCTCGGCGCCGCTGGCGACAAAGGCCAGTTGGCGCTGCCGGCGTTGTTCCTGGGTCATGGACTGCTGCTCCTGGGTAATGCGCTTTAACAGGCCGTTGAAAAACTACCTGCGTTGCCCCTCTTTAGAGAAAAAGGGGCGTTAAAAACAGGCTCGGCAAGCCGCTTGCGGCTAACGCGCCTTGGCGCGACCCGAAGGGCGAGTGAAACGAGTCATGCTCATTTACAGCTCGTAAACTCCGCTTCCTCGCCGTTTTGACCAGCCGGAGGCTGTTACTGGCGTAGCGCCTTGTCTCGGCTGCCTCGCCTACATTTTTCAACGGCCTGTCGAGACGGTTGCCGGAGGGGCATATCAACGGCCCTGCACTATGACGACCTTGTCCTCGCCCGCCTCGCGGACGTAGGCATCGCGCAGGCGCTGGCTCAGCAGACTGACCGCAGGCATCCGGGACTCCGCGCAGAAGGGCATTGCTCGCCATTTAGCCGCTGTCCGAGCCGCTTGTGCAGGCTGAGACGCGGTTAAAAATCTGGGTTCGCCGCGCCATTGGCTGGCAAACTACGCCCCGCTTCTACGCCCCCTTATCCCTGAGGCAGGGAGGATGTTTTGCCCATTTAGCTGGTCGACTATGGGTCTACTGCGAAACCGCCCAGCGGCAGGCAGAAATGTTGTGGATTAAAAATAACAAGCCACGAGGAAACACCCATGAACAAAAAGCTGTTTGCTGCAGCCGTTATCGGCCTGTCCGCCACCTTGAGCCTGCCGCATTCGGCCCTGGCTGCCATCGAAGAAGGCAAGCTGGTGATCTGGATCAATGGCGACAAGGGCTATAAAGGGCTGGCCAAGGTCGGCGAGAAGTTCACCGCCGACACCGGCATCAAGGTCGAAGTCGCCCACCCCGACAGCATCACCGACAAGTTCCAGCAGGCCGCCGCCACCGGCAACGGCCCGGACATCTTCATCTGGGCTCACGACCGCTTTGGCGAATGGGCCAAGAGCGGCCTGCTCGCCCCGATCAATCCGAGCGCCAAGAGCAAGGCCGAGATCGCCGACCTGGCTTGGGATGCGGTCGGCTATCAGGGCAAGCTGTGGGGCTACCCCATTGCGATCGAAGCGCCCGCACTGATCTACAACAAGGCATTGGTGAAAACCCCGCCGGCGAACTTCGATGAAGTTTTCGCCCTCCACGAGGAGCTGGCCAAAGACGGCAAACGCGCCATCCTCTGGGCCTACAACACGCCTTATTTCAGCTGGCCGCTGCTGGCCGCCAACGGCGGTTATGCCTTCGGTAACAACGGCTCCGGTTACGACGTGACCACCACCGGGGTGAATACCGCTGGCGCCAAGCAGGGCGCGGCGGTACTGAAACGCCTGATCGACGAAGGCGTGATGCCCAAGGGCGCCGATTACAGCGCCGCCGAGGCCGCCTTCAACAAGGGCGAGTCGGCGATGTTTATCAGCGGCCCCTGGGCCTGGGCGAATGCGCGCAAGAGCGGCATCGACTTCGGCGTGGCGCCTATCCCGGCGGTCGGCGAAGCCAGCAGCAAGCCGTTTTCCGGGGTGATGGCCGCGACCCTGAACGCGGCCAGCCCGAACCAGGCGCTGGCGGTGGAGTTCCTGGAAAACTACCTGTTGCAGGTCGAGGGGCTGAAGACGGTCAATGCCGATGTGCCGCTCGGCGCGGTGGCGAACAAGGCCTATATGGATGAGTTGAGCCAGGACCCGCTGATCAAGGCCATCTTCGACAGTGCCCAGCAGGGCCGACCGATGCCGAACATTCCGGAAATGGACGTGTTCTGGTCGGCCATGGAGCCGGCGTTGACCAACATCACCTCGGGTCGTCAGCCCGTGGACGCCGCCCTCGACGACGCGGCCAAGCGCATCGTCAAGTAAAAAAACCGCAGCCGGTGACGCCCGTCGCCACCGGCTGCGCGCCATGAGGCTAAGATTCCGATGTCTGCCGTCAACCTGCCTGCCGAGCTGCCCAGCCCTGCCATGTCGAAAACCCTGACCTTTCCACCGCTGCCCGTCGCTCTGCGTTGGGCCATCTGGCTGCTCTGCAACGGCCTGGCGCTGTACCTGGTGGTCGCGCTCTATGCCCAGGGGCAAACGGTGTTCGCCCTGCTCGGGCTGGTGGTCTGCGGGCTCGCCAGCTTCATCTTTATCAACCAACGCGCCTATGCCCACCGTTACATCTTCCCGGCGGTGGCCGGCATGCTGGTGTTCGTGATTTTTCCGCTGCTGTACACGGTGGGCATCGGCTTCACCAACTACAGCGGCGACAACCTGCTGAGCTTCGAGCAGGTGCAGCGTTATCACCTGCGCCAGACCCATGTGCTAGGCGAGCGCTATGCCTTCAGCCTGCATCGGGACGGCC
>Ga0209343_10005516_pt1 | contig 15304 bp, 9 predicted proteins | sample RifCSPlowO2_02_FD_184026 | JGI IMG/M metagenome (GOLD analysis project Ga0209343, IMG submission 184026) | Groundwater microbial communities from Rifle, Colorado - Rifle CSP2_plank lowO2_0.2 (SPAdes) (version 2) | ecosystem: Environmental > Aquatic > Deep subsurface > Groundwater | place: Rifle... | reverse complement strand
TTCTGCGCTTGCGGTGAGGCCCATGCCGCCGCCCAGCATCAAGGTGCCGATGACGAGCGCATTGCGCCACTCAAGCAGGGTGGGGCGCTGTTGCTTGCGAATGATCACCCAGGCCATGACCAGTGCGCCCGCGACCAGAAAGCGTGTTCCCATCTGGAAAAAAGGCGGGAAGCTCACCAGGGCAAGGCGGATCGCCAGATAGGTGGAGCCCCACACGAGGTAGCAGGCAATCAGGGCGGGAATCAGCAGCGGCGCAGCCCGCGCGGCCCGGGAGGGCGGGAGGGTGATGGAATGATTCATCCTTTTCATCGTAGATTGCCAACCGCAGCCAGGCCATGCAAAATTAAAGGGCAAATAGCCTTGTCGCCGTTAATTCAATGCTTGAAAAGCCTTATGACGCAAATCGATGAATATGATCATTACGACAGCCGCATCCTGGCGGAGCTCCAGCGGGATGCCCGCATCACCATGGCGGAACTGGGACGACGCGTCCATTTGAGTCAGCCCGCGGTGACTGAGCGCGTCCGCAAGCTGGAGCTGGGCGGTGTGATCAGGGGCTACCGCGCCGAGGTCGACCTGGCGCGCCTGGGCTATGGGATTCGCGCCATCATGCGCGTGGCGCGGGCCGAGTACGCCCGGGTGGTCAAGCTGATTGAGCAGACGCCGGAGGTGATCAATGCCTACAACGTCACCGGAGAAGACAGCTGGGTGCTGGAAATTGCGGTCATAGACGTTTCCCATCTGGATGCGGTCGTGACCAAGTTCTGCATCCTGACCGAGACTTCTACCGCGATTGTGCTCAATGCTCCCCGCGAGAACGCCATCGTCTTGCCAGCCCGGCGGGAAAACATCAAGCCTGCCATCAACAAGGTCACGGGTAAATGAGGTTTACGAGGCTCCCCCCAATACGGCTGAAGTGGCGTAGCGGCGCCCCAGCCCGCAGGACAGGCGCCTTGCCATCGTCATAGTGCCCGGCCGGCCTTGAGGCCGAGTGCTGGTCGTTGCCGCCTGATCTCCTGACGGCACAGACCGGCCAGTCGCTGCGGGTGGCCGCAGGGCAGGTCAGCCTGCGCGCTCCAGGCGATGGGGCTTGCCTGGTATTTGCGGGGCAATACCGGGCAATACAGCGGGGCCCGGCTTGGCCCCGCCTGGCTGGGGCCGTCTCAGGCGAGGGCCTTCTCCAGGGCCTGGCCACCCCCATAGCTGGCCTGCTGGGGCGGCGTGCCGCCCAGCGTGACCCGGATGGCGCAGTACTTGAATTCGGGAATCTTCGCGAAGGGGTCCAGCGCCGCATTGGTCAGCTTGTTGATGGCCGCCTCGTAGTAGCAAAAGGGCACGAATACCGCGCCGCGCGGCGAGCTTTCGTCGGCCCGCGCGTACAGCGTGACTTCCCCGCGGCGCGACGCGATGGTGACGACGTCGCCCGGTTTGCCGCCCAGGTCCGCGAGGTCCAGGGGGTGGACCAGGGCCACCGGATCGGGCTCGATCGCGTCCAGCACCGTGGCGCGCCGCGTCATGCTGCCGGTATGCCAGTGCTCGAGCTGGCGGCCGGTGATCAGCACCATCGGGTATTCGGTATCGGGACGCTCGGCCGCCGGGATGATGTCGGCCGGCACGAAGCGCGCCCGGCCGCCGTCGCGCGGGAAGTCGTCCACGAACACCACCGACTGGCCGGGGTCGCCTTCCTTCAGGCACGGATAAGTCACCGAATGCTCGCGGTCCAGCCGGTCCCAGGTGATGCCGCCTATGCTGGGCATGGTGTGGCGCATCTCGTCGAACACCTCGCTGACGTGGTTGTAGTGCCAGTCCAGGCCCATCCTCTTGGCGATTTCCTGGATGATCCACAGGTCCTGGCGCGCGTCGCCCGGCGGGTTGATGGCCTTGCGGCCCATCTGCACCAGCCGGTCGGTGTTGGTGAAGCTGCCGTCCTTTTCCGGGAAGGCGCTGGCCGGCAGGATCACGTCGGCGAGATACGCGGTCTCGGTCAGAAAGATGTCCTGCACCACCAGGTGGTCCAGCGCCGCCAGCGATTCGCGCGCATGGTTGGCGTCCGGGTCGGACATCGCCGGGTTTTCGCCCTGGATGTACATGCCGCGGATGCCGCCCTTCTTGATGGCGTGCATCACCTCCACCACCGTGAGGCCGGGCTGGTCGTCCAGCGTGCCGGCCGGCACGTCCCAGGCCTTTTCGAAGGTGGCGCGCACCTTGGCGTCGGACACATGCTGGTAGTCGGGAAACATCATCGGGATCAGGCCCGCGTCGGAGGCGCCCTGTACGTTGTTCTGGCCACGCAGCGGATGCAGGCCGGTGCCGGGCCGGCCGATCTGGCCGGTCATCAGCGACAGGGCGATCAGGCAGCGCGCGTTGTCGGTGCCGTGCACGTGCTGCGACACGCCCATGCCCCACAGGATCATCGAGGCCCTGGAGGTGGCGTAGAGCCGCGCCACGTAGCGCAGCGTGTCGGCGTCGATACCGCAAATCGGCGCCATCAGCTCGGGCGTGTAGCCCTCGACGTTCTTGCGCAGCTCCTCGTAGCCGATGGTGCGGCTGGCGATGAAGTCCTTGTCCACCAGGCCCTCGGTGACGATGACGTTCATCATGGCGTTGAGCATGGGCACGTCGGTGTCGGGCTTGAACTGCAGGTGCCGGTGCGCCATGCGTGTCAGGTCCGAGCGGCGGGGATCGAGCATGACCAGCCGGGTGCCGTTCTTCACCGCGTTCTTGATCCAGGTCGCGGCGACCGGGTGGTTCACCGTCGGGTTGGCACCGATGATGATCACCACATCGGCCTTGGTCACGTCCATCACCGGGTTGGACACGGCGCCGGAGCCTATGCCTTCGAGCAGGGCCACGACGGACGAGGCGTGGCACAGGCGGGTGCAATGGTCGACGTTGTTGCTGCCAAAGCCGGTGCGCACCAGCTTCTGGAACAGGTAGGCTTCCTCGTTGCTGCCCTTGGCCGAGCCGAAGCCGGCCAGGGATTTCTTGCCGTACTGGTCGCGAATGGCAGCCAGCTTGCCACCGGCGAAGGCCAGCGCTTCTTCCCAGCTGGCTTCGCGGAACACGTCCATCACGCGGTCCGGGTCCATGGTGAAGTCGCCGGTTTTCGGCATGCCTTCGCGGCGGATCAACGGTTTGGTCAGGCGCTGCGGATGGTGGGCGTAGTCAAAGCCGTAGCGGCCCTTGACGCACAGCCGGTTGTGGTTGGCCGGGCCGTCACGGCCCTCAACGAACAGGATCTTGTCGTCTTTCACGTTGTAGGTCAGCTGGCAGCCGACGCCGCAGTAAGGGCAGACAGAAGCCACCTGCTTGTCGGGCACCGCGAGCGCGGCCTCGCGCGCCGGCATCAGCGCGCCCGTGGGGCAGGCCTGCACGCATTCGCCACAGGCCACGCAGGTGGAGCCGCCCATGGCGTCGTCCATGTCAAAAACGATTTTCGCCTGGTCGCCCCGGAAGGCCAGGCCGATCACGTCATTGACCTGCTCGTCGCGGCAGGCGCGCAGGCAGCGCGTGCACTGGATGCAGGCGTCGAGGTTGACGGCGATGGCCGGGTGCGTCAGGTCCTGGCGCACCTGCTGGCGGGCCTCGAAGCGCGGCTTGCCGACGCCGATTTTGCGGGCCCACTGGTCCACCTCGTTGTTGCGGGTGTATGCCTTCTCGGGCATGTCGGACAGCAGCAGCTCAAGCACCATCTTCTGCGAGGCCACGGCGCGCTCGCTGTCGGTGACGACTTTCATGCCGGCCGTCGGCGCGCGGCAGCAGGAGGGCGCCAGCACCCGCTCCCCGTTGATCTCGACCATGCAGGAGCGGCAGTTGCCGACCGCCTCCATGCCTTCCTTGTAGCAAAGGTGGGGAATCTCCACGCCTTCGCGCTTGGCCACCTGCAGCAGTGTTTCGGTGGCCCGGCCGGTCACTTCGCGGCCGTTGAGGCTGAAGCTCACGAGCGGTGCGTCGAGTTCGGCGAGTTCCTGGCGGGTAATTGCATTCATCGTGGTGCCTCTTGTCTTGTTGCCGGGAGCGTGCTCAGGTCAGCTCATGGGGAAAATACTTGACTACGCAATCCATCGGATTGGGCGCTGCCTGGCCCAGGCCGCAGATCGACGCGTCGCGCATCACCAGCGACAGGTCTGCCAGCAGGGGCAGATCCCATTTGGGCTGCTCCATCAGATGCGCGGCCTTGGCCGTGCCGACGCGGCAGGGCGTGCACTGGCCGCAGGATTCGTGGTGGAAAAAGCGCATCATGTTGCGCGCCGCATTGGTGGCGGTGTCCTGGTCGGACAGCACGATCACGGCGGCCGACCCGATGAAGCAGCCGTAGGGCTGCAGCGTGTCGAAATCCAGCGGGATGCTGTTCATGCTGGCCGGCAGGATGCCGCCCGAGGCGCCGCCCGGCAGGTAGGCGTAGAAGGTGTGCCCGTCCTGCATGCCGCCGCAGTGTTCGTCGATCAGTTCCTGGATGGTGATGCCCGCGGGCGCCAGTTTGACCCCCGGGTTCTTGACGCGGCCCGAGACCGAGAACGAGCGCAGTCCCTTGCGCCCGTTGCGGCCGTGCGAGGTAAACCAGGCGCCGCCTTTTTCCAGGATCTCGCGTACCCAGAACAGGGTCTCGAAGTTGTGTTCCAGCGTCGGCCGGCCGAACAGTCCCACTTGCGCCACATAGGGCGGGCGCAGGCGCGGCATGCCGCGCTTGCCTTCGATCGATTCGATCATGGCCGACTCTTCGCCGCAGATGTAGGCGCCGGCGCCGCGGCGCAGCTCGATTTGCGGCATGCCGGCCATCGGCGGTGCCAGCCTGAGTTTGTCCAGCTCGGTTTCGAGCATGGCGCGGCAGCCATGGTATTCATCGCGCAGGTAGATGTAGATTTTCTCGATACCCACCGCCCAGGCGGCGATCAGCATGCCTTCAAGGAAGCGGTGCGGGTCGCGCTCGAGGTAGACGCGGTCCTTGAAGGTACCCGGCTCGCCTTCGTCGATGTTCACCGCCATCAGGCGCGGGCCGGCTTCGGCGCGGACGATGCGCCACTTGCGGCCGGCCGGAAAGCCGGCGCCACCCAGGCCGCGCAGGCCCGAATCCTCCATGGTCTTGAGGACCGATTCGACGTCGCGGTCTCCCGAGACGCATTGCGCGAGCAGCGCATAACCGCCGGTGGCCCGGTAGCTGGAGAAATCGACAAAGCCTTTCGGGGCGTGTTGTACATCTCCGGCTGCCACGGTGGCCACGACGGCCTCCGTGGTGGCGTTCGGTACCGGGTTTTGGCCAACCACGGCGGCAGGCGCCTGCTCGCAGCGGCCGATGCAGGGCGCCGCGATCACGCGTACCTCGCGGCCCAGCAGGGCCGGGAGCCGGTCCAGTAAATCACGCGCGCCCGCCATCTCGCAGGACAGGCCGTCGCATACGCGTACGGTGAGGGGCGCCGGCGCGGCTTCGCCTTCCTTGACCACGTCGAAATGGTGGTAGAAAGTTGCGACCTCGTACACCTCGGTTTGCGCCAGGCGCATCTCCTGCGCCAGCGCCGCCAGGTGGGCTGCCGACAGGTGGCCAAAGTGATCCTGGATCCTGTGCAGGTGTTCGATGAGCAAATCGGCCTGGCGCGACTCGGAGCCCAGCAGGCGCTGCACGTCGGCCAGCGCGCTCGGCTCCACGCGGCGTCCCTTGGGTGCCTGGCGTTTGCGCTCTTTGGAGACTTCGACTTCTAGCACTGCGATTGGTATTACTTGATGGTTCATGGTCGTGTCTGTTACTCGCGTTGCTTCAGAACGCGCCTGTTTATCCGGTGCTCATGTACTGGCGTCAGCTCCGCCCCGTCGGGCGGGGGCACGCGAAGGGCTCCTTCGTGCGCCAACCCCCGCACCGGTTCGGCCCATTTTCAGTTGAAAAACTTCAGCACGCTCTGCAGGGTGCGATACACGCCCCAGGCCAGCGGAATGCCCACGGCTGCCCAGGCCAGCACCACGAGCACCATCGGCGTCCTGCCGCCCGAACCCGGGCCGCTGCCGACATCGTTCGCCACCGCGCGGTCATGGGCGAGGCGCTTCTCCTCGGCCAGCTCCGCCGGCGTCATGAACCACTTGTCGGCTACCGGGCGAATCATCAAGTTGCAGATCAGCCCAATCACCAGCATGCCGACCAGGATGTACATCGTCTGGTTGTAGACCTGCTCGCGTGGGATGCCCAGACCCAGTTGGTATTCGCGCATGTAGTTGACGACCACCGGCCCGATGATGCCGGCCGTGGCCCAGGCGGTGAGCAGTCGGCCGTGGATGGCGCCCACCATCTGCGTGCCGAACAGGTCGGCCAGATAAGCCGGCACCGTAGCGAATCCACCGCCGTACATGCTGAGGATGATGCAGAACGAGGCCACGAACAGCAGCTTACTGCCCGCGGCCGCACTGGCTGGTATGCTGGCATAGAGCAGGCCGCCGAGCATGAAAAAGAGAACGTAGGTGAGTTTTCGTCCGAGCTTGTCGGAAGCACTGGCCCAGACGAACCGGCCGCCGATGTTGAACAGGCTCAGCAGCGCCGTGAAGCCGGCGGCTACACCCGCGATAGCACCGAGTTGTGCCTTGTCGAGCTCGCCGAACTTCTTGGCCACGCCGATCAGGTTGCCGCCGAACACTTCCTGCAGCATCGGGCTCGACATGCCGATCACGCCGATGCCGGCGCTGACGTTCATGCACAGCACCATCCAGACAAGCCAAAACTGCGGAATGCCCCAGACCTTCTTCACATGCACATGGTGCTGCGTGATCATTGCGTTGCTGGCTTGCGACGTCGGCAGGGTCCAGCCGGCCGGCTTCCAGCCGCTGGGCGGAATGCGGTAGCCCAGCGCGCCGCCCATCATGAAGACGGAGTAGATCGCCGCCATCACCAGGAAAGTCTGGATCACGCCAACGCTGCTAGACGACGCGAAGACCTTCATCAGTTCGGCCGCCATCGGTGAGCCGATCATGGCACCGCCGCCGAAGCCCATGATGGCCATGCCGGTGGCCATACCGCGCTTGTCCGGGAACCACTTGATCAGCGTCGACACCGGCGAGATGTAGCCCAAGCCGAGGCCGATACCCCCGATGACGCCGGAGCCCAGCCACATCAGCCAGAGTTGATGCGTGTAGACGCCGAAGGCCGAGATCAGTAGCCCCCCGCACCAGCACAATGCCGACACAACACCGGCCTTGCGCGGACCGGCCCGCTCGAGCCATCCACCCCACAGCGCCGCCGACGAGCCCAGTAGTACGAAGAACAGCGTGTACATCCACCCCAGGCTCGAGATGCGCCAGTCGCAGTTCGATGCGAACAGTTCGGCAAGCAGGCTCATGTCGTTAGGACAGGTCTGCGCGGCAGTCAAGCCGATGGCCTTCGACAGCGGCAGCCAGAACACCGAGAAGCCATAGGCCATGCCGATGCACAGATGGATGGCCAATGCCGCGGGGGGCACCAACCAACGGTTGAAACCCGGGCCGGCAATCGTACGTTCCTTGTCCAACCAGCCGGCGCTATCGGCCGAAAGCCCTGATCCGTCTAAAACAGCTGACATGTTTGTCTCCTTAATTTCGGCCGTGAAACCGTGCGCCGCCGCCTTCGAAATTACCCCGATAGCCCGCGCAACGGGAATGGACTACATTGGATAACTCGCGGCCAACTCACACCATTCGGTCGTACCCGCTTCCATGCTGCACAAAGTGTCGCGAACGGAGCGACAACTTGTCGCGCAACGGCTAAAATGGGCGCAATTGCAATACGGCTCACGTGAATACTTCCGCCTCCTCCATCGATGCCGACGACAGACTGGCGGACCAATGGCCACTGGCTTCGGTGCTGGTGGTCGACGACGAGCCCGGAATGCGACATTTCCTCAAGAAGACACTGGCGCCGCGGGTGGAGCTCGTGCGTGACGCCGGCACGGCCGAAGAGGGCGCGGAGCTGTTCCGGCGGCACCGTTTCGACCTGGTCATCCTCGACATCGCGTTGCCTGGCATGAGCGGTATTGTTTGGCTGAAGCAGCTGCGCGATGCGGGATTTGACGGAGACGTCGTCCTTATCACGGCATTCGCCGATCTCGAGACCGCCATCGAGGCGCTGCGCGCGGGCGCCAGCGACTTCTTGCTCAAGCCGTTTCGCGTGACGCAATTGCTCAATGCCGTCCGGCGTGGCCTAGAGCGGACGCAGCTCAAACGTGAGAACTGGGTGCTTCGGCGCTCGCTGTCACAACGCACGCCGCCAGCCGACGGGCTGGTCGGGCACTCCATCGTGGTCAGAGGCCTGCAGTCGGCCCTGCACCGGGTCGCAGGGGTTCACAGCACGGTGCTGCTCACTGGTGAGTCCGGCACCGGCAAGGAACTGGCAGCGCTGGCGCTGCACCGGCTCGGCCCGAACTCCTTCGCGCCGTTCGTTCCAGTCAATTGCGCGACGATGTCACCGGCTCTCATCGAGACCGAGCTGTTCGGCCAGGCCGGTTGGACGGCCGACGGCCGCAAGAGCCATGACGGCCTGTTCGTCTATGCCCAGGGAGGCACGCTGTTCCTCGACGAGATTGGCGACTTGCCTCTGCCGCTCCAGGCCTCGTTCCTGCGTGTACTTGAGGATCACCACATCCGCCCTGTCGGTAGCGAGCACGAAATCCCCGTGGATGCGCGAATCATCGCGGCCACCAGTCGACCGCTTGCCGACGAGGTGGCTGCAGGCCGCTTCCGCAAGGACCTGTATTACCGCCTGCAGGTTGTCGAGATCCGCTTGCCGCCGCTGCGGGAACACAAGGAAGACATTCCCGCCCTCGTGGAACACTTCATCGCAACGCTGGCCCCGCAACTCGGCGTACCGGCGATCGAGGTGACTCCTCATGAGATGGAATTCCTCGCGCAGTACGACTGGCCGGGCAACGTGCGCGAACTGCGCAACTTGATCGAACGCTCACTGATCGTCGGTGCCCTCAATGTGTCGGCGCTGTACAAGAGCGTCAACCATGCCCAGAACAACACGTCGCCGGCGACGCACGGCACGGCGCAGCCGACCGACCTTCAGGCGCTGGAAAAGCAGCACATCCTTGCGGTGCTCGAATCGGTGGCCGGCGACAAGACTCGTGCCGCCCAGCTGCTCGGCATCTCGCGGCGCACGCTGGAGCGCCGCGTGGCCGAATGGGCCGAGGCTGGCGCGCGCTCGTCTTGAGCCGGCCTGGCACCGCACCCGCAGATGCTGCTGCATCGCTTCCAACAACTGACTATCCGCAGCAAGCTGCTGGCGATGGTGTTGGTACCGCTGGCGCTGGTGCTGCCATTGCTGGGCCTGCTGTTGCTCTTTTGGGGCAATGTCGCTTTCGATCGGCTGCTCGTCACCAAAGTTCAGTCGGACCTGGCCGTGGCGCGTGGCTACTTCGATCGCGTGCTGGTCGAGGTGGGCGACAGCACTGGTGCGGTGGCCGACTCGCATGCGCTGCACCTGGCGCTGGCCGCACCGGCCGCCGACCTGGTGGCCCTGCTGCGTGATGTCAAGACGCACCACCAGATTGACTTCATCAACCTGCGCAGCATCGACGGCGCGCTGCTTGCCACTGACGCCGGCGCGGTCATCGCGACCGGCCAGCGCGCGCCTGCCTTGCGCACGGCGGCGCACGGCAAGCCAAGCGCAAGCATCGAGATACTGCAGCCTGGTGAGCTCGCGCTGCTGGCGCCGACGCTGGCTGCGCGCGTAACAGTGCCCCTGGTGGCCACTCGCAACGCGGCACCGACGACGCGCGCTGCCGAAGAGCGGGCCATGGTCGTGTTGGCCACGGCGCCGGTGCGCCAACCGGACGGGCGCGTGATCGGCCATGTCCAGGCCGGCGTGCTGCTGAACCGCAACCTGCCGTTCATCGACCACATCAACGAGATCGTTTACCCTGAAGGGGCCTTGCCGTTCGGAAGCCAGGGCACCGCCACGCTCTTCCTCGACGACGTGCGCATCAGCACCAACGTGCGCCTGTTCGGCAGCGAGTCCGACGACCGTGCAATCGGCACCCGCGTCTCTCAAATGGTGCGCGACGCCGTGCTCGGCCGCGGTGGCACTTGGCTGGACAGCGCCTTCGTCGTCAATAACTGGTATGTGTCGGCCTACGAGCCGCTGGTCGACGGCGCCGGCCAGCGCGTCGGAATGCTGTACGTCGGTTTTCTCGAGCAACCGTTCACGTTGCTGAAGTACGGAATGCTCACGGCGATTGGCTTCATCTTTTTCGCGGTGATGACGGCTGCGGCCTACGTGTCACTGCGCGGCGCGCGCAGCATCTTCAGGCCGATCGAGCTGATGGCGCAGACCATGCGGCGAGTGGAAGCCGGCGCGCAAGAGGCACGCGTCGGTGAAGTAGGCAATCGCGACGAGATCGGACAACTGGCCGGCCACCTCGACCACCTGCTCGACGTGATCGACGAGAACACCCGCGCGCTGCAGCGCTGGAACGCCGAACTCGACGCCAAGGTCGCCGAGCGCACACGGGACCTCGAGACAGCGCAGCAGCAGCTGGTGCGCAGCGAGAAGCTGGCAGCGGTGGGGCAGCTCACTGCCAGCATCGCGCACGAGGTCAACAACCCGATAGCGGTGATTCAGGGCAACCTCGATCTGGTGCGCGACCTCATCGGCCCTGATGTGGCGAAGGCGGTGCACGGTGAACTCGCCCTGATGGACGAGCAAATCGAGCGCATGCGACTGATCGTGACGCAGTTGCTGCAGTTCGCACGGCCTGACGAATACGCCGGCTACATCGACAACGTCGACACCGAGGCCGCGCTCGAAGGTTGCCTCGTGTTGGTCGGCCATCTGCCCGCCAAGATGCTCATTCACATCGAGCGTGACCTGCGCGCCAAGCGCCGACCGGCTATTAACCTTAGCGAGCTGCAGCAGGTGCTGGTGAACCTGCTGGTCAATGCCATCCACACCATGCACGATGGTGGCACCCTCCGGTTGGCGAGTCGCGATGTGGCCGACGATATGGTCGAAATCGAGATCTCCGATACCGGACCCGGCTTAGGCCCCGAGCTACTGGCCGAACTGTTCAAGCCCTTTGTCACGCGCAAGAAGGATGGCACCGGACTCGGGCTGTGGATCAGCCGCACCATCGTCGAGCGTTACGGTGGCGACATTCGTGCGGCCGATCGCAGCGACGGCGTGAGAGGCGCGGTGTTCACCGTGGCATTGCGCACAGAGGCGACGATTGAAGGGACCTGACGGCACATTGCTTGAGGCGACGATCGGGTCCAGAGCGCTTCCGATGGTCGTGAGTCCCCCTCCGCCGCCGACCGAGCCCGCAAGACCGAGGGCGCGCAGTTGATCGGGGTGGGAACGCTCGCGCACCGAGTCCGCACCTTCCGAGCTGCGGTGCTCCTATTCGTGCGGCAGGCTCTCCAGTCCCGTTTCCGCTCGACCGAACTCATTGAGCGCACTGCGAGGGCGCTATGCCTGGATGACGATCCTGCAGCATGGCCGCGAACCGCGCCGAAATCGGTATGGCGGTGGGCCCGGCACCGACCTGACGATAAGCCATGAACCGTCGTGATGCGATCAAACAACCCAGTGCGATCAGCACCACGTTGGCGCTCCCCACATTCGCTTGAGTCAGGCCTATCGTGCTCGGCGAGTCGGCTGCGCTCTCGGGCCAGGCCAGCGCGTTCGGCGAGCGGTTCAAGTGCGGTGCGCAGCTGTATTTCGACCGCATCAACGCTCGCGGCGGTGTGGCCGGGCGTCAGCTCGATTTGCAAAGCCTGGACGACGGCTACGAGCCTGACCGCTGCCCGAACAACGATTCCGTCCATGTGTGGCACGCAAGGCATGCCTTTGAGCAAATCAGTTGTTGCGCTGCGCGATGCGCCGTCTTCTGTATAGGCAGTGCATTCGTGAGTAGCGAGATGAGACTTGTCGAAAGTGATGAGAGTGTTGCATCGGTTCTCGGCATGGTGAGGGGTCGGCCCAAGACGATATCGACGCAGCACTTGCACACTACCAACACTCGATGAGCCAGCTCTCCTGCTAGAGTTTGCTAGTGTCGGACCTATCTTTGGCCGAAGAAAACGCCACCCGCGGCGGATCGGCGATCCGTAGCACGATCAACCAGAACCCGAATTTGCCGCCGCGCGCAACTTGGCGATCATGACGCCCCAGTCCGGGCTTCCGAACACGGCCGAACCGGCGACGAAGGTGTCGGCCCCGGCCGCCGCAATGGCGGCGATATTGTCGGCCTTGACGCCGCCGTCCACCTCAAGCCGGATCGGGCGGCCGGTCTCGCGGACGTAGGCGTCGATGCGCCGGCGCGCCTCGCGCAGTTTGGGCAGCGTCGATCCGATAAAGCTCTGGCCGCCGAAGCCCGGGTTCACCGACATCAGCATCACCAGGTCGAGCTTGTCCATCACGTGGTCCATCCACTCGAGCGGCGTTGCGGGGTTGAACACCAACCCGGTTTGGCAGCCCTGCTCGCGGATCATCGCCAGGGTGCGATCGACATGCCGGCTGGCTTCCGGATGGAAGCTGATCAGGCCGGCTCCGGCCTTGGCGAACGACGGCACCAGCGCGTCGACCGGCTCGACCATCAGGTGCACGTCCATCATCGCCTCACCGGCAAACGGACGCAGTGCCTCGCACACCATCGGGCCGAACGTGAGGTTGGGCACGTAGTGGTTGTCCATCACGTCGAAGTGAATCCAGTCTGCGCCGGCCGACGCCACCCGCGCCACGTCATCGCCAAGACGGGCGAAGTTGGCCGACAGGATGCTTGGCGCGATGATGGTAGGTTGCCGCATGCGACTGCTCCTGCTGGTCTCAGGCAGCCTGACGCAGCGGGGCATCCTGCTGCGCGTAGCGTTGCGCCATCGCCGTCAGCGGCAGCACCTTGATCTTCGACGCTTGGCCCGCGCAGCCGAAGGCTTCGAAGCGCGCCTTGACCACGTCGCGGGCAGCGGCGGTGGCGGCCTTCAGGAAGGCGCGCGGGTCGAACTCGTCGGGCTTCTGGAACATCAGCTGGCGCATCGCGCCGGTCATCGCCAGGCGGATGTCGGTGTCGATGTTGACCTTGCGCACGCCGCTGCGAATGCCGCGCTGGATTTCCTCGACCGGCACCCCATAGGTCTCCTTGATGTCGCCGCCGTACTGGCGGATGATCTCAAGCCATTCCTGCGGCACGCTGGAGCTTCCGTGCATCACCAGGTGGGTGTTCGGGATGCGTGCGTGGATGGCGGCGATGCGGGCGATGTCCAGGATGTCACCGGTGGGCTGGCGGCTGAACTTGTAGGCGCCGTGGCTGGTGCCGATGGCAATCGCCAGCGCATCGACGCCGGTGCGTTCCACGAAATCAAGGGCCTGGTCGGGGTCGGTCAGCAACTGCGAATGGTCCAGCGTGCCCTCGGCGCCAACGCCGTCCTCCTCGCCGGCGGTGCCTGTCTCCAGCGATCCCAGGCAACCGAGCTCGCCTTCGACGCTGACGCCCACCGCATGCGACATCTCGGCCACACGCCGCGTGACGGCGACGTTGTAGTCGTAGCTGGCCGGCGTTTTCTGGTCCTCCAGCAGCGAGCCGTCCATCATCACGCTGGAGAACCCGCTGCGTATCGCCTGCAGACACACCGAAGCCGACGCACCATGGTCCTGGTGCAGGCAGATCGGCATCGCCGGGTACTGCTCCAGGGCCGCCTCGACCAGCTTGCGCAGGAAGGGCTCACCGGCGTACTTGCGTGCGCCGGCACTGGCCTGCAGGATCACCGGCGCATCGCAAGCATCGGCCGCCTGCAGTATCGCGTGAATCTGCTCCATGTTGTTGACGTTGAAGGCGGGCACGCCGTAGCCGTTCTCGGCGGCATGGTCGAGCAGCTGGCGCAATGAGATCAGGGGCATGGTGGGTCTCCGGTTCAGGGGGTTAAAGTTCGGCGCGCCGCGCCAGGATTTGCAACGCCGGCAAGGTCTTGCCTTCCAGCATCTCCAGGAAAGCACCGCCGCCGGTGGAGATGTAGCTGACATCTTTCTCGATGCCGAACCTGGCAATCGCGGCCAGCGTGTCGCCGCCACCGGCGATACTGAACGCATCGCTGGCCGCGATCGCCCGCGCCAGCGTCTCGGTTCCTTTCGCGAAGGCGTCGAACTCAAACACGCCCACCGGGCCGTTCCAGACTATGGTGCCGGCGGCCTTCAGCTTGTCGGCCAGCAGGGCCGCGGTCTTCGGGCCGATATCGAGAATCAGATCGTCGTCATCCACGTCGGTCGCAGCCTTGACGGTGGCCTGCGCATCGGCGGCGAAGGTCTTGGCAGTGACCACGTCCACCGGGATCGGTACCTCGGCGCCGCGCGCTTTCATCGCCTTGATCACCGCTTTGGCGTCGTTGATCAGGTCAGGCTCGGCCAGACTCTTGCCGATCGAAAGACCCGCGGCCAGCATGAAGGTATTGGCAATGCCGCCGCCCACGATCAGGCCATCGACCTTGGCCGACAGGCTGCACAGGATGGTGAGCTTGGTGCTGACTTTGCTGCCGGCCACGATGGCCACCAGCGGACGCTTCGGGTGGGCCAGGGCCTTGCCAATCGCATCGATCTCGGCGGCCAGCAACGGGCCGGCGCAGGCGATGGGCGCGAACTGGGCGATGCCGTAGGTGCTGGCCTCGGCGCGGTGCGCGGTGCCGAAGGCGTCGTTCACGAATATGTCGCACAGCGCGGCCATCTTGCGGGCCAGCGCTTCGTCGTTCTTCTTTTCGCCCTTGTTGAGGCGGCAGTTCTCCAGCAGCACCACCTGGCCGGGTCGCACGTCGACGCCGTCGACCCAGTTCGAGCGCAGCGGCACCTCGCGGCCGAGAAGGTGGCCGAGCCGAGCCGCCACGGGGGCGAGTGAATCTTCGGGCTTGCATTCGCCCTCAGCGGGGCGGCCCAGGTGCGAGGTGACCATCACCGCGGCACCGGCATCGAGCGCCATGCGGATGCAACGCACCGAGGCACGGATGCGGGTGTCCTCGGTGATGTGGCCGGCATCGTCTTGCGGCACGTTCAGGTCGGCGCGGACGAACACCCGCCTTCCTGCTGCGTAGCCGCTACTCACCACATCTGCAAATCGGAGTACTTTCATCGTCTGGTTCCTCGCCGGTTGCATCAGTGGCCCACGACCCGCACCATCTCCAGGCACTTGTTCGAGTAGCCCCATTCATTGTCATACCAGGCCACCACCTTGATGAAGGTGCCGTCCAGCGCGATGCTGGCGTCGGCGTCGAAGATCGAGGTGCGGGCATCGCCGCGGAAGTCGGTGGCAACCACCTTGTCTTCGGTGTAGCCGAGCACGCCCTTGAGCGCGCCTTCGCTCTGCAGCTTCATCTC
>Ga0209343_10005514_pt1 | contig 15309 bp, 15 predicted proteins | sample RifCSPlowO2_02_FD_184026 | JGI IMG/M metagenome (GOLD analysis project Ga0209343, IMG submission 184026) | Groundwater microbial communities from Rifle, Colorado - Rifle CSP2_plank lowO2_0.2 (SPAdes) (version 2) | ecosystem: Environmental > Aquatic > Deep subsurface > Groundwater | place... | reverse complement strand
GCAACGGCCCCTTCGTCGCCATCAATGCCGGCGCCCTGGCCGAGTCGGTGGTGGAAAGCGAGCTGTTCGGCCACGAGGCTGGCGCCTTTACCGGCGCGCAAAAACGCCGCATCGGCAAGTTCGAATTTGCCAACGGTGGCACCCTGTTTCTCGATGAAATCGAAAGCATGAGCCTGGAGGTACAGGTCAAGCTGCTGCGCCTGCTGCAAGAACGGGTAGTCGAACGCCTCGGCGGCAACCAGCTAATCCCCCTGGATATCCGCATCATCGCCGCCAGCAAGGAAGACCTGCGCAACAGCGCCGACCAGGGCCGTTTTCGCGCCGACCTGTATTACCGCCTGAACGTCACCCCGCTGCGCATCCCGCCGCTGCGCGAACGGGGCGACGATGTGCTCAGCCTGTTCCAGCACTTTGCCGACGCCGCCAGCGCCCGCCACAGCTTGCCGGTGCGCGAATTGCCCGCCGCGGCCCGCGCCCAACTGCTGCGCCACGGCTGGCCGGGCAATGTGCGCGAGCTGCAAAACGCCGCCCAGCGCTTTGCCCTGGGTCTGGAGCTGGGTCTGCAAGACCCACTCGCCAGCCCGGCGGCTCAGCAAGCGGCGGCGAACGGCGGTCTCAGCCAGCAGGTCGACGCCTATGAACGGGCGCTGATCGCCGCCGAACTGGCGCGCCCGCACAACTCCCTGCGTAGCCTCGCCGAGGCCCTCGGCCTGCCACGTAAAACCCTGCACGACAAACTGCGCAAACACGGCCTGAGCCTGGCGGCGGCCGACCTGGGCGACAGCGACTAGGCCAGGTTGCCGCTGCATCGCGGCCTCACAGCGCTTGTCCGCCATTGCCCGCGCAGCCTACCATCGGCGAGTTTTTTCACCGAGACCCGTCATGCGCGAACGCACCATCGCCAGTCATTTCGTCCGTGCTGCCCTGCGCGGCGCCGAACGCCATGGCCAGGATTACACCCCCCTGCTGCGTCAGCTGAACATCCAGCCGGCCCTGCTGGACGAGCCGCGCGCGCGCATCGCCCCCGAGCAGTTCGCCCGCCTGATGCAACTGCTGTGGGAATCCCTCGACGACGAATATATGGGCTTTGGCCGCCAGCGCAGCAAGCGCGGCACCTTCGCCATGATGTGCTACGCCATCATCCATTGCCGCTCGCTGGAAAAAGCCCTGACCCGCGGCGGCCTGTTCTACAGCCTGTTCCCCGACGCGCCGAGCATTAGCCTCAGCCGCGAAGGCGACTGGGCTCGCCTGACCGTGGATGACTCAACCCTCTGGGACCCGGACCACTTTCTGGTAGAAAGCCTGCTGGTGATCTGGCATCGCCTCGGCAGTTGGCTGATTGGCCAGCGCATCCGCCTGGAAGAAGCCACCTTCGCCTACCCGGAGCCGGCCCACAGCGGCGAATATCAACGCCTGTTCCCCTGCTCTCGGCGCTTTGCCGCCGGCAGCACCAGTTTGCTGTTTCAAGCCCGCTACCTGGCCATGCCGCTGCTGCAGGACGAGCGCACCCTCAAGCAGTTTCTCCAGCATTCACCCGCCGACCTGCTGGCCCGCCCGGACGGCGGCGACAGTCTGATCAGCCAGATCCGCCGCCTGCTCGGCCGCGATTGCAGCGCCTGGCCGGACCTGGAAGCCGTGGCCCGCCAGCTGCACATGAGCCCGCAAACCCTGCGCCGCCACCTGAGCGAGGAAGACTCCAGCTTTCAGGAATTGAAAGACCACCTGCGCCGCGACCTGGCCATCTACCACCTGGGCCGCAGCGACCTGTCGATTCAGGACATCGCCGAGCAACTGGGCTTTTCCGAGCCCTCGGCCTTTCACCGTGCGTTTAAAAAGTGGACCGGCCTCACCCCCGGCGCCTACCGCGCCAATCAGGAAGGCTGATACGCCCATGCCTGCCGGCGAAGTTGCCCTGCGCCCTGTTACACTGCGCCTCTTTTTGTAGCGGCTACCACCATGACTGATCCGATTCGCCTGTCCAAACGCCTTGCCGAGCTGGTCGGCTGCTCACGCCGTGAAGCCGAGCTGTACATCGAGGGCGGCTGGGTCAGCGTGGACGGCCAAATCGTCGAAGAGCCGCATTTCAAAGTGGCCGACGAGACCGTCGCCCTGCACCCGGAGGCGGTCCTCACGCCCCAGGAGCCGATCACCCTGCTGCTGCACAAACCGGCCGGGCAAACGCCTGAACAAGCCGAGCAGCTGCTGAACAAGGCCAACCAGAGCGCCCTCGACCTCTCAGCGGTACGCCCTCTGCAACGCCACTTTGAGCGCCTGACCCTGTGCCTGCCGCTGGACACCGACGCCTGCGGCCTGCAGGTGTTCACCCAGAACTGGAGCGTGTCGCGCAAGCTCAGCGACGACGCCAAGAAGCTGGAGCAGGAGTTCATCGTCGAAGTCAGCGGCACGCTGCAAGCCCACGGCCTCAAGCGCCTGGCCCACGGCCTGAACTTTCGCGGCAAGCCACTGGCGCCCTGCAAGGTCAGCTGGCAGAACGAAACGCGCCTGCGCTTCGCCCTGAAAAACCCGCTGCCAGGGCAGATTCGCCACATGTGCGAAAGCGTCGGCCTCAAGGTCATCACCCTCAAGCGCATCCGTATCGGCGGCGTGCCCATGGGCAAACTGGCCAACGCCGAATGGCGTTACCTGGCGGACAAAGAGAAGTTCTAAGCCGCCGCCATCAGCCCATCGACTCACCACCGCCCGTGTAAGGAAGCGCCCGCTTCATGAGCCGCAACATTCTCCGCAGCACCCTCCTGTGCGCCGCCCTGCTCGCCTCAGCGACAGCGGCCGCCAAGGTTGAGGTGCAAGCCGTACAGCACAAAAGCGCCGGCCCGATCCTCGCCGTGAACATCTCCGAGGCGATTGCCCCCGGCGACTACGAAGCCCTGCTCAAAGGTCTGCTGGCAAACCCCGGCAAATTCAAGAAGAAGCTGGCGTTGCTGGACAACATCGGCGGCAGCGTGGCGGAAGCCATCCGCATGGGCCGCCTGCTGCGCGAGTCTGGCTTCGACACCCTGGTGCCAGCCGACGCCGTGTGCCAGGGCAGCTGCGTCTACCTATTGGCCGCCGGCCGCGACAAAACCGTGCGCGGCCACGTCGGCATCCACCGCCCCTACTTCCCCAACGGCGACTCCGCACAAAGCGGCAACGCCATGCGCTACAGCCCCGCCGCCTACCTCCAGGAAATGCGTATCCCCGCCAGCCTGCTCACCGACATGCAGGCCGTCGACCCACGAAACGTGCGCGTACTGACGCCCAGAGAGCTGGCAGGGTATCGGCTCGACTAGCCCAAGGCGTCTTAGCGGATGATCGGATCGTGTCGTGGGTGAGTGGCAAAACCAGCCCCTTGCCCCTCAACCCTACCCGGATTCAGTCTGAAGCCATCACGTAGCGATCACGCCCAGCCGCCTTGCCGGCATACAGCGCCCGGTCGGCGCGCTCTACGGCGCTGCCCATGGTTTCGTTGTGCGCCACCCGGGAAAGCCCGACCGTCACAGTCATGACAATCGGAGCACTTTGCTGGCGAATGACCGGGGTGTTGCGCACGAGCTGAACAATGCGATCAGCAACGGTTTCCGCGGCCTCACGTGCAGGGCATTGGATCAGCAACAGAAACTCCTCGCCGCCCCAACGAATCAAAGGCTCATCGGGCCGCACGATACCTTTCAATGTATCCGCCAAATGCCGCAGGGCGACATCGCCGACAGAGTGGCCATAGTGGTCATTGATCTGCTTGAAATGATCCACGTCGATAATCGCGGCATACAGCTGCACGCTATTGCGTCGGCAAACCTTCTGGATTTGCACAAACTCACTTTCTATCCCAGCGCGCAGGCGAAGCCCGGTCAAGGTGTCGTAGCGGGCAGCATTGACCAGGAACAGGGTCTTGAACTGCGCCATCAACTCAATCAGTTCACCTTGCGCTTGCTCAAAGCTTTCCACATCGCTGCGTGATCCCGGCTGCCCGGCCAGAATCGCCGTGCAAATGGAGCGAATGGCATCGTGCATGCTTTGGTGCACGCTTTCTAACTTGGCCGTCTTCTGCGGGCTGAGGTCGTCAAAACGCATTTTATTCGCCGCAAACCAGCGACTAAAGCCACACAGCGTATGCGCCAATGGCGCGAGTACATCCTCACCCGGTGACTCATGCAGCACAGAACAGCGCAGCACATGACGCGCCCAATCCATATGCGCCTTGACCGCAGAATCAAGCTGCTCAATAAATTCGACGATTTGAAATGACCCGTCTGCCATAGGGTGAACCTTACTCGGATACAAGCGAATTGCCCGGCACTGTGCCGCGCAGATGCAGAAGAACCGCTTTTATCTGCGGCCCTCTGAGTGAGTAGCAGAATGCCATGACCCCCTTTTAATGGTAGCCCAACGTGAGTGCCTAAGTGCGCCGCAGAGGTGGCCACAGATGAGCTGACGGCCCCTGAAATACAGCGACAGGTGTCATTTACAGCTCGCGAAACAGATCGTGGGCATCCAGCAACCGGTAGGCGATCTCCGGACGTTTTTCCAGGCCGCGGCGGATCGCGGCCTGGATAGCCTGGCGGGTCTTGCGGCACAGACCCGGCAGATCATCAATATGCACCGCAATGCCGCGCATGCTGCGCACTTCGTTGCGACCCGGAGCAACATGCAGGCGAATGCCGAGCTGCTCGTCCAGGCGCTGCTGGATGCGCTCGAGGTCGCCGAGGCTATCCAGGTTTTCCAGGCGCTCTAGCAGACGCTTCTCCTCCGGCCGGGTCAGGCGCAAAAAGCGCAGGTCGGCAGCGGGGTTATCGAACAAGCCGTCACGCCCGCAGATGCAGGCGCCGGGCGGGCAGGATTGGCGATTCTGGAAGGAAGGCGTCATGGCTATGCAGCATAACCATCCAAAGCCGCCGTTGCCTATGACTTGCGGGGCAAACAGCGCCAGCCCTGGCGATTAGCGAGTGCCCCTAAAGCTCGGCGTAACGCTGTTCGATGCGCAGGTAATCGCCGCTCTCGCGCAACGCCTTGAGCCCCAGGTTGAACAACTCACGCGGGGCCGCCTGGCGAAAGCCGACGCTGTAAGGCGTATTGGGAAACAGCGCGAAGTAACTCAATGGCTGGCTGACATCGACCTGATCGGCCACCTGGGCGTTGAAGTATTTGAAGATGCGCAGGTCACCGACGATCAGGTCGACCCGCCCGGAATACAGTAGGCGGTTGCGGTTGATCTGCAGGGCCTCTTCACGATACAGCGGGTTGCGCTCGGCCATGGCCTGGAACTCAGGCCCCAGCAGGTAGCGGGCACGCTGGTAAGTACTCATGGAGTAACCCGCCATGTCGGCGATGCAGGTGATCGGCAAGTGGCGGCTGGCGAGCGCCACGGCGACGTTGTGGTATTCGATATAGGCATCGGAATAGAACGCCGGCACCCCGCTTTGCACACTGGTGGTGGCAATGGCATCCAGCTCGCCGCGGGCCAGCATCAGGTGCAGGCGCTCCATGGGCGCGTAGTAAGGCGTCAGTTGCAAGCCGCCGCGACTGGCGGCGGCCATCACCAGTTCGTACTCCAGGCCACGCGGCTCGCCTTCGAAGATATACGGCGGCTTGTGGGTGCCAAAGCCGATACGCAGCAGCTCGGCGGCCGCCATCTGGCAGTAACAACAGCACAACAATGCCAGCAGACCAGCCCGCATATCCGCCCCCTCGTTAGCGACTGCCCAGCATACGCATAAAGCAGCGGCAGCGGCAGACAGCGGGGTTAATCGATAGCGGGCACCTGAGCAGCGGCAGGCACGGTGGCACGCACGGCATTGCGGCTATGGGCGCCGAAGTTACCGATCAGCTCGATCAGCAAGGCGTTCAGTTCGGCGCTCGGCGCTGGCTCCACCGCCAGTTGATTGCTGGCGCTAAAGCCCGGCGCCTGTTCGGCGGCGGTCAGGGACTGGGCCAGCAAAGCATCCAGTTGATCGGCGCGGGCAAAGGCCTGGGCCGACACCACGTTGCGCAGGTAGCCGCTGTCGAAGGCCGGATAGCTGGCGTCCTTATCCGCCTGGGCATAGGCCTGCAGCAGCGGGCGGGCGTTTTCGCCGTCGCGCAGCAGCTGCTGCAGCCACTTGAGCTGAAATTTCTCCAGCGCCGTGTGACGGTTGGCCACCCGAGCGATGGCGGCCTGCTTGTCCTCGGGGAAGCCGGCGGCATCCTTGGCCGCAGTCCAGATCAAGTCAGGCGTCTCGACGCCGGGCAGCACCTTGCTGTGATAGGGCTGAGTCAGGTCCTGAATGTAATGCAGGCCCCAGCCCATAAAGCGGTAGCCCCAGTACGGATGACCCTGTTCGAAGGCGTAGCGGGCCAGGCCGAAATACTGAAAGGCGCGCCACTCCGGATAGGTACGGGTGAGAAACGGCCCGGCGGCAAACACAATGGCATCTTCGTGGTAATAGCCGATATGGAACGGCGCCTGGGAGGAATACTCAAAACGCGCATCGCCAAACGGCTGCACGCCGAAGTTGTACTGGCTGCCGACCTCGCCGGGGTTGTCGCTGAACAGGTTGATATCGTGACCATAGTCCGGCTCATCGGCGGCACTGGCCACCACCACCAGCGGGCTGAGCAACTCGCCCGGCGGGGCGGCGAGAAAGGTCCACTCGCCCCAGATACGAACCTGCTTGAAGACCATCACCTGTTGCGCATTCAGGCGTGCCAGACCGCTGCCCGGATGCCCCGGCAGGGCCTGGACGAAGTTAGCCAGTTTTATTTCCGGGCTGACCCGCAGCGCCTTGAGGAAATCGCGCTGGCGCTCACCCTCACCGTCGACCTGCCAGCGCAAGGCTGCCGGGCGCGCGGGATAACCGGGAAAGTTGGCCAGGGCGAAGGCCTCCTGCTGATCCAGCAGCACCTGCAGGCCTGGTGCCTCGCTGCGCAGAAAATCCTCCAGGGCCTCGACCTTGACCGCTGGCGCCTGCTGCATCGACGCCAGCCCTTGCAACGCCAGGGCACTGCCCAGGGAGTGATTGGACCAGGCCATAACACTGCCGGACAGGCTCACCAGCAACAGGCACACAGCAGCAGATAGACAACGCATGGGGGGGGCTCTTCCTCGACGGACGTCGGCCGCCTGCAGCGACCACCAATAGCACGACGATCAGATTAACAGCGCGCCAGCCGGCCCGCAGTGTCCAGCCGTGCCAGGACGACTCACAAAAGAGGTCGCAGGCAGCCCGCAACGGCCTTCCACGCGGCTCACCACGAGCGGGTTAGAAGAACGCAATGAACGCGATAAAACCGACGTGTATGGCCACAATCAGCCAGAACTGTCGCTGATAAGACGCCTTGCGACTCTTGTGGCGGATCAGCCGCTGCGCCACAAGGCCACCCGGCCAGCCACCTAGAAATTCGTAGAGATGCAAACGCGCTTCCGGAGTGCGCTGCAGACCTCGGATAGCCCGTTGCTTGTCGCGGTAATAGGCCAGGAAGCACACCGGACTCATCAGCAGGTAGAGCATTAACAGCAACGCCAGCGGCTGAGGGTGATGCAGCAAAGGCTTGAGATCGTCGCGCCAAAGGGGCCAGCGACTCTCGAAGGCATCGCGCAGCTGGGTGACCATCGTCACCTCGCCAGCGCTCTCAAGTGCCTGTTGCGCAGAGCATCCTCGGTCGCTGTAACGCACCACGCCGTCAGCCTGGATGCACTTATAGACTTGCGCCTGAGCCAGACCGAACGGCATGAACAACAAGGCGACCAGGCAGTACTTCAGGCTGCCAAGAATTACTCGCTGCACAGCTTACTCAGCGGCTGGCATCTTGCGCTTCAGCGGCGCCAGACCGTCACTGCTGGACAGTGCCGGGGCGTCAGGCTTTGGCCGGTTGCTGGTCTTGCGCTTGTTCGGCTTGGCCGTGGCTTTCTTCGCGGCGCCCTTCTTGTCGGTCTTACCGTCGGCTTTTTTCTTCTTCGGCCCAACGGCCTTGCCGGACGCCTTGAGGTTTTTCGGGCCCTGGTAGATGCCCTTGATGTCTTTGATGTTACGGCGCTCGAACCGCTGCTTGAGGTAGCGCTCGATGCTCGACATCAGGTTCCAATCGTTGTGGCAGATCAGTGAGATGGCCAGGCCTTCATTGCCGGCGCGACCAGTGCGACCGATGCGGTGCACGTAGTCGTCGCCACTGCGCGGCATATCGAAGTTGATCACCAGGTCCAGGCCGTCCACGTCCAGGCCGCGGGCCGCCACGTCGGTGGCCACCAGAATCTTGGCCCCGCCCTGCTTCATGCGGTCGATCGCCAGCTTGCGGTCCTTCTGGTCCTTGTCGCCGTGCAGCACGAACACCTTGTACTCGGCGGCCACCAACTTGCCGTACAGACGGTCGGCCTGCACCTTGGTGTTGGTGAAGATGATCGCCTTGTCGTAGGTCTCGTTGGCCAGCAACCAGTCCACCAGACGCTCTTTGTGGTGGTTGTGGTCGGCGGTGATGATTTGCTGACGGGTGCCTTCGTTAAGCTGGCTGACGCTGTTGAGCTGCAGGTGCAACGGATCACGCAGCACACTGCCGACCATTTCGCGCAGGCCGGCACCGCCGGTGGTGGCGGAGAACAGCATGGTCTGCTGACGGTTGCAGCACTCGCCGGCCAGACGCTGCACGTCCTCGGCAAAGCCCATGTCGAGCATGCGGTCGGCTTCGTCGAGGATCAGCACTTCAACGTCATTCAGTTTCAGGTTGCCGGCGTTTAGTTGCTCAAGCATGCGCCCCGGGGTGCCGATCAGGATGTCCGGCACCTTGCGCAGCATGGCAGCCTGCACCTTGAAGTCTTCACCGCCGGTGATCATCCCCGACTTGATAAAGGTGAACTGGGAGAAGCGCTCGACTTCTTTGAGGGTCTGCTGGGCCAACTCGCGGGTCGGCAGCAGGATCAGCGCACGGATAGTGACGCGCTGCTGGCTCGGGCCCATCAGGCGGTTGAGCAACGGAAGGACAAAAGCAGCGGTCTTACCGCTGCCGGTTTGCGCGGTTACCCGCAGGTCACGCCCTTCCAGCGCCGGCGGAATGGCCGCTGCCTGGACCGGGGTTGGCTCGACAAATTTAAGCTCGGCCACGGCTTTCAGCAGACGTTCATGCAGGGCGAATTGGGCAAACACGGGTAACACCTCGAAAAAATCACAGAATCAACTGCATAGGGTAACCCGGATGCCGCTGCAAGGCCGGGATTTTTCGCCGCCTATGGCGACAACGGCCTGGCCTGGACAGCGCTAGACTCAAGAGCGCAATCTCTAAACAGGTCCTCCAAGGAGTCATACGCATGTCCGCCAAACCTTTTCTGCTGCTCGGCACCACTTGCCTGGCGCTCGTCCTGAGCGCCGCCCAGGCCCTGGCCGACTCCAGCAACGGCAAGTCCAACCAGGCCAAAGGCCAGAATGGCAAAGACGCCAGCAGCCAACACCAGTCCAACCAGCCCGAGAAAGGTAAAAAAACCACCCATAGCAACAACGACGATTACGATGATGACGATTTCCAGCGCCGCTACGACGATGACCTCGACGACATCCGGCGGATTTTCAGTCGTAACAGCGACAGCTATGGCCAGGCGCAAGCACTGCCACCGGGTATCCGCAAAAACCTCGCCCGTGGCAAGCCGCTGCCACCCGGCATCGCGAAAAAACTCGACCCCAGCTTCGCCCGACAACTGCCCTACTACCAAGGCTACGAGTGGCAACAGGTGGGCACCGACGCCGCCCTAGTCAACGTCACCACCGGCATTGTGCGCGAAGTGCTCAACGACGTATTGCGTTAACGCCACCCTATCTGCCTGGCCATTGACCCAACTCAGCGATGGCCTTTTGCTAGCCTGCATACTGAAAAGACCATCAGTACGGGGGGCCGCCAATGTCGTCTTTGTTCAAAAACAGCCATGAGTTGCGCCAACACCTGAAGGAACACCCGAGCCTGACGCCACCGGGCATGTCGCTGGGCAACCTGCTGCTTGAGTGCGGCGTGATCACGTCCTCACAGCTGGAAAAAGCCCTCAGCCACCAGCACGAACACCCGGAACTGGGACGACTCGGTCAGGTGCTGCTGGAATTGAAGATGATCAGCGCCGAGCGCCTGGGCCTGACCCTGGCCCAGCAACTGGGCATCGCCCAGGTCAGCCTGGAGAACTTCGACATTCAGCCTGAGTGCGTGAAGCTGGTGCCTGAGAGCCTGGCGCGGCGCTACCTGGTAGTACCGCTGATGCTCGATGGCGAACGTCTGATCGTCGCTTCCCCCGACCCGACCCACTGCGAGCTTCTGCACCTACTGGGCTTTGTTACCGGCAAGCCGGTGGAAGCGGTGCTGGCCAATGCCAACGAGGTGGAACAGGCCATCAGCCGCCTGTATGCCAGCGCCACCGCCCATGAATTGCCGGAAAATGAAGCCAGTGAGCAATCGCTGAGCTTGCACCGCATCAAGCAGTTGGCTGAAGACCCGCCCACCGTGCGTTTTGTCGACTCGCTGCTGGAAGAGGCCATCAGCCGCCGTGCCTCGGACATTCATTTGCGTCCGGGCGAGCACGACGTGGTGATTCTGCTGCGTATCGACGGTGTCCTGCTGGAGATCCGCCGGGTTAAGCACAGCAACCTGTCCGCCATCGTCAGCCGGATCAAGATCATCGGCGGCATGAACATCGCCGAGCGGCGCCTGCCCCAGGATGGCCGACACATGGTCAGACAGGGCGAGCGAACCATCGACCTGCGCCTGTCGATCATGCCCACGGTGCATGGCGAGAGCGTGGTGATCCGCATCCTCGACACCCGCCAAAGCCTGAAAACCCTCGACCAGATCGGCTTCAATGGCCGCGACGTCGAGCGCTTCCGCGACCTGATCAGCCACAACCAGGGCATCGTCCTGGTCACCGGCCCCACCGGTTCGGGCAAGAGCACCACCTTGTATGCCGCCCTGAACGGGATCAAGAGCAGTGGCGTCAACATCATCACCGTGGAAGACCCGGTGGAATACCAGATCGACGGCATCCGCCAGATTCAGGTCAAGCCGCAGATCGGCTACACCTTTGCCCGCGCCCTGCGGCACATCCTGCGGCATGACCCGGACGTGATCATGGTCGGCGAAATCCGTGACCAGGAAACCGCCATGATGGCCACCGAAAGCGCCCTCACCGGCCACCTGGTGCTCAGCACCCTACACACCAACAGCGCGGCGACCACCATCACCCGCCTGCTGGAAATCGGTATCGCCCCCTACCTGCTCAACGCCAGCCTGCTGGGGGTTCTGGCCCAGCGTCTGGTGCGACGTAACTGCCCGCACTGCCTGGTTGAGGAAGAGGTCAGCGCCCATGTGCGCAGCACCCTGGGGCTCAGCAGCGACGAACCCTTTTATGTGGGGAGCGGTTGCGAGCATTGCCGCAACCTCGGTTTTGCCGGGCGGGTGGCCGCCTATGAATTGCTGGAGGTGACGCCGGCCCTGCGCGCCCTGATCGAACCTTCGGTGTCGGCGCAGAGCATCGAGCAGCAAGCCATCCACGACGGCATGCGCCCGCTGACCCAGAGTGCCCTGCAACTGGCGCGGGACAAGCTGATCCCGCTCAACGAGGTGTACCGCGTGCGTCTGGAGTAAACCTACGCGGGCAAATGGCCAACCTTCACGTAGATCAAGCAGCCCTCGGTCGAGAACGGCCGATGGCTGGAGCCGTGGGGGTTGCGCAGCCAGGTGCCGGCCGGGTAATCGCCCTGCTCGTCCTGAAAAGTGCCTTCCAGCACCAGAATTTCCTCGCCCCCCCAATGGCTGTGCGGCTTGAACTGGGTGCCCGGTGCCCAGCGCACCAAGGCGGTGTGGGTCGTGCCGACGCTGTCCAGCGGCAACACACTCAAGCCCTCGACCAGGCCGGGCTGCCATTGGGCGCTGCGGGTATCGATGCGCCCGGCAATCTCGTCGTCCGCTGTCAGGTGGCAAAGTTTGACGAACAGCAGGCAGCCGTCCGGACTGGAGGGTGCGTGCTGGCTGCCCGGCGGATTTTTCAGCCAGGTGCCGGCCGGGTACTGGCCGTGCTCGTCGGCAAACACGCCGTCCAGCACCAGGATTTCTTCGCCCAGGGGATGCAGGTGGGCCTTAAAGGACGAGCCCGCGGCATAACGCACGATCGAGGTGGTGCGCCCGCTTTCCGCGGCCAGACGTTCCAGCGGTCGGCGCTCGACGCCCGGCAGCGGCGATGGCTGCCAGGCCACGGCGTGGCTATCGATGACCACCCGCTGGTGCAAATCGGTATTCAACTGCATGGCCTGTCTCCGTGTGCTCAAAGCCCTTGTCGGGCCTGGCGGCGCAAGAGTCGCGCACTGTCCCAGCCCACCAACAGCACCGCCAGCCAGATCGGCAGGTAGGTCCACAGCTGCGCCGGGTTGAAGTGCTCGCCGAGCACCAGCACCGACACCGCAAACAGCAGTACCGGCTCGACATAACTGAGGATGCCGAACAGCCCCAGCGGCAGCAAGCGACTGGAGGCCATCATCGCGCCAAACGCCAGGGTGCTGAGCAGCCCTAGCCCCGGCAGCAACCACCAGAGTTGCGGCGCGCGCGTAAACACATCGGGCAGCCCGGCACTGGCGATCAACCAGATGGCCACCGGCGCCAGCATCAGCATCTCCAGGATAAAGCCGGACAAGGCGTCCAGGCGCATCCAGCGCCGCAGCATGAAATACGGCGGGTAGCCCAGGGCCGCCAGCAGAGTGACCCAGGAAAACGCACGGGTCAGCCACAACTCATGGGCCACCCCGAGCAAGGCACAGACCACCGCCAACGTCTGCAACGGCCGCAGGCGTTCGCCATAGAACAGGCGGCCGACCAGTACCATCGCCAATGGCAGCAGGAAGTAACCGAGGGAAATCTCCAGCATGCGCCCGGCCAGGGGCGCCCAGACGAACAGCGCCCACTGCACGCCCATCAAGGCCGCCGCCAGGGGCAAGGCCGCCAGCAAGCGCGGCTCGCGGCGCAAGCGCTGCGCCACGGCGCCCAGCACGCCCCACTGCCGCGTGAGCAGCACCAGCAGCAACACCATCGGGATCGACCAGAGCACGCGCTGGGCAAACACCTGCGCACCGTCCAGCGGCGCCAGCTCGCGCACATAACCGGGAATCAGCACAAACAACACCGACGCAATCAGCGACAAGCCGACGCCACGTCCGGACAACTGCATACACGCCTCACCTGGGCCAGGCTTATCCACACAAGGAAAACCTGACCATCTGTTGCAAAAGCCGGCCACCTTAGCGCGTTCATATCGGCAGAGATAGGCACAAACCATCGCCCATAAAAAAGCCTGATCGATTAACCGATCAGGCCAGGGTTGCGGCCAAGGAGTGCGACCGCGGGGAAACCGCAAAGAATGCCATTAACCTCTGGAGCACGACTGTCCAGAGGGAAGGCGCACAGGTTAGATAGATAGCGATCGATTAAATAGCGCAAAAAATTGCTTCAAATGATCGACCAGACTGATCTATCGTGCCCATGTACCGCGCCCGTGATGCACTCTTATTGCGGCTTGCAGGTCAGCTGGATACGCATATGGATAACGCTACGGGTAAAACGCACGGTCATGTTCTCGCGCTTGCCGGCAGCCAGCGTCGCCTTGCGCACGCGCGGGCTTTCCGGACCGTTGGCAAAGCGCGCCACGCAACTGGCATCGGCCTTGCCATAGTTTTCCAGCAGCAAGCCGACCATGTTGTGATCGATTTCCACCGCAGTGGCCGAGACTTCACTGCCATTGAACTGCTTGCTCACGTCAATCGGGTAAGCCAGGGCTGTCAGCGGCAGCGCCAACAGCAAAAAAGCACACATTTTCTTCATCGGTGGTCTCCGCCAAGGGGGCGCCAGCTTAGGGTCTGTTCACATTTGATCGCAAGCGAATGAAACGGCAGCAGATCCAATGACACAAAGAGGCCAAGATGAAAGCACCCCGCGTTAGCCTGGAACAATGGCGCACCCTGCAGGCCGTGGTCGACAACGGCGGCTTCGCTCAAGCCGCCGAGGTTCTGCACCGCTCGCAATCGTCCATCAGCTACACCGTGGCGCGCATGCAGGAGCAGCTGGGCGTGCCTTTACTGCGCATCGACGGGCGCAAAGCGGTGCTCACCGATGCCGGTGACGTGTTGCTGCGCCGCTCGCGCCAACTGGTGCTGCAGGCCAGCCAACTGGAAGACCTGGCCTACAACCTGGACCAGGGCTGGGAGGCGGAAGTGCGCCTGGTGGTCGATGCGGCCTACCCGACCGAACGCCTGCTGCGGGCCCTGGCAGCCTTTATGCCGCAAAGCCGCGGCTGTCGCGTGCGCCTGCGCGAAGAAGTGCTCTCCGGGGTCGAGGAAGTGCTGCTCGAAGGCAATGCCGACCTGGCCATCAGCAGTCTGGATATCGTCGGTTACCTGGGCCATGAACTCTGCGAAGTGGAATTTATCGCCGTCGCCCACCCCGACCACGCCCTGCACCAACTGCAACGGGACCTAACCTTTGCCGACCTGCAAAACCAGCTGCAGGTGGTGATCCGCGATTCCGGTCGCAGCCGCCCGCGGGATGTCGGCTGGCTCGGTGCCGAACAGCGCTGGACGGTCAGCAGCCTGTCCACCGCAGCGCATTTCGTCAGCAGCGGCCTCGGGTTTGCCTGGCTACCCCGGCACCTGATCCAGCGTGAATTGGACGCCCAGCAGCTGAAGGCCTTGCCGCTGGAAAGCGGTATGAGCAACCACCCGCGCTTCACCCTTTACAGCCACAAGGACAAAGCCCTGGGCCCGGCCAGCCGGATTCTGGTGGAGCTGATCAAGACCTACGACAGCTGCAATCTGGACGATCAGCCCTGACTGCGGCACAGTTGAGCCCAGTCGCACGCAGCCCCAGCCCGCACGAGCCCCACGAGGAAAGTCCATGGCCTTTTTCACCCACGACGGTTGCCAGTTGCACTACGAGGATTACGGCCACGGCACGCCGCTGCTGCTGGTTCACGGCCTGGGCTCAAGCACCCTGGATTGGGAATCGCAGATTCCCGTGCTCAGCCCCTTGTACCGGGTAATCGTTATCGACCTGCGCGGCCATGGCCGCTCCGACAAGCCCGATGAGCACTACAGCATTGCCGGCTTTGCCGAGGATGTGGCCGCGTTGATCGAACACCTGCAGCTCGGCACTGTGCATCTGGTGGGCATCTCCATGGGCGGCATGATCGGCTTTCAACTCGGTGTCGATCGCCCGGAGCTGTTGCGCAGCCTGACCATCGTCAACAGCGGCCCGGAGGTGAAAGCCAAATCCTTTGCCGATTGCGTGCAAATTGCCAAACGCTGGAGCCTGTCGCGCCTGCTGAGCCTGGAGACT
>Ga0209343_10005513_pt1 | contig 15310 bp, 15 predicted proteins | sample RifCSPlowO2_02_FD_184026 | JGI IMG/M metagenome (GOLD analysis project Ga0209343, IMG submission 184026) | Groundwater microbial communities from Rifle, Colorado - Rifle CSP2_plank lowO2_0.2 (SPAdes) (version 2) | ecosystem: Environmental > Aquatic > Deep subsurface > Groundwater | place... | reverse complement strand
CTTTAATGTTACCATTACCACCATTACCACCAGCTATTGACTTTTTGTCAAACCTTGTTATAATTACCTCTTTGCTAAATTAAGTAATAGTTGAGATTTTTAGCAAGAGATTTTTCCTTCATCGTCCAAGAAACAGCTTGAGTAAAACGAAAAGGAGAGGTATAGTAAGTTTTGCTTTGTTGCTAGGGGGCTCGGGCAGCGAGGTAGCAAAGAGTTAAAACGGAGCCGCCAAAATTTGTTCGTTATGGGATTTATCCCGTTTCGATGATAGATTAGGGTATTAAAGGCTTTTCTAGGGCGTTTTTACTTCTAATTCTACACGAAACTCCCCTCCAAGTGAGGGGAGTTTTTTGATGTGTGGCAATTTTCTTGAGTTTTTACTTCTTCCTGTTAAGATTATTCCGCAATTTGCCTTATGGCGTTTTGCAAAAAAACCGTGGTGAGCTTAGCTCAGTTGGTTAGAGCATCGGGTTGTGGTCCCGAGGGTCATGGGTTCGAGTCCCATAGCTCACCCCAGTAGATTCCGGCTTACAGAAGCCGTTTTTGGTAGCACTAATCTTGAATCCTTGAGTTTCTTACCCAGTAGTTTTTTTATGTGGGGTCGGGTGGATATTTTCTAAGATCTTTTTAACTGTTTTTGGTCCACCACCAACAACAAATCTTTTTTCGTTTGGATTTTGTAATAGTATATCAGCCATATCAGTAAATTCCTTCCATTCACCGCTTTCTTCATCCAACACAAAAACTTGCCCACCTGCTTTCCCGACTAGAGATACTCCTCCAGCGTAATCGAACAATTTTGCGTCACTTAGAACGAAACCTCCCAATTTCCCACAAGCGGTGTATGCAATAATAGATGTTGCCCCTCCGAAAGTTCTTGGTTGATTTAAAATTTTGGAAATTTCTTGTCCATATCTGGCTTTGCTACGAGCATTTGAGTCAAAGCCGAATGGGATTTTATCATCCTCACAATCAAAAATGTCATCTCTGATTGAAACTTCTTCTGGTCTCCAATCTCCATGACGATTAAATCTGTTAACAAAAGTGTTTTTGTCATCATCGAAAACTACCATGTCTAATTTTGGGAAATAGATTATCCCACCGATAGGTTTGCCATCACATGTCAAAGAGATTGTAGTAGAAAATATTGGTAATCCATTAGAGTAATTCGAGGTACCGTCAATCGGGTCAACGACAAAATTATATCTACTTTTAGTTGATTGTGTTTCGGTTTCTTCACCAACAAAACCAAAATCAGGGAATTCTCCAAGTAATAATGCTTTTAATTCTTCTTCAATCCTTACATCCGCTGGAGTTTGTTCACTTTGATCTTCCTTGAAGGATACCGTTCCTACAGAGGCACCCAAAATGTTTTTTCTACTAATTTCACAAATGGAAGGCGTTAATGCCTGAAATCTTTTTAATACCTCTGGATCATAGTCGGTAGGTTTTTCGTCAGATTGTAAAATTGGTATATTCGATGGTTCACTAACAAATTCTTGTTTTTTATCTGCACTAAAAGTTATGTTCTTTGTCAATAGAGATAAGTTTTCCCTACTTGCCGCTATAATAGGAAATGAATGTTTATGATCAAATTTAGACGGATCAATATCCTCATATCTTTTCCATTGTTCTTCATCCCATATCAACATATCCCCTCCAGCACCTCTGATAATCGGTAATGCTGCCGCAAAATCCCAAATATAACAATTGGCTCCGATTGAAAAACCGTAGCCACCGCTTGCAAAGTTAGCTAATTTGTGGACAGCGGAACCGACTGTGCGTGGCTTTCCTTTCATTGATTTAAACTCATCCGTAGTTACTAAATTATTGGCTTCCCACGGGCTGTCTGCGTATGGTTTTTTTGAGCCCAATTTCCCTTCATAAACTCTGATTTGATCACCGTTTAAGTGTGATCCGTTATAGATGTCTCCTTTAAAGGTGTCTCTTTGTGCAGGAATGTTGATTACACCTGCTATTGGCAACCCTTTGTATCTAAGCCCGATGGAAACTCCAAAAATATCTATTCCATTACCAAAATTAATAGTGCCGTCTAAAGGATCTATTACCCATTCGAAATCGGAATTTGTTGCTGTTTCACCACTTTCTTCTCCTAAAAATGAAAAATCTGGGAAAGCTTTCTTTAATTCACCTATAATAAATGCCTCTGTCTCCCTATCCGCTACGGTAACATGACTTTTATCTTCCTTGAATTCAAAATTTACATTACAGAAATGTTTGCTTAGGGAAGCTCTGAAAAACTGACTCTATTAGGCGTGGTGATTTTTGGATAAAATGGTGGTAGATATTTTCTAACCCTCATTTTGATGATACAGAACAGTTTTCTTGCATTGGCGCAAAAGAAGCCATTACGTTGCGAGCGGTTTTTGGAAGAGATGGGCAAAATTATTCCATGGGGAAGATTTTGCGATGAAATACAGCCGTTTTACCAGGAGAAGGAAACCGGAAGAAAACGGATGGAGCTTATGACGATGCTGAAAATATACTTCCTTCAACAATGGTATGCGCTGTCCGATCCTGCGGCGGAAGAAGCAATCTATGACAGAAATTCATTTCAAAAGTTTTTGGGAATTGATCTGCTTGCGCATTGTGTGCCTGATGAAACAACGATTCTCAATTTTCGACATTTGCTTGAAGAGCATGAATTACAGAAACGTTTTTTTGAGGCGGTAAACGAGGTGCTGACGGAAAAAGGTTTGCTGATGAAAGAAGGAACGATTGTGGATGCAACCATTATTGCCGCTCCGCCAAGCACAAAAAACAGGGAACACAAAAGAGATCCTGAGATGAGCCAGACAAAAAAAGGAAACGAATGGTACTTTGGAATGAAAGCGCATGTTGGGAGCGATGCGAGAAGCGGGATCGTGCATCATCTGGAAACGACTGCCGCAAAGACGAACGATCGGAAACCAATGAAAAAACTTCTGCATGGTGAAGAGTTGGCTATTTTCGGAGACAAAGGATATTACAAACAGGAAGACAAACGTACCGCAAGAGCTGAAGGAGTACTATGGGCAGTTTCAGATCGCGGAAGTTTTCGACATCCGCTTTCTTCTTCGCAAAGGAAACGAAACAGGAAATTTTCGAGTGTACGATCGAAAGTGGAACATCCGTTTCGTGTGATCAAATGCCAATGGGGATTTGCAAAAGTGAGATACAAAGGACTTTTCAAAAACACTATGCAATTATTTATGTTATTTTCGCTCGCAAACCTTTTCAGAGTACGGAAAAGGCTTCTGGCTATGGCATAACAAGGGGGAATTGTGTCCGAAAAGCAAAAAGCCCCTAAAAACACAAAAAAGAACTCATTACAAGCTCCAAACAATGCGCAAATTCCCAAAAATTATCCAAAAATCACTGTGCTAACTCTAATGCGCCGTTTTTCAGAGCTTCCTTAGTAATCGTTCCCCTGCTTGTTGAGCGACTTCTTCTGCTTTTTTGAGAGCTCTTTCGGCTGTTTCCCTTATCGCCTGCAATTCTACTTGCATAGCAACTTCATTGCCGACAGCAACTAGCTCTGCGTCAGCATGTAAATCCGCTGAAACTTCTGGCTTGTCTCCAGATCCTTGATTCAAAACGTCTATTGGTTCTTTTGTGATTCCCATATTTGATAGTTATGAATGGCTCTATTCGTACAACCAATCGGGGTTTTAGTCAAGATCTCGTTGGTACGTGTCAGCTCATGTTTTAGAATTGAACAGTCACATCTCCGTAATTTAACTGTACTAGAATTGTTCGAACGTCGTTTAAGAGTGTCACCCCGGAATTGGCGTTTTTGGCTTAGGGAAGCCGTTTTTGACGTGTTTAATCTTGCAATTTGTATGAAGCTCCCCATTATGCCGCATTTGTTCAAGATCCTTCACGTGAGAATTTGATTGAGTCTTTTAGATCAAGGGGAGCGGTAAAATGGGCCGAAGAGTTAGATAAGCAGGACATCTCAAGCTATCTTGCATACATGAGGAAAGTTATAGAGAAGCCGGCCGACTAACACTGCTTCCCGCCAAGGCTCCCGTTGCCCATGCGGCTTGCAGGTTGAATCCGCCGGTGAATCCGTCGACATCCAAAACCTCACCCGCAAAGTAAAGCCCCGGGCAAATTTTTGATTCCATTGTGTTTGTATTTATTTGTGAAAGGTCCACACCGCCGGCGGTCACAAATTCTTCTCCGCCGCTTCTGCCAATTACCGTCATTTGGAATTTTTTTAAAAGATGAAGGATGGCGCGGCGATTTTCTTTATTTAGTTCACCGGCATTTACGGAATTTTTAATATTGGAAAGCGATGCCACTACGCCACACAGCGATTTCGGCAAAAGAATATCCAAAAAATTTGCCAGATTTTTTTTCGGATTTTTTTGGATGAGGTCAAAAAGCCGATGTTCCAAAGTTTCAAATTTTTCATTGGGGAAAAAATCAACCGTGAGCTGTAAAGGTTCCCGGGCGGAAATTGTTTCATGCGCCACATAGCTCGAAAGAGCAAATACCGCCGGACCGCTAACTCCCCGATGCGTAAAAACAAAAGCGCCCGTGCGTTCATAAGTGCCAAGTATTAATTTAGCTTTTGTAAAAGAAACACCTGCAAGTCCGCCAACCCATTTTTCCGCTATTTCCAAAGAGTTAAGAGATGGTCCAAGTTGTGTAAGTTTGTGTCCTAGGGCTTCCGCAAAAGCATATCCATCACCCGTACTACCTGTATTACGATATGCGTTTCCGCCTGTGGTGAGAATCACCGCATCGGAAATAAATTTACTACCATTCTTACTCGTAACTGTAAATTGTTCGCCGTTTTTTACGATCCGCTTAACTTCCGTATTGCAAAAAATTTCAACCCCATGAGTCCGCAGATGTTTTTCGAGCGCGCCGACAACATCTTTCCCTTTATCGGAAACAGGAAAAATTCGAGAGTCATCCTCCTTTTTCAAAGGTACTCCGTGTTCTTCAAACCACTCCATTACTTTTTCCGGCGGGAAACGGAACATTGCCGTCATTAAAAATTTGGCTCCGCGCGGATAGTTTTTCAGCAATTCCTTCACATCAAAAATACCCGTAGTAACATTGCACCGTCCGCCGCCGCTAATGAGTACTTTTGCGCCTAGGTAAGCGTTTTTTTCGAGTATGACAATCTTACATTCAGGGTTCTGATCAACGACCATAACAGCCGCCATCATCCCCGCCGCGCCTCCGCCGATAATTATTATTTTCTTCACATACCGAATATTAACAGATTTATTCCCCGCTCGCTAAATAGATATTGAATTACCGCAATTTAACTGCAATAATATTTGCAATATGGAAAACAAACATCTCATAGATTTAAGTATTAAATACGATTTAAACAGCACGGAAGTTTCCAAGCTGATAGATATTATTTACCAAGCAGGCGTTTCCGAGATGGAATCGCCAAGTTTTAAAAGAATCGCCACTTATATTTGCGAAACAAATCTTCTCGAGACGCCGATTGAAGAAGTGATAGAAGAGCTCAAAAGAAAAGGGCTGATTACTTGAGGAGTTTTCTATTTAAAACCATTTCTTCGGTTTTGTTCAGAATACCCGTGAACATAAATTCCGCAAATTCGTATAATTTTTCGTGCTGTTCCTCTATTTTTTCTTGAGACAGAAAATCCCCCATCACAAAAGCCATTAAGTGAATAACCGCCAATGAAGGCGTTTTGATTTCTTCGTATTTTGGGTCGTCCCATTCGTTCTCTTTCTCCTTTTCCACCATTTCAATTTTATAAGCGGTTCTTAAAAGTTTTTGCGGATTTTCGCCCGCCTGAAAAAGCAAATCTTTAAGCCAATTATCCAGCTCAATCCTGACTTTAAGAGGAAGCGCGCTGTCTTTTTCGCTGAAGAAAACCAATAATTTTTCGTCGTGAGACGATTTTTCGTCAACGGATGGCTTTTCTTGTGATGTTTCCTGAACCGCCTCCCCGGGCTTTAACATCAAATATCTTCCCACTTCTCTCTGAATATCTTCATTTCCGAGCAAAATTATGGCCAAAATAAAATTTGCGGGAATATTTTGTTCGAGTACGCGGCTTATAAGCAAAACAAGTTCTTTTTTTTGACTCGTCTTAATAAATTTCAAAAGAATTTTCAAAAGATCTTCTTCTTTCTTCTTTTGTTTGCCTTCTTCTTTTTGAATAGCCGCAATTTGCGCGGCCGCCGCCCTCATTTTCTCACGCAAAGCTTCCAGGGCTTGTTCTGACCCACCTTCGCCCTGATCTAAACTAATAAAAGATTCTAACGACATTAAAAAGCTCTATTTGCTTACTGAACGTTCGACTTTTACTATTTTATCCTTAAAAACCCGTCCGTCATATTTTTTCATAGCTTTTTCAACAAAACAAACCTTGCCGTCAATAAGCGAAAATATTGTGTGGTCTTTTCCTATGCCCGTATTTTCTCCCGGGAAAAATTTAGTTCCTCTCTGACGTACTATAATCGCTCCGGCTTTTACCACCTCTCCTCCAAAAACTTTTATTCCAAGACGTTTTGCTATCGAATCGCGCCCGTTTTGTGTGGATCCTCCCGCCTTTTTATGAGACATAATCTTGTTTGTTAATTCTTTTTAAGATGTCCGCCTTTGGCGGTGTGTCGTGCGAGGTGATTTTAGAAGGAATCCATCAACTTTGCAAGATTGTTTTTAATTAAAAGACCCAAGTGGCGTGACGGTTCGCATATAAAAGTCTGCGCGCGCAGACTTTTAGGTTGATTTTTTGCCTTAAGAAAGCCATTCCATCTTAAAAAATAACCAAATTTTGAGTTGTTATACGAACCTTAAGACGTACGGAAGTCCCTATGGGTTAGAGGTATGGTTTTTCCGGTTTATTTATGGTAAAATATATGGATAAATTCATCAGATGAACATCAGTATTAACAGATATATAGGCTTTTTAATGGCTTTTGCCATCCTTGTTGCAAATGCGAATTTCGTTTTTGCAGATAATGAATTGAGCAAACCGGTCAGTTTTTCATTTTCGAGCGGGTTTGAGGAAGAAACAGCCGCGGATACAAGCGCCAACACTTCCACAAATCCATCCACCGATAAAATCAAACAAAACGAAGAATTTTTAAACCGTTTAAAACAGGAATTAAATCTTTCAAAAACAGATTACAAGCAACTCCTTAATAATCTTGCGGAAACGGGAAAGCGCCTTGAACAAGTGCGTGGGGACAAATTCACTCTTAATACCCAATTATCAAACCTTGACGATCAAATTGCAGAAACTACGAAAAAGCTTATAACAGCCATTTCTCAAGTTGTTGAGAAAGAAAACGCGATATCTCTTCTATATGAAGAAATTGAAATCCGTGAAGTTGCAATGGGGTTCCAAAAAAATCTTTTAAGAGATTATTTCCGCACAATGTACGAAGAAGAAAATAATTTTTTCTCGACAAATGAAACAGGAGAAGTTGATGCTTTTAAGCTTCTTTTAGCGGATGGAGCAATCGGCAATAATTTAAGACAGCTGGATTATCTTGATCTTTTAAGCGTTACAGGCCAGCAGATGGTGGATAAGCTGGATAAAATCTCCAAAGAACTTGAAAATAAAAAAACGGAATTAGAGGAAGAAAAGATAAAATTAGACGAATTTCAGGCTGTTTTATCAAAAGAAAGAGACCAGCTTAATCTTCAAAAAGAATCAAAAGGAAAATTATTGAAAGTCACATCCGGACAAGAACAAATTTATGAACAACTTATAGCGCAATCAATTGAAGATCAGGAAGAAACTGTCGATGATATACGAAGTTTAAGCGGCGCCGTAGGATTCATTGAACAAAAAATCCGTGAAGAGGGGGCTGATTTTAATCCCGAGAAATACAAATCAATTCTGGATGAAAAAACAACCGCTTTATATAAATTCCAACTTGAAAAGCTTGGCGAAAATGTCGGTCAATTTATGTGGTCTGTTGAGCCTATTAAAGGAATAAGCGCTTATTTCAGAGATTCCGCTTATGCTGCATCTTTCGGTATCCAACATAACGCTGTCGATATTCCAATTTATCAAGGATCCCCTGTTCGATCTGCGGCGGACGGAGTTGTTTACACCGCAAAAGACGGCGGATACGGCTACAGCTATATAATCATAGCCCATGCTGACGGATTTTCCACAACATACGGACATGTAAGCCAAATCCTTGTTAAGGAAGGACAATTTGTTTCAAAAGGATCCATTATTGCATTAAGCGGCGGCATGCCCGGCACAAAAGGCTCCGGATATTTGACAACCGGACCTCATCTTCATTTTGAAGTCCTTAAAAATGGTGTTTACACCGACCCGTTAAATTATCTCCCTTTAGAAATTTTGACTCCTGAAGAAATTGAAGCATTGCCGGCAAAATATAAAGAGAAATGGGATGAAGCGGTTTTGAGATCTTCCGAATATTTTTAAACTTTTTTCTCTGCGTTTTTTATTGTAAGATTTGGGCGTGGAGTATACTGCGCAAATTATAAAAATTCTCAAAAAGAAATATCCCGATGCCAAGATTGCTTTAAATTTCGGCAATTTGTTTCAGTTGCTTGTTGCGGTTGTTTTATCGGCTCAATGCACGGACGTGAGAGTGAATAAAATTACACCGGCTTTGTTTAGGAGGTTTCCTGATGTACGGGCTTTTTCCATGGCTAAAATCGGCGATCTTGAAAAGATGATTTACTCCACGGGATTTTACAAAAATAAAGCCAAAAATATAAAAGCTGCGGCCGAGAAAATTGTTAAAGATTTTGGCGAAAAACTGCCGGACAATATGAAGAATTTGTTGAGCCTGCCCGGAATCGCTCGAAAAAGCGCGAATGTAATTTTAGAAACGGGATTTGGAAAAGTTGAAGGGATAACCGTTGATACGCATGTATGCCGGGTTTCCGGAATGCTTGGATTGGTGGATAAGAAGCTCAGCAAAAGCAAAAACGCTTTGAAAATCGAACAAATTTTGATGGAAAAAGTTCCAAGGGTGGATTGGGGGATTTTTCCGCATTTACTGATTTTTCATGGAAGGCAAATTTGCGTGGCAAGACGCCCCAAGTGCGAAATATGTCCGCTGAATAAGATTTGTCCGTCGGCGAGTGCGTAAGTTTGCTGTACGGCATATTTATAAGTGTTGACTATTGTTCATCAACACTTTTTTACTCCTTTTGGTAGTTTTTAATATTGCAAAAATGTGCGGTTTTCTGATAGAATTGAGTCAAACCATGGGTGCTGTAAACTACAGCTTTTCCGAGTGTCACAAAGAATCCTTCTTTTTAGAGGGATTTTTTGTATGCTTAAATGACCTGGTGGGCATGGGGCTGTAGTTTAATCGGTAAAATACCTGTGGTCGACACTCGGGAGATGCCGGTTCAAATCCGGTCGGCTCCACCAGGCATTGATGACGTGATTACGGTAAAGCTATGAGCACCGATTTCACTTCCTTTTTCGCTACGCACTTTGGGCAAGCCGTCCACCAAATAAAAAGTTGAGCCGGTTTTTTACCTAATTCTTTTTCAAGATCGGCTATGTCCAATCTCATATTTTGCCATTCATTGCGTGAAACTTTCGTGTAAACTTCCTTGCCTTCAAGCGAAAGCACGTCCGGATCGTTTGTATTTGCGTCTGTGATTTCCACCATTACATGCCCCCAAAACATGGCTCCATCATCAATAATCATACCGTTTTCAACCACCTTGTAACCTTTTGCTGTAGCGGCTTTTTGGGCGCGGAACAAATCGATCACAAAGGAAAAAGGATAATAAAAAAGACGCGGAGAATAAGATTTGTAGAATGTTTTATTTATTGTTGTTTTCTTTTTATCCCAGTCAGCTGGGTTTACTGCCGGGCATTTGCAGGGTTCTGATGGTGCTGGCGATGCAGGGGTTTTTGTTGGTGCGGCGGCTTGTGTTGCCGATTGCTGTACCGGGGCGGTTTGCTGCGGCTGAGTTGGAGCCTCTGGTTTTACTGCTTCAGGCACTGCTTGTTGTACTGGAACAGCTTGTTGCGGTTGCGGCTGCGGTTGAGTTGGCTGTGGATTCTGTGCTGGCGCTGGATTTTGGTTATCTGGAGACATGTTAAAAGTGTGTTAAATTCCTATTTACGTTTTATATTAGACTATTGGCGGAAAATTACAAATTTTTGGAGTTTCGATAGTTGACTTAAATACGACAGATTGATAAATTTATCAAGAAATTATCGCCAATCTCGCTACTTAACAATAGGGATTTCCTAAACTTTCTACGAAATTTGTTTCGCCTGACCGGCGACAAATTTCTTGAAAGTTTTCCTCCGCCTCCGCCAAGGTCTCACAAAGTTCGCCTTGGCTTCGGTTGCGGATCGGAAATCTCGCTACTATTGGGGTGTCGCCAAGTGGTAAGGCAGAAGCCTTTGGAGCTTCCATTCCCTGGTTCGAATCCAGGCACCCCAGCCAGATGATACCGCCTCATTTTGGGCGGGTGGCTTTGATTAAAGTCAAACCAAATGAGACCTCCCTAGGGAGTGAAGTCTTTTTCGGGATGTCCTGAAAAATTTTTAATATTTTTCTATCTCCACTTTTTCGATTTTGATTTCTTTCTTCGGTTTGTCCATGCTGTCGGTTTCCGCTGTGGCAATTTTTTCCACAACATCCATTCCATCATATACATATCCGAAAATTGCATGTTTCCCATCCAGCCAAGCTGTTCCGTCTTTTGCCTGAACTATAAAAAACTGGCTGCCGCCCGTGTTTGGACCTGCATTTGCCATGGAAACCGCGCCGTAAACGTGGGTTAATCCCGATCCAAACTCATCTTTTAATGTAGTCCCCTTTCCTTTGTAGCTGTATCCGCCGGTTCCGTTTTTATTTTCGAAATCACCGCCCTGAATCATAAAATCGGCAATTATCCTGTGGAATGGAACGCCCTCGTATCGTCCTTCCTTGGAGTGTTCGATAAAGTTTTTCGTTGTTTTGGGAGCTTTTTCCGTATAAAGAAGTATTTTTATATCACCTTTGTTTGTTTTCATTACCGCTATAGTATCGCCTTTCTCCGGTTTAAACTGCATTGTGTTTTGGGTTATGTTGTTAGGATCTGTTTTTTCCTCGCATCCAGTCGCAAAAAGACTGAAAATCATTAAAGATAATATAAAAGCTTTTTTCATAGTGAGTTGGGTTAATTTTCCGCCGGCTATATTAGCAATATTTTTTTGACTTGGGAAATTTTTTTCTTTTGTATTTGTATTTATTGACGTAATATTCGTATAAAATATTTATCTTTTTTCTATGTTTCTAACAATTTTACTTTTAATTATCGGGTTGGCTGTACTTATTTTAGGGGCTGAATTTTTGGTACGGGGAGCTTCTTCTCTTGCAAGCAAATTGGGCATTTCTTCAATGGTAATAGGATTGACCGTTGTAGCTTTCGGCACTTCCACTCCTGAGCTGAGTGTAAATATTTTTTCCGCGCTAAAAGGATCTTCGGATATTGCTATTGGAAATATTATTGGTTCAAACATTGCCAATATTTTGCTCATATTGGGAATTTGTGCGCTTATTGTGCCTCTGACGGTAAAGAAAAACACCGTTTGGAAAGAGATTCCTTTTGCTCTGCTTGGCGTTATATTGGTTTATACAATGGGAAATGATGCATTGTTTGATAATTCCGATTTTAATGCAATTACAAGAACGGACGGTTTTTCCCTGATAGCGATATTTATAATTTTCATGTTTTACATTTTTGCGATTTCGAAAGTTGATTATCAAGAGGAAAAAGTTAAAGTTTATTCTCCACTTGTTACAGTTGTACTAACTGTTTCGGGAATCGGTCTTTTGTTTTTTGGAGGGAAGATTTTAGTGGATAATGCTGTCGTTTTGGCAAAATTTGTCGGTCTTTCGGAGGTTTTTATAGGTTTAACGATTGTTGCTGTCGGCACTTCCCTGCCTGAACTGGCAACTTCTGTGGTTGCCGCTATTCACAAACATAATGATATCGCTGTCGGCAATATAATCGGGTCAAATATTTTCAATGTTTTTTGGGTTCTCGGGTTCACAGGAACGCTTTTACAGATGCCTTTTAATGCAGGGACAAACTTTGACGTGCTTGTGGCTATTTTTGTGACAATATTTTTGTTTTTGGCGATGTTTCTTGGCAAGAGGCACACGCTCGACAGATGGCAGGGAGGATTATTTATAATTCTTTATATTTTGTACATAGTATACTTGGTATATCGGGGGTAAAGAATTTCAATTTTTAACATGCTATTGCTATATTTTTGGGTTTATGCAATACTCTTCCAGTAAGTTTTTTTCTTAGATTTCCTTATCAGCTTGAGTTTATTGTGCGATAGAAACTCCATAAGTAAATATGCGTAAGTCTTAAGAAGGTGCTTACAAACTTTACTTATTTACTTGTAATCGTATGGCTAAGAAATTGTACGTCGGAGGGTTATCTTACGACACAACTGAAGAAGGACTTAATGCAGCATTTGCTAAGTCCGGAACAGTTGAATCCGCTAAGATAATTACCGACAAATTTTCCGGACGCTCAAAAGGATTCGGATTCGTTGAATTTTCTACCGATGAAGAAGCACAAGCTGCTATCCAAGCATGGGATGGTCAGGAACTCGATGGCAGAAAGCTAAGAGTTAATGAAGCACGCCCTATGGAAGAACGAAGCGGTGGCGGTGGCGGTGGCGGCGGCGGAGGCGGAGGCAGATTCAACAATAGACGTTCAAGCTGGTAATATCTCCCGCCCAAAGGCGGGACACCAACTATAATAGAATTAAAGAGGTTTGCGCACAGAACCTCTTTTTTTGTGGCGGTAATATTCCACCATCGGCGGGATTATGGAAATGATAATTATTGCCAAAATAATCACAGCCAAATTATCTTTTACAAAAGGTATATTCCCAAAAAAGTAGCCGGCAAAAATAAATATTGCAACCCATGAAATCCCTCCAATTATATTGTAACTTAGAAAAAACGCGTAATTCATTTTTCCCACTCCGGCAACGAATGGAGCGAATGTTCTTATGATGGGAATAAATCTTGCGAATATGATAGTTTTTTTGCCATATTTTTCGTAAAACAACTTTGTTTTCTCTAAATATTCTTTTTTTATAAATTTTGCGAAGATTTTTTCTCCAAAATAATTTCCAATCCAGTAATTGACTGTATCACCAATAATTGCGGCAACCGAGAGAATTGCGAAAAGGACATAAACATTCAAAGAATCCGCCGCTGCGAAAGTTCCTGCCACAAAAAGCAGTGAATCACCCGGGAGAAAAGGCATAATCACAAGCCCTGTTTCGACAAAAATGACAAGAAATAATATTACATAAACAAGCGTACCGTAATTCTGGATGAGAATATTTAGGTATTTATCTATGTGTAATATGAAATCGATAATTGAATTAAGCATTTTTTTTGTTTATTCAGACTTATGCAACTTTAACAGGTGTTATTCCCTTTAACAAAACTTGAACATTGACAATGGCTTAAGGTTATGACAGAATAGTTCCCTTAACAATTTTTTATGAATTCTGAATCATTAAAATCAGGCGGTGAGGATAGAGCAATTACGAGAGCTGAAGAAGTAAAAACTGGCGAGGCAATGACGACTGGTGATGGTGGTCTCCAGAGTTTAAGGCTTGTCAGGTTTTTTGTCCTTTTAGCCGCTTTGGCTGCTTCGACCGGATGTAAAGATGAAGCGGCGGAACGCGGACAGTCTCAACTTGCTGTTGGTGCTGAATCCGGCGGACAACAAGCGGTCGGTGAACCGGAAGGATCTGCAGTTTCGGAAGATCCTGAATTGATTAAACTGTTCACTCCCGCAAAGAAAATGGATGTTCCAAGAATCGATATCTCAAAATATTTAACAGAACACCTTGCAGACTCGGCTAAAATTTCCGTACCGGAAAATTATGATCCGAACAAAAGAAATTTATTTTTAATTGCGAATCATCATTATGTTGAAGGCAGTTTGATTACACCAGAAAGATATAAACGGATTGGTGATCTGCAGAAGGCGGTTGTTATGATTTTTCATCGCCTTTTTGAAACCGGCGTTACAGTACAATTTTTAGAAGGGGTTTCACCTGACCTTGCCGATGTGCGACATGACACAGCTTATCCCAGACTTACAGAAAGTCCCAAGATCTCTTTTCCCGCATATAAAAAATCGGGCGAGATTTTTAGAGCAAGTATGGCAGTAGAAGGTACATATGGAGACTTGGTCCGCTCTACCGGGGTTGATGAGATGCGTGGTCTTTCACAGCTTCAAAGAGAACGGGATGAAGCCTTTGACGAAGATCTCGGCAGGGTGGCTGACCAGATTATAAGGGATATTGCCGTCAGTTTGGGAATTCCTGTTGGTAACAAGGTTGGTAATATCGAGCGTTTGCGTGTTTTAATATGGCAAAAAGTTTCCGTCGATAAAACCGGTTTGCAAGAAAAATTACTGGCTAAATTCGTCTTGGGAAATCCTGAATTCATTGTTCTTTTAAATAAGATGGTGGGTTTTTATCATTGGCGCTCAGGAGGACGAAATGAAAGAATGTCTAAAGCAATTACTGCTGTTGTTTCTGCAAATCCTTCCGATAGCGCTTTTATTATTGGCGGCGGGCATATTGAACCTTTGAGCAAGCTTTTTCCCGAGATGAATGTTTTCGTTATAACACCTTCCGGGTTAAGCGGGACGGTAGATAAAGAATCCGACTTGAGTCCTTTCTGGGTTAATTTTTCCAGAGAAGATTGGTTTGAGCACTTCTTAAAGCTTTTAATGTATGGTTTTGGTTTAACGGACGAACAAGTTGAAAAGCTGGCAGGCTAATGTTCCTCAATAAATTTTCTCTATATAACACTTGTCGCAAAAAACTTTTTCTTTGGCATCAGATTTATAAGGACTCATTAAAGATGTTCTGCATTTGTCGCATTTCCTGTCAAAAAGATGGCGCGGTGTTCTTAAATTTATCCTATCAACATGCCTTTGATCCGGAGACCTGTGCGGTACAGGTATTTTTATTCTTCTATAAAATTTGAGTTCTTGTTCTATAATTTTGTAAGGCTTTCCTGATTTTTCACAAATTAAAACTTTTCCAAGAATGTCATCATTGACGTCATTGATGTTGTCGGGGATTTTGTAAAGGTGTCCGCCTTCGGCGGACTGTTTTTCTTGATAGCCCCGAGCTTCGCTCGGGGTGTCCTGCCATCTCCAGCCTCGCGATAAAACATTTTCTTTGGATAAAGGAAAATATTCATTTGCCACAGTTTCATTATAGGCAAAAGGTGAAACGGATGCCGGAAAAAATTCGCCCAGACTGGCAGAGCCAGATCTTCTCTCCGCCTGCGC
>Ga0209343_10005512_pt1 | contig 15312 bp, 14 predicted proteins | sample RifCSPlowO2_02_FD_184026 | JGI IMG/M metagenome (GOLD analysis project Ga0209343, IMG submission 184026) | Groundwater microbial communities from Rifle, Colorado - Rifle CSP2_plank lowO2_0.2 (SPAdes) (version 2) | ecosystem: Environmental > Aquatic > Deep subsurface > Groundwater | place... | reverse complement strand
TGTCGCACTACGAGGCCGTTCCGCCGGCCGTCCAACAGACGTTGATGGGGCGGTACCGGGTGCGCGAAGACGACTAGGAAAAGCGCAGCGCCTATGCTCAGCTTGCACGCGCGTTGCCGAGCAATCGACTTGGGCGTACCGTGAGATCAAAATGCTCCCTCGCCCGGCGATTGCGATCACCCTAATTCTTGTGGCAAATGTCCGATACGCAGCGACTCCGGTCGTTGGTGGCCGCGGCCGCAGTTCACCGTCATGTTCACATAGCTGTCTTCCAGGCACCCGCGATGTCGCTGGCCCGATGACCGTTCATGGGGGCAATGTTGGCGTTGCCTGCGATCATGGGGCCAAGGCCGTCCAAGCATCCGCTGACTGATCTGTCCAACAGGCATTGCCGACCCCTTGCCGACAATCACCGCTAAGGAAGCATTGGCCGCTCTGTGCTGGGAGTGGACCTGTTCCTAGGTGGAGTCAACTTTTCTCGCGATGTAAAAGCCGTAGCTGACGAAGGTCCGATACCGCTCGTACAAGATGATTTCGTGCTCTTCCGCAGTCACAATCTTTCTTGCCTCTTGGCTAGAGCCATGGGTCTCCAAGAACGATGCAAATCGCTGTTGCAGTGGGCGGTAATAGGCGTCCAGCCAGCATTGCTCTGGCAAGACGAAGTAGCCAAGTGGGGTGTAGCCGTTCTTTTCCAGGACGGCCATCTTCTCGGACGCCTTGCCAACCTCTGGGTACTGACTGACCCAGTGTGTCTCTAACTCGTCTGGGCGTGCATCTGTCAGCCATGTCAGCTCTGAGACTGCAAGGATCCCTCCCGGCTTTAGGAAGCGCCGCCATTCTTTGACACCACGTTCAAAACCAATGTTGTAGATCGCACCTTCCGACCAAATGGCATCCAATGACGCATCGGTCAAGCACAAGCTTTCCATCGATTGCGCATGGGTCTCGATCAAACCGGAAAGCCCCAGCACGCCAGCCCGCTCCTGCAATCGAGCGAGAAAGTCTGGAAGAAAATCAATGGCTGTAATCTGCGCACCCAACACCTTCGCCAGCACCAGTGCCGAGGCACCGGTGCCACAACCGATATCCGCAATCTTCAGTGCTGGGTCCCAGTTCAGCCCCGCGAGGTCGATCGCGCGGCGTGTCTCTGCATCTCCGCCAGGTCCTTGACGGTAGCCGCCGGCATGCAGGCTTACCAACAAACTCAAATCTTCAAAATTTTTAGCTCCAGGTAGGGCAACAGACACAAACTATCCTAAAAGCAGGGCCAATATCGACGTTCGGCTACCTCATCTTGAGCGGACAAAATCTATGGCTACAGGCCTGTCAACAGTTGGCCGAGAACGCAAGACCACGGCAGCAGACACATCAAGTGGGCGTTGACGTCGCCACCAGCACATCGCCGGCGGACTCGACCAGCACGTGTTTGGTCACGCTGCCCAGCAGCAGTTCTTCTGTCATGGTTTGACCTTGTTTGCCGATGACGATCAGATCGCAGCCGAACGCCTGCTCGTGCTCGACGATGGCTTGCGAGGGGTCCGCGTGGGGGATGCAAGGCGTCCAGTCGGCCGGCTGGAGACAGGCATCCGCCGCCAGCGCCTGCAACTGGAGCGAGGCTGCCCGGTGCGACTTCGCGCGGTAGCTCTCGATAGTGGCCTCGGAAACGCTTGCAAACCTCAGTTTGCCTTCAAAAGGCACTTCGTAGGCGTTCAAGAGCACCAAGTGCGCGCCAGGCGCCACCGAGCGAGCCAGTTCGATCAAAGGCGCTGACCAGGCCGAAAAATCCACTGGGACAAGTACACGCCGATAGGCTTCGAGAGGCGCCTTTTTGACCACCAACATCGGGTGCACCGACTTGCGCAGCAGCCGTTCCGCGGTCGAGCCGAGCAGGAAATGCCGAAAAACGCCACTGCCGCGCGCACCCACGACCACCAGGTCGGCCGCCGACCGGTCTGCGGCCTGCGTGATCTGCTCCAGCACCGCTCCTTGCAGCAAGTTGGTGTCGACGGCAACACCATATACGGCTCGCAGCTCGGCAGCCAGGCTGTCCAAGCTCTGATGAGCCTGCTCGATCAGCCTCTCTTCCACCGCAGTGTCAAGCCCCAACAACTGCTCCAGTTGGGCCAGCGCGCTGCCGCTGACCGCATGCACCAGGCGCAGGCGCGCACCTGCCGCGCCAGCCAGTCTGCCCGCGCGGTCGACAGCCAGCCGCGACGGCTCAGAAAAATCGGTAGCGACCAGCAGGTTCTTGATGGTTGTCATGAGGTGGTCTCCTGAGTCTGGATGTCATGGCGCAGGCTTCGCGCGGCTTCGTCGGCCGCGTCGTCAAAGGGATTCAGCACCCGGGTCACACCCGCGCGTTCGAGCTGCTGGTGGTGCGCCGCGTCGCGCGCGACCGCCGCCACCTGGCCGGCGAAGCCGGTGGACTTTAGCGCATCGAGCAGCGCCCGGTTGGAATCCCAGGTAGGTAGGCTGCTGACGACCCAACGCGCCTCCGCCAGCGGCAGCGAATCCAGAAAGGCCGGGTCTTCGCCATCGCCGAAGCGGGCAGCCAGCCTGGCTTCGCGCAGTGAGCGAACAACCTCCGGGTCAAAGTCCACACCCAACACTGCGATCCCAGCCTCGCGCAGTTGGGTCAACAGGCGCCGGCCGTAGCGGCCAAGCCCGATGACGATCACATCCACTCGCGTCGAACCGTTGTCTTGGGTTTCGATCGCCAGTTCGCGCAGCGGGCTCCGACGCTCGAAGATCCCCAGCCAGGGCGCCAGCCGCTCATACAACGGCTGTGAATACAGGATCATGTAGGTGGATAAGGTGATAGTGATCAGCCCGACCAGGGTGGTCAGGCCCAGTGTTGTCACGCCCACATGCCCGAGCGTGATGCCCATGGCCACAAAGACGATGGAGAACTCGCTGATCTGCGCCACCGTCAAGCCGGCCAGGAAGCCGGTGCGCTTGCGGTAGCCCATCCAGCCCATGATGACCATGACGATCAGCGGGTTGCCGACCAGCACAAAAAGGGAAAGCACTGTCGCCGAGCCCAGCTCAGCGCCCAGCATGGACAAGTCCATCTTGGCGCCCAGGTCGACGAAGAAAAACAGCAGTAGGAAGTCGCGGATGCCCGTCAGGCGCGCGTTCACGGCCTCCCGGTAAGGTGTGGAAGCAAGGGAAAAACCCGCCAGAAAAGCCCCCGCTTCCTTGCTAAAGCCGGCCCACTCGCCCAGCGCGGCCAGTGCCACGCCCCAGGCGATGGCAAACACCAGTAGCAATTCCTGCGAGCGGGCCATCAGCGACACCAGCCAAGGCAGTATGTACCGCATGAACACGGTCATGAACGCGGCGGCAGCGACAAGCCGCAAGCCCAGGGACTGGAGTACCCCCAGCAGGGAGCCTGCTCCGCCAGCATCTCCCGGTTCCCGCATGGCGCTCATGGCCATCATGGCCAGCACCACGGCAATGTCTTGCACGATCAGAAAGCCCACGGCAATGCGCCCGTGCAGCGAGTCGAGCTCGCGCTTGTCCGACAACAGTTTGACGATGATGATGGTGCTCGAGAAAGTGAGCGCTACCGCGATGTAGACCGCTTCCATGGCGTTCTTGCCCAGCCCGAGCACCAGCAGGAAGCCAAAGGCGATGGTGAACGCAAGTTGACCCAGGCCGGTGGCCAGCGCCACCGGGCCGATGTGGCGCACATGGTGCAGGTCGAGCTTAAGACCAACCACGAACAGCAGCACAGTGACGCCAATCTGGGCCAGCAGGTCGATCTGGTCATGCGCCTGGACCAAACCCAGACCGGCAGGCCCCACGGCGATACCGACCACGATGTAGGCGATCAGCACCGGTTGGCGAAGCCGCACAAAAAGGGCGCCGATCATCGCCGCGATCAGTAACAGCAAGGCGATCTCGGCGAACGGCCCGGTCATGGCAACCCCGTGGGCCCGGCAATGCTGGATCTCACGACGTCGTCGCCTTGTGTCTCAGCGCCAGGCGGATCTGCTTCTCGGATTCGAGCAGCGCGAACAGAGCCACACCGACACCCACGATCAACACGCCGTCCCAGAAGGGTACAGATGCGGTGACAAAGATGCCCTGCAGCACTGGCAGGTAGGTGATGGCGAACTGCGCCAGCACCACAGCCAGCACCGTGATCCAGACCATGGACGTGCCCCGCACAGCCTCCCAGGTCAGAGAGGTGCCGTAAATGTTGCGAATGAAAAACAGATGGAAAATCTCCAGCACCACCATCGTGTTCAGCGCGATCGTGCGCGCCAGGTCCAGCGAATAGCCGCGATCCACCGCGTAGGCGTACATGCCATACACCCCGCCTAGAAACAGCAGCGACACCAACATGATGTGCCAAACGAGTTCACCCGAGAGCAGCGGCTCGTTCCTGCGCCGTGGTGCGCGACACATGGTGCCCGCCTCGGTGGGCTCGAAGGCCAGCGCCATGCCCAGCGTGATTGCGGTAATCAAGTTGATCCATAGGATTTGCACCGGCGTGATCGGCAGCGCCAGCCCGAACAGTAGTGCCACCACGATTGTCATGGCCTCGCCGGCGTTGGTCGGCAGCGTCCAGCTAATGACCTTCTTGATGTTGTCGTAAACCGTTCGCCCTTCTCGCACGGCTGCGACGATGGAGGCGAAGTTGTCGTCCGCGAGCACCAACTCCGCAGCTTCCTTGGCGGCCTCGCTGCCCTTGAGCCCCATCGCGATGCCCGCGTCGGCCCGCTTGAGCGCGGGTGCGTCGTTTACACCGTCGCCGGTCATGGCAACCGTCATCCCGTGGGACTGCAAGGCCATCACCAGCCGCAATTTGTGTTCCGGACTGGTGCGGGCAAAGATGTCGGTCTCGACCACGGCAGCGGCGAGCGCCGTCTCGTCCATGGCATCGAGGTCTGCCCCGGTCAGCACGCTGTCCGGGTTCTGCAAGCCGATTTGCCGACCGATGGCTGCAGCGGTGCCTTTGTGGTCACCGGTGATCATCTTTACGCGGATGCCCGCGCTTCGGCACTCGGCCACCGCTTCGGCCGCTTCGGCGCGTGGTGGGTCGATCAGCCCCACCAGCCCGAGCAAGACCAGTGGGCCGCCCACGTCGGCAAACGCGAGCACGGTGTGTTCTGCTGCGACCTGTCTGACGGCGAAAGCGAGGACCCGCTGCCCTTGCGCGGCGATGTGTTCGGCCTGCTCATGCCAATGGGCCAGGTCCAGCGGTTCTGTGCCCCCGCTGTGGCCACGTTGCTGGGCGCACATCGTCAGGATCTGCTCCGGCGCACCTTTCACCGAAATCAGCGCATGGCCTTCGTGGTCGTGGTTCAGGCTGGCCATGAAGCGGTGCCGGGCGTCGAAGGGAATCGCATCGGTGCGCGTCCAGGCGGCGAGTTCCTGCCGAGCCTCCAGACCGCATTTGCCCGACAGGACCAGCAACGCGCCTTCCATCGGATCGCCCTCGACCGTCCAGACGCCATCGCGTTCCAGCAGCGAGGCGTCGTTGCATAAAGCCGCCGCGCGCGCCAGTTCTCGCAGGATGGGGTGCTCCTGTCCGTTGACCGGGTGGTCGTCAAGCTGGATCGTTCCTCGCGGCTCATAGCCAGTGCCATCGATGGAAAATTGATGTGCGTTGGTGGCCACCGAGGCGACCATCATCTCGTTGCGGGTCAGTGTGCCTGTCTTGTCGGTGCAGATCACCGAAACCGAGCCCAGGGTCTCGATCGCCGGGAGGCGGCGAACGATGGCTTTGCGGCGCGCCATGGCCTGCACGCCCACCGCGAGCGTGATTGTCAACACCGCTGGCAAACCCTCCGGAATGGCGGCAACCGACAGGCCCACCACCGCCATGAACATGTCGCCAAATGCGAAGTGACCCACGAAATAGCCGAAGGCCAGCAACAGAGCGGCGATCAGCAGAATGAGCACGGTCAACCAGCGCGCGAAGACGTTCATCTGATTGACCAGCGGCGTGGTCAACGTCTCGACGCGTGACATCATGCCGCTGATGCGCCCGATCTCGGTATCGGCGCCCGTGGCCACCACCACGCCGCGACCTGCGCCGCTGGTGATCAGCGTGCCGCTGTAGGCCATGCACATCCGGTCGCCGATGGCGGCCTCGGCGGCGACGGCCTTGGTATGCTTTTCGACCGGCACGGACTCGCCCGTCAGCAACGCCTCCTGGATCTGCAGGTTGAGCGCCTGGATCAGCCGCAGGTCGGCCGGCACCTTGTCGCCCGCCTCCAGCAGAACCACGTCGCCAGGCACCAGCGCCTCGCCATCGACCGTGCGGCGATCGCCGTCGCGCAGCACCGCCGCGCGCGGCGCTAGCATGCGGCGGATCGCGGCCATGGCCTTTTCCGCTTTGCCCTCCTGAACGAAACCGATCACCGCATTCCCGAGAACCACCGCCAGGATGACCAGGGTGTCGACGACATGCCCCAGCGCGGCGGTGACCACCGCCGATCCCAGCAGCACGTAGATCAAGATATTGTGGAAGTGCAGCAGGAACCGCAGCCACGCGCTGCGCTGTGGCGGCTCGGGCAGCCGGTTTGGGCCATGTGCCTGCAGGCGAGCGTCTACCTCAGCTTGGGTAAGCCCGCCCGCTGACGTGCGGGCCAGATCCAAGGCAGCCTCGGAAGCCAGCGCGTGCCATGGACAAGGTGCTTGATTTTTCGACTCTGATCGCACGCTTCGTTCTCCTGTGTGAAGGTGATACCTGCCGCCCTTTTTCACTATAGTGAGTTAGTGGCGGATGATCCTGACGCGCCTCAACGTTTTCGCCGACGCCTTCATCACGAAAATCAGGGGTGCGGCCCTGTGCGCTTAGCGGCGGTTGCTCAGTTGGCCCGCCCGTCACAAGTGGTCGGCTACAACCGCTGTCATCCCCGGCGAAACTATTCCAGCGGATCGGCTGCTCTGGGTCGGGAGCTCAAGTCCATCCTTTGCGCTTGCAGTCGTTCCCGGAACCTTGTCCGGCTGGCCTCGGACGAGTGACCGGTGTGGGTAGTAGTGCGGAAACTTGAGGCCTTGCCCGCCGAATGACCGGTTTTGACGCTCGCAAACCTTCAGGTGTCAGTTTCGAAAGTCTGGACCCAGCCCGGAGCTGACCTTCGCAGTTCGGAGTGCGGCTTCGCAGCGGTTGGATCCCGTCGCCGGCGGCGGGTGTACTGCCGTCGCAGCATGCCTATTCGCAGACGAGACATTGGGCGGACATTCGTCAGTTCAGTCCCAATGCCGGGATTTGCTTCTCCGTTGCTCCAGCCCCAGTGCCACAAGATCTGCGGTCGCGTCGCCGTAGCGGTTCGCAATGTCATCGAGTGCTTCAATGCGCTCAAGTGTCTTCGCACTTTTCGGCTTGGGCAGTATGAATTGACGGTGACTCGATGCCACTTCTGTCTCAATATGCAGTCCGCGACGGGACTGCATAACGCCACCGGCACCTGTTGCCAATGCCTGTGACCGATATGTTCGAGACCAAGTGTCTGCCGCCATCGCCATGGAGATCTCGTCGAATCCTCCCTCGACCGGAATTTTCACCGTTTCATGCCGCCACCAGGCAAGCCAGTTGGTGACTGCAACTGTGACGTGCTTGGCTGTCCAGGAAAATTCGGAAGTGTTGTGTTCGATGGTCCAGGCGTTCACCCCCAAGCCTTTGGCGGTGCGCTCGGCTGCTGGTCGCCCCGCGATGGACTCAACCAGTGCCAGGGATGCCGGGATAGACGCGCTGACACCCGTGGTGGTCATCACATTTCCACTGACGACCCAACGGCTGTTGCGAACCCATGTCGTGCCAGGAAACTGCTTGGCGATGGACTCCAGCGCGAACCAATGGGTGGTTGCCGACTTCCCTTCGAGAAGACCTGCGTTCGCGACGACCCATGCGCCCTCGCAGATCGACACAAAAGCCGCCCCTTTTTCTGATTGGGCCCGAACCCAGTTGAGCACGTCCGGGCTGTCGTTGCGCTTCATGGCGGGAACAATCACGATATCCGCGCCGGCAGGCGTCTCAGCGTCGAATTGCGCCAGTGTCATGTCGGCGCGTACTCGCAGCGCCGGAATGAGGGTGACCGTCCCAGGATCGCTAGACACGGTCACAACGTCAGCAACCTTGGACTCTTTCAATACGCCATAAGGGACAATGAAATCCGTGGTTTCCGTGCCGGTGTTTTCGGCCAGGACCACGACCAACGGACGGGACCGTCCGTTCTTCGGCTCGGCGAGCTTGAGCGTCATCTCGCCCGGATCCGGCGGTTGCGTGCGGGCTAAGTTGGTGCGCCCTGTGGGCCCTTCGCATCCGCTTGTGGCGAGCAGCGCCACCAAGGTGACTCCCGCGAATACTTTTCCAATTGATGGTTGCATGGTCTTGGTGATGCATGCAGTGGGTCGCTGGATCGAGTGCGGGAGCGATCCGATTCGGTCGACTGCGCGATCTACTGTTTCCATGGGACTTCCACGATCGCACCGGACAGAGTGCCAAGGAACTGCGCCAATTCCTTGACCTCCTGCTCCGACAAGCGGATGGGGCTGCGCTCCGAATGGCCAGCGCTGGCGTTGGCGAGTTCTGTGCTCCCGACCGCTGCAGAAGGTGCTTTCACGTAGTGCGCGATGACCTCCTCGATGGAACTGAACTGACCGGCGTGCATGTAAGGAGGCCTCAATGTCACATTGCGAAGGCTAGGTGTCCTGAATGCCCCTTCCATCGCATGGTCGCCCGTGACGATGAAACGCAGTTCCTGACATTGCGCTGGCTTCGCATCGCTGAACAGGCCGAGGCAGTTGAACTCGTCTTTCTGGACCTTGGCGATCGCGGCGGCCCGACCACGATCAGGGTTTCTCCGGTCGCGAGGTGGCACGCCCGTGTTGTGAAAGCTGTGATCGGTGAACAACGGTCCGTTGTGGCAGGTCACGCATTGCCCCTTGCCTATGAAGATCCGCAGGCCGTTGACTTCTTGCTGCGACAGAATTTGCTGCGCACTCGGATCACCGCTGACCGTTCCTTGCACATACCGATCGAAACGCGACTCTCCATGCGTCAGCGTCTTTTCGTATGCGGCGATCACCTTGCCCATGTTCGAGAAGATTCGGTTGACATCGGCCTGAGTCTTTGGGTCCATCGCTGCCCAGGCAGCTTTCTCGGCAGGTGTTCCCAATGGGCTCGCGCTTCGTGCTGACTGGCTGAGACCGGGCATTGGCCCAAAGATCGCTTCGTACTCTGACCGGTAGAAGGTTTGCATCAGATGCGCGTAGCGGGCGCGATTGCCGCCATGTTCCACCGAGTCCTCAAACGGACCAAGAGCCTGCGACCAGAGGCTGTCTTTGCGACCGTCCCAGAACAACCAAGGGCTGTGTCCACTACCGACGATGGGCATGGCGCGTCGGGATCCGACGCCAATACCCCGTGCCACTGCAAGTCCGTCCTGAAACTGAATCCTGGCGTCATGGCATGTCGCGCACGACACCGTCTGGTCTTTGCTCAAGCGCGCGTCGTTGAACAGGCGTTTGCCAAGTTCCGATGCAGCGCGCGAACCTTCGACAGCGTTGGAAGGGTCTTGTGGCTGCGGTGGCAATTGACCCAAATGCATCGAGGCCAGAATGCCGATGTCGGCAGCGTTCCATCGGTCCCGGTGTGCGACGGGCTGGTCCGAGGGACCGCCAGCGAATACGTTGGCGATCGGCATTGCAGCAAGCATGAGGATTCCGAGGCGGATCGCTATCGAAGTTGACTTGCTCATGGTTCACCTTTGTTCGTGTCGTCTGGCCATCACGGCACCATCGGACGCGTGCTGACGATGGTGTTGAACGTGACCGTGTCGGAACCTTCTGGCGCCTGGATAGCAAGCTTGATTTCCCACCAGCCGGTCATGCTGAACTTCATGCCTTCCAGCAAATAGGTCCCGTCGACGGACATCGGTGTGATCAATGGGCGCGTGGGCAACCCGTGGCCGTGCTGGGGCATGCCTCCGTCCACTGCAATCTGCGCATGACTGACAGGCGCTCCCGTGGGCGAGGTCACCTTGATCTGCCAAGAGTGGATATGGTTGATCGGCACAGCTTTTGTTGGAGGCTGCAGCACAACGACGAACTTTCGCTCCACAGTGGGACGCGTCAACTGGAGGTTCAGGTCTTCCGGTGGGGCCGCACAACCTGAAATTGCTGTGAAGACAAGCAGCGAAATGCTTGAAACGGTGGCTCTGTACATGGTTCGATCTCCTGAGGTGGTGAGTGGAAATGGGGGTGGATGCATGTGGGCATCCGGCCTACGAAAAATGGTGGAGCAGGTCATCTGGGAACGGCATCTTCGTTAGAGCGCCAACGCGTGAGCGTCCTGTGTTTCCAGGGGGAGCCCACAGCCTCGAGAACAGAACCGAGACGATCAGGCGTGGCACTTGCCCGGCAACTTCACGGAAGTCGCGCCGGCGCCACCCAGCGATCAGCAACAACATGTGGACCCGGGTATGCCTGGCGGTCAGTCTTTGTGCCAGCACATGCGCCCGCTCGAGATGGTGAAAGCACCTATCAAAGTTTCGGCATCGCAGCGCCAGTACCGCGAAGAACTCTTCGTTTTCATACGCTTTAAGCACGATCAATCCTTGAAGCTTGCGAAGGCGGAATGTCTTCGCTGGATTGAACTTTCGGCGGTTGCGCGGTGAGGTGACAGTGCGTTGCGATGAACCGTCGGATTCGAACCGGCATCGGTCCCGAACGGAGACCGAATGGCTGAAGCACTTGGGCGAACGGCATGGATGCCGAAAGACGTCGCACAGGTTGCCGGCAACCACCGCTCAGGCGAGGGCTTCGTCAATGGCACTGCCAGATTCCTGGCAGTTCTGTTACGTCACCACCGTTCGGTCGACGCCAGTGACCGTCCCAGCATCCAACAGAACAGCCCGTCTCAAACGGCTACCAAGGCGCTCCGGCATTTCCGATAGTTCATGCATCGAAGACATCCCGTCGTCGATCAACCCAAAGGAAACCGATCATGAATGAAACGAAAAACGTCCTCTGCCGCTGCACAACCTGTCCTGGCTCTGCCTGCACTTGCGGTTGCCAACAGCCCGTCAGTCAACAGACCTGCCCGTGTGGCGCCGAATGCAAATGCAGTGGCACGTGTGCCTGCAAGAAGTCCTGATCCGGGACGCCTCCGGCACCTCGACCCGTCGTTGTTCCGGAGGCCATCCGCTGATAGAAAACCCGGAGAACTTCATGAAGTATCTGATGCGCACGCTGATGCGATTGATAAATCCCCAAAACAGGCCCAGTGCCGAAGAACGCTACCTGGCGCAGTCGGTGGATGCCAACGAGTTCGAGGTTCGTGCCCAGGCACTGGAGCGGCGGCGAGCCTGAGTCGACCGTCGCATGGATGAAAGATCGCCATGACCATCGGAATTCTGAATTGGGCGCAGCGCGGTGGCGTGTTGACGCTGACTGGCGCTGAGCCCGTCCTCGGCGACTCCGACCACCAGGAGTTCGGGACAGACCTCGGCCAGCAAGCGCATCAAGGTCCTGGCGAGCACCGGCTCGTCCGCCCTGATCACGGCGGTGGGCTGTTCATTGCGGAATGCTGACTCTGGCGCAGACGCCCGCAGGTGTCTGCGAGGCCAACGTCAGCGCTGCCTGAGGTCCATAGGCGGCGCACAGACGCTCGCGCACATGCAACAAACCGTAGCTGCCGCTTGAGCCATGCACCGGTTTGCTGGCCTCGTCTTGGGGCAGCAGGCCGCGGCCAGTGTCGGTCACCAAAATCTCGACGCCCGCATCGGTTCGACGCGCAATGACATCGATGCTCCCTGCACCCACCTGGGGCTCCAGGCCGTGCTTGATCGCATTTTCGACCAGGGGCTGCAGCAGCATCGGCGGCACGGACACCTGCTCAAGATCTCGAGGCAGTTGAAGCCCATAGCTCAAGCGGGGGCCCATGCGCAATGACATGATTTCCAAGTAGGCGCGCAATTGCGCAAACTCGTTGCTCAGTTTTGTGTCCTCCGTCCGGGATGCCGCCAGTGCACTGCGCAGGTAGGTGATGAGTTGATCAATCATGACCTCGGCTCGCTGTGAGTCCTCTTGGATCAGCGACCGCAGAATCGCCAGCGTGTTGAACAACATGTGCGGTTCGAGTTGCGCGCTCAGCATCCGAAGTCTCGAATCAGCTGCCAGCCGCTGGGCTTCGGAACGTGTTGTCGCCTCGTTCGCGAGCTGCTCTCGCATCGCGATGCAGTGCACCTCGAATCCCCCAATCAACATGGTGAAAACAACCGGCACAATCTGATCGTTCCCGTGACTCAAGAGGTGAAACGGCTCGCCCAGAATCAGGGCTGCAATCATGTGGCCAAAGGCGCAGCCGACAGGGACGGCGATGACGCCAGCAATCAGCCACGCAATGGTGAGACTGACTCCAGAAAACCACCGAGAAGGCCTCATCAGCATCGCGATGGCGGTGATCGTCATGCCCGCGCACTCGCAGAAGACGACCAGCCTGCCGTACGTTTCAGAGCCCGACACGACAATGAAGAGAATGCCAGCCGCAAAGGCCCAAAACAATGCCCATGCGGCGATCTGGCGCAGCGAGTCGTGGACTCCCTGGGGTGCCAGTCGGATGGTGGCGTTGGGAAAGGAAGACATACACGAGCCACTCGTCAGGTGGAGCGCTTCGATTGGTCATCCAGGCTGAGCGGGAACGGATGGCAATCAAAACAGGCGGTGACCCTGGGTCTGCCTGGCCAATTGCCAACGTTCATCGGCCGGCCGATGTCTATTCCGGGCGGATCCCCGCCTTGCGCACAACGCCTCCCCAGTGCTCGACCTCACTGCGCATGAAACCGCGCAAAGCCTCCGGACTGGAGCCCTTGAGTTCAATGCCCAGCGAGGTGAGTCGCTCGCTGGTCGCGGGGTGTGTCAGCGCTGAAATCACCTCCTTGTTGAGTCGCTGAACGATCTCGATGGGTGTCGTAGCCGGTGCCACCAGAGCCCACCACTGGTTGAACTGCATGCCCGGAATCCCGGCTTCCGCAGCAGTTGGAACGTCAGGTAGGCCGGCAAAGCGGGATGACCCCGTCACCATCAGTGCCGAGATCTTCCCTGCCCCCAGCAGCGACGATCCACTGGCCAATGTCGAGAAGTGACCGGCGACCAGGCCTGAGGCCACGTCGGTCAGGGCCGGTGCGGAGCCTCGGTAGGGAATGGCATTGATCTTGATGTCCGTTGCATTTGCGAGCAACTCACCCGAGAGATGGCTGATGGAGCCATTGCCACTGTTCGCAATGGCCAGTGGTGAGGTACTGATCCGGCCACTCTTGAGAAACCCCTTGATGTCTCCCGTCTTGTAGTGCGATGCGCTGACAAACAGCATCAGCGGCGAGGTGCCGAGCATCGAGACAGGCGCGAAATCCCGCAAAAAGTCGTAGGGCAGCTTGCTGAATACAGCCGGAGCTATCGCATGCGGCAGTTCGACGATGCCAATCGTGTAGCCATCAGGCTGGGACTTGGCTACCGCATCGGTTCCGATCTGCCCGGATGCCCCCGTGCGGTTGTCAACGACGACACTCTGGCCCATGGTTTCTGTCATGCGCTGCGCGACCGCCCGGGCAACAGCATCTGTGCTGCCACCGGCAGCCCAGGGGACCACGAGGCGGATGGGCTTGTCAGGGTACGCGGCGTGCGCGCTGGCACCCAACAAGGCGCACGCAAGGAACAGGCTTTTAAACGATCGAGTAGACATGAGAACTCCTTTTGGTAGGTGAGGAAAAATGAGTCAACCAATGAAATCAAAAGTGTCCCGATCACCCTTGGCCGTCAGCAGCAACAAGGCATGGTCGGAGGGCAAAATCTGACCCTTCCTGCGAAGGGTCGACAGGGCAGCAACACAAGAGCCTGCACACAACTCGACCCACAGACCGTGGTCCGCCAACGCGGTCAGGCCTTTGGAAGCGTCAAGATCATTGACTGCAACTGCACCGCCACCGGAGTGCTCCACCGCCAGCTTCTGCTGCAACGTGACGGTGCTGCCAGCGATCGAGAATTGCACCGTTTGGCCCGCAAATTCCGACTGGAGGCGCGCGCCCGCCAGGACAAGGCTGAGACGCGGAAAAGGTTCAACCGCCCATAGCTTGGGCATGTGCTGGATGAATCCGGCGGACAACAGATCGCGCAGACCGCTGTACACACCCCAAAGCAGGTCACCTCGGGAAGTGGGAACCAGGATGTGATCGGGCAGACATCCCTCGGTCACACACTCCAGCGCCACGGCACGATAGCCCTCCACGCCGAAGACTGGGCTGCCAACGGCGGGAACGCTGTAGTTGGTGAGTGCGAAAGCGCCCTCGCGCTCGACCTTCTGGCGGACATGTTCCCACCGGTCCATGCTGCGCCCGAACGTGACGCGCTTGGCCCCAAAGCGATGCAGGGCCCGTGCATAGGGCTCGGGCATGTCCCCATAGGTCGCGACCTCACAGCGCAGACCAGCGACCGCACAGTAGGCTGCGGCCGAAACTGCGGCGTTGCCGCTGGATGCCAGCACGATCGACGGCGCCCCGACATCCAGTGCCCGGCTGATGCCTTGTGCGGACATGCGGTCTTTGTGCGAACCGGTCGGGTTCATCCCTTCGTGTTTTGCTGTCAACCGGCGGACGCCCAGTTGCTTGGCCAGTCGCGAAAGGTCGATGCAAGGCGTGTTGCCTTCAGCCAGTGACACGCCTTGGGTATAAGGCAGCCACGCCCCCCACCTATAACCTGAGCTTGCCCCAAAGAGGGATGCAGGCGTCGTGCTGTAGACAACCTCCAGACTGGACGGTGTGCCCAGGTCCGCACACGACGGACAGCCTTGACTCATATCCTGAACCGGGTATTCACGCTTGCAGCTGATGCAACGCAGGCCAAACATCGAGGGATTGCGCCGAATGGAGAAGGTGGATGTGGTGCCTTCAACGCCCACGGAAGAAATTTGATTCATGGGCCGATGGTAGGCAGCCGCACCCATGCGCGCGCACAGGCTTTCGCGCTTTAAGATAAGTAAAACTTAATCGGCTGGGTACTTATGAACGATCTCAAATCCGTCAGCGCGCGCCAGGTGGAGCCGGGCGAGAGTGTGGCGCCGGGCCAGCCGCTGATGACGGTGTACGCCCCGGGTGCACTGCGCATCGAGGTGCAGGTGCCGCAATCCGACGCGGTGGCGATCCGCGCCCTGGCGGTGAAGCCCCCGAAGGTGGAGGAGATGCCGCAGCCCCCGAAGAACGGGGTCTACAAGATCACCGGGCTCGCGGGCAGGGGGCTGGACCCCGGGTTCATGGTCAACTACGGCTCGGTAGACGGCGCCAAGCAGAGCGCCGTGCT
>Ga0209343_10005511_pt1 | contig 15314 bp, 17 predicted proteins | sample RifCSPlowO2_02_FD_184026 | JGI IMG/M metagenome (GOLD analysis project Ga0209343, IMG submission 184026) | Groundwater microbial communities from Rifle, Colorado - Rifle CSP2_plank lowO2_0.2 (SPAdes) (version 2) | ecosystem: Environmental > Aquatic > Deep subsurface > Groundwater | place... | reverse complement strand
TCGTTCTGGTCGAGCAAGAGAAAAGCGAATTGCCATAAAAAAGCTAGCTCAATTATTGAATTCAAAAAAAGGATGAAGTGATATGAGAAAAAGCTCTGTTGAACATAATATTGAGTTACTCTCCACTGTTGCACATCGGCTTGATGAACTGTGCAGTGATGTAATTTTTGTAGGGGGTTGTGTTGCTGGATTACTGATATCAGATAAGGCAGCGCCTGATGTGCGGTTTACGGTTGATGTAGATTGCATCATAAATATAATTACACGCAGCGATTATTATCGTTTAGAAAAAAAATTAAGAAACAAAGGATTTAAAAATATTCCCTTTGGGGATCATCCCCTGTGCCGGTGGGATTGTGATGGTGTGTTAATAGATATTATGCCGATAGATAAAAAAATTTTAGGATTCTCCAATAAATGGTACAAAGAGGCTATAGATCACGCCATAAGTAGGACAATAAAAAAATCTATTGATATAAAAATAATTTCAGCTCCTTATTTTTTAGCGACGAAACTTGAAGCATTTAAAGACCGGGGTAAAAAAGATTTTCTATCAAGTCATGACATGGAAGATATTGTCTCGTTAATTGACGGAAGAGCAGAGATTATCGAAGATATAAAAAAGACTCCATCTGATTTAAGAAAATATCTTGCAATAGAGTTTTTAGCACTGTTGAATGATGATAAATTTATCCAAGCTTTGCCAGGACATTTCAACTATTCATACGAAATACAAAGTCGTAAGAAAATTGTAGAAGATCGCATAAAATTGATTGTTAGTTTAGGAAAATAACCAGATGAAAATTTTTATTTATTACATTTGATCCTGTAAAAGTGAGATTTCTTGAAGTATCAGAAAGCGCGCCGCAAGTAACGTTCGCGGGGCGTGTTTTCTCAACATTTAGGACTTGCTGTTAAAAAAATAAAAAATGTTTTTTATAAAAACATGAAATTATTTAAAAAAGATTTCTCGCTTTATATCCAAGAAGAGTTAATGTTATTCCCGCCATTAGAAGAAGTGCATGATTGGTATGATGAAGTTTGGGCCTTGCGTGATGATGTAGAGCGTATTGAGGCGAAGCTGTTGATATTAGAAGAATCAAGTTAAACCCAGTAGAAAATACAGAAATTAAGTAGCCACACCTGTGCTGTCGTTGCGAGAAAAACACATCCCTTATTTCAAAAAGAAGAGAAATCCTTCTTGTGTTTTTCGTGGCAATCCAGAGCTGAGTTCTTATTTAGTAGTGCACTAGATTGTCTTTCAAAAATGCGTGAATCTTCGTGTTGCTGCGATCAGAGAAGTTTATGAAATACAGTCTAAAGATCTTGTTCATGATATAAAAGACAAAATGATCCAAGAACCCAACTTTTTTGAAGAGGGGGGCTCTTGGGCACATTCTCTTTGTGTTATGAATGAGTTTTATACCATCGCTAAGATGACGCATCTCCCTTTTTCTAATGATCTTAAATTATTGTATATTGATGTTTGTAATGAGGCAGGATCAAAGGTTTCTCTGCGGGATCAAAATCTAAAAAAAGAATTTGAAATCGAGTTATCGACTGTCAAAAGCCCTACATTAAAAATGTGACGCAAAGTTAATGCCGTCTTTGTGCTGCGAGTGTTTGTATCTTCATGGAAGGAGTATAGAAAAACGCATATCTTCTGAGATGAGAGAAGAAGCCGCGCTGATACCGTTCACATTATTATTAAATCAAATTATTGCTGATGTGCCTGCTTTGTTGATCATTAATTTTAAAAAAACCCAAGCTCTTAAGGGTTGAAATTTGTCACAAAATTTACTATAATTTGTGACAAATTGGGGGTCCCTAATGAAAGCTATTCAAACTATTCGCACTTATATTAATTCCTTGCCTAGGGGTAAACCTTTTATGGCAAGTTCCTTGCGAAACAGGGCTTCTTCTGAAAATATCCGCCAAATATTATCTCGGCTTGTAAAGAAAGGGGAGCTTTGTCGTGTAACGAGAGGTGTTTTTGTAAAACCTAAAGAAGTGCCTTATCTAGGAAAAGTATTACCTGCGCCTGAAGAAATTATTAAAATGATCTCTAAAAAATCAGGCGAAATGATTACTGTTCATGGCGCTGAAGCCGCAAGAAGATTGCAGCTAAGTACGCAGACACCTGTGAAACCTATTTTTTATACCACAGGATATTCCAGGCACATCAAGATAGAGAATACTCAAGTTATTCTCAAGCATAGGAGTCATCGAAAGTTAGTGAAGCCAGGAACTCTGGTTGGTTTAGTCATTTCTGCATTGTGGTATATGGGAAAAAAGCATGTAAATACTATTGTAATTAAAAAAATAAAAAATCAAATTTCTCCTGAACAATTTACTGAAGTACTTAAAAATGTGAATCGAATGCCAGCTTGGATGGCTCAGAATTTTTCTGCTTATCAGAAGGATCAAAAACATGTCAGATAGTTTTTTTTCTTTAGCTAAGAAAATCCAGCGAGACATATTGAGTGGGGCGGGAATAAAACTAAAAACACGATCATTTATCTTGGAAAAAGATATTTGGATATGTTGGGTTTTAAAAAAATTATTTTCATTGCCAGCAACGATGTCATTTAAGGGGGGCACCTCGCTTTCTAAAGTTTATGGACTGATTAGAAGATTTTCAGAGGATTGTGATATCACCTTTGATTATCGTAACTTTATATCAGAAGAAGCTTTACTCGCAGGGCTAAGTAAAACGGCTTTAAAAAAGTTAAGTCAATCATTGAAAATGGTAGTAAAGCAATATTCATATAACGTTGTGTTACCTTATTTTCAAGACAGAATAAAAGAAGAATTTAAAAATGAAAATTTTAAAATTACGCTCAGTGATGATGGAGAACAACTAAGGATTTATTATCCAAGCTTGTTTAATGAAACTGAAAGTTATTTGAAAGATCATGTTTTTATTGAATTTGGTGGGAGAAATAGTGCTAAGCCGAGTGAAACACATATTGTGAAAACAACCCTTTCTCAAGTTGTTGACGACATCGATTTGCCTATCGCAAAAGTGCAGGTACTTTCACCCTTGCGTACTTTTTGGGAGAAAGCTACGTTAATGCACGTGGCATGTCATAGAGGGAATTTATCTGATAGCCCAGACCGATTTTTTCGGCATTGGTATGATCTTGCTATGTTAACTCAATCATGGGTGGGTGAAACAGCGATTCATGAACGAAAGTTACTTGAGGATGTTGTTTATCATAAATCTCTTTTTTTTAATTCTAGCTATGCTTGTTATGACGATTGTTTAAATAAAAATATAAAATTGATCCCAAGCGAAGAAGAGATAAAGAAATTAGAAGATGATTTTTCTAAAATGAAAGAATCAGCGATGTTTTATGAAACACCTTTATCATTCCATGAAATTATTGATGTTCTCAAAAAACTAGAAGAAAAAATTAATACGTAATTTATCTATGGTTAGCTTCAACTTGAGCTGGCGAAATATGCTGCTTGGGCATATGCTTCGCTCGCTTCTGCTACGTCTTGTCAGAACTTTAAATTTCTAATTTTTATATGCGCTGGCCGTGTCAGAGAAGTTTATGAAATACAATCTAAAGATCTTGTTCATGATATAAAAGACAAAATGATCCAAAAACCCAACTTTTTTGAAGAGGGGGGCACTGGGGCACATTCTCTTCGTGTTATGAATGAGTTTTATGCCATCGCTAAGATGACGCATCTCCCTTTTTCTGATGATCTTAAATTATTGTATATTGATGTTTGTAATAAGGCAGGTTCAAAGATTTCTCTGCGGGATCAAAATTTAAAAAAAGAATTTGAAAGCGAGTTATCGAGCGTCAAAAGCTCTACCTTAAAAAAATGAGGGTCGAGCAGATGTTGCTGCTGTGCTACTCGACGATGCAGAGGATGATGCGCTGGATAATCGGACGGCTGATTCAGCTTGGGTAACTTGAATTTTTAATTTTGTAATAAAGCAGTACCAAGCACCAAAATCGTCTCTCAAACTTTGACTTGCATTGCTTGGTAGAGAATCCCATGATGTTTTTTCTAGGCAGGCAATTAAATCTTTAAGCAGTGTGAGCCAGGTATTTTGTTTGTCGACAGATTGATGACGAAAGCTATCAATGCTCTCTTGAAAATAAATAGCTACCATATCTGAGGGGGAAATAGAGGTGTTTGTGACAAGCTCTAATGTGGAAATGATGAAATGGCTTAGTTCAGGAGCAATCTCTACTAGTTGCTGTCCATAGTCCTCTACTAACATCGGACCGTTGTTTTTCTCTAGGTTACGAAAAAGTTCTTGCCATAGACGGATGTAATTTTCTGGATTATTCAGGCCTAATGTAATTAATATTTTTCGGTCAAGAGAAGTCAGTTTTGTGGCTACATTTTTTAAAAGTAGTGTAAATAATTTTTCTGAAGAAGCTAAAAATTCGTGGCTGAAATCATGAGTAGAAGCAAGGTGAGATAGGCTTTCGGTCTGTTTAACCCTAGGTTTTGGTAATTTTTTTAAGAAAGATTCTGTTTTTTTACGGAAGGCATAAAATATTTTTTCACAAATATCTTGTATTTTTTCAGCATGAGATAATATGTCACTTTCATGTCCTGCCAGCAAATAAGGAGGTATTTTTTCTGTTACTTCTCTTTTTATTAAGACAGCGTCGCCCCCAAAAAGAGAAGGAATTTTTTTTATATAACTTTCGGGTGTTCCTTCTCCTAAGAATTTTTTTATTTCTTCAAAAAATTCTGGAGAATCGCTCGCAATTAAAGAAGATAGTCGAGTTATATTATTAATCAGATCTTCGGTTAACGTAAAAAGTCTATCAAGAGGCGAGAGGGTATTGCTAGCTTGAAATTTTAGTCGAGTGTTGAAAGTATGTTGTAGCCATGAACTCCATGATTTCTTTAGCTCTTCTTTTTCTTTTTCTAATTGTTGCTGTAATACTTGTAATTCTTTATCTAGATTTTCTTGTTCCGAACGATAAGACGAAGGGAAAAACATGCTGGCTCCTGAAAATAAAAAATGGGCTAAAGTTTTCAAATTTGAATCATATATTAACCTGTTTTGATAATTTTTCAACCATTTTGTTTGTTTTTTAAGGATTATTGGGGATGACAGCCTCGTTTAACTGTCTTCTTAAGATCTTCCCCACGGGAGTTTTGGGCAGAGACTCACGAAATTCAATAAAATGTGGAATTTTGTAACCGGTTAGTTGAGAACGACAATAAGCAATGATCTCTTCTTCTGTGAGAGAAGGATCTTTTTTAACGATGAATGCTTTGATCGCTTCACCAGAGGCGGCATCTTTAATGCCTATAACACCAGATTCTAAAATTTTGGGATAGGTATTTAAAACTTCTTCGATTTCATTAGGATAAACATTAAAACCTGAAACTAAGATCATTTCTTTTTTTCTGTCGATTAATTTAATAAATCCCTTTTCTGTTATTAAAGCGATATCCCCTGTTTTAAGCCAAGCATCAGGGGTGAGTACTTTTGCTGTTTCTTCGGCTTGCTTCCAATAACCTTTCATGACTTGAGGTCCTTGCACCCATAGTTCGCCTATCTGATTGATCGATAGCTCATTGCCCTCATCGTCACGAATGCTCACGTTCGTGGAAGGAATGGGAAGCCCAATCGTATTATTGTGAGCAGTGAGATTAAGCGGATTGATGGTGACAGCCGGGCAGGTTTCAGTAAGCCCATAAGCTTCTAATAAGGGTTTTCCTGTAACCGCTTCCCAACGCTCAGCCACACTGTTATTAACGGCCATGCCGCCGCCTAAGGTTAATTTCATATGACTGAAATCACAGTTCTTAAATTTTGGGTGATTTAATAAGGCGTTGAAAAGCGTGTTTACGCCGGTGAGCGTGCTAAATTTTGCATGCGCAATTTGTTTTATTAACGTTTTCAAATCACGCGGATTTGTGATTAAAATATTTTTTGCGCCCAGCGCGATAAAAGTCAAACAATTCGCTGTTAGTGAAAAAATATGATAGAGCGGGATTGCTGTGACAATGATTTCCTTTTTTTCTGTCATAAAAGGATCAATCCATGCATTGTTTTGTAATATGTTGGAAATCATATTGCGATGCGTCAACATAGCGCCTTTGGCAATGCCTGTTGTGCCACCGGTATATTGTAAAAAAGCAATATCCTGACGCGCGATTGCGACAGGATCTAAAGTTAATTGAGCGCCTTCTTTTAACGTATTTTTAAAAGCAATAAAAGGAAATGAAATCAGTGGGATTGTTTTCTTAATATATTTTAATATGACATGCATGAGGGTGGCTTTTAGAGGGGGGAAGAGATCGCCAAAGCGTGTGACGAGGATATGTTTTACAGACATTTTATGGAGTGATGCTTCTACGGTGTGAGCGAAATTTTCTAACACAAGCAACGCACTCACGTCCGCATCATTAATTTGATGAACTAATTCTCGTGGGGTATAGAGAGGGTTCACATTGACAACGATCAAGCCTGCACGTAAAGCACCGATAAAAGCCACGGGGTATTGCAGTAAGTTAGGGAGCATAATGGCAAAGCGTTCCCCCTTTTTTAATTTTAATTTTTTTTGCAAATAGGCTGCGAAATTTTTTGATAGTTTATCTAAAGTCCCGTATGACATGACTGTATTATAATTAGAAAAAGCAGGTAAATTATGATATTTTTCCATGTTGCTTGTGAGGAGATCTACAAGCGAGCTGTATTGATCAGGATTAATTTCATAAGGGACGCCCTGAGGGTAAGAATTTAACCAAATCTTTTCCATGCTTGTCTTTCCTTTAGGGATGCAGAATATGATAGGACTTATGCAAAACACAAAATATAAGGCTTAATGCTTATGGACACAATCTCTGAAACGATAATTTCACAAACCCAAGCTTTTCAACTCAAAGGGAGCTTATTCACATTAACTGCAATACAGTTACATACGACGCAGCTTGATTTGATTCGGACGCAGCTTTCACAACAAGCACAACGCTCCCCTGATTTTTTTAAAAATATCCCGGTGATTATTGAATTACAGAAAGTAAATGCCAGCGATATCAGCTTAAATTTCGATGAACTCAAGCTTCTTTTTGGTGAATTTGGTTTAATTCCCGTGGGCGTACGAGGAGGGAATGCATTACAAATAGAGGCGGCGATGCAAATGGGGTTTGCGATTCTATCGAATTCAAATCATCAAAATCAGGAATTATATTCAAAGAAATATCAGACAAAAACAAAACTTGTGGCACATCCTGTGCGTTCAGGACAGCAGATTTATGCCAAGCACGCGGATTTAATTGTAACGGCGCCTGTGAGTGCAGGCGCAGAATTGTTAGCAGATGGACATATCCATGTTTATGGTATTTTACGTGGACGTGCTTTAGCGGGTGTTTCCGGAGACAAATCGGCTCGCATTTTCTGCCGAAGTTTATCTGCCGAATTAGTTTCTATCGCGGGATATTACTGGGTAAATGAAGATTTGAAAGTGCCATTTGATCGTGAAGGGGTACAAATTTATTTAAAAGAAGATCGATTACAACTAGGAGCTCTGTAATTTCGTGGAATATAAAGACTATTATAAAATTTTAGATGTTGAGCGCGGTGCTTCATTAGAAGAAATTAAAAAATCTTATCGTCGCTTAGCGAGAAAATATCACCCCGATGTCAGTAAAGAAAAAAACACAGAAGAAAAATTTAAAGACGTGGGCGAAGCTTACGATGTCTTGCAAGATCCTAAAAAACGAGAAGCCTATGATCGTTTAGGTAATCAATGGAAGGCCGGTGAACAATTCACGCCGCCGCCAGGATGGCAATTTGAAAATGGATTTTCAGGTGCGAATTTTTCAGAAGGAGAGGCTTCTGCCTTCAGTGATTTTTTTGCAAGTTTGTTTGGTGGCGGGGTTCCTTTTGAATTTTCATCGCGACGTGCACACACACATCAGCGCCAACGTCCGCCGATGCGTGGTCAAGATATTCATACAAAATTAACAGTAACATTAGAGGATGTATTTCAAGGTGCAACAAAAGAATTAAGCTTGGCGTTGCCAGGACAAGTTTCTCCAAAAACCTTACGCGTTAAAATTCCCAAAGGTATTTTAGAAGGGCAACAAATTCGTCTTGCCGGGCAAGGTGCATCTGCTTATCAAGGAGGGCAAGCGGGCGATCTTTTTATCGAAGTGACGTATGCGCCCCATTCTTTATTTAACATTGAAAAATCTGATATTTATTTAAAAACACCGATCACGCCATGGGAAGCAGCCTTGGGGGCGAGTATCTCAGTGCCCACCCTGGGAGGGCAAGTGGAAGTAAAAATTCCCGCAGGTACGCAAAGCGGGCAGAAGCTGAGATTAAAAGGCAGGGGTATTCCTTCAAAAACACTAGGTGATCAATATCTTTTATTAGAAATTATGACGCCACCGGCCAACACAGAAGAGATAAAGCAATTTTATAAAACGATGGAAACGACATTACCTTTTGATCCGCGCAAAGGATGGTAATCATGAAAGAATTAATGCAAGGTGAGTTACTCGATGAAGATGTGTTGATGAGCATAAATGACTTAAGTCACTTATGTCATATTGAGCCCCACTTTATCATAGAGCTTGTTGAGTATGGTGTATTGGAACCGCGTGTAGATCAGAGAGAAGAATTGTTTTTTTCTGGAGAAAACATCGGACGCATTCAAACGATTTTGCGTTTAACGCAAGATTTAGAAGTCAATCTTTCGGGTGCAGCTGTCATTGTTGAGTTGTTGGAAGAGTTAGACAAACTACGTAGCAAAATACACTGTTTAGAGCGACACTTTAACTCAAAGTGAAAACACAGTATCATCAAAAAATCCATTATTAAAAAATAAGGACATTGTTTTATGGCGAAGATTATTGTTGTGACCTCTGGGAAAGGGGGAGTAGGAAAGACAACCTCTAGCGCTGCAATCTCGACGGGTCTTGCTTTGCGTGGTTTTAAAACGGTTGTGATTGATTTTGATGTGGGATTACGAAATCTAGATTTAGTCATGGGTTGCGAGCGTCGTGTGGTTTATGATCTGATCAATGTTGTTAATGGCGAATCGAGCTTAAGACAATCTTTAATTAAAGATAAGCGCACAGAAAATCTTTATATCCTTCCTGCTTCTCAAACGCGTGACAAAGATGCGCTAACAAAAGAAGGGGTAGAGCGTGTTATCAACGAATTGCGAAATGACTTTGATTACATTGTTTGTGATTCGCCGGCGGGTATTGAAAAGGGCGCCATGATGGCTTTGTATTTTTCTGATATTGCGATAGTTGTCACGAATCCTGAAATTTCTTCTGTCAGAGATTCAGATCGCATATTAGGGATCTTATCAAGCAAATCGCGTCGTGCGGAGCAAGGGATGGACGGGGTTGTCGAACATTTATTATTGACGCGTTATTCCCCTGAGCGTGTTGTCAGAGGCGACATGTTAAGTGTAGAAGACGTTAAAGAAGTGTTGGCGATTCCTTTATTGGGTGTGATACCTGAATCACCTGCTGTATTACGTGCCTCTAACTCAGGCGAGCCTGTGATTTTAGATGCGCCCAGTGATGCAGGGCAAGCTTATGCGGATGCGGTTTCGCGTTTATTAGGAGAGACTGTACCTTTTCGTTTTATCAAACCGCAAAAGAAAGGGATTTTTCGCCGTTTATTTGGTAAGGCAGAGGAGACGACCGTATGACATTAGTAGATTTTCTAGAAAAATTGCTTGCGCGTTCTCGCAAAGGACACAACACTGCCAAACTTGCCAAAGAACGTTTACAAATTATTGTTTCGCACGAAAGAAAGCAAAGCAGTCCTGATTTTCTGCCCTTGTTACAACAAGAATTAATTAATGTGATTGCCAAATACGTCAAGATTGACAAAGATCAAGTTAAAGTTGAGCTTGAACGTTCAGGTGATTGTTCCATCCTCGAACTCAATGTCACCCTCCCTTCTTCCAAAATGGAAATGGAAAACACAGCTTAAAAGCACAACTAATACAAAATTTTTGACAAAAACACTCTCTTAGTCTAAAATTTTTGACATATTTCCTTGAAAAATGCTTTTTAATGAAAAAAATTTCACAAAACACCTGGCCTGAAATAGTTTTTTCTTCTTCTGACAGTGCCGAATCGCAAGCCATTCACCGTGCGGTAAAAGTAGGTGTTTTACGTAAAATAGCCCCGCGTGTTTACACTTCAAATTTCCATGACGCCATAGAAAAAATCATTTTACGTCATCATTGGTTGATTGTTTCCACGCTTTTCCCGGGAGCTGTTATCAGTCATCGTACTGCACTTGAGATGAGGCCATCAAAAAACAACCTTGTTCTTACTTATAAATACAATAAGAAAATAACGCTTCCTGGATTGACAATCCGATTCATAAAAGGGCTGGGGCCTCAAAAAGGAGATACTGCTTTTTTAAAAAATCTTTATTTCGCGTCGCAGGCACGTGCCTTGCTTGAGAATTTACAGCCGAGTCGAAAAAAAGATAATTTCGAAAAAACGGTATCTCATCAAGAAATAGAAGCGTTGCTTGATAAAATATGCCGCGTATACGGCATAAAAGAACTTAACATTCTTCGTGATAAAGCAAAGGTGCTTGCTGAAAAATTAAAAATGAAAAAAGAATTTAAAGCTCTTGATGATTTAATAGGTGCTTTTCAAGGTACAAAAAATAAAAAACATTTGAAATCACCTGTTGCGCGTGCACGAGCACGAGGCCTCCCTTATGATCCTGTTCGATTAGTTTTGTTTGCAGATTTAGCGGCACATATTAAAAAAAGTATATTGCCCATCATAGATGAAAAGAGAGTTAGTAAGGAATCATTAAAAAATTTAGCTTTTTTTGAGGCTTATTTTTCAAATTATATTGAAGGAACGGAGTTTGAAATTTCTGAAGCTTCTGAGATTATTTTTCATCATAAAATTATCTTCGGACGCGCTGAAGACTCGCATGATATTCTGGGCACTTTTGAAATTGTTTCGAATACTCAAGAGATATCTTGTGTTCCAGATTGCCCTGAGCGGTTAATTCAATTATTACAGCATCGTCATAAGAAATTACTTTCCGTGCGTGAAGACAAACATCCTGGAAAATTTAAATTAAAAACCAACCGTGTTGGAAATACAGTATTTGTTGAACCTGAATTAGTGAGAGGAACAATAGAAGAAGCGTTCAAGTTATATGAAAGTTTAGCGCCGGGGTTGCCGAGAGCTTGCTTTATGATGTTTTTGGTTTCAGAAATACATCCTTTTACGGATGGGAATGGACGGCTTGCGCGTATCATGATGAACGCTGAATTAGTCCATGAAAAACAAGTGCGCATTATTGTTCCGACAGTGTACCGAGAAGATTATTTATTAGCATTGCGTCGTTTAAGCCGGAGTCATGATCCTGACCCTTATCTTCGAATGTTGCTTCGCGCCCAATTATTTACATCCAGAATCGACTTCTCACAATATATAAAAGCCTTGCATCAATTAGAAAAATGTCATGCTTTTGACCTGCCGCAGGATGCAAAATTAAAAATTAATCCACTTTGATTTTTTGAAAAATTGAAAAAAATTAAAATTAGGACTATACTCCTAAAATAATGTATTTTTTTGGGAGTATAGTCCTAATGCTAGATTCTCTTAAATTGATTTTTGAGCGATTATTAGCGAATGTAAAGATAGACCATTACCGGTTTTTGTACCATAACTTTGATTTAAGTAATCGATTGATTGGTTTGGTGGGACCCCGGGGTGTAGGAAAAACAACGCTTTTACTTCAACTCATTAAAAATCACTTAATCAACAAAAAACGTGTATTCTATTTTTCAGCTGATCACATTTATTTTGAAAAAATATCCTTGTATAAGTTTATTGAAGAAATGTACCTTACGGAAGGTACGGAAATATTTTTTATTGATGAAATACATAAGTACCCGCGCTGGGATCGTGAGTTAAAGAATTTATATGATGGATTTCCGAAGTTACGTTTGATCTTCTCGGGTAGTTCAAGTCTGGATTTAGTAAAAGGAAGTTATGATTTATCCAGGCGTGCAAAGATGTATTATTTGCCGGGGATGTCATTTAGAGAATACTTGAATTTTAGTTTAGAAGAAAATTTAAAATCTTTCTCATTCAACGAATTCCTTGAGAATTACAAGAAGTTGGACTCAATTATTGCGAAGGTTCCAAAAATAAAAGGGCATTTTCAAGCGTATTGCAGTCATGGATTTTATCCTTTCTTGTTTGAGGACCCCTTGAGTTATCATGAAAGAATATGGCGTGTTATAGAAAAGACGATTTATGAAGATGTCTCTGGATTTTATAGTTTAAAAACAGAAAATCTACATATTTTTAAAAAAATATTATTTTTTATTGCAGGGATCAAACCGGGTGGTGTATCTATTCATAATCTTGCAAAGAATCTTTCGGTAGATGATAAAACCATTTTAAATTACTTGAATATATTGCAAGAATCAGGGCTTGTTACGATGATTTATCCTGCCGGCGTAGGCAATCAGAGTTTAAGACGACCTGAGAAATTCTTTTTAAGTAATACAAACTTATATTTTTCACTTGAATCACAATTGTCTAGCCATGATAGTGAGTTGGGTACGATACGAGAATTGTTTTTTCTGCAATCATTGACGGGTGCAGGTATAGATGTCTCTCATAGTAAGTCGGGGGATTTTGCAGTAGGAAAAACGATTTTTGAAATAGGTGGAAAGAACAAAACGCAAAAACAAATAAAAGGACTCAAGCAAGCGTTTATTGTAAAGGATGACATTTTTATTTCGCGAGGCCGTGAAATACCGCTGCTTTTTTTTGGGTTTTTGTATTAGTTGTTCGTGGGAAACGCGGCCTGTAATGATAAAAGCGGAGTGTAGCCTGTAACTCGCTGCGCGAATTACAGGAAATGATTTTATCAAACCTCAGCTAAATTCCCTTTTTTCTCTAACCACTCTCGACGATCAGTCGCCCGTTTTTTTGCAAGCAACATATCTAACATTTTTAAGGTTTCTTCTTCATTATCGAGTGTCAGTTTGAGCAAGCGTCGCGTATCAGGTGCCATGGTGGTTTCGCGCAATTGCAAAGGATTCATTTCACCTAAACCTTTGAAGCGTTGAACGGAAGGTTTCACTTTTTTATTTGTTGCAAGTCTGTCTAAAATTCCTTTTTTTTCATCTTCATCTAAAGCGTAAAAGACCTCTTTGCCCGCATCAATGCGGTATAAGGGAGGAAGCGCTACAAATAAATGGCCGGCATCGACCATGCCACGAAAATGTTTTGTGAAGAGAGCACAAAGCAAGGTTGCGATGTGTAAACCATCTGAATCGGCGTCGGCCAGAATACAAATTTTTTGATACCGCAAATTTTCTAAATGATTTGAACCGGGGTCAATGCCAATCGCAATGGCGATGTCATGAACTTCTTGTGATGCCAGTACTTGATTGGAAGAGATTTCCCAGGTATTTAAAATTTTTCCGCGCAGCGGCATCACGGCTTGAAATTCACGATCGCGTGCTTGTTTTGCAGAGCCGCCAGCAGAATCACCTTCCACTAAAAATAATTCAGTACGCGCAGGATCTTGCAATGTGCAATCGGCTAATTTTCCAGGTAAAGCAGGGCCTTGTGTAATCTTTTTGCGTTCTATTTTTTTGCTTTGACGCAATCGTTTTTCGGCGTTACTGATGATGAATTCTGCCAAGGACTTTGCCAAAAGCACGTGTTGATTCAACCACAAACTAAAAGCATCTTTTAGGGTGCCTTGTACAAACGCCGCTGATTCGCGTGAAGTTAAACGTTCTTTGGTTTGGCCGGAAAACTGAGGGTTTTGCATTTTGACTGAAAGAACATAATGGCAGTGTTCCCACGCATCCTCTGGCGTCAGTTTCAAGCCACGCGGCAATAAGTTATGTAATTCACAAAACTCACGTAGCGCATCTAATAATCCGGAGCGAAGCCCATTAACGTGTGTGCCGCCTTGCAAAGTAGGAATGAGATTCACATAACTTTCCATCACTCCTTCATCTGCTTCATTGTCAGGTAACCAACACAAAGCCCAATCCACTTCCTCGCCTTCTCCTTTAAATGATCCGGTGAAAGATTCGGGCGGTAAACACGGATTTTGTTTGATGGCTTCTGTTAAGTAATCTAATAAACCGTGATCATAATGCCAGCTGATTTCTTCTTTTGTATTTAAATCTTTTAGATGGACAGACAAGCCTGGACACAGAACGGCTTTAGCGCGTAGCAAGTGTTTGAGCTTAGGCAAAGATATTTTGATGGAATCAAAATATTTTTCTTCGGGCCAAAAGCGAATTGTTGTACTTGAATTGCGTTTTGAAGAAGTATCGACGACTTTTAATTCGCTGGCTTTATCGCCGTGTGTAAAACGCATGTGATAGGTTTTTCCATCTCGCTTTACCCACACTTCCAATTTTTTTGAAAGTGCATTGACAACGGATACGCCCACGCCGTGCAAGCCACCTGAAAATTGATAATTTTTGTCATTGAATTTTCCGCCGGCGTGCAGACGTGTGAGGATGAGCTCCACGCCTGAAATTTTTTCTTCGGGATGTTTATCGACGGGCATACCGCGTCCATCGTCTTCTACCTCGATAGAACCATCGATGTGAAGCGTGACATGAAGTTGTGTCGCGTGACCTGACAAGGCTTCATCCACGCTGTTATCCACGACTTCTTGAATTAAGTGGTTGGGGCGTGTGGTATCGGTATACATCCCTGGGCGTTTTTTTACAGGGTCTAAGCCGCTTAAAACCTCAATGGCCTTTGCTGTGTAGGAAGAAGCGCTCATTTAAAAATTCCAAATTATTAAGGTTTTATTAAGTTTAGTGAGCTTTATTAGAAAAGCAATAAATTAATTATTTGTTTTTTCAAATAATAACTTCAATTTCATATTGATTTAAGGTGGGGCCACTATAATAAAACACATTGAATGATAAACAGAGAGAGAGTTTTTATGCTGACTGATAAAGAAAGAAGTGATAGCTTTAGTTCTACTAGTAGTGGAACAACGGCGCCTTCATCTCCTTCGTCATCTCCTCTTATTCCTGATTCTGAAGAAGAATTTAATAGAATTGATAAGGCTTCTCGGAAAGTCTTTGGATATGCTAATCAAACGGAAAGTAAGCCAATGGAGAGTAACCAAGCGAACAGCCAAACGGAAAGTAAGCCGGCTACGCAAATGTTGGCTCAGGTTTTAGATAATGCGATTAAAGTCTTAAAGGAATATAACAATAATCTTGGTGTAGCGGGTTCTTTCCTCAGCATTTCTTTTTTTGGAATGTTTTTAGGGAGGTTCGAGCGTTTCAATCAGGTTAATA
>Ga0209343_10005510_pt1 | contig 15316 bp, 12 predicted proteins | sample RifCSPlowO2_02_FD_184026 | JGI IMG/M metagenome (GOLD analysis project Ga0209343, IMG submission 184026) | Groundwater microbial communities from Rifle, Colorado - Rifle CSP2_plank lowO2_0.2 (SPAdes) (version 2) | ecosystem: Environmental > Aquatic > Deep subsurface > Groundwater | place... | reverse complement strand
AGGGCGATGGTGCGGCTTCCAATAGCCGCAGCCATAGCTGCTATAACAGCCTGGACGCAGTTATATTACATAACCTCATTTTGGATAAACTGCTCGGAATCAAGGAAGAAAAGGCCGGCGCGCAAAATATTCTCTATACCCGGGATGAGCGGGAGGCAATACGATTAGTGAATAACCGGAAATACGACTGCGCCTTTTTCCTGAATCCGCCGAGGCCGCGACAGGTAAGCGCTATTGCAGGGCGCTCTTTGCGAAAGATGCCGCATAAATCTACTTATTTTTATCCTAAGCCCCTTTCGGGCCTGGTGATAAATAGGTTAAGGACCGAAGAGATAGATTATAAGAAAGTAACCAGAAACCAGTAACCAGAATAAAGAAACAAAATCTGGCCTCTGGTTACTCCCGAACGCCTGCCTGCCGGCAGGCAGGAAGCGAGGGAAGATGCCGCTTTTTAAACCAAAATATACTATTGTCAAAGTTAAGAAGAAAGAAATTCCCGGGGGATTATGGACTAAGTGCGATGAATGCGCGGCCCCCGTTTATAATAAAACCCTGGATGAAAATTCCAAGGTTTGCCCTAAATGCGGATACCATTTCACGCTTACGGCTAAAGAAAGAATAAATTTGCTCATAGATGAGCCGAGCTTCCAGGAGTATGACGCTGAATTAAGTTCGTCTGACCCCTTAGGGTTTAAGGGGCCGAAGACGTATGTGGACAAACTAAAAAGCGACCAGGAGGCAACCGGTTTAAGAGAGGCGGTAATCAGCGGCGAAGGAAAAATAAATAATAAAAGGATAGTGATTGCGGTTACCGATTCAAGGTTTATTATGGGTTCAATGGGCTCGGTGGTGGGCGAAAAAATCACCCGGGCAATTGAAAAAGCCACTGCCCTTAAACTTGCCATGATTATCGTTTCGGGTTCCGGGGGCGGGGCCCGGATGTACGAAGGTATGTTTAGCCTGATGCAGATGGCAAAAACATCGGCCGCGCTCGGCAGGCACCATCAGGCAGGACTGCTTTATATTTCGGTCTTAACCAATCCTACGATGGCGGGGATTATGGCCTCTTTTGCGGGCCTGGGGGATTTGATTATTGCAGAACCTAAGGCCTTGATTGGTTTTACCGGGCCGCGGGCTTAGTGATATGATTGTTCAGCGCAAGAATCTTAAGAGCACATTGAGCCAATTGCTTGAGTATCTCTAGTGTGCTGTCAAGTGAAAGCTGCACTTTCAAGTGAAAGCGAGGTAATGCAATGGCGCAGGTAAGTTTAAAAAATGTTTCTAAAATTTATCCGGGCGAAATAATCGCGGTAGATAATGTAAGCCTGGGCGTAGAAAATAAAGAGTTTATGGTTCTGGTAGGGCCTTCCGGCTGCGGTAAGTCAACAACCTTACGAATGATTGCTGGACTGGAGGAGATGACTAAGGGCGATATCTATATCGGGGATAAGCTTGTCAACGATGTGCCGGCAAAAGACAGGGACATCGCTATGGTATTCCAGAATTATGCCCTCTATCCCCATATGACTGTTTTTGAAAATATGTCTTTTGGCCTGCGCTTGAGGCGGTATCCCAGAAAAGAGATAACCAGGCGGGTTATTGAGGCAGCCGGTATCCTGGGGATAAAACCCTTGCTAAGCCGCAGGCCCAAGGAGCTCTCCGGCGGCGAGCGCCAGAGGGTTGCCGTGGGCAGGGCAATCGTGAGAAAGCCGCTGGTATTTTTATTTGATGAACCCTTAAGCAACCTTGACGCTAAGCTGCGGGTCCTGATGCGCACCGAAATCCATAAGCTTCACCTTCGCTTGAGCACCACTATGATTTATGTTACCCACGACCAGACGGAAGCCATGACCATGGGAGACCGTATCGCGGTGATGAAGGACGGCATAGTGCAGCAGCTGGCTGATCCTATAACTGTTTATGATCATCCGGTGAATAAATTTGTTGCCAGTTTCATCGGTTCGCCTCCGATGAATTTTATGTTAGGCAGGCTGCTCAAAAAAGACGGCAGGTTTTATTTTGACGAGGGCAGGATTATGGTCAAGCTCGTGGAGGAGATGTATAAAAATATAGGCCCCTATCAAGGAAAAGAGGTCTATCTGGGTATTCGGCCCGAGGAGATTTACGATAAGCTCTTTGTCTCAAGCGCCCCGCCGGAAAATATTGTCAGGGTAACCTGCGAAGTTGTTGAACCGATGGGCTCAGAGGTCTATCTTTACCTTAACACAGGCAGGCATAATTTTATTGCCCGTGTCGGCGCGCACGACCGCCCGCCAATCAATCAGGATATGGACCTTGTCTTTGATATGAGCAAGGTGCATTTTTTCGACAAAGATACCGAAGCCACCATTATCTAATCTCCGCAGCGTCCCGGAGTTACTTGAGTTAGTTAAGTTTATTGAGTTATCTTTGAGTTTAACTCTATGAACTCTATAAACTCTATGAACTCTATGAACTCTTATGAGTAATTCCTCCCTACCTTTTATTGCCCATCTTAGCATCTTTAGTTGCGCCATCCTCATTTTTCTTTCTTTAACCTATAAAAAGAATAAAAGGCAATACCTTCTGAAGGCGGGATTTGAGGATTTAGAAGGCAGGCTCAATATTGCCTACCAGCAGCTTCTGGTTGAAGAGTCAAAGAACAAGGCCTTGCGTTTTAAACTTAAGAGATACGATGCGCTCGCAGGGTTAATTGATAAACTTAATCAAAATCTGTCCTTAGACGATACCCTGGATAGGTTGATAGAAGAATCGTACGCAATGCTCGGGCTTGGCGAAGCAACCGGCATTGTCTATCTGAGCGATGCCGCCGCCAATACCTTGTCGCTGGCAAGGGTTAAAAGCAGTTCCGGCGATGCGGTAATCAAAGAAAAGCATGGCGATATCTTTGACCAATGGGTCCTAAAACATACTCAAGCCTTATTGGTTGAAGATACGTCTTCGGATTTCCGTTTTGATTTTGAAAAATTTAAAAAAGCTTCCTCGCGGGCGGTCGGCTCGCTTATCGCTTCCTGCTTAGTAAGCGAGAACAGGCCGATTGGTATTATGCGTTTTGACTCACCGCATGCGAAGGTATTTAATCTGGAAGACCTCAGGCTGCTTTCCACGATGAGCGATATCGCCAGCGTCGCTATTGACAATGCCCAATATTATCAGCGCACCCGTGAGCTGGCGATAAAGGACGGCTTAACCGGACTTTATACCCGTAACTTTATCGTTGAAAGATTGGAGCAAGAGTTAAAACGTTGCGCCATGCGCCCCGGCGGTTCTCTCTCCATAATGCTCCTGGATATAGATTTTTTTAAAAAATACAACGACAGCCATGGCCATCTTGCCGGCGACGCGGTATTAAAAAATTTAAGCGCGGCCTTAAGCGATTATTTTAAAAAACAAAATGCTGCCGTCGGGCGTTTGGGCGGAGAGGAGTTTCTGGTTATCCTGCCCTCGGCTGATAAACAGCAGGCGTTTTTAGAGGCTGAGAATGTCCGCAGCGCCATCCAGGAGAAGATCGTAACCATACGGCGAAAGCCCGCCGCGATCACCGTTTCAATCGGCGTCGCCTGTTTCCCCCAGGATGCCCGGAGAGCGGATGATTTACTTGATAAGGCAGACAGCGCCTTGTATGAGGCAAAGAGGACAGGCAGGAACAGGGTATGTTTGTATTAGGAATTCTAGCGGAAATTATAGCGGCCTTTTTTATCTTATTTGCCTTTAGAAAGAATTGCGCTTTCAGTTTGCATAATCTGTCGTTGGCAGCTAACGCAAAAGAGGAGCTCTTAGGCGCCGTAGAAAATAGAATCCAGTATGCCCAGGAAGATAATATAAAATTTGGCCTGCTGGTAGACACGGAGGTTACCTTATATGAAATTGCCAGAGAGCTTTCTCAATCGTTAGAAGAATCAGACGTGCTTAATGCCTTTAAGGAAAAAGTATCAACAATCTTCTGTATAAGCGATTGTGCGTTTATTGAAAAACCGCCTTTAGAAAAAAAAGATAACGGTTACGGCATAATGAAGGTCTCAAGGGGCAGCCGGGGATTGTTGTATTTTATGCTGCGGGATTTCGGCAGGATTAACAAGGCAAAAATGACGACATTACTCGCACAGCTTGAACTTTTCCTGAAACGTTCTCAGCTCTACCGGGAGATTCAAGAGCTTTCCATTACCGACGGCCTGACCGGCGTATATGTGCGAAGATATTTTCTTGAAAGACTCAAAGAAGAATTGTCAAGGGCAGAGATAAGCGGTTCCGCCTTATCATACATTCTCTTAGATGTGGATAAGTTTAAAAATATTAACGATACCTATGGACATATTGTCGGCGATGCGGTCTTAAAAGGGATCGCCGGCATTTTAAGCGCAAGCCTGCGCTCAATTGATATGTGCGCCAGGTTCGGCGGCGAGGAATTCTGCCTTATGCTTCCTGAGACGAGCAAGGAACAGGCCTTTACGGTTAGCCAGCGTATCCGTTTAAAAGTGCAAGAGGCGAGGATAAAGGCATTTGATGAAAATCTTACCTGCACGATAAGTATAGGCGTAGCCTCATATCCGGATGACGCAAAGCAGATTAACGCTTTGATAGATAAGGCGGATAAGGCCCTATACAGAGCAAAGGCCCAGGGGCGTAACCGGGTCTGCGCGGCGGGAGTAAAATAGGATAGATAAATCTGCCTTCCGGCAGATTTCGCTTGAAAAAAGGATTATTTAGGTTACAATATCTTCCATTATGGATAAACGCTATATCCTCGGCGTTGATTTGGGCGCAACGAATATCAAACTGGGCTTACTTGATAGAAATAGAATAATCCTGAAGCAGATTTTGCCTACCAAAGATTTCTCCTCCAGGGAAGAGTTGCTCTCCGGCCTAAGCCAAAATCTCTCTCGGCTCCTGGCGAAAAGAAAAGTTTCCAAGAAAGACGTATTAGGAGTTGGCATCGGGGCGCCTGGTCCGATTAATTCAAGGAAGGGCATAGTGCATTACTTTCCCAACATCAAAGGCTGGCGCAATGTGCCGCTAAAACAGATTATGCAAAAGAAGACCGGTTTTCCTGTTTTTGTGGATAATGATGCGAATCTTATGTGCCTTGCTGAAGCCCGCATTGGAGCGGCGAGAGGGAGGCAGAACGTTGTCGCTCTTACTTTAGGCACAGGCGTGGGAGGAGGGATTGTTATTGAAGGAAAGCTCTACCGCGGAGCAAACTTAGTTGCCGGTGAAATCGGGCATATTCCGCTTAATGAAACCGGCCCAAAGTGTAACTGCGGAGGGATTGCCTGCTTAGAACGTTATATCGGCAACAGATACATTCTAAAGAAGGCAATTACCGTATTTGGCAAGGATATTTCTTTAGAGAAGTTAACCCTTTTAGCCAGACAGGGTAATGCGCAAGCAAAAGCCGTCTGGCAAGCTGCGGCCATGCATTTAGGCATTTGCCTTTCCGGCATAGTTAATTTTTTAAATCCTGATGCCATCGTCATCGGCGGGGGCGTGGCCAATGCCGGCCGGCTCATCCTTGATACCGTAAGAAAGGTTATAAAAACGAGGGCAATGTCACCCCAGGCAAAGACAGTCAAAATCCTTAAGGCAAAATTAGGCAATGATGCCGGGATCTTAGGCGCGGCTTTATTGGTAAAAGAGGGGTATGTTTAAAACCCATATTTTGTTGTTGGCGCTTATCTTAAGCAGCTGGCCTTCGCTGGCCCTCGCTGATTCCGGGGAAGCCAAAAAAGGCGAAGAACCTAATCAGCCGGAAAGCACTATGCTCAAGGATATGCGCGCCGAGTCCCCGATAATCGTTAACGGAGATAAAATAGAATATTCCCGGGATATAAATGTGGTAACCATAGAGGGCAATGTGGAGATAAAAAAGGGGAATTCGGTTTTAACCTGCGACAAGGCCACGGTTAACACCTTAACCAATGACACCCACGCCGAAGGAAACGTCATCTTAAAGGACCAGAAAGGCCTGATCAAGGCCCGTTCCTGCGATTACAACTTCAAAAGCCAGGCCGGTATTGCCTTTGACGCCGATGCGGCCTACGAGCCTTATTACGGTAAAGGTAAGATTGTGCGCAAGGTCTCCGAAAACGAAATTGAAATCAAAAACGGATATATGACTACCTGCGACAGGGACCATCCCCATTACCGCATCCAGAGCCGCCGGATGGCGATATTTCCGGATGACAAGGTTACTGCCAGGGCAATGACCTTCCGGGTTGCCAACACGCCAATATTATATCTGCCCAAATTTACCCAGAATCTCAAAGACGACCGTATGCACGTGCAGGTTACTCCCGGTAAGAGCAAAGATTGGGGATTATTTATATTAACCGCCTGGAGATACGATTTGCTGAATAATTCCGCAGGCAGAATCCATCTTGATTACCGCGAGAAGAAAGACCTGGCCTGGGGAATAGATAATTTTTATGACACTAAAGTTGCCGGTAAAGGCTATTTCAAGACTTACTATATGAACGAAAGGGTATTAGGAAGAAAACATCTGTATAAATACCCCCGCGTCCTGCGCCCAACCATGGATACCCAGCGTTATCGCATCCAGTGGCGCCACAAATGGGATGTAGATAAAAATACCTACTACCTGCTTGAATATCATAAAATAAGCGATACAAACTTTATCAAGGACTATTTTCTACGTGAATATGAAAAGAGCGCCCAGCCGTCATCGTATATCCTCTTTAACCATTACCTGCCTGATTCTTCGGCTCTCAGTATCTTAACCCAGAAACGCACCAATCGTATTTTTTCTGAAACCGAGAAACTCCCGGAAGTAAAATACGATAGGCCGAATACCCGGATTTTCCAGACTCCCCTTTACTTAAGCAGCAGCGCCTCCTACGCGAGCTTTAACCGCAAAAAGGCAACCCTTCCCGGAGATACTGACTGGGAGTCCGATGAGGCCAATCAGAGAATAGATGCCTACAAGAGATTGTCCGTACCGTTTAAATTAGCGTTTCTAGATTTTAATCCTTTTATCGGCAGCCGCGAAACATATTTTCGCAGGATAGCAGGTAGGGAAGTGGGCATTTTCAGGGAGGCCTGGGACAGCGGCAGCGATATAACCACCAGGTTTTATCGTATCTTTGATGTTGAGGCTGAGATGTTCGGGATAAAGATTAATAAGCTGCGCCATATTATAAGTCCGGCGGTTAGCTATGGCTATACCCATCCGCCGACAGTGTCCACAACAAAGCTGCTCCAATTTGACGGCACAGATTCCATTGGCGAAGCCAACCAGCTCAGTTTTTCTTTAGAGAATAAACTCCAGACCAAACGTCAGGATAGAGCCATTGAAGGTTCGGCTGCCTCAAGCGCCAGCCCTCAACCGCCGCGAACAGTTGATTTCCTGCGCTTTGTAGCCAGCTCTAATTATTCGTTTAATATTGAGGGCCGTAAGAGAAGATTGTCTGATAGCATAAGCTTTGATCTGGAAATGCTGCCCTATGATTGGATGAGGTTTGAGTCGGATGCAAGCTTTGACCGGAGGAAGCGCCATTTTACCTTTGCTAATTTTGACCTTAAGGCTTCCGGAAAGGATGTTTCCTGGGGAGGCGGCTACCGCTATGAAAGAAAATCAAGCAGCCAGATGACCGGGGAAATTTTATTTAACTTAATAAAAGGGTGGTCATTTAAGGTTTATCAAAGATTGCAATTTAAAGGCAATAGTCTATTAAAGGAGCAGGATTATAGTCTTTCCAAGGACCTGCATTGCTGGATATTAGATATAAAGTATAATGTGGTCAGGGAAAGAGGAGAAACCATCTGGTTTGCTTTAAGGCTCAAGGCATTTCCTGAAATGTCTATTGATTATGGCCAGATCTATCATGAGCCAAAGCCGGGTTCTCAAGCCTATCCCGGGGGTAAATCCGCTAATTAAGAAATGAAAATTTCTATTATCGGCACAGGATATGTAGGTTTAGTAACAGGGGCCTGTCTTGCGGACTTAGGCAATAACGTCCTCTGCGCGGATAATGACCCTGACAAAATAAAGCAGCTTAAAAACCTGCGCATGCCTATCTACGAGCCGGGGCTTGAGGATTTGGTGAGAAATAATGCTAAAGAGAAACGGCTGAGCTTTACCGCCAACATAAAAGAGGCGGTGGAAAGCTCCGAGATTATTTTCATTGCCGTGGGCACACCTTCCCTGGAGAACGGAGAAGCGGACTTAACCGGGGTGGAGAATGTGGCAAAAATCATTGCCCGGAATATGAATGGCTATAAGTTGATTGTAGAGAAATCCACGGTTCCGGTGGAGACCGGTTTTTGGGTTACGCATACCATAAAGGTGAATCTGCCCAAATCCAGGAGAGCAAGGCTCACATTTGACGTTGCCTCAAACCCTGAGTTCTTGCGGGAAGGCCAGGCCATCCGGGATTTTATGAATCCGGATAGAATTGTAATCGGCGCGGAATCTCAGAGAGCAAAAAAGCTGCTGCTTGAGCTCTATAAACCTTTGAGAACACATATGGTCGTTACTGATATTAAGTCTGCCGAGCTGATTAAGCATGCCTCAAATTCCTTCCTGGCAACCAAGATTTCTTTTATTAATGCCATTGCCCAAATTTGCGAGCGGGTTGGCGCTGACGTAACCAGGGTTGCCGATGGCATGGGCTTAGACAAAAGAATTGGCAGGGCATTTTTAGATGCCGGGGCAGGATACGGAGGTTCCTGTTTTCCTAAGGACCTGGACGCCTTTATTACCATAGCCAGGAAAAACGGGTATGATTTTGAGCTTTTGAAGGCGGTAAGAGAGGTTAACGAAGAACAAAAAAGGCATTTAGTCAAGAAGATTAAAGAGGCCGTCTGGCTGCTTAAAGATAAACATATAGCCATATTAGGTTTGTCCTTTAAGCCCGATACCGATGATTTGCGTAATGCGCCGGCCTTAGAGATAATCCTGCAGCTGCAGAAGGAGGGCGCAAAGGTAAAGGCCTTTGATCCCCAGAGCATGGATAAGGCATCCCGGATTCTTACCGGCGTTAAGTTCTGCAAAGATGTTTATGAAACTGCAAGAGGCAGCGATTGCCTGGTGATTACTACCGAGTGGAATGAGTTCAAGGAGATAGATTTCCCGCGCTTAAAGAGAATGATGGCGCAACCGATAATCGTTGACGCAAGGAATATCTATGAGCCGCAGGAATTAAAAAAATTAGGCTTTCGCTATATCGGCATCGGGCGCAGCGCGTAAGTTTTTCTTATTCGCTATACGTTATACGCTAAAATGATTGAAGGGGTTAAAATAAAGAAGTTGAAACTGCTCACTGATGAGCGCGGACGGCTGATGGAGCTGCTGCGCCGCGATGACGGGATTTTTTCAAGATTCGGCCAGGTTTACTTTACCACCGCCTATCCGAACGCGGTTAAGGCCTGGCACTATCATAAAAAGCAGGACGATTATTTTGCCTGCGTAAAAGGCGCGATGAGGTTAGCTTTATACGATGCCAGGACAGAATCAAAAACCTATAAGCAAATCAATGAATTTAAGCTGGGCTTGCATAATCCGCTCTTAGTTAAGATTCCCCGGAATGTCTATCACGGTTTCAAATGCATCAGCGCCGATGAGGCAATGGTAATCAATGTCCCGACAGCGCCCTATAATTACCGTAAGCCAGACGAATACCGGCTCGACCCTTATGACAATGATATCCCGTATAACTGGAGAAAATGATGTCTGAGATGGCCCATCTCAAGGGAGTAGTTTTATGCGGCGGGCTGGGAAAGCGCCTTGAACCGTTAACCCGCATTACCAATAAACACCTGCTGCCGGTCTATAACCGGCCTATGGTCTTTTATCCAATCCATACTCTTGTGGAGGCAGGAATAAAAGACATTATGCTCGTTACCGGCGGAAATAATGCCGGGGATTTCCTGCGCCTCATCGGTAACGGTTCAGAATTCGGCCTGCGCCATATAAATTATACCTACCAGAGAGGAGAAGGCGGCATCGCTGAGGCCTTAGGCCTGACAGAACATTTTGTTGATCGGTCAAGGGTGGTGGTTATCCTGGGGGATAATATCATCGGCGGCTCGATCAAAAGATATGTAGAGCGCTTTAGGCGCCAGGAAAACGGCGCCAGGGTATTGGTGAAAAAGGTGGATGACCCCGGGCGATTCGGGGTTGCTGAAATTAAAAATGGAAGGATTATCTCCATTGAGGAAAAGCCAAAACACCCTAGGTCTGATTTTATCGTTACCGGATTCTATATGTATGACTATAAGGTATTTGAGATCATAAAAACGCTTAGGCCCTCTGGGCGCGGGGAATTGGAAATAACCGATGTCAATAATGCCTACCTGAAGAGGAATGAGCTCTATTACGATTGCTTAGATTGCTGGTGGACGGATTGCGGCCTGCCGGAAACCCTATACCGCGCCACGGCCCTGATGAGAAAGAAGCTATTGCGAGAAAATAAGGCCTAAAATTTTTCTATGAGATTATTAATCACCGGCGGAGCCGGTTTTATCGGCTCCAATTTTATTAGGTATATTTTAAACAAATACCCTTCCTACAAAATAATTAATCTAGATAAATTAACTTATGCCGGGAATCCGGATAATCTAAAGGATATCGCGAAGAATCAAAACTACACTTTTATCCGGGGTGATATTTGTGATTCTAAAAACGTAGGAAAGGCGATAAAGGGCTGTGATTGCCTGGTAAATTTTGCCGCGGCAACCCATGTTGACCGCTCAATTAAAGATGCGTCGGATTTTGTCAGGACAAATGTTTATGGAACCTATGCCTTATTAGAAGCAGCGCGCGCGGCGAGGTTAAAACGATTTATTCAGATATCCACCGATGAAGTTTACGGCAGTGTTTTAAAAGGTAAATCAAAAGAAACTGCTGCGCTTCTACCGAACAGCCCTTATGCGGCAACCAAGGCAGCCGGCGATTGCTTGGTGAGGAGCTATTTTATTACCTATAAACTGCCGGTTATGATTACCCGCTCATCCAATAATTTCGGCCCCTATCAGTATCCCGAGAAAGTCATTCCTTTATTCATCACCAACCTGCTGGAGAACAAAAAAGTCCCTCTTTATGGAGATGGCCTGAACCGGCGGGATTGGCTCTATGTCCTGGATAACTGTAGAGCTATTGATCTAATCCTTCATAAGGGGGAAAGGGGCGGGATTTATAATATTGGGAGCGGAAACGAAATAACCAATGCGGCGCTGACTAAGAAGATTCTAAAACTGATGAAAAAACCCGGCAGTTTTATTCAATATGTCAAAGACAGGCCCGGACACGACCGGCGCTATGCCCTGGATTCTGCCAAATTGAAAAGCCTGGGCTTTAGGCCCGAATTTACTTTTAGCCGGGCTTTGGGATTGGTTGTTGACTGGTATAGGAATAATCCGCACTGGTGGAGAAAGCTAAAAAAACCATTTTGATTACCGGCGCAAGCGGCCTGTTAGGCCGGGCGTTGTTTAAGGGCCTGGGAACAGGCTATCGGCTTATTCGTCTTAGCCATCGCGATGCCGATGTAACCAGAGAAAAAAGGATTTTGCGGATTTTCGCATCCCTCAGGCCCTGGTTAGTTATCCATAGCGCTGCCTATACCGATGTTGATGGCTGTGAGAGTAATCCAGAAAAGGCATTTGCCGTAAATGCCTTAGGGACATTGAATATTGTAAAGGCGGCAAAAAAAACTCACTCCATAGTGCTCTATCTCTCAACCGACTACGTTTTTGCCGGAAGAAAGAAATCCCCTTATCGTGAAGAAGATGCCGCTCACCCGGTAAGTATATACGGTAAGAGCAAGCTAAAAGGAGAGGAGTTTATAAGAAAACTGCTTAAAAGATACGTGATTATCCGGACCTCCTGGCTCTTCGGATGCGGCAGGAGTACCTTCATTAATACGGTCCTGAAACAGGCAAGAAAGAGAAGGGCGCTTAAGATAATCGCAGAAAAATATTCCAGTCCCACGTATGCCGCGGACCTTGCTGAAGCAATAGGCCGGGTTATTGACGGCATCAATAGTAAGAGCTGGCAGGATAAATTCTACGGCACCTACCACATCACCAATTCCGGTTTTTGCTCCTGGTATGATTACGCGCAATACATTTTACAGGTAAAAGGAATAAGCAATGTGAAAATCCTGCCGATTTCTCTTGCGGATATGAAGTTTAAAGCCAGGCGGCCGGTCTTTTCAGCTCTGGATAATTCTAAATATGCCGGCTTAACCGGAAAGCCCATGCGCAGCTGGCAGGAGGCGGTAAAGGAATTCGCGGCATGATACAATCGCAATTAGAAGAAAAAATAAAGAATAAGAGCGCAGAGATCGCGGTGATCGGCCTGGGCTATGTCGGCCTGCCTCTGGCGGTGGAATTAAGCAAAGCCGGCTTTTCCGTTACCGGCATTGATACCGATGCGGCCCGGGTGCATAATGTGAAAAAGGCCGTTGCCTATATATTAGACGTAGATATCAATGCTCTAAAACATTTAGTGGAAAATAAATCATTGGCCGCAACCAGCGACTTTAGGAAACTTAAGGACGCGGATGTGATTATTATTTGTGTTCCCACTCCCCTCAAACGAAGGAATCAGCCGAATATAAATTATATCAAGGGCGCGGTGAGCCAGATAAAGCGGCGCTTGAGGAAGGGGCAACTGATCATTTTAGAAAGCACCACCTATCCCGGCACCACCGATGAGGTTATTCTGCCGATGTTAGAGTCAACGGGCTTAAAATGCGGAGAAGATTTCTTCCTGGTTTTCTCACCGGAAAGAATAGACCCGGGTAATCAGAAGTTTCCTTTGCATAAGATTCCCAAGGTAGTTGGCGGGGTTACTAAGGAATCCTCGGATTTATTTAAACTGCTTTACGAGCAGATCATTGAAAAGGTTGTGGTTGTCTCAAGCCCCCGCGCCGCAGAAATGGTGAAGCTCTTAGAAAATACTTTTCGCTTGGTGAATATCGGCTTAGTCAACGAGTTGAGCATGATGTGCCATAAGATGAATCTGGATATCTGGGAGATAATTGACGCCGCCAGAAGCAAGCCCTTTGGCTTTATGCCCTTTTATCCCGGCCCCGGGGTTGGCGGCCACTGTTTAGATGAAAATGAAAATGTATTTATCAAAGATAAGCAGTGTTTAAAGGTTATGAAAATGCCGGATATAATTAGATATATTCAAAAGGGAGATAGCCGGAATAATATTGAGATATTGTCCTTCGATCCCCTAAGAAGAAAAAGCGTATTTCGAAAAATTAACGCAGTTTCGGCCCGGCCTTATTCCGGGGATATAGTATGTATTAGCACAAAAGACGGGAGGCATTTAAAAGTTACCGATTTGCATCCTATGTTTGTATATAACCGGGGGAAATGGCATTTAAAATATGCAAAAGATTTACAGAAAGACGACTGTATTCCCCTGTGTTTGGAATTGCCAAGTTTCAAAGGACATCCAGTGGTTTCGGCTGATGAGGTGGATTTGCTAAAAGAAATAAAGGAGAGGAGGACAGATTTAATTGAAAAAATACGCGTAAAACCTCAAGGATTTTCCTGGAGGGACTACGCAAAAGAAATAAAAATAATTTTTCGCCGGGGCTATAATGGTAAATTGCCCGATAACTGCTGGGAGTATCTTTCGGATAATGTATTGCCTCTAAAATATTTTTACGCCCTTGAAGAATTGGTAGCGATTGATCATCAGAAGCTCAAGCTAGTAACCGGCAGGGGCCCTGGTTATAGCGAAATGTCTGCCAGAATAACTATAGATGAAGATTTCTGCCGCCTGGTAGGCTATTACTTAAGTGAAGGCTGTTATACAAAGGATAAGTCAGCCAGAATCAGATTCAGCTTTAATCGTAGCGAAAAAGAGTATATTCAAGATGTAATTAATATTCTATCCAATAGAGGAATAAGTAGTTCAGTTTATGAATCTAAGGTTTGGCATACATCTTGCATAAAAGTATCTTCTAATCTTTTTGGATTCTTGCTTTATGAGGTCTTATGCTGCGGCAGCAATTGTTATACTATGAATATTCCCGAACGATTTTTTTCTTTAGATAAAGAAAAAAAGATGGCTTTGCTTGCCGGCATATTCCGGGGGGATGGCTGCGTGGAGCATTTCTTTGGAAAATGGCGGTACCGTAAGAATGATATAGAATATTTGCATAATGTCAATACCGCATCGATTTCTTTCTTTACCTCAAGCGAAAGACTCTTCCAGCAGTTAGTTATTTTGCTTCAGGACCTAAATATTGTCCCCACCTTTCGTAAGCGTAAATATTCGCTTTCCATCTTCGGCTACCAGCAGTTATCTTTTTGCAAAGATTTATTTGCCGGCAGGAAAAAAGAAATTATTGACAAATACTTACAATTCAACAAAAACAGGCCAAGAAATAAAACCTTTGAAAAATACCATAACTTCGCAACGGTAAAAGTTAAATCTGTCGCTATAACAAAAGGAGACTGGGTGTACTCTATTGAAACCGAGAAACCCCATACCTTTGTTACTTCTTACGGTATAGCGGTGCACAACTGCATCCCAAAAGATCCTTTGTACCTTTACTGGAAGGCAAAGCTGCACGGGTTTAAGTCGCGCTTCATAAAGCTGGCCGCGGATTTAAATTCAGCAATGCCGGCTTATATTGTTGAACGGTTGAATAAAATTATTCCGCTCGGCGGAGCTAAAATCTTAGTTTTAGGGGTTAGCTATAAGAAGGATGTCAAAGACCTGCGCAAGTCCCCGGCCTTAGAGATAATTGACTTATTAAAGAAAAACAATGCCCAGGTTTTTTACGCTGACCCGCTCATTCCCTATCTTAAATTTGACCACTATAATCTGAAAGCAACCGAACTCACCCAGGAGAACCTTATCCAGATGGACTACTGCCTTTTGCTTACCGACCATAGCAGTTTTGATTACGATTTTATCCTTGAGCACTCCCCAAAGATTTTTGATACCCGCAATGTCTATAAAGACATCAAGAGCCCGAAAATAATCCGCCTCTAAAGCCACACATTGCCCCACCTTAACCCCCTGCCCCGTTAGAAGAGACTACAGGGGCAACCAGAAAAGACAAAGATGTGTCTCTAAGGGGCTTGCGTAAAAAATAGAAGCTAACTACACTATAGGATAGTTATTACATCTTAATGTTAGTAAATGTAAAAGGATGTAAAATTTCACTTGACATCTGTAGAAATGAATTGTAAAATCTAATCCAATATGATCCAGGATTCGCTGATGACTATAGATGATCTGGCGCGTTACCTGAAAGTGAAGCCGCGCACGATTTATGAGTGGCTCAGGCATAAGAAGGTCCCGGCCACCAAGGTTATCGGCCAGTGGCGGGTT
>Ga0209343_10005502_pt1 | contig 15328 bp, 11 predicted proteins | sample RifCSPlowO2_02_FD_184026 | JGI IMG/M metagenome (GOLD analysis project Ga0209343, IMG submission 184026) | Groundwater microbial communities from Rifle, Colorado - Rifle CSP2_plank lowO2_0.2 (SPAdes) (version 2) | ecosystem: Environmental > Aquatic > Deep subsurface > Groundwater | place... | reverse complement strand
ATGTGGCACATGATCGTGCGGCGCAGGTCGGCGCCCTCGCGCCGCGCGAACTCGATGATCTCCATCGGGGCCCGCTCGCTTCGCCCGGGGTGGATCATGAGGGGCGCGCCGGTCTCCCGCTGCGCGATCACGGCGGCCCGGACGACCTTCTTCTCGTTGTCGGTCCACGGCCACGTGCAGCCGATCTCGCCGATGACGCCGGCCCGGATGCCGGTGTCGCCCACCCCGACCGTCACGTCCGCGACGATGTCCCGGGCGATCTGGTCGACCGTCCGGCGATCCATGTCGGCCGGGTGCGCCGCGCTCACGTAGTAGCCGCAGCCCATGATGATGTGGAGGCCGGTCGCCCGGGCGATCCGCGCGAGCGCCAGCGGGTCGCGCGCCAGGCTCCAGTTGGTCGGGTCCACCACCGTCTGCCCGCCGGCCCGGGCGAACAGCCGGATCTCGTCCTCGGCCGTCCGCTCGTCCAGGAGCCGCAGGTTGTCGAGGTTGCTGTTGAAGTTATGGCGAACCCAGCCGAGGTTCTCCAGCGTGACCGGCTGGTGCGCGAGCCCCTTGTCGCTGCCTTCGGTCGGCTCGACGAACATCACCTTGAAGTCGATGAAGAGGTGCTCGTGGGGGAGCGTGACGCCCATGGCGTCGCTGGCGATGGCCCCGAGCACCGTCTGCGCCCTTCCGGAGAGCGATGGCATGACGTCCTCCTCCTGGTGAGCCCGCCCCGCGATTATACGCGCGCCCGTCGCCCTGGATTCTCTCGATACCTCCACCGGACGGTCTGTCTCGTCTTGCGGTATGCTTCGTCCGCGGAGGAGGGTAGTCCAGTGAACGCCAACCGGTTCCTCGAGCCCGGGTCGGCCTCGGCGCGGCTCTTCGAGGAGGCGCGCCGGGTCATCCCCGGCGGCACCTCGAAGGCGAACTTCGACGTGCGTCCGCATCCCTTCTACCTCGTGGCCGGCCGCGGCTGCCGCGTGACCGATGCCGACGGGGTCGAGCGCCTCGACGCCCTCAACAACTTCACCGCGCTCATCCACGGTCACGCCTTTCCGCCCGTGATCCGCCGGGTCACGGAGCAGCTGGCCCGCGGCACCGCGTTCGCGGCGTCCACGCCGGAAGAGGTGGCGCTGGCTCGCCTGCTCGTGGCGCGGGTGCCGGGCGTCGACCAGATCCGTTTCGGCAACTCCGGAACGGAGGCGGTGATGCTGGCGATCAAGGCGGCGCGCGCCTACACCGGGCGCGACCGGATCGCCAAGTTCGAGGGGGCGTACCACGGGTACTACGACGACGTGCAGGTGAGCTTCAACTCGGGCCCCGGGAACTGGGGCGCGCCCGACGAGCCCGCGAGCGTGCCGTCGAGCGGCGGGCTGCCGAAGCACCGCGTGCTCGAGACGCTGGTGCTCCCCTGGAACGATCGCGACGCGACGGAAGCGCTGCTGACGCGCCATCGCCGCGAGATCGCCGCCGTCATCGTGGACCCGCTCGCAAACCGCATGGGGCTCATCCCGCCGGCGGCCGGCTTCCTCGAGTTCCTCCGCCAGGTCACTCGGGCCCACGGCATCCTCGTCATCTTCGACGAGGTCATCGCCTTCCGGGTTGCGTACGGCGGGGCTCAGGAGCGCTACGGCGGCGATCCGGACTTGGCCGCGTTCGGCAAGATCATCGGCGGCGGGTTTCCGGTGGGCGCCACCGGGGGCAAGGCGGAGGTGATGGCGGTGTTCGATCCGGGGACGAAGGGGCCGCGCATCGCGTCGGGGGGCACCTTCAGCGCCAACCCCGTGAGCATGACGGCCGGAGTCGCGACCCTGGAGGCGCTCGATCGCGACGCCTACGCCCGGCTGGAGGCCCTCGGGGCGAGGCTGCGCGCTCGCCTCGCCGAGGTTCTGCGCCGGAGCCCCGTCCCCGGCGTGGTGATGGGTGACGCGTCGCTCCTGCGATTCGTGATGACCTCGGATCCGCCGCGCTCCTATCGCGACACGGTGGATCCGGTCGCGGACCGGCGACTCTCGCGGCTCTTCATGCACATGCTCGACGCGGGCGTGCTCATCGGCGCCAATGGGCTCGGCTGCCTGTCGACGCCCATGGGCGAGCGCGAGATCGACGAACTTGTGGAGGCGACCGAGCGCGCCCTGCACGCCCTCGCCCGGGAGGCCTGACCGGCGACGCCGCCCGCTTGACAGTGGCCGGGCGGGCGACTAGTCTCCGCCCTGACCGCTCGTTCAAAAATCCGACCCGGGGGTCAACATCGCCACGTCGCCTGTCGTGAAGTGCGCCGCGGCTGTCCTGCAGGAGCGCGGGCTGGTCCAGCTGCGCGACGTGCCCCGCGCGGGGGAATCATGACGCCCGCGAGCCACGTCTTCACGCCGGACCTCCGCCGGACATACCCGGTGGTGGATCACGCCCGCGACGTCTGGCTCTACGCCCGCGACGGCCGGCGGTGGCTCGACGCCGCGGGCGGGGCCATGGTCGTCTCGATCGGCCACGGGGTGCCCGAGGTCCTCGAGGAGATCCGCGGGCAGCTCGGGCGGGTCGCGTTCGTCTATCGCGGCCAGTTCACGAGCGAGCCGACGGAGGCCCTGGCCGCGCTCCTCAGCGACCTGGCCCCCGCCGGGTTCGGTCACGCGTTCTTCGTCTCCGGTGGCTCCGAGGCCACCGAAAGCGCGATCAAGCTGGCGCGGCGATATCACCTGGAGCGCGGCGAGCCCCGGCGGACCAAGGTCCTCGCGCGCTGGCAGAGTTACCACGGGAACACGCTCGGCGCCCTCGCCCTGTCCGGGCACGCGGGCCGCCGGCGCGACTACGTCCCGATGCTGCCCGACGCCGGCCACATCGCCCCCGTCTACTGCTACCGGTGTCCGTTCGGGCTCACGTACCCGTCGTGCCGGATCGCCTGCGCCGACGACCTCGAGCGGGCGATCCTGAACGAGGGCCCGGAGAACGTGGCCGCGTTCATCGCGGAGCCCATCGTGATGACCCTCGGCGTCGTTGGGGCCGTGCCCGGCTACTTCGCGAAGGTCCGCGAGATCTGCGACCGCTACGGGGTCCTCCTCATCGCCGACGAGGTCATCACCGGGTTCTGGCGGACGGGACCGGCCTTCGCGTGCGAGACGTGGGGGGCGCTCCCCGACCTCATCACCTGCGCCAAGGGCATGGCCAGCGGCTACGCGCCGCTCGGCGCGGTGCTGGTCCGCGAGCCCGTCGTCGAGGCCATCCGGCGGGGCACTGGCCAGTTCGCCCACGGCTACACCTACGCCGGCAACCCGCTCGCCTGCGCGGCCGGGCTGGCGGTGCTGCGCCATCTCCAGAAGACCCGACTCTTCGAGCGAGTGGAGCCGATGGGGCGGCGCCTCCTGGAAGCGCTCACTGCCCTCGCCGGACGCCACGCCATCGTCGGCGACGTCCGGGGAGCGGGGCTCATGGTGGGGCTCGAGCTGGTGGCCGACCGCGCCACGCGGGAGCCGTTCGAGCCGGCGGCGGACGTCGCGCGGCGGATCGCGGCTGCGACGTTCGAGCGCGGCGTCGTCGTGTATCCGGTGGCCGGGTCGCTTGGCGGCGTGCGCGGGGACTTCGTGGTCGTGGCGCCGGCCTTCACGGTGGAGCCCGAGCAGGTCGAGGCGATCGCCGCCGCGCTCGATGACGCGCTGGCGGACGTCGAGCGCTCGGTGAGGAGATAGGAGAGCGATGAGGGAGACGAAGCTCGTCGGGGTGGACGTCGGCGGAACCTTCACCGACCTCGTGCTCGTCGACGAGGCGACCGGCGAGGTTCGCGTCGCGAAGGTCCTGACGACGCCGCGGAACCAGGCCGTCGGCGTGCTGGCCGCCCTGGCGAGCGCGACGGCGGGTCCGGCAGAGCTCGCGGTGATCGTGCACGGCACCACGACGGCGACGAACGCGCTCCTGGAGCGCAAGGGCGCGCAGACCGGCCTCATCACCACTCGCGGCTTCCGCGACGTCCTCGAGCTCGGCCGGCGCACCCGACCGACGCCCTACGGGCTCAAGGGCTCGTTCGAGCCGCTCATCCCCCGCGACCTGCGCCTCGAGGTCGACGAGCGGGTGGACGCCGAGGGCGAGGTGGTGACGCCGCTCGCCGAGGACGCGGTCCGGGAGGCCGCGCGCCAGCTCCGGGCGCGCGGCGTGGAGGCCCTCGTCATCCACTTCATCCACTCGTACCTCGACGACCGCCACGAGGGGCGGGCGCGCGAGATCGCGGCCGCCGAGTGGCCGAACGCCTACATCACCGTCGGCTCCGAGCTGCTTCCGGAGTATCGCGAGTACGAGCGCGGCACGACGGCGGCGATCAACGGCTTCGTGCAGCCGGTCATCGACCGCTACCTCAGGGCGCTGGCGGCCGAGCTGGCCGGGCAGGGCTACCGGCACGAGCTCCTCGTGATGCAGGGCAACGGCGGGACGATGTCGGTCGACGTGGCCGCGCGCCACGCGGTCAGCACGCTCATGTCGGGCCCGGCCGCCGGCGTGAAGGCGGCCGCCTACACGGCGCTCGCCGCCGGCCACCGCAACATCGTCAGCTGCGACATGGGGGGGACCAGTTTCGATGTCGGCCTGATCCGCGACGGCCGGCCGGCGCTCACCGCCGACAAGGAGCTGGGCTACGGGCTGCCGGTGCGGGTGCCGATGATCGACATCCACACCATCGGCGCCGGCGGGGGCTCGATCGCCCGGGTCAACGCCTCCGGCATCCTGCAGGTGGGGCCGGAGAGCGCCGGCGCCGACCCCGGGCCGGTCGCCTTCGGGCGAGGAGGGGAGGAGCCCACGATCACGGACGCCAACCTTCTCCTGGGCCGGCTGAACCCGACCGGGCTCCTGGGCGTCGACGGGGGGGCCCAGCTCGACCGTGTGCGCGACGTCTTCGACAAGAAGATCGGCGCCCACCTCGGGCTCGCTCCCGAGGACGTCGCGAGCGCGATCGTGCGCGTGGCAAATGACAGGATGGCGGGCGCCATCCGGCTGGTCTCGCTCCAGCGCGGGCACGACCCGCGCGACTTCGTGCTGTTCGCCTTCGGCGGGGCGGGCCCGCTCCACGCCGTGGCCCTGGCGCGTGAGCTCGCCATCCCGAAGGTGCTCGTCCCGGCGCGGCCGGGCATCACGTCGGCGCTCGGCTGCCTGGTCGCCGACGTCCGGCACGACTTCGTCAAGACCGTCAACCAGGACCTCCTGCGCCTGGACGTCGCCCAGGGCCGGGCGATCCTCGCCGCCCAGATCGCCGAAGGGCGCGCGCTCCTGGCGTCCGAGGGGGTCGAGGTCGAGACCGTCACCGTTCATCACGAGGCGGACATGCAGTTCATCGGGCAGACTCACGTGCTGACGGTGCCGATCGCGGGGACCGACTTCGGTCGCGACGACCTGCGGCTCGCCTTCGAGAAGGCGTACTGGGAGCGGTTCGAGGTCGAGCTGAAGCAGATGCGGGCGCAGGTGGTCAACCTCCGGACCGCGGTCATCGGGCGCCGCCGCCCGGTGTCGCTCGAGGGGCTGATGACCCGGGAGGTCGGTCGCGTGTCCCTGCCCGCCACGCCTCCGCGGCGGCGGGTGTGGTTCGAGGGCGGCTGGGTCGACACTCCCGTCTACCGGCGCGAGCAGCTCGCTGCCGGGACGGAGCTCACGGGCCCGGCCATCGTGGAGCAGCTCGACACGACGACGGTGATCGAGCCCGGCGACGGCGTGCGCGTGGACGCGCTCGGCAACCTCGAGATCACCGTCCGGGCCCTGGGAGGGTAGCTCCGCCATGAACGCGATCGATCCTGTCACCCTCGTCGTCGTGCAGAACGGGTTGCAGCAGGTGGCGAGCGAGATGGACCTCACCTTCGAGCGGGCCGCCTTCTCGCCGGTGATTTCCGAGGGCTTCGACCGCTCGGACGGCATCTACGCGAAGGACAACGGGGAGGTCATCGCCCAGGGTGATCTGGGCCTGCCGATCTTCGTCGGCGTCATGCAGTTCACGACGCGCGCCGTCATCGAGCACGTGCAGGCGCCGGGGGCGGAGCCGCTCCGTCCCGGCGACATCTTTGTCGTCAACGACCCCTACTGCGGCGGCACCCATCTCATGGACGTGAAGATGGTGAAGCCGTACTTCTACCGCGGCCGGCTCTGGGCGTTCCTCTCGAACACCGGCCACTGGCCCGACACCGGCGGCTCCGTGCCGGGCGGCTTCTCGACGCGCGCCACCGAGGTCCAGCAAGAGGGGCTGCGGCTCCCGCCCGTGAAGCTCTTCCGTGACGGGGTGATGCAGCCGGACATCCTCGCCATCATCCTCGCCAACATCCGGGTGCCCGAGGAGCGCATCGGCGACATCAAGGCCCAGGTGGCCGCCCTCACCGTCGGCGAGAAGCGGCTCACGGCGCTCCTCGATCGCTACGGCGAGGACACGGTGACCGCGTGCATCGCGGAGCTGCGCCGGCGGTCGGAGCAGATGATGCGCGCCCACATCGCGAAAATCCCGGACGGCGTCTACACGGGCGAGGCGTTCGTGGACTCCGACGGCGTGGATCCCGACCCCCTCGCCATCCGGCTCCGGCTGCGCAAGGAGGGGAGCGACCTGCACTTCGACTTCTCGGAGTCGAGCCGCCCCTGCCGCGGCCCCCTCAACAGCGTGATCGCGACGACGAAGGCGGCCGTCTACCTCGCCATCAAGCACGTCTTCCCCGACGTGCCCATCAACGCCGGGTGCTTCGAGCCACTCCACATCGCGGACCCACATGGCACCTTCCTCTACGCGCGCTACCCGCGCCCGGTGTCCGGCTGCGCGGCCGAGGTGAGCGCACGCATCGCGGAGTCGGTCTTCACCACGCTCGCCCGCGCCATCCCCGACGATCTCTTCGCCGCCCCCGCCGGGACGAGCGGCAACCTCACGCTGGGCGGCCACGACCCGCTGAAGGAGCGCCACTACATCATGTACGTCTTCAGCGGCGGCGGGTACGGCGGGAACAGGGACGGGGACGGCCTCACCAACGGCTGCTCGACGATCGGCATCTCCAAGACCCAGCCCACGGAGGTCCTCGAGCACCACTATCCCGTGCTGTTCGAGCGCTACGCGCTGCGCGAGCGGTCCGGGGGAGCGGGGAAGACTCGCGGCGGCTTCGGCGTCGACTACCGGATTTGCGTCCGGCGCGGTGAGGCCCTACTGTCGTTCCTCATGGACCACGGGCGCTTCGGTCCCCCCGGGCTCTTCGGGGGCCGGGACGGCGCGCCCAACGAGGTGATCGTGTCCCGGGCCGGCGGCGACTATGTTTCCCCGCACTGGTCGAAGGACGAGGACATCCGCGTCGTGGCGGGCGACACCATCACCGTGCGCACGCCCGGGGGCGGGGGCTACGGCGACCCGCGGGAGCGCGACCCCGCGCTGGTCGTCCGCGACGTCGTACGCGGCTACTACACCGTCGAGGACGCCGAGCGCGACCACGGCGTGGTGATGCGCGGCGATCCGCCCGCGCTCGACCGGCGGGCGACCGAGGAGCGCCGGCGGACCCGGTAGCCGGCCGATCTGGAAGGCCGCGGCAGTGATCCTGTTGCCCGCGACGGAACGATCCACGAAGGAGGATGACATGACTCGCAGGTGGCCCCTGGCTCTCTTCGCGGCAGCCGTGCTCGTGGCCGGTCTCGTTCCGGCCGCCCCCGCCCACGCCCAGAAGGCGTTCAAGATGGGCGTGATCGTGCCCGTCTCCGGCCCCGCCGCCGCCTTCGGGCTCGGCTGCCAGCGCGGCCTGGAGTTCGCGGCCGAGGACGCCGGCGTCTTCACGGTGGGGAACGAAAAGTACAAGGTCGAGGTGGTGACCTACGACACCGTGTACGACCCGGGCAAGACGGTGGCGGCGCTGAACCGCGCCGTCTACAACGACGGGGTGAAGTACGGGATCATCATCGGCGCCGGCGTCCATCCGCCGATCCTGCCCATCATCCGCGAGACGGGCTTTCTCGACCTCGCCTTCGCCGCCGCCGGCCGTCAGCTCACCAACGCCGAGAACCCAACGGTGTTCCGGATCATGGCGTCGTCCGACCAGCTCTACCGGACCCACCTGGTGCCGATCATCGAGAAGCTCAACGTCAAGCGCATCGCGACCCTTGGCCCCAACGACGAGCTCGGGAAAAACGACGCGAAGGTGGTCCGGGCGCAGGTCGCGGCCCTCAAGGGCAAGGGCGTCCAGTTCGTCGGCGAGGAGTACTACGAGCGCGGCGCCAAGGACTTCGGCCCGGCGCTCCTCCGGCTCATCGTGCAGAAGCCCGACCTGATCGAGACGGACGGCTCGCCGACCGGCTCGATCGCGCTCATCGCCAAGCAGGCGCGCGAGCTGGGCTTCCAGGGCTACTTCCTGAACTCCACCGCCGTGCTCGAGGCCAAGGCGATCTCGGACATTGCCGGCAAGGCGGGCGACAAGATCATCGCGCTGCGCATCTGGGCCAAGCCCCCGACGCCGCTCTACACCCAGCTCGCCGAGCGGCACCAGAAGAAGTACGGCGAGGCAGCGCCGGGCACGCTCTGGGAGGCCTACGCGGCCGCGCGCTGGGTCGTCAACGTGATCCAGAAGACCGGGACCTTCGACACGAAGAAGGTCGCCGATGCGCTCGGGCAGTCGACGTTCGCCGAGCATCCCTTCGGCCCGGCGTCGTGGGGCGGCGAGAAGAACTACGGGGCCAAGCGCCAGATCGTGCTGCCCATCCCGGCGTCCATCCTGAAGGATGGGAAGTGGGAGGCCTTCGACGTGCGGCCCGGCAAGTTCGAGTAACCACATGGGGGCGACGCGGGACGTGGGGGGCCCCGCCTGGGCGCGTCCCGACCGCCGGGCTGGCGGCTGACGTGGACCCCTATCTCCATCTGCTGCTGCAGGGGCTGGCGATCGGGGTGCTCACGGGGATCCTCTACGTCCTGGTGGCGCTCGGGCTGACGCTGATCTACGGCATCCTGCACATCGTGAACTTCGCGCACGGCGAGATCTACATGCTGGGCGCGATGGGCGTCTTCTACCTCCAGGTCGTCGCCGGGCTTCCGTTCGCCGTCACCCTGGTGCTGATCGTCGTAGGCTCGCTGCTGCTCGGGGCCGTGGTCGAGCGGGCCTTCTTCCGCTCGCTGCGGGGGCAGTGGCTGCAGCTCGTGGTGGCGTCCGTCGGGATCTCGCTCGTGATCCAGTCGGTCGCCTGGATCGCCTTCGGCATCCAGGAGAAGAACGTGCCGTCCTACCTGCCCGGCATCGTGGAGGTCCTGGGCGTGCGGCTGCCGCGCGAGCGCCTGCTCGCGGCCGGGGTCGGCCTCGTCCTGGTCGCCGTCCTCTATCTGCTCGTCTACCGCACGAAGGCCGGCCTCGCCATGCGCGCCATCGAGGAGGACGAGGAGACGGCGCGCATGCTGGGCGTGAACGCCGACCGGGTGGCGACCCTCAGCGTGGCCCTCGGGTTCGTCCTCGCCGCACTCGCCGGCGCGTTCGTGGCCCCGATCTACTCGCTGAACCCCGGCATGGGGCTCGAGCCGATCCTCATGTCGTTCATCATCATCATCGTCGGCGGCCTCGGGAGCATCACGGGCACCGTGCTCGCGGGCCTCCTCGTGGGCGTGCTGCAGTCCGTCGGCGCCGTCATGTTCGGGGCCGAGGCGGCCTACGGCCTCGTCTTCGTGGCCATGATCGCCATCCTCGTCCTCCGTCCGGCCGGGTTGCTCGGCCGCGTGTAGTCGATGCGGCAGGCCGCCCTCGCCCTCGTGCTGCTGGCGCTCGTGGCGCTCCCGCCGCTCGCCGAGCCCTATATCCTCCACGTGGCCATCGTGGTGCTGATCAACGTCGTGTACGCCGAGGGCCTGTACGTCATCATGCGGATGGGCTACCTCTCCTTCGGCCACGCCGGCTACATCGCGCTGGGGGCGTACACCTCGGCGCTTCTCTCCACCGAGCTGGGCGTGTCGGTGTGGCTCGGCTTCCCCGCGGGCGGCCTCGTGGCCGCCCTTTTCGCCTGGGCCCTCGGCGCGGTCACCCTCAAGCTGCGCGGCATCTACTTCAGTCTCAGCGTTTTCGCCTTCGCGGAGGTGGTGAGCGCCGCCTTCCGCGCCTTCGACGTGTTCGGCGGGCCGGCCGGCATCGCGGGGGTGCCGCGCCCGATGTTCCTCGGCACCCGGCTCAACACGCACCTCGGGTTCTACTACGTGGTCCTTGTCACGGCGCTCGTGTCCCTGGTGTTCCTCTACCGCCTGGGCGCCACCCGCTTCGGCTTCACGCTCCTGTCGCTCCGGACGCGGCACACCGAGATCCTCGCCGAGAGCGTGGGCATCGACGCCGCGCGCTACAAGACGCTCGCCTTCGTGATCTCGTGCTTCTTCTGCGGACTCATGGGCGCGGTCCACGGCCACTACCTCCGCTTCGTGAGCCCGTTCGTCTTCACGTTTTTTCTTTCCACCGACCTCGTGATCTACAACATGGTGGGCGGGCTCGGGAGCTTCTGGGGGCCGCTGGTGGGGTCGGTGCTGCTCACGGCACTCGGGGAACAGCTCTTCGCCGCCGGCTACTACAAGAGCCTCGTCTACGCCGTCGTCCTCCTCGTCGTGATCCTGGCGCTCCCCGGTGGACTCATCCAGATCACGCGCGCGCGGGAGATGGGGGCGGCCCGCCGGCTCGGCTGGGGCAAGGCGCCCGTCACCACCGCCGAGCGATGACGCCCGTCCTCGCGATCCGCGGCATCACCAAGCAGTTCGGCGGCCTCACCGCGCTCAACGGGGTCGAGTTCACGGTGGAGCTGGGGGAGCTGGTCGGGCTGGTCGGGCCGAACGGCGCCGGCAAGAGCACGCTCTTCAACATCATCGCCGGGGCCTTTCCGCCCACGAGCGGCCGGGTCGTCCTGCATGGGCGGGACGTCACCCATCTGAAGAGCCACGACCTCGCCCGCCACGGCGTCGCCCGCACCTTCCAGCAGGTCACCCTGTTCGCGGAGCTGACGGCGCTCCAGAACGTGCTCCAGGGCCTCCACCGGCACGTGCCCGCGCGCTTCCTCGCCGGCGTCCTCGGCTCGGCCGGCTACCGGCGGGAACAGCGCGACCTCGAGGGGCGGGGCCAGCGCCTCCTCGAGTTCCTCGGCATCGGCTCCGTCCGCGACGAGGTGGCGGGCGAGCTGCCGCTCGGGATCCAGAAGCTCGTGACGGTGGCCGTCGCGCTGGCCACCGAGCCCACCCTGCTCCTCCTCGACGAGCCGGGCGCGGGCCTCTCCCACGAGGAGGCGACGCGCATGATGAACCTGGTCTCGACCGTGATCCGCGAGCGGTGCACGATCGTGCTGGTCGAGCACAACATGCGGATCGTGTCCCGCTATTGCGACCGGGCGGTCGTCCTCCACTTCGGCCAGAAGATCTACGACGGCGCGCCGGAGGGGCTCACGTCGGATCAGCGGGTGGTGGACGCCTATCTCGGCGTCGCCGAGCTGGCCTGAGCGCGCGGGGATGACGCCGCCGGCCGCGCTGCTGGAGGTGGAGCACGTGGAGGTCGCGTACGGCAAGGCGCGCGCAGTGAACGGCGCAACCGTCCGCGTGCCGGAGAGATCGATCACCGCGATCGTCGGGCCGAACGGCGCCGGCAAGACGAGTCTCCTGAAGGCGATCTGCGGCCTCCAGCCGATCCGCGCCGGCACCATCCGGTTCCTCGGCGAGCGGATCGACGCCCTTCCCGAGCGCGCCGTCGCCGGCCTCGGGATCGCCCACGTCCCCGAGGGCCGCCGCGTCTTCGCCAAGATGACCGTCCTCGAGAACCTGCGCCTGGGCGCCTACCTCCGGTCGGACGGGGGCGAGGTCGCGCGGACGCTCCAGGACGTGTTCGAGGCGTTCCCGCGGTTGCGGGAACGCCAGGGGCAGCGGGCCGGCAGCCTCTCGGGCGGCGAGCAGCAGATGCTCGCCATCGGGCGCGCCCTCATGGCCTCGCCGCGGCTCATCCTCGCCGACGAGATGTCGCAGGGCCTGGCGCCAGTCATCGTGCAGGAGGTGTACCGCCGTCTCCTCGAGGTCAATCGCCGTGGCGTGACGATCCTGCTCGTCGAGCAGAACGCTCGGCTCGCCTTCAGGCTCGCCCAGATCGTGTACGTGATGGAGCAGGGCCGGGTGGTGCTCGAAGGCCCCTCGGCGGAGGTGGCGGCGAGCGCGCACGTGCAGAGCGCCTACCTCGGCGTGAGCTGAGCCTCGACGCTCCCATGACTGCCACCGTCTCCTACGAGCGCAGCGGGGTCATCGGCTACGTCACCCTCGACCGTCCCGCCGTCCTCAACGCCATGAACGAAGCGTTGCTCCGCGACCTCGCCGCCGCGACCATCGCCGCCCGCGCCGCCGCCGCCGTGCGGGTGATCGTGCTCCGCGGCGCCGGCCGCGGATTCTGCGCGGGGGAGGACCTCACCGGGGCCGGCGAGCGACGGCCCCTCGCCGAGTACCGCGCCACCCGGCTCGCGGCCGAGCAGGACGTCGCCCGGCTCTTCCGCCAGCTCGACAAGCCGGTGATCGCCGAGGTTCACGGCTTCGCGATCGGCGGCGGGTGCGTCCTCACGCTGCTCGCCGACCTGCGACTGGCCGCGGAGGGCACGCGGTTCGAGCTCCCGGAGGTGCGCGTGGGCGCGACCGCCAGCATCGGCGGCCTCTACCACCTGGCGCGCGTCGTGGGACTCGGGCGCGCCTTCGAGCTCATGTACACGGCCGACCCGATCGACGCCGCCGAGGCGCTCCGCATCGGCCTGGTCAACCGGGTGGTGCCCGCGCCGGAGCTGGCGGAGGCGGTGCGCGCGCTCGCCACCCGGATCGCCGGGCACTTCGCGCTCGAGCTGGCGCTGACGCGCCAGGCGCTCCGGCGCGGCCTCGACCTCGACTTCGACGCCGCACTGGACGCGGAGACGACCGCCGCGCTCATCTCCTACGAGGGGCGCTCGCGCGAGGTGGGGATGGCCCACGCGCTGAAGGCCCTCCGCTTCCCGACCGCGTGAAGCGCTCGCCCGCGAGCGACCTCGTCGAGCGTGCGGCCCGGCGCTGGGGGCTGCGGGAGGCGCTGGTGTTCGCGGGCCGCCGCTGGACCTTCGGCGACCTCGCGGTCGACGTCGACCGGACGGCGAGGGGCCTGCTGGCGCTCGGCGTCCAGCCGGGCGAGCACCTCGCCCTCTGGCTCACGAACCGCCCGGAGTGGCTCCACCTCTTCTTCGCCGCCGCCAGGATCGGCGCGGTGGTGGTCCTGATCAACACGCGCTTCCGCACCGTGGATGCCGAGCAGGTGCTCCGGGACTCGGACGCCGCCACGCTGGTGGTCGCCGACCGCGCCGGGCAGGTGGACTACGTGGAAATGGTGCGGGCGCTCGTGCCCGAGGTGGACGGCGAGCGCGCCCGGCTGCAGTCCGGGCGCCTGCCGTCCCTCGCGCGCCTGGTGGTGCTCGGCGAGGAGGTGCCCCGCGGCGCGTGGGGCTGGCAGGAGCTGCTCGAGGCCGGAGAAGCGGCCGGCGCGGAGGCGCTCGCCGGGCGCCGTCGGGGCGTGGATGCGGAGGGTCCGGCGCTCATGCTCTACACGTCGGGAACGACGGGCGTCCCGAAGGGCGCCGTCCACGGGCATCGGATCAGCCGCACGGTCGACGATGGCGCGAGCCGCCTCGGGATCACGCCGCGCGACGTCGTGCTCCTCTTCCTGCCGCTCTTCCACAGCATGGGCCTCTATCTGGGCGCCCTGCTCTCGATCGTCAGCGGGGCGCGCCTGGTACTCATGGAGCGGTTCGACCCGGACGAGGCGCTCGCCCTGGTGGCCCGCGAGCGGGTGACGTTCTTCGCGGGCTTCGACACGCATTTTCAGGACCTCATGGCCCGCGAGCGCTTCGCGGATACCGACGTCCGGAGCCTGCGGGTGACCTTCTTGCCGGCGGGCGCGGCCAGCGTCGAGCCGACCGCGCGCCGGGTGAACCGGGCGTTCACGCGGACCGTGAGCGGCTATGGCAGCACGGAGGTGGGCACCGGCGTCTGCTTCTCGTTCCTGGACGCGACCGAGGACGAGCGCTGCCTGGGCTCGGGGTTCCCCATCCCCGGGTACGAGCTCCGGGTCGTCGACGCCGAGACCGGCGAGCAGCTGCCTCCGGGCACGCCCGGCGAGCTGTGCGTGCGGGGCCCGGGCCTCATGCGCGAGTATTACAGGATGCCGGAGGAGACGGCTCGGGCCATCGACGCTGGCGGCTGGTTCCACACCGGCGACGTCGCCACGATCGACGCCGAGGGGTTCGTCCGCTTCATCGGCCGCGGCAAGGACATGCTCAAGGTCGGAGGCGAGAACGTCGATCCCGCCGAGGTGGAGGCCTTCCTCATGACCCATCCGGCCGTCGAGCAGGTGAAGGTGGTCGGGGTCCCGGACGCGCGTCTCGGGGAGGTTCCGGTCGCCTGTGTCGTGCCGAAGGCCGGGCGGTCGATCGACGGCGACGCGGTGACCGCGTTCTGCCGCGGGAAGATCGCCAGCTTCAAGATCCCGCGGCAGGTCGTCCTCGTGGAGGACTACCCGATGACCTCGAGCGGCAAGGTGCAGCGCTTCGCGCTCCGCGAGCGCGTGATGGCCGGCCTCTCCCGGCGGTAGTCCTCGAGGGAACGGTCATGCCCCACTATATGACGGACTACGCGGCGACCCGGCGCCACTTCCGCCTGGAGGTGCCCGAGCGCTTCAACTGGGCCTTCGACACCTTCGACGCGTGGGCGCGCGACCCCGGCAAGCTGGCGCTGCTCTGGGTCTCGCCCGACGGCCAGCCCCGGCGGTTCACCTTCGCGGAGCTCGCCGAGCGGTCGCGGCGCTTCGCGAACGTGCTCGCGGGCCTCGGCGTCGGGCCCGGCGAGCGCGTGCTCGTCGTGCTGCCCCGCGTCCCGGCGTGGTGGGAGATCCTGCTCGGGTGTCTCCGCGGCCTCGCCGTCTCGGTGCCGGGCACGACGCTGCTCACCCCGAAGGACATCCGGTACCGCCTCGGCGTGAGCGAGGCGTCGGTCGTCGTCACCGACGAGGACGACACGTGGAAGGTTGACCAGGTCCTCGCCGAGTGCCCGTCGGTCCGGCACCGCATCGTGGTGGGCCGCGCCGGCGGCGGCTGGCTCGAGTACGCGGCACTGATGGCGCGCGCGTCGGAGCGGGTGGCGCACCCGAAAAACCCGAGCGCCGACCCGATGATGATCTACTTCACCTCGGGCACGACGGGCCAGCCGAAGATGGTGCTCCACACGCACGCCTCGTACCCCATCGGCCACGTGATCACCGGGCGATACTGGCTCGACAACACGCCCGACGACCTGCACTGGTCGATCTCCGACACCGGGTGGGCGCAGGCGGCGTGGACGTGCTTCTTCGCGCCCTGGAACATGGGCGCCGCCATC
>Ga0209343_10005501_pt1 | contig 15331 bp, 8 predicted proteins | sample RifCSPlowO2_02_FD_184026 | JGI IMG/M metagenome (GOLD analysis project Ga0209343, IMG submission 184026) | Groundwater microbial communities from Rifle, Colorado - Rifle CSP2_plank lowO2_0.2 (SPAdes) (version 2) | ecosystem: Environmental > Aquatic > Deep subsurface > Groundwater | place: Rifle... | reverse complement strand
GATGTTGGGCGTCGCAAGCCTCATCATCACGCTTTCCATCCTTAACGGCTTCGAGCAGACAATCCACAATAACGTCGTCAGCTTCACGGCCCACCTTCAGCTCTTCGGATTCCAGAATCAAACGCTCCCCGAACCGGAATCGGTTGTTCGGACGATCCAGGAACGATATCCGGAGGTCATGGCCATTGCCCCGTATGTTTCGCGCGAGGGAATGGCCCGTTCCGAGGAAAATGTCGAAGGCATTCTTGTCAAGGGCGTCGACCCGGAGCAGGACATTTCTGCCGCACGGAGTCGGCTTGTCGACGGCGCATACGATCTCGCAGAGCGACAGAGCGGGTTGCAGTCAGTCATCATCGGCAGGCGACTCGCCGAAAAGCTCGAGGTCGGCGTCGGCGACCGCATCCTTCTGTATGGACTGGGCGGATCGACAATCTCACTCTCCCAGACACGTGTGTTGCAGGTGACCGTGCGGGGATTGTATGAAACGGGGATGGCGGAGTATGACGGGTCAATCGTGTATATTCATCTCCGCAACGCACAGAGACTTTTTCAGATTGGACGAACGGTTTCAGGTTTCGATATTCTTGTGCACGACACGAGAACATTAGAGAAGCTCGCGCGAGATATTCCGGAGCAGCTTGGATATCCCTTTTACGCCCGGACGATGTACCAACAGTACAGGAACCTCTTTACGTGGATCGAACTCCAGAAGAAGCCGATCCCCATCATTCTTGGATTGATCATCATCGTCGCGACTGTCAATATCGTGGGCACTCTACTGATGATGGTCATGGAAAAGGCACAGGAAATTGGCACTCTCCGGACTCTTGGCATGAGCAAACGGACGGTTGTCCGCATATTCCAGTGGAAGGGGATCATGATCGGGGTGGTGGGAACTCTTCTCGGTGACGCCATCGCGTTTGTGCTGTGTTGGCTGGAGTTGCGGTATCACTTCTTTCCCCTCCCTTCGGGAGTCTATTTCATGACGCATGTTCCGATCGATATGTCCGTTTGGGACTTTGGCCTGGTGAGTACCCTTGCACTTGTCATGTGTTTTGCCGCTTCCATCTTCCCGGCCCGGATGGCTGCCGGTCTCGATCCCATACGCACACTGAGGTTTTCCTGATGCGCTACGAGACTCTCCTGGCGCTCCGGTATATGCGTTCACGGCGCTCGTTCGGTTTCGTGACGCTAATATCGGTGATCTCCGTCGCAGGCATCACAACAGGCGTGGCGGCGTTGATCATCGTGCTTTCCGTGTTCAACGGTTTTGGAAGCCTGGTGACCTCGATCCTTGTCTCGTTCGACCCGCACGTCCGTATCGAATCCGTCGGTCGTAGGCCGGTGGAAGCATACGACACACTTCTGACGCTGGTCGGGCAGAGAGAAGACGTGAAAGGCGTTTCCCCGTTTGTGGCGGGAAAAGCTCTCGTCCTTGCCGGGAATTCCATGCGGGTGGTGACGATCAAGGGTGTCGACGTGAACACGGTCTCTGCCGTTTCAGGGCTTCAGGACAAGATTGTCATAGGCGATATGAAGCTGGATGACGGACGAGGAGGCGGCATACTGCTCGGACTCAATCTCGCCGACAGGCTGGGGGTTGTCGTCGGGGACACGTTGGCGATCGTGAGTCCGTCCTCCGTTGCCCCGGCCGTGGCGCAATTCGGCATGCCACTGATCCGCCGGTTTCATGTCAAAGGGATGTACGAATCCAACAACAAAGACTACGATTCCTTCTATGCATTCGTGGAATTGAAGGATGCCCAGTCCTTGTTTCAAACCGGCGGGGCAATCGACGGATATGAAGTTCGTCTCGCTTCCATCAATCGCTCTGAACATCTCCAGGGGTGGGTTGAAGATGAATTTGCAGACAGATTCAGGGCGCTGACGTGGCACGATCTGCATCGAGAGTTGTATACGGTCATGCAAGTTGAACGGTGGGCGGCGTATATCATCGTTTCGCTGATTGTCGCCGTCGCATCGTTCAATCTGCTTGGCTCGCTGACGATGACCGTCATCGAAAAGACCCGCGACATCGGCATTCTCAAAGCTATGGGGGCAACGGACGATAGTATTGCCAGGGTCTTCCGCTCTCAGGGATTCTTCGTGGGGATCCTGGGAACAACGCTTGGCATATCGATCGGACTGACCGTGGTCTGGCTCCAGGATGTGTATCATCTGTTTCCGTTGGACCCAACAGTGTATATCATCGCCGCGCTTCCCGTGGAAATACGGTGGTATGACATTGTTGTCGTCGCCGGTGCCGCCATTGGGCTGTCTGTGCTGGCATCTCGCTCTCCTGCCCGCAGAGCGGCTGGGCTCGTCCCGGTGGAGGCGATCCGATGGGAATGATCAAGCGGCCGGTTCTTCTGAGAACCGAAAATCTCTGGAAGGAATACAGGACCGGCAAGGACCTTTCACTGCAGGTCCTGAAGGGCGCTGATTTGGAGGTCCGGAAAGGGGAAATCATAGCCGTGGTCGGTCCTTCCGGCTGCGGCAAAAGCACGCTGTTGCACATTCTGGGTGCTCTGGACAGACCGACGCTGGGGAGGGTCTTCCTCGAGGAGCGGGACATCTTTGCGATGCCTGAGGAACAGCTGGTGAAGTTCAGGAACACAACGATGGGGTTTGTGTTTCAATTTCACCATTTGTTGCCCGAGTTTACGGCGCTCGAAAACGTCTGCATGCCGGCAATGATCAAAGGGGAAACATTCGGCCGTGCGCGGACTCGTGGGGAGAGGCTTTTGGAAGAGGTCGGACTTTCGGACAGGTCGGATCACCGGCCGAATGAGCTGTCGGGTGGCGAACAACAGCGCGTGGCCGTTGCGCGTGCACTGATGAACGAGCCGCGGCTCGTGCTTGCGGACGAACCATCCGGGAATCTTGACGAGGAAAGCGGCCTCCATCTGCACAAGCTTCTCTCACAGCTTTCGGAGGACCGCGGATTGACGATCGTCGTCGCTACACACAACAGCGACCTGATGAAACGTGCGACACGTGTCACTCGTCTGCAGGAAGGAAAGCTGACACACGTCAGACATCGCGAGGCTTGACAAACGCTGAATTTCGGGCTACCTTTGAACCGACTAAGACAACAGAGACTCCCCTGACTGTTGTCTGCAGTACGGTCGGCCCAGCGTACCCCCCGACGCTGGGCTTTTTTTCTCCGATGAGCTCAGACAAAAATGAACCGCATTTGCGCTTATTGCGGCTCAATTCATTAGAGTGACAGGAATACGACAATGGCAAAAGCAGAAACACGCAACGTTCCCCGCAGAAAAGTCCAGGCAGAGTCCTTGCCCTTCACACAAAGGAATTACCAGATCCTCGGGGCAGGTTTGCTGTTGATCGTTATGGGTTATGTTGCGCTCGGACAGGAGCCATGGGACGGAACGGTCCCTCTCGTCGTGGCGCCGATTCTTTTGGTGCTCGGATATTGCGTTGTGATTCCGCTCGGCATTCTTTATCGGGCGAAGGCGGAAGCGGTGGAGACAACGTCAAATCCTGCTGAAAAGCCCGCGCAATAAAATCCTCAGTTACACAAGGGACCACGAAGGACCACGAAGATTGAGCGAAGATGCACGAAGGGATAATTGGATCTCTTTTCGCTTTATGAACATTCATCCGGTCTCCGTAGAATTTCAAATCCCGTTTTTTAAGCCTCCCCGTAGGGGCGGTACAGTTTGTAGCCAAGCCATGCAAATCATATCGAAAGCCCCGGAGGAGCGACCTGTTCATTCAACCGTTCGTCATTCGTCAAATATTGTTCGTCAATCCCTCCGTCACAATTTTTGCATTCGTTGAAATTCAGCGGTTTTTCCGCTATATTTGTGTTGGAATTTCGAGCGCGTAGCTCAGGGGTAGAGCATCTGCCTTTTAAGCAGAGGGTCGGTGGTTCGAGCCCACCCGCGCTCACGATTCCAAAATGTAAGTTGCACATTGCATGTTGGAAGAGGCAGGGGAAGAGCCCGAATTCTCGGTAACAAGAAATGGGTCAATTGACCAGAATGATCATGTATCCAAGCCTCCGGGATTCCGGGGGCTTTGTTGCTTAAGAAAGGAATGAGAAATGTCCCAGTCAGAAATCCTCATGAAAATCTCAGCCGCAATCGCCCAGACTGAGCATGATCAGGATCGAACGCGCCTACAGAACAAGGTCCTGGAAATTGCCAAAGTCCATATCGGAAAAGAGCGAAAAAATATAGTCGCCATCATGGAAGACTGGATTCGGAAACCTCAAAGAACGCGCACGTCCGTTGCGCTCTCGGTTGCCATTGACCTGAACCTCTTTGAACTAAAAGAGTCCATTGAGTATATGGTGGGTCATATGCAGGCGGTCGAAGGAACCATGACCCGACTGATGCTCGAAGAGCTCGCACGGGAGGCATTGAAGAGATTCTCAGGGTCGTAAGCTTTCCATCCGTAAATCCCCCGCCAAACGTTCCCGCAAAAAGGGCGCAAAGCTGCTGTCTCAAAAGTGAGAATCCTCATTCGCATTTGCGTGACCTGTATTCCTAAGAGCACTTCTCTTTTGTCCTGAACTTCTCTACCTTTGCATACGCCCAGGCTCTCCCACACGAGCCTCCTAGGTTTCTTCGCTTTTAGGAATCCCCCCGTATGTCGATGAGCCGCGGCATTGTACTGGACTCGTCAACATAACTGCCTTCCTCACTCCTCATTCCGATGTACGTGAGAATACTCACGTTGCCAGTCAACCGCACTACTGCACCGGCGTCAAAGCCGGGAAGGAGACTGCAATGAAAAGAACGATCGCGTTCTTTCTTTCCTTCATCACGTGGGTATCTGCCGGCCTGTCACAACCCACCGTCAACGTCACATTCATCGCCAACACTTCGACCGTACCAGATACGCTGAGCGCGGAGTCCTTCGTCCAAATACGAGGCAGTATCCCGGACTTCGGTCAGTGGACTTCGGTGTCTCCCGCCATGCTGGCAAATGTCGGCGGGGACTATTGGGTGGGCACATTCCCGCTTCTGGTGGGGGACACGATCGAGTTCAAGTTCTTTACCCACCCCGCGAATCCTCTGCCGGTTGGTCAGGAGAATACGGGTTGGGAGTCGAACGTCACACCCGAAGGGGGATTACCAACATTCAATAGAGTACTCATCGTTGGTGTCAACGACACCACTCTGCCGATCCAGTTCGTCAACGGATGGGCCGACGGAGTTCCGCAATACTGGAGACCGTACGCCGAGTCGGAAAATGTCGAAGTCCTGTTCAGGGTGAACATGTCGGACAACGCGGCATTCGACAGGAATACGCAATACGTGGGGGTCAGGGGAGGAACTCCTCCGCTCGACTGGGGTGTGACAAATCTCCTCCTGACTCGTGAGAATTCTCACTCGAACAACTCGATGACCTATGACGGTACCAACTTTTGGTCGGGCGTTGCCACTTTTCCTTTATCTGCCTTTGCAACCCAGGTCGAGTACAAATTCGTGATCTTGGATGCACCTTACGCCAGCGCGAACATCGTTGCATGGGAAGTCAATATCCAGCCCGCGCCGGACGTTATTCCCGACGCGAACACGAACAGGTTCATTCCTGCGCGTGCGGATCAAGGTGACACGACGCTCTCCTGGAAATACTGGGAGAACAGGCCCGCGATTTCTCAGTTGGCCCCTCCGCCTCCGGGTCTGGTCTCGCCGACACCGGGTGAGCTCGGTGTGCCGATTCCGCCCCAGCTCTCGTGGAACGAGTCCGCTGGCGCTACATCGTACGGGGTAGAAGTGGCCCTCGACCCAGGATTCACTTCGCCGGTATACAATGCGTCCGCGATCACCGACACCACGACGGCGGTAAATGGCCTGGCGCCTCTGACGACATATTACTGGCGGGTGAATGCGGCGAACACGTATGGGTCGGGCGCCTGGTCTGAAGTTGGCAACTTCTCCACTCAGGAGATATTGCCGCCCGTGTATTCTTCACGCTGGGAGTTTTCGCGGGTCTTCTACAATTCCTCGAACAGTCTCGGCATCCAAGGACTGGCTGTCGACCCCGAAGGAAAAGTGTGGATTGCGCCGTACAACCCGACGGAAAATGTTTGGGACGGCACAACGAGTCGTCCCACACGAGCTCTATATGTGTTCGCTCCCGACGGCACGCCGGCGCCATTCTCTCCGATCCTCATGTTGCAGGCGAACGCCACCTGGGATACACTCTTCAACAGCAGCCGGGGTCTTTCCACAGACCACCAGGGGAATATTCTCTACAGCGCTTTTGATGCACTCTACAGGATCGACTATCACTCTGGACTCTGCATCGCCAAAGTCGTTCCCCAGCCGGGTGCCACGTTGACTGCGGCTGCGTCAGATTCTCTGGGAAACGTCGTTGTTGGAAAGGTCTTGCCCGGGAATCCCGTCCAGATGTTCGATGCATCATTCGGGCCCCTGGGAAACGTCGTTGATGCGAGCACGGGGTACTCGCGCTCGGTGGAGATCTCGCGGAACGGCAACGATGTGTATTGGGCCGAGTACTCGCAGAGGGCCATCACGAGATTCCACAGCGAAACGGGCGCTTCCGGTCCCTATGTGAACTCGGGCATCGTGCTTCCCGGACTGGCTGTGGAATCCATGGCATGGAACCGGTCGACCGGACTCCTTTGGGTGAGCTCGGGATCCGACTTTAATCCGCCTCTCCCGCCGTGGCCGAAACAGACCTGGTTCGGCTATGATCCGGCGTCCGATCAGGTTGTCGATACGATAGGCTGGTTCCCATCTCCCGGGACTCAAAATGGGAGGCCGCGCGCGATCGCATTCAGTCCGACGGGCGATACAGCGTATGTCGGCGTGTTCTTCTCCGACGGACCCGTGGTTCAAATGTTTGTGCGGTCCGGTGTGCCGGGACCCGACAACGCTGCGCTGTTTAACTCGTCGACTGCGAGAGTTCGGGTCTTGGATGGTCTTGGCATTCATCCTGCGGCAAATCCCGATGCTTACAAAGTTTCCGGGACAGCAATTACCGTGGAAGCGTGGATCTATGCCGCCGCTTTTCCCGATCGTCCGCTGGGAAATACCATAGTGTCCAGACCGCTCAACGTGGATAGGATGGACCCGTACGAAAGCTTCCGTCTGTATGTCGATTGGTCAAACGCATATCCTCAAGTTGCATTTTCGATATCCGACGGAACTCCGGGGAGTCGGCAAATTGTGGTGAGCCCGGATACTCTGCGCAGGTTTCAGTGGACCCACCTGGCCAGCACGTATGACGGGAGCGAGCTGAGGATCTATGTCAACGGTGTGCTGAAAGGACAGGCAAGTACGAATATTGCCATCACACCCGAAGGTCTCGGCTTTTACATAGGCCGCTTTCTCACCGACCGGTTCCAGGGCGTGATCGATGAGGTCCGTCTGTGGAACACGGCAAGGAGCCAAGCGGAGATACAGAGCAGTATGAACGCGCACCTGACCGGCACCGAACTGTTCCTACGGGGTTGTTGGAGACTCGACAAGTCTACCACGTACCCGAATGGCACGCAGGGCACGGCGGATGCGACACAATACCATAACGACCTCATCGTTCAGGGTGGGGCTCAGTTCATCCCATGGACGCCCGGGTCTCCGTTGCCACAGCTTTCCGTCAACACATCTTCGATCGACTTCGGCATTTTCGAAGCGGGTGAGCAGAAGAAGGTGATCGTGACGAACCTCGGACCGTCGACGCTCTTCGGATATGCTCCGTACTTCATACTTCAGCCCGGAGAATCGTGGACGGTCTCCTTCAAGGCGCCGATCTCTGTCACCGGAGAGGTGTTGAACTTCATTGAATTGCAATCAAATGCCGCAAATGCCCCGACAGTCTTCAGCGTCACGGGATCGCTTCTGCCGAGCAAGACGTTCGACGCCAACAGCATCAGGATGTTCGTGCTGAGAAATGGGCGCACGGCAAATGACCCGATCGGAGTCAAGTCGGGACTAGAATGGCCCAAGGGAACCGGGAAGACGGCTGTGTATCAGGCCGGAATATGGATTGCGGCACTCGTCAACGGCGTGCCGACGACAGGCGTTGCGCACTACAACTCCGAGTTTCGGGCAGGTCCGGCGTTCGACGGTGTTCCGGAAAATCCTTCAAATTCCCGGTACCGGGTCTACAAGATTTCACGAGGGGATAATGCGGCGGTGAATCCCGATTATGCAGAGTGGCCGGCAGACCTTGGCGCTCCGGTCAACAGTGACGGAACCCCGAAACTCTTGGGCGACCAGACCCTCTTCTCGGTGTACAATGAACTGAATCCGGAGGGGCATGTATATGGATCTTCCCCCATCGGCGCTGAGGTGCGGCAAACGACATTTGGGTTCAACAAGGCCGGCACACTGCAAAACACCGTCTTTGTTCACTATTCCATCATCAACAGGAGCAGCCAGCATTGGACGAACGCATATGCGGCTCTGTGGAGTGATCCTGACCTTGGCGATGCGTACGACGATCTTGTGGGATCAGATCCACAAAGAGACCTCGCATATGCATACAACGGCTTTCCCGCGGATGCTATGTACGGAGATGCGCCGCCTTCGGTGGGATATGTCTTCCTGCAGGGAGCGGCCGGCGGGAAGCCGATGCGCAATTTCACGTATCACGCTGCCGGCATCGAGCCGCTGAATGATCCGAACAATCCGACGCAATTCTACAACTATGCTCAGGGTAAAACTCGGGACGGTCTCGATTACATCGATCCGATGACCGGACTGCCGACGCTTTTCCCGCTAAGCGGCGACCCACTGAGTTCAACCGGCTGGGTCGATCAAGGACCCTCGGACAGGAGGATAGTGATCAGTTCCGGCCCATTCGACCTTGCCCCGGGTGGACATGCTGAAATGCTCGTTGCCATTGTCGTCGGGCAAGGCTCCAATAATCTCGCCAGTATTTCGGCCCTTCGATCCAATGTTGACTACGTACGGGTTTTCTACGCACAAGGCCTCTCCATGGCACCGCCTCCATCCTGGGCCTTCACGGAAAACACCGGCAGGAACGCGACGATCGGAGTGCATTCGGTCATCAACCCTACGATCGGAACGCGTTCTCTGCGCACGGGTGATGCCATAGGCGTCTTTTTCAATCGGGACGGTCAGTTGGTGTGCGGTGGGTACAGTATTTGGCACGAAGGCCAGAGTATGGCCATCACAGTATGGGGCGACGATATGCAGACGCCCGAGAAGGACGGATTTGCCGATGGTGAAGTGCTCAAATACAAAATCTGGGATGGTCAGGAGGGAATTGAGTTCAGGGCAGAGGCAACGTATCAGTCTGGCGGTCCATCGTATCAGACCAACGGAATCTACACCCTCAGCTCGCTGCATGGTATCACCACTGTTGACCATAGAATACCGTTGCGACAAGGGTGGAATATGATCTCTAGCTACGCAGCCCCCGCGGATTCGTTGTTGGATGTCATGCTCGCGGGCATCAGACCGAACATGGTTCTCATGAAGAATGGAGGCGGTCAAGTATATTGGCCCTCATTCGGCATCAATCAGATAGGTCGATGGAATGTGCGACATGGTTATCAGGTGTACATGCAGGCCTGGGACACGCTCATGGTTAGGGGACATGTTGTCGTTCCGGAGCAGACGCCGCTGTCTTTGGGTCAGGGTTGGAATCTGATTTCCTACATTCGCACTTCGCCGGTGGTGAGCGAAGTTGCACTCCAGTCGATCTTGGGAACTTTGGTCATAGCAAAGAACAACGCCGGGCAGGTCTTTTGGCCGGCGTTCGGCATCAACACGATCGGTCAGTTCAAACCCGGTGAAGGATACCAAGTGTACGTGAGCGAGGCTGGTACGTTGAGATATCCAGGGAATTCCGGTTCAACGGCCAGAACGCTTACTCCGCAAATCGCTGAAGTTCAGAAAGCCGCCCATTATGTTCCTGCGGCTGGACGGAGTGGCGACAACGCAGTCATGCTTGTTCGCGTGCAGGGAGCAACAGATGGAGATGAAGTCGGCATCTGGACATCGTCCGGCGTTCTGATTGGAGCCGGACCGCTCAAACAGGGGAGTGCTCTTCTGACGATTTGGGGTGACGATCCTATCACAACCCAGACAGTAGAGGGAGCCGCGGAGGGCGAAGCGTTGACTCTGCGGGTGTGGGACAAAGCCCAGCAGAAAGAGAAGAATCTCTCGATCTCCGGAATCACCGACGGCCTTACAAATGAATCGGCAGAACCGTCGCTGAAGTATCAGGGCAATGCCGCTCTCGTGGTGGCGGCGAGGGTCGCTGTCGATGTTCCGAAGGAGTACGTCCTCGAGCAGAATCATCCGAATCCTTTCAACCCGTCGACGATCATCCGATACGGCCTCCCGAAAGACGCGATGGTGACGCTTGAAGTGTACAATTTGCTAGGCCAGGCCGTTTCTGTGTTAGTACCAGGAATTGCGCAAAAGGCGGGATACTACGACGTCGTATTCACTCAGGATGGACTCCCAAGCGGAGTCTATGTGTATCGCATCCATACGGAGGATTTCACCAGCGTCAAGAAAATGCTGCTCATTCGATGAGCCGTCGTTTGCGACGCTTTTCGCGGCCGCTGGCTACTGCGTATTTGAGTGCACTGCCGCTCCTGGCGACTTCACAGATGCCGGTGCACTTCAGCTTCACCGCAAATACCGGCAACAACGCGACCATCGCCGTACCTGTGTCGGCCCATCCGGCAGTGGGAGAGACTTCACTCGTTTCGGGGGACGAAATAGGCGTGTTCATTCCGGGCGGAATCTGCGCCGGGGCCGTCGTTTGGACCGGTGTGAACACCGCGATCACGGTCTGGGGCGACAATGATCAGACTCCAGAAGTGGACGGAGCACGCGCCGGAGATCGGCCGTGGTTTCGCGTGTGGCTCCACACGACGCAAACCGAGCACGATTCGGTGCCGGTCAGCTACTCTGCGGGAGACGGCACGTACATCGCGAATGCCATGCACGTCCTCGCCTCGCTCGGCGGAATCCCGGCGCTGGTTCCATCCGCAAGGGGTTCCGCCGACGGGCGGGGACAGGATCGTTTAAGCATTTATCCGAATCCGTTCAATCCGACTACGAACATCATATTCAATCTGGATCGGGCGGAACACGTTCGAGTGATCGTTACGGACGTGGCGGGCAGGAGGATTGCCGAAATCCTCAACACGTGGTTGAACGCCGGGTCGCACACGGTACGGTACGATGCTTCAACTTTGAAATCCGGCGTGTATGCATGTCGGATAATCGCCGGGAGCTACTCTCAAACGCGGTTGATGATCCTTGTTCGGTGAAGGAATTCGTCGTGGCATCCAGACTGACCGCAATCGCGCTTTTGATCCTCACTGTGCTGCCGGCAGTCGCCAGGTCGCAGACCTTGGAACACTTTCAGTTTGCGATGAATACGGGGAATAATGCCACCGTTGCTGTTCCGCTCTCAGCAAATCCCACAATTTCCGGACTTCCTCTCAATCTCGGCGACGAAATCGGCGTATTCACGTCGGCAGGCCTCTGTGTAGGTGCGGTATCATGGCCCAAACTCGACATCGTACTGACTGTTTGGGGAGATGATCAACAGACCCCAGAACTTGACGGAGCGGTCCCGGCCGATACGCTCCGTTTCCGCGTCTGGTCCAATGTTCGAAACACCGAATACTCACTCGTCGAAGCAGCATACGGCCAAGGGGACGGCATTTATGTCCCCGACGCGATATTCATTCTTTCTGCACTCACGGCTACCGCGCCCCCTCCGCCTCCCGAACTTCTTGTGCCGACTGACCGCACAGGCGACCTCCCTACGACAGTCGAATTCTCGTGGACGGAGGTTGCAGGCACGGGGAGTTATCATTTTCAGGTCTCAGCGGACATCGAGTTCTCTCAGCTTGTCTTCGATGACTCCGCGCTGGCTTCTCCTTCCTGTGTCGTCCGTTCATTACAGACGGCAACGCAATATCTTTGGAGAGTTCGCGGCTTGAACGAAGCGGGGGCGGGAGAGTGGTCGCAGGCATTCCGGTTCTCAACCGCTGCAGTCCTCATTCCTGTCCATTTTGTGTTTGCCGCTTTCACCGGCAGTAATGCCACAATTGTGATACCGGACTCGATCCATCCGACCGTTGGCGAAAAGGGGCTCGACATTGGCGATGAGGTCGGTGCCTTTACCCCGGCCGGCTTGTGTGTCGGGGCCGTCGTATGGGAAGGGAAGAACACGGCGATGGCCGTTTGGGGTGACAACGACCAGACCGACTCGATTGACGGCCTTCGGGGAAGCGAGCTGGTCGGCATGAAAGTGTGGCGAAAAGGAACGGACACGGAATACCAAACCGTGGCGGTTCAGTATTCGACTGGAAGTGCTCAGTATTCCCCGAATGCTCTCATGATCGTGTCGTCATTGATCGCATCGCCTGTCTTCGATTTCTGGATGAGCGATTCTGTGGTAGTGTTTGGCCCGGTCGCCCATGGTCAATCGGTCGAGCATTCCATCGTTTTGCGGAATGGCTCGATTTCGACCGACACTCTGAGTGGCACGTTCGCTCATCCTCAGGTGCCTTTTGGCGTTGAAGATGCGGCAGTAGCTTTTCGACTGGGACCCGGAGACTCTCTTTCTCTCGTAGTCCTCTTCGCGCCGACATCCGACATCATTCCTTCATTCGGAAGCTATGTCGATTCCATTGTAATCTCGAGCGTTGCGGGTATCAGCCGCATTCTCTTGTCGGGGAATTCGCCTTATCCCGGCGTTGAAACTGATGTGCTCGATATCGTCTTTGGCGAAGTGACCAGAGATTCGGTCGGGAGTGCTTTTGTGAGGATCAGCAACAACTCCATAAACGAGCTTGCGTTGGATACGGTGTTTACGCGGCCTCCCTTCAGTGTTGAACCCGTGCACGGCAGTGTTGGCCAGGATACGCTCACTCTGACCGTAAGATTCCATCCCACAAGCATCGGAGCATTTAGCGATACTCTGTGGATAGGAAACAACAGCCAAATCCCCTGGGTAAAGATTCCTCTTTTTGGCGCCTCTCCGGCGCCGTTCTTATGGACCTCAGCATCATCACTCATGTTCGGGCCTGTTGCCCTCAGAGATACGGCTCATGCCACTCTGGCTATCAGGAACGATGGGTCTGTAAACGTGCTCACTGTGACGAGTATGCTGTATGTCGCGCCGCTCTTCATGGTCGACCGGACGCCACCCTTCGCGATAGTTCCAGGCGACAGCGTAGTTCTAAACGTCAGCTTCAACGTGGAGGGCTTTACACCGGATGGTTACGGGACACATATAGACACACTCAGAATCGAATCGGATGGAGGATATGGAATCGTAGCCTTGAGAGGTGATTCTCCCCGACCTACCGTATCCGCAAGTCCGTTGAGCTTGGATTTCGGCTCGGTTCAGAAGGACACACAGTCCGTGCATCTGGAGAACGTTTCGGTCAATCCACTCAGAGTCGACACGGTGTACACGAAGTCCGTCAATTTCGGTGTACTTGCCGTCAGCTATCCCGTAATGGTGTCGAATACCGAATCGTTCGAGCTGCGTGTGTGGTTCAATGCCGACTCGATAAAGTTTTATGCCGACACACTCTACGTGGTGAGCAATGCAGTGGAAAATACCGGCAGTGTTTCGCTCGCGATCGCTTTGCTTGGAATAGGAGTGACAACGGGTATAGGGAATCAATCCGTTGTTCCACAAGAGTACATTATATATCAGAACTATCCCAACCCGTTCAATCCGTCGACAATCATCCGATATGGTCTGCCAGGGCGAGGTCGGGTGCTTCTGGAGGTATTCAACATTCTTGGCCAGAGGATTGCCGTTCTTGTTGACGGCGAAATGTCGGCTGCATTTCACGAAATAGCTTGGAATGCGACTGTCCCCACGGGTCTTTATTTTTACCGGATAGAGGCCGTCTCAATTGACAATCCTAACACGCGTTTCATCCAAGTAAAGAGAATGCTGGTGATCAAATAGCAGTCACGTTGAGGGTCATCGTTGTCTTCGCCGAAGTCCCCCGCGTCGTACTGAAGAATCCTTCCTGTTGTCCACCGCTTTCAAGGCGCGCAGATGTGCGAATACGTACTGCCGCGTAACAGCCGTGTGCACCGCCCGTATGAAAATGAACGAATCACTTGTGCAGGATTCCGAACGAACGTTGACGCCCGACCCCATCGTGCGAAATGAAGCCCTTTGGGCGCTTGCGTATTTTGCCGTCTACATGTTCTACCTGGTCCACTCCCTTGAAGGGGAATTTCTGCACTGGATTTCGTTGGTCACCATCCCCATAGCATGTGTCTACATCCGACGATCCATTTCCTCGTCACCGCATCGCATACGGGAGATTTTGAACTCATTCGGGATCGATAGATCCACATTGCGGAACGGCTTGGGCTGGGCGGCCCCCATCGGTCTTCTGCTGTGCGGACTGCAGTTCTTCTTGTCCAGAAACAGCGACCGGATACTGGAACTCATTTTGTCCGGAAAGGCGCTGTATCTCTTTCCTTTATCGCTGCTCCTCATGTTGTTCCTGGCAGGGTCGACTGAAGAATTCTTTTTCCGGGGGTTTCTGCAAACAAGACTCCAGGCATTGTTCTCGTCGAAGGTGGTTGCAGTGGTGATTACGTCGGTCCTTTTCGGACTTTACCATGTTCCTTATGCCTATCTGAATGCCCGGTGGCCCTCGCATGGCGATTTTACCCAGGCTCTTTGGCTTGCGTGCGCGCAGGGGATACCGATGGGCTTGATCCTTGGCACAGTGTATGTCCGGACGAACAACAACTTGTTGGCAAGCATCCTCATTCATTCGCTGGTGAACTCTTTGCCAGCCATGCTTTCCATAAAGTTCGGCAACGCGGGGACGTGAGTATGTCAGAGTTGTCCACGAAAAACACCCAAACTTGACATCCTCCCATCATAGCGTTAACTTCTATCAGCAAAATGGATTGTGAGAGAAGACTGATGATGCAGTTTGATGGGAAGTGGTCTTTTCTCGAGCAATCTTTTCAGTTCTTACTCTACACTTTCCATTTTGCACTTAGTATGCGGAAGTGGTGGAATTGGCAGACACACCATCTTGAGGGGGTGGCGCCCACAAGGCGTGCGGGTTCAAGTCCCGCCTTCCGCACGTTCGGCAAAGTGGGACGGTGATTTTCGCCGTCCCACTTTTGTTTGAGGAGACCATCTGCTTCGAATAGACTCGCCGCACAAAGGCGCAAAATGTGCTAAAGTATTTTGTGACTCATGCGATGTTTTGCGGCTAAATACTTCCAACTTTTCTTAATGACTTGCCCGCCCGTCCGAATGAAGTGCCTACAAGCGGTCGGGCGAGGTGTCGTACTGGCAATTTCTTCTACTCTTGCTCTTTCACATGTCC
>Ga0209343_10005497_pt1 | contig 15336 bp, 15 predicted proteins | sample RifCSPlowO2_02_FD_184026 | JGI IMG/M metagenome (GOLD analysis project Ga0209343, IMG submission 184026) | Groundwater microbial communities from Rifle, Colorado - Rifle CSP2_plank lowO2_0.2 (SPAdes) (version 2) | ecosystem: Environmental > Aquatic > Deep subsurface > Groundwater | place... | reverse complement strand
GGCAAACTCCATTTTGGTCGTTGAAACCGTTTTGGAAATTTCGTAATTTGTGGTTCCGGTGGTTTTCTCGTATTTCTCTCCGCTTCCGCCGCTTGCAAGTCCCTCAACCGGCCCTACGTTACTGACTGCACCCGGAACACCTCCGGGAGCTGCTGCGGGAGCACCCCCTTCACGTTTTTCTTCCGAGGACTGTTCACTTCGAACAACACTTTCAGGATCAAACTTTTCAGACGTAGAGCTTTGCTCAGAGAAATCGTACTCAATCGTTACTTTGGCAACGATTCGATCTTTACCGCCGATAAATGGGGCAAGTACATTAACAATTTTCTCTTCTTGCTTTTTCTCTTCTTTGCTTTTGTATTGCTGTTGCATGGATGAGAGCTCACCCATCGCCGCCGCCGCATCATCATCTCCAAGGGCCTCGCCCTCTGAATCAATCAATGTCACATTTTCTGGAGTCAATTTCGGCACAGCTGCTGCAACCAGCTTTTTGATCCCGCGTATTTGTTTAGGGGAAAGTTTTCCACCCTCGGAGAGCTGAACCATAACGGAAGCAGACGGGGGTACCGCTTCGGAGACAAAAAGGGTTTCTTTAGGAAGAGCAAGAGAAACACTTGATTTTTCGACCGGTCCAAGTGAGTCAATTGATCGGGCAAGTTCCCCTTCTAACGCTCGACGAAACTTAATCTCTTGGTCAAAATTGGTCGAACCGAATTCTTGTTTGTCAAAAAGTTCAAATCCGACATGCCCCTCTTTCGGTATCCCCATAGAAGCGATTGTAATACGCTCTTTATAGACGACATCTTTCGGAACTTCAATAACATTATCACGGGGAATACGGTAGGGAATTTTGTCTTTTTCGAGCTGTTCCACCACTTTTGCGGCATCTTCGCTGCTTAGTTGATCAAAAAGAACTTGATAACTTTTGTCACCGCCGGCAGTCCCATCAGAGGTATAAACAACCAAAAATACTAAAAATGCGACAATTCCAGCAACTGCTGCACCGATAATAGTTTTTTGTGCCTGAGTGAGCTTTCCGAAAAAAACGACAAGTTGCGAAAAAAGGGCCTTAAAATCCATTGTTACCTATTTTTATAATAAAGGATCGGTGAGTTCAAAGAAACGATCATTTTGAATTCGGGTTCCGATTGTAACACGAATCGCGTTCAATCCGTAACTGCTTAAATCACGTACAATCATACCCTTTTTTAAGAGTTCTTGCGCAATTTTTGATGAATTTTTTTCTTCAGGAAGCGATAAAGTGACGAAATTGGTATAACTGTCAATCACATCGATCCCCTTAGCGCGTGCAAATTCCTCATAACGGCTCATCTGCGCAAAATTATCACGAATACATTCTTGAACAAACGGTTCATCTTCCAATGCTACCGATGCCGCTTCCAAGGAGAGCGTCGTAATATTAAACGGCGGGCGTACTTTATAAAGAGCTTCAATAACAGGTGCCTGAGCAATTCCATACCCGACGCGCATTCCTCCCAATCCATACGCTTTTGAGAAAGTCCCCAAGAAAAGGACATTCTCAAACCGTTCAATCAATTCACGCGGTTCAACCGCATAGGAAGGGTCTTTGAAACGGGCATACTCCATGTAAGCACCATCGACGATCACAAGGGTGTCATTATCAATTTTTTCGATAAAAGCGAGCATCGATTCTGCATTGAGAGCATCTCCTGTCGGATTGTTCGGCGTACACAAAAAGATGATAGAGGGTTTGTGTTCACAATAAAGTGCATAAAATTCGTCCATATCATGCTCGCGCGATGCGGTTCGGATGATGTGCGCCCCCACTTGCTTCGCATAAATCTCATACATCGCAAAAGTGACACTGTTCATAAGCACTTTCGAACCGCCATGCGCTTTCGCATGGATTGCGAATTCGATCACTTGATCACTTCCGGCACCAATTACCAATTCGTTACTTTTAATGCCGTATTTACCCGATAAAGCGGTTTTAAGTTTGACCATCGAGTCATCAGGATAAAGGGCCATATTATCGATGATTAAGCGAACGGCATCTTTTACTTTCGGTGAACATCCAAACGGATTCTCATTACTGGCAAGTTTCACGATCGAATCTTTATCGATCCCATACTCACGGACAACCAACTCGATCGGCTTACCTGCTTCGTAGGTTTTAATAGACTCTAACGCTTCATTAAATTTCATAATTCTCCCTTTACGTAACTTCCCAACCATGTCACTTCATCGACATGTTTCTGGACCAATGATTGAATTTTAGGTTCATCAATATGACCGAAGAAATCGATAAAAAACCAATATCCGAAACCGTCATTATCCCGCGACGGCCGACTTTCGATTTTGCTAAGATTGATGTCGGCATTGTTAAAATCTTCCAAGAAATGAACCAAGGCTCCCGCTTTCTGAGCATCTTTTAAGCGTACCAGAATCGAGGTTTTATCCTCACCGCTGATACCGTTTTTAAAATCGCTGAGGATAAAAAATCTCGTTGCATTGTTATGGGCATCTTCGATGTTTTCAAACAATGTCGGAACACCGTACAGTTTTGCCGCGATATGGGAGCAGATAGCGGCCGCTTCAGGATCTTTAGAAGCCAAAATAGCCGCTTTTGCAGTCGATTCAACCGGTATGTGTTCGATCGTATCCAAGCCGTGTTCCGCTAAAAATTCCCGACATTGCCCAAACCCTTTGTCTTTCGAATAGATCCGCTTGATATGGTGAATTTTCTCCGCTTTGGTGGCAAATGCCATATGAATCGGCATATAAAGTTCGGCAACAATTTTAACGCTGCTTTTGCCCAGTAGATCAAGGGTTTCTCCCACGACGCCATCACGGCTGTTTTCGATCGGTACTACACCGAATTTTGCACGCGATGCTTCGAGCGTTTTAAATACAGCTTCGATCGAACCAAGAGAAAGATAATCACTCATTGCCCCAAAACGTGATTCTGCCGCCTGATGGGTGAAACTCCCCTCCGGCCCCAAATAGGCAATCCGTTCAGGGAGTTCAAGATTACGGGCAACCGCAAAAATCTCTAAAAATACTGCTTCGATTGCAGCCGTATTTAAAAGTCCGCCGGAAGATTCACTGATCTGAGTCAACCGATCAATAATGGATTTTTCTCTCTCTGGACGATAAATTGCCGTGTTACTTTCATGCTTAATCTCACCGACACGACGCACCACTTCCATGCGGCGGTTCAAAAGGCCGACGATCTCATTATCGATCTCATCAATTCGTGCTCTGCACTCTTCTAAAGTATTCATAAACTCTCCAATATTGCTTGCATATCGGCATAAATTTCCGCCGGTCGCTCGTGAGGTTTTAGCGAGGGGATAATCTCATCCGCTGATCGATATTTGCCGCTAAGGACGAATACCCCTTTCATCCCCAACGATTGCGCGCCGATAAGATCCCCTTTGACATCATCACTGATAATCGTAATATCACTGAACTTTATCCCGGCTTTTTGCAGGGAAAGACGAGATAAAGCTTCTTCGAAAAAAGCGATGCTCGGTTTGCCGACCACCGTATAGGAAACCGAGGTAGCAAATTCCAACATTTTTAAAATTGCCCCCACGCCGGGATAACGTTTGTGATTCTTGGCATACAGCGTGGTTTCATGCATCCCGATCAGTTGTGCACCACCAAGGAGAAATTCGATTATTTGTGCATATTCATCGCTCACGAAATCATCTTTGATGGCCACTAAAACAACATCAGGATTTAAAAAATCCAACGTATAGCCCATCGCCTGTAAAACATGTAAAAAAGGAGCAGATCCATACGCCGCAACTTTACGGGTTTTGTCAATATGACTCTCCAACATCATCAACGGATCGAGATAATGTTCCCGAGGAATATTCAACCCGATACTATTAAGATATCCCAAGAACTCATCACTCGGATTTTTGGTACTGTTGGTAATGACCATATAAGGAATCTGATGCGCATTAAGGTAATCGATAAAAGCAACCGCCCCACGAGTGGGAAGTTTGGTATTATCTTCGATTAGCGTCCCTTGCACATCCACAAAATACATGTTTATAGCCTACAGATAGTCGCGTTCTAACGCGATAACATCATCAAACGTTTCGCGACGTCGAATCAGACGTACATTAGCTGCTTCGATGGCAATCTCGGCTGAGCGACCACGGGTATTGTAGTTACTTCCCATCCCGAAACCGTAGGCTCCTGCACTGTGAATAACCAATAAATCATTGTGTTCCATCGGTGGAAGCGGGTAGTTTTTGGCTAAAAAGTCACCGCTCTCACATACCGGTCCAACCACATCGGCTGGAGTTGCATCACCCGTTTTATCCAACGCTTCAACACGGTGATACGCTTTGTACAAACTCGGACGGATAAGATCGTTCATGGCCCCATCTACCATTACGAAACGTTTTTCACCATTGTTTTTCTCGTAGAGTACTTTGGTCAAAAAGTATCCCGCATTCGCCGTCAAAAATCGTCCCGGCTCCATGATAATCGTAACATCGATTCCTTTGAGTGCAGAAAGAATCGCTTGTGCGTAATCGTAAGGCTCAATCGTTGTCTCATTGTCGTAACGAACCCCTAACCCTCCGCCGATATCAAAGAATTTTAGCTCGATATCGATTGCTTGAAGGGAGCGTAATAAATCGGCTACGATGACTGCCGCTTCGTAAATCGGCTCCAAATCGGTCAACTGACTTCCGATATGAAAATGGATACCTACGGGGTCAAGATTAGGCGAGTTTTTCGCTTGGATGTACATCCGTTTTGCCGCAACAATCTCCACACCGAATTTATTATCATGTAAACCGGTTGAAATATACGGATGAGTTTTCGGATCGATATTCGGATTGACACGGACACTGATACGGGCTTTGGCACCCAGCTCCCGAGCGATCATTTCAACTCGCCCAAGTTCTGCTTCACTCTCCACGTTGATGTAGAGAATATCCGATTCGATCGCTTCACGAATCTCATCATCACGTTTACCGACACCGCTGAAAATAACACGATATTTTGGTACTCCCGCCATGAGAGCACGACGCACCTCGCCAATCGATACGCAATCCGCACCTGAGCCTTGCTGCGCAAAATGTTTTACAACGCTGAGATTTGAGTTGGCTTTGACGGCATACGCTAAAATAGATTTACGCCCGCGAAACGCCTCTTTTAAAGATTCAAATTGCGTTTTCATCGCATCAAAATCATAAACATACAAAGGTGTTCCGTAGGTCTGCGCCAGAGCTTTAAAATCGATCACTCATAATCCTCATTGATTAGTTTTGTCGCGATTTTACCCTAACTCTCCTTAGGGGATTTCCAAGTCGCCATAACATTACTCCGCCGAGTACCATAATCGGAACGATTATCCCGATTTCAGGTGATAAGGTTTTATTGTTTGAGAGTTCTCCCATCATAAAGAGCACTCCCCATACAATCAGGGTTACCAAAATGGCACTAAAACTAAATAAGGAGAGATTTAAGAAACGGGCACTCACCGGGGCGTACGTGAAAAAAATCACCATCAAAACCGGTGCAAACCATGGTGAAACAAAAATACGGTACATGGCACTCGTAATTTTAGCCACATCGACATTTTGATTTTCAAGCAGCTTAAGCGCGTCCAATCCGTCGCCAATCGTAAAGTTGGCTTTCCCCTCATATACCTGATCCAAAATTTTGGGTTTAAAATCACGCAGTACTTTAAGATTATTTCGATCTTCCGTTACGATCCCTGAAGCGTGTAGATCAAACCCTTCGGGAGGACGTATTAAATGAGCTTTTTGAATATTCCAATAGCCATTCTCGTACACTGCTTCTTTGGCACTCAAAGCCTCTTTTAAATGGCCTTGTTCGAAGGTAAAGATTCGAATATCTTCCGCCCGCTTACTCAAAGGATAAAGATTTCCGAAATAGATGTAATTTCCTTCATGGGTGAAAAAAAGATTACTGGTCGGGCGGATAAACTGAGAGGTTTCACGTAAGTTGTTGGCAAATTCGTTTGAACGGGCAAAATTGGTCGCATGAAGGGAAATATAGATAATTATCAGCCCGCTAGCCACACTCAGAAAAGGGGCCATAATACGTATTTTTGAGTACCCGAGTGCGTAATATGCCGCCAACGCATTGGAGCGGATCAGTTCTACCAAAGAAGCTATGATTGCAAAAATCAAGGAGATCGGCAACATCATATCAACCGCATAAAAATATTTATACATGATATAAATCAAAACAAGGTTAGCGGAGTTTGGAAGTTCTGAGGCATTGTCCATCAGATCGAATCCGACCATAAAGCTGGTTAACGCAATCAATACGATCGAGAAATAGCGTAGATACGTGAATGATAAAGTATTAAATGCGAGCATAAGAGCCTAAAATAAAAAATATTGAAGTTTATTGTACCCAATTAAACCTGCGAGATTTTTACACCCCTTTTACGGAGCATTTCGCGGCAACATCACTGCAACTTTGCGTTAAAAGCATCTCTACCGCATCCGCTGCGGCAGAAATCCAGTTGGATAGTTTAGATTGTTCTTCTGCACTAAAGGGGTGCAATACATAATCGGCCACCTGCGATTTATGTTCCGGTTTTCCGATCCCCATACGAACACGAATATACTCAGGCGTTATCGCGGCATCGGTTGATTTGAGTCCGTTATGTCCGCCATGTCCGCCTCCGCTTTTAAAGCGTAATGCCCCAAAAGGAAGGTCCAAATCATCATGAATAACAATGACCTCATCGATTTTATAAAAATTTTTAACGGCAAGGACAGAGCGACCGGAGAGATTCATAAAAGTTGTAGGTTTGAGAAGGAAGTGTGACCCCATTTTAAACAACTCCCCTTCGAAGGAGCTCTTTGAAATGTTTTGAACACTGCGACGGCGACAAAGTTCATCGATCACCATAAACCCGACATTGTGACGGGTTGATGCATACGCCGAGCCGGGGTTTCCCAGTCCGACGATCAGCATCCTTATTTCGCTTTAATGATACTAAGAACCGATACACGGTCTGAATCAGTAAACGTAACGTTTTCAACACGTGGAAGATCACGAACCAATACAGAATCACCCAAATCGAGTGGAGCAACATCAACAGTGATATTTGCCGGCAAGTTTTCGATTGCCGCTTTAACGCGAAGACGTTTTTTAGCAACGAACAACATACCTTTGTTTTTCAAACCGACAGGAGTTCCTACCGTATTAACCGGTACATGATAGTGAGTGACAACACCTGCTTGTGCAACCATCAAATCAACGTGCAACAAGTTGCCTGAAACTGGATGAGACTCATACCCTTGAACCACAAGGTTCATCTCTTTACCCGCTACGTTTACAGCAAATGCTACGGTTTCTTTGTTGCGCACAGTACGGATAAAGTCGTTCATTTTGAACGCAGCGTGAATGTTTTCAAGCCCTTTTCCGTAGATGTTGGCAATAAGATAACCATCACGGCGATACGCTTTTGTAGCAGCTTTGCCAATACTCTCTCTTAAAATACCTTCTAACATGTGTCATGTCCTTCGTAAATAAAATGGGGCGAATTATACTTAAAAATAGTTTAAACTATTCTAAACCCACTTTATCCTTTCAAGCCGATGAACTCTTCTTCTTTAAACTCTTTCGGACCGTCATCTACTCCCAATTTTCCTTTATCAATGGTAGCACTGAGCCCTTCCATTTTAAGTTTTAAATCCGATGGTGACGTTGCAAAGGCCAAGGCATCCTCCCGAGAAATACGCCCATTAAGATATAAATCTAAAATTCCCTGATCAAACGTCTGGGATTTATAGAGTTCTTTCCCTTCTGCGATTGTATCAGGGATCTCAATATCTCTATTTTCTGCGATTAACTGTTCAATACGGGGTGTGCGAATCAGAATTTCCAGTGCAGCGGTCCGTTTTCCATCCACGGTTGGAATCAGACGCTGTGAAATCACCCCTTTGAGGACAGAGGACAGAGTCATACGGACACGATTCTGTTCACCCGTCGGAAATACGGAGATAATCCGGTTAACCGTCTCTTTTGCATCAAGTGTATGAAGTGTTGAGAAAACCAGATGCCCGGTATCTGCCGCATGAAGCGCAATTTCGATTGTCTCCATGTCCCGCATCTCTCCAACCAAAATAATATCAGGGTCTTCTCGCAATGCTGCACGCAATGCTGATCCGAAGGTATGCGTATCTTGACCGATACTGCGCTGATTGACGATGCATTTACGGTCTTTATGGACAAACTCAATCGGATCTTCAATGGTAATAATATGCTTACGCCGTTTCCAATTAATCTCATTGATCAATGCGGCCAAGGTGGTTGATTTACCGCTTCCGGTAACACCGGTCACGAGAACCAATCCCCGCTCCATCTCCGCAAAACTATGGACGATTTCGGGTAAGAGTAATTCATCTACCGTTAAGATTTTGACGGGGATCAGACGGAAAACAGCTGATATCCCCTCCATTTGGAAAAAAATGTTGATACGAAAACGGGTATTTTCATCAAACGGATAAACCAAGTCCAACTCTTTTTTCTCGACCAATTCAGGAAAACGGGTACGAAGGAGTTCTTTGGCAAAAACAAGGGCATCATCCTTAGAAAAGATTTCACCTGAAAGGGGAATAATTTCTCCATTGATTCGTGCACGAACAACCGCATTGGCTTTGATATGCAAGTCACTTCCTCCCGCATCGATCATGCGCCGAAGATAACCGCGAATTTTTTTCAATACCTCAAAATTGAGGTCTCCCAAATCAGGTTGCTGAATACTTTGCTGAATATTTGAATTCATTTTTTACTCCAATTCACTCAAAATTTCGCCAAAAGCGACCTTAAACGCTTCCAATCCTTCACGAATCTGTTGATCAATAATCATTTCCATATCAATCCCCGCATTTGCAACTTTAGTTTGGTGATCTTCGATGATATCACTTCCTATCGGTAGTTTCAATACCGTATCTCCGCCTTGTACAAAAGCGTCAATCGTAGCGATCGGAGCCGTATTAACACTGTTCGGTGCTAAAAGCTCATCGATATAATACGATCCCCGGAATTCATCACCTTTCACACCCGTACTGGCAAACAAAACACGGCATTTTGGAACATTAAGCGCTTCAACTCTGTTATAAATATCAGCGGCATTAAGAATACCCATTTTACCCGTTTCAACCCCGTTAGTGCGAAGTGTTTCATCGATTGCACGATCAATTCGACTGACAAATACACTGATTACAGTATCTACAGATGATTTTTTCGACGCACGTTCAAATGCTTCCGCACACTTAAGAGCCTGCTCAACCGAAAAGATCAATGTCGCATTAACTGCGATCCCCTCAGATGCCAGCGCTTCCATCGCGATGTATCCCGCTTCCGTAGCCGGGACTTTGATCATAACATTGGGACGGTTGATCGAGGCATGAAGCCCTACCCCCTCACTAATCGTCGCCTCTGCATCATCGCATAAATAAGGATCCACTTCGATACTCACATATCCGTCATCTCCCGCTTCAAATAACGGGCGCAAGATATCAGCGGCTTTTTGGATATCGTAAATAGCCAATGCTTCATATTTTTCTTTGGGTGACAATCCACTCAGTGTTGAGAGTTGTTCTTTATAGGCAGGAGAGGTCAAAATGGCATTTTTAAAAATTGCGGGATTCGAGGTAGCACCGTTAATAATCCCTTTCGCAATAAGTTCTTTAAATCCCTCATCCAAAAATGTCCGTTCAATAAAATCGGCCCAAAGGGCAAAACGCGCTTCCGCTATATACATTGGTAAAAACTCCGTCCTAAAAAGTGTAACTATTATGCCAAAAAATAATTAAAAATAGAGGTTCACCCCAAGTTTGTAGCGATCTTCTCTGTAATCCTGATCAATTCCTTCATAACTGCACTGCACTCCCCCCAGAGGACTCCATTGCCACCCTTGAGAAACCATGACTCGGCTTCGATCGCTACCATCCAAATAGAAGATATGACCTGTTTCTATATGGCTCTTCATCCGATTACCCCAGTTGATCGCAGTACCTGCAGTGAACCCCAATCCAACATCGGCATTAAATCCGAATCTCACCTCAGGCTCACTCAAAATATATCCGTACATCCGTTCATCTCCGATAGATGCACCTGCTCCCACGCGGGTAACAAAGCTTAGTCTGTCTCCTTCGTACTCGCGATCCCAACCGCTTTTCATTCGCCAAGAAAAGGGTTTAAAAAAATGGCTCACCGGAGCAATGGAGGCCAAGGAGAGAATGGTCAATTTTTCAAGCGTAACGTTGTCATGATCAACCCCGACAAGAGTATCCAAAAACTCAATCTGGGCTCCGGAGAGATGCCCTGTATCATTTTCTCTCAAATCATGAAAAGCAGGACGCCACCCGATCAGCAAAGAAGCACGATTTTCAAACCACCCTTGAGATACATCGATCCTCGCAGAACGATGAGCAGAATCGGGATTGGATTTTGAGGCTACATTGAGCGTCTCGCCTGAACCTAAAGCAGCACGACCGGAAAGGAGAGAATGATAACGCTCGGCATAAACGTCTTTAGTGATTTTTCCTTCAATGTAGTCATATTCCGCCAATTCTGCTGCTGCTTCAAGTGTAAAACGACGTTCTTGGTCTGATAAATTCATGCTATTCAATGAGGCAGAATTTATCTCCCCTGCACTCAGCGATTTAACCGCATGGAGTGCTTGAGGAGAAAGCTGCCCTTCATACGCCAATAATTTCGTCCGTTTAGAGGGTCGGTAGTGTTTTTGCACCACCAAAGCTTCCTCCTCAAAAGCTCGTACCGTATCGGGAGGAATGACGTAGTAGAAAAAATGATCCCTCAAGTGAACACTCGGACGGGCAATCTCGGTGAGCCACAACATGTGATAGGAGCAATTTTCATCGAAAAAATAGTACCACGAGTTAATCCGCTGCAATTCCCAGATATGGCGCACCATTGCCATCACCTCATCATGGGTTAGATTCAGATCATATTCCCATACATCTCGGGATTCACTGTCACGGTACTCTTTAAGTTTCTCATAATAAGGGAGCATCGAGTAATATCCGTAATACCCGCCGAATAAACCTTTATAGGCAAAAAGTAACCCATTGGTCTCATCCGTATGCGCCGCATAATTGATCGCATAGGACATCAATTTTGATTCCATGGATGAATCAATCCGTAAAAAGGTATGTCCGAACATCGATGCTGGGGAGTTGATGTGAGCGCTCGGAAAAACGAGAGTTACGCTCTGGGGATCCATTTTGGCTACAAGCGCTTCATAGTCACGGCATTTTCCCTCACCGAAAGTGGTATTGAGTTCTTGTTCCAACCATGCTCGACGAGCCGGAAAACGGCAAAACACGCTTTCATTGCTTCGGTTCGTCTCATCATTAAGATACTGGATAGTTGTATCAAGTTCGGCAGAAAGATTCTGTTTTCCATCGGGTGAGAGAAAAAAAGCCGGATCGTCAATCTCGCTTTCACTATCAGGGGTATGCATCAAAAGATGCCAGTAACGGCTATCGGAAAGTTGTTTTGTATGGGCGTGCGCAATCAGTTTATCGGTCGATGTCGCATAAACCGCTAAACTCAGTACACATAATAATAAAAGAAAGGGCAAATAAAACCTTGATTTTCGTCATTCCCGATTACGTCGGGAATAACGGGAGATGATGTTAAATAAACCTTAGCCTGCGATAGTAGAAACGTTATCAAGAACCGTTGCCATATCGGCTTTTTCACTCGTATAGATTGCATTGTAATTTGCTTGAAGTGCTGATGCAAATTCTGCTTTGTTTTCAACATTCAAAAGCTCTGCAAGCGTTGAAACACTCTCACCTTGACCGATAGCGATCTCACGAGAGAGCTGATCCATGTTAGAGGCTACAAACTCTGCCGCACGCTCATTCATCACTAAATTGGCTTTTTTACATCCTGATGTCCCTGAAGTAACACCAAATGTTTGGTTACCCAATGTACCATTGGTCGTTGCTTGAAGCGCCAACATCACCGCAGAACTGTCATCTTTGATGATCTGAGACCCAAGACCGCATCCTGTTTGATTGTTAACCGTTGCAAAACCTGCCGTTGCGAGGGCAGCGATTGCTGCGATACTGATTAAAACTTTTTTCATAGAGACCCCTTTTTTCATAAGAATTAACGAAGAGTATAAAAGAAAAAAGCTTAAAAGTTTAATAACTTAATTTTAGTACATCATATAATAGGCTTACACCTACTTCTGCGAATAACATCCATAAATGCTTTTTTACTAGAAAATAATACGGAATGACGAAAAAGTTTATACATGTAAAAGTTTAATTAATTATAAAAAATAAAAAAAAATCAAGAATTCAACTTTATTTAATGAAATTACGTATAATATTTAACAAATCTAAATAAAAAGGGATTTCATGAAAGTACCTCTTCTAATGGGGATTTCTGTTGCTGTATTAATAACAGGTTGTGCAACAATGCAAAAAATTGAAACACATCAAACACCATCACCTGCAGCACCACAAATAAGTAAAACTTTAAATATTAAAGAGAATGAGCCTTCCGGTTTAAAACGAAAAGTAGCTATTGGACGTTTTACCAATGAAACTCGTTATGGTCAAAGTTTTTTTCTTGATCAAAATAATGACAAAATTGGCAAACAAGCAATGGATATACTTTCTTCAAAGTTGTTTCAAACAGGTAAATTTATTATGCTGGAAAGAGCAGACTTAGCAAAAATTGAAAAAGAGTTAAGAATTGGCAATTCTAGTCAATTAGATAATGCTGCCGACTACTTAATTTTAGGTTCCATTACGGAGCTAGGCTATAAAGAAGTAAGTGACGTTGGGTTTTTTAGCCGGGTTAAAAAACAAGAGATGTCAGCTAAGGTTCATATTCGTATCGTGGATGTCAGTACGGGTCAAATCATATATTCAGAAGAAGGAAAAGGGATAGCTTTCAGTGAAGCCGGAACAGTAATGGGTGTCGGTGGTAAAGCTGGTTATGATGGACAACTAAATGATAAAGCTGTTGAAGCGGCTATTTCCGATCTTGCTTCTAATATCATTGAAAATATGCTGGACAAACCTTGGAGAGGCTATATCTTAGGATTTGAAGATGGACATCTTATCACTTCAGGTGGGAAAAGCCAAAATATCAAAGAAGGGAATAACTTCGATGTATTTCAAAAAGGTAAGCAAGTTAAAAATCCGCAATCAAATATGATGATTACTTTGCCGGGCAAAAAAATTGGTTCAATATCCATAGTGGCAAGCATGGGCGATACACCAGAGTCTGAAGTTTCACTTGCTTCTGTGACAAGTGGCGATTTGAAAGCAGTGATTACTTCTAAAAATTTCTCTGATTTATACATTCAAGTAGGAGAAAGTAAATGAGATACAAATCACTTATAAGTTCATGGTTGTTTGCATTAGCATTCACAGGATGTGGCTATCAAGAAGGAGTAATTACTCCAGAAAAAAAAGCATATCTTTATTTTACAGGCAATGTCCAAGATGTGAAAGTTGTTGTAGATAGCAATGAAGGTTTTACAATCGAAACTGGACCCAAGCACAAGTATAAAATAAATTCAGGTAAGCATACAGTCACAGTTTATCGAGGTGATAAAATTATTGTCAATCGTGAAATTTTCGTCAGTGATGGCGTTGAAAAAGAAATAGAGGTTCAACCATGAAAAAAATTCTCAAAAAAGTTAAGTATATTGTGCCCGTAATAGCCGTAATTATTTTAGCTGGTTGTGCTCCACAACCTGCAAAACCACTGTATAACTATGCTGGTTACAGTGATAGCTATTATGCTTACAAAAAAAATATGACCCCTGAATCAACTCTTCAATTAGAAAAATCTATTGAAGAAGCCATTAATGGAACTGAGAATAGTAGATCTGGGCGAGTTGCACCTGGTATGCATGCCAATTTAGGTTATTTATATTTAAAGGCAGGTAAGCCAAATGAAGCGATTGCTAGCTTCACTATAGAAAAAACTGTTTATCCAGAATCTACCTTATTTATGGATAAATTGATTACTAGAATTAAAGCTTCAGAAGGAACAAAAAAATGAAACTTATGAAATATCTTGCAATTGTATTATTGGGCATTTTGGTACTTTTTACTTCCGGTTGTGCACCTAAAATTAACACTATAACAAAAGGTGAAAAATTTCCAAAAATGTATGACCAACAACCACGCTCATTGTTGATTTTACCCCCTATGAATGAAAGTACCGACGCTGAAGCTAAAGACTACTATATGACTACGGTTGAGATGCCTTTTGCTTTGATGGGTTATTATGTAATGCCTGTTGAAATTGTGAATGATGTAATGAAACAAGAAGGTATTACCAATACAGAAATGTTGTATGACTTACCACTCAATAAATTACAGGAATACTTTGGGGCTGATGCTGTTTTATATACTCGCATCAAAAAATGGGATACATCCTATATGGTTGTAGCTTCACATCTTACAGTTTCAGTTGATTCAGAAATTGTATCGACTAAAACTTCCGAAAAGTTATGGTCATATAACGGCACTGTTGTCCAAGACTTGACTAATAGAAGTAATGGTGGCGGAGGTTTAGCTGAGTTGATTGTGAATGTAATTGCGACTGCAATTAATACTGCAACAGCTGATTATGTAAAATACGCACGAATTGCGAATATTAAATTAACATCATCAGTTCCAACAGGCCCTTATCATGAAAGTCATATGAAAGATCAAGGCATTCAAATTATCGACCAAATCCCAGTAAAATAATCAATTCTATTACAGTATGTAAGTTTTATATTTACATACTGTCAACTAATTCTCTCTTCGTCCATCCTTTTAGAGATAAATCAATCTTCTGAGAGATCATCAAACGACTCAAAAAAGACTCTCTTGAAATCTCTTTTGCCCCCAAACTTTTGAGATGGTTGGTTGGAACCTGACAATCGATAAATTCAAATCCCCATTCCCTAAGATTTTCCACCAAAACAGCGAATGCTACTTTAGAAGCATCAGAAACTTTTGCAAACATCGACTCACCGCAAAATACTCCTCCGACACTTACTCCGTAAAGCCCTCCGACTAAAACACCGTTTTGAAACGCTTCAACACTGTGCGCATATCCGAGGGCATGTAGCGTCTCATACGCTTCGATCATCTCAGGTACGATCCAACTCCCCTTCTGTCCGCGACGCGGAGCAGTTGAACATTCATTGATTACTTGCGAAAATGCACTGTCAAAACAAATCTCAAACTGAGAGATTTTTTTACGTAATGAACGGCTCAGTTTAAAATCATCCAGTTCTAAGATCAGCCTCGGATCGGGAGACCACCATAAAATGGGATCATT
>Ga0209343_10005496_pt1 | contig 15338 bp, 13 predicted proteins | sample RifCSPlowO2_02_FD_184026 | JGI IMG/M metagenome (GOLD analysis project Ga0209343, IMG submission 184026) | Groundwater microbial communities from Rifle, Colorado - Rifle CSP2_plank lowO2_0.2 (SPAdes) (version 2) | ecosystem: Environmental > Aquatic > Deep subsurface > Groundwater | place... | reverse complement strand
ATGAAAGACGTCCCCAAGGTGCACCCCGATCCGGTGCTCGAGCGCCTGCTCGGGCGGCAGCGACGCCCGGCGCGCGCCGAACTCGCGCTGGATCTGCAGTGCACAGCTCACCGCCTGCAGCGCACTCGGGAAACAGAGCAGCAGCCCGTCTCCCATGGTGTTCAGCGACTCCCCGCCGTGCTTGCCACAGAGCGAGCGCATGCGCTCGAAGTCCGCCTTCACCAGCGCAATGGTTCCCGACTCATCCTTCTGCATGCGCGCGGAGTAGCCCACCACGTCGGTGAAGACCACCGCCGCAAGCCGCGGACCTTCGGACTGCGAGGGCACGAGCCAGGAACGGGGTGCCTTTCGCCGCTCCGGAGCACCTGCCGGGCGTTCGGCGGCGGGCGGCGCGTCGCCCTCCAGCCTCGTCGCGAAGCGGTAGCCTTTCCCCGGGATGGTTGCGATCGCCTGCGGGCCGAGTGCCTTGCGCAGGGCGCTGATCTGCACCTGGAGGTTGTTCTCCTCCACCACCAGCCCCGGCCAGGCGATCTCGAGCAGCTCGTCCTTGGTGACCAGCCGGTCGCGGCGCTCTACCAGCGCCACCAGCACATCGAACGCCCGCGCCCCGAGCGTTACCGCTCCGCCGTCGGCCAGCAGTTGCCGCGTGGCAGGGATCAGCTCGAACCGGCCGAATTGGTATGGGGCGTTCAAGTCAGGCCGCGAGAGACCGCTTCACAAGGCTGGAATTCCGGCAAATCTACTCCAACGGGGATGGCTTCAGAAGGTTTCAGCCACGTTTCAGCCGCCTAAAGGACTGAAACGGCCCGGCGAGCGGAAGGTAGGTCCTGCAACAACGGGATTTTCCCGACCGCTTCAACCACAGGAGCTTGCCATGAGCGCCAAACCGAACTTCGCCTCCCCCAGCTCGATCCTGACCGTGGCCGCTGCCACGCTGGCCGCCATCATCGCCATGGGAATTCTTTGGATGGTTGTCAGCCTTTTCCAAAGTCGTGGCGCACCGATGGAGCGCCTCGCCGCCGCCGAACGTGCCTGCGCGCAGCATGCCTACCAGTCGGAGCGCGAAGCCTGCATGAAACAGTGGATCGCCGAATCGCACGCCATACCCGTAGCCAGGCAATAGTGCGAAGAACTACTCTGGTCACGCACAGTCAATTCTGCTGCGTCGCGTGACCACGCGGACTGTGGCTGCAACGCCGCGGTCGCGTACCCACTGCGCAGTAGACAGGCGTCACTTACTCTTTCGCCGGGTGTAAATTGCATGCAACTCGAGAGCGTGCAGCGCACTGCGATGGCGGAAGGTGACGAAACCAGCTCCGGAAAATGGCTTGGCCGCGCCGCGGCGCTCGCCGCCTGCGCAATCGTGGTCTATCTGGCGATTTCCCGTCTGGGCGCCTTCGGGCTCTTCGCCGTGGCAGGCGCGCTGGTCGTCCTGGTGTATGTCTTCAACGCTCCGCAACTCCTCTTTTCCGTTTTCGATGCTGCTCGCAGAAAGGTCCGGGGCGTCGAGCATGGGGGACGCCACGACTGGTACGGTTTCCGGGGCACGACGATGCGCCTGTTCTTCGACGAGGCCGGCAGGCCGTGGATTGCGATGAAGGAAATCGCGCAAGTTCTGGAGATCGGCGATGCAGCGCGGGCATTCAGCCATTACCGTCCGGCGGAGTTCGCCGCACAGCCGTTCGCGAAGGGCGAGCAGTGCCTTTCAGAAAACGGATTGCGGCGCTTGCTCGAGCATTCGCAGCATCCCGATGCGCACGCGCTCCTGCTCTGGCTCGAGCGCGAGGTGCTGCTGCCGTTGCAGCGGCGCCGGGAATTGTTTTCCGGAAAGTCGGGCCGGGATTGACGCGCTGGGAGCGCTGCACGATGCGGCCAGGTCGCAGAGCGGCGCTCAGATGACGGAGCGCGCTCAAGCGAGCGCGGCGCGTGCCTGTTCCACCGCGTTGTGCAGGCACCCGGCCTCGAACGCAGTGGCGCCGCGGCGTTGCGCCGGCCGAAGCCGCGCTCCTCACCGTAACATTTGCACAATTTCGGACTCGACCTGCGCGCGCTCGGTTTTTGAAAGCAAACTTGCGCGGAAGCCATTCAGGGTCAACTGCCTTATCTTGTTTACTGCGAGGCCGATCTGCGCCGCCGCGCACAAGTACTCATCGGTGATGTTGTGCCCGAACAGGACCGGGTCGTCGGAATTGAGCGTCACGTTGCAGCCCGCATCGAGCAATCGCCTGACGGGGTGCTGCGAGTAGCCGGCCACAACACCCAATCGGACGTTGCTCGTCGGGCAGACGTGAAACCAGACGCCGCGCGCGGCGAGTACCCGCAGCAGGCCTGCATCTTCAACTGCGCGCACGCCGTGCGAAAGATGCATCGCGTCCAGTTTCTCGAGCGCATCACGGACGACTCCGGGTCCACCCATCTCGCCGGCATGCACCCTGAGGCGGAGCCCCGCTTGCTTCGCGTCGCGATACAGCGCGACGAACGGCGGATCGATGCCGAGGCGGTCGTCGCCCATCACGTCGAGTCCCGCGACGAGGTTCCAGCCGCCGGGGCCGGCGCGCTCGATGATCTCTCGCGCCTGCGCGGCTTCCTCCCGGCTGGACGGTCCCCGGTTCAGGCCGAGGATCAATCGGCAGGTGATCGGGTACTCGCGCTCCGCGCGCTGGATCCCGCGCCTCGCCGCAGCAAGCACTTCCGGGACCGTCAAACCCTGCGCCATGTGAAGGCGCGGGTAGAAGATCGGTTCGGCGTAGCGCACGTTCTGCCGCGCGAGGTCCTCGAGCACCTCGAACAGGTGCCGCTCGATGCGCTCTTCAGTGCCCGTCGCCGGGAGCAGGTACTGGCGAAAGATGGCGCGGAAATCGTCGAAGCTCGCGAACGGCCGGTCCATCCACGGCGGCCGATCGCCGAGCGCGCGCGCCTCGGGAACGAACTCCCGGACCGTCGACCAGCGGAACGCGCCTTCGACATGGATGTGCAGCTCCGCCTTGGGCATCCTGCGGATGCATTCGGCGAGCAGGGGCGGGCGTGACCGCTCGGCTGGTCCCGCCGGGCGCGACCTGAGTTCAGGCATTGCGATTCAGTGTTCCGGCAACTGCGACCGGGGCGGAACCGCGCCGAGCATCTCGAGCAGGTGCTTGAGCAGTGGGCTGCGGTGCTTGTCGCGCCGCACGATCACGCCGCAGTCCGTCTGCGCCTTCAGTTCGGGCGGCACCGGAACCACTTCCAGTCGAAGATGATCCTCTTCCGAAAGGCAGAATATCGGCAGGAACGCGACGCCAAGACCATTCGCCACAAAGCGCTTCATCGCGTTCAGCGAGTCCACCTCGATGCCGATATTCAGCGGCAGCTTGAGACGCGCGAAGGTTTCTTCGAAGACGCCGCCGTCGCGCTGGACTTCCGCCACGATGAGCGGGTTGCGCGCCACCGTTTCTTCATTCAGAAGGCTGGAGAAATCGGCTCGCGCGCGCCGCGCGAGAGGATGTCCCTTCGGGGTGATCAGCACTGCCTCGTGGGTTCCCACCGGGTAGCAGTAGAGCTCGGGCGGCAGCTTTCTTACGGGGATGATGCCCAAGTCCACCTCGTTGTCCTTCAGCAGGCGCAGGACCTCCTGGAGCGGGCGCCCAAGCAGCCGGATCCGCGCCCGCGGATGCGCACGCTTGAAGCGCTCGATCGTCGGGGGCAGCAGATAGCTGAGGAACGTGTCGTGGGAAGCGAGCACGATTTCTCCCTCTTCCTCACCCAGCATCAGCGACTGCTCGAAATCCTCCACCTGCTCGAACAGCGATATTGCGAAGATTTTTGTTTTCTCGCCGGCCGGCGTGAGCCGCACGCGACCGCCGCGCGTTTCGTAGAGTTTCACGCCGAGACCGGTCTCGAGCTGCTTAACGCGCTGCGTCACTGCCGGGCCGGCGATGCCCAAGTCGTGCGCCGCGCGCGTCACGCTGCCGCGCTTGGCGACGAAGAAAAAGCAGCGCAGCGCTTTGAGGTCCAGCACCTCGTAAGGATCCTTGTCCATGCGCCGGCCTCCTCCCTGGGGTAAGCGGTGCTTTGGGGAGTGTAACGGGCGGACCGTCGCACTTCCATCGGGGTCGCTCTACAGTGCGGCCAACCGGGAGCACAATCTCAGGTACTCGGCAGCGATGGAATCGAAAGGCACCAGGAAGGTCTTTCACGCCGGACGTGCGGAGTACGCTGCGCTCAAGCAGCTGGGGGAGGCATTCGTAATGCGCATGATGACGCGGCGCCAGCTCCTCGCAAGAGCATTCCTTGTGCTGATCGTCCTGCTACTGACCGCCGTCGGTTACTACTGGACGGAAATCGCGCGCGTCTATCACGTCATCCGCCTGTTCGAGCGGGACCTGATCGTCGGAAACTTCCGCGCAATGGATGCCATGTTCCAGACCACGTCCGTGCGCCGAGCGGACAGGCCGCACGAATTCGTGCTTGTGCCGCGTGATCTCCCTCGCAGCTACCAGTACAAAGGCGAATCGAAAGACCTCGCCCGGTTCCTCGAGGAAACCGGGACGACGGGCCTGGTCGTCCTGCGGGATGGAGCCATATCGTACGAACAGTACTTCCGTGGACAATCAGCTCAATCGAAGACGATTTCCTGGTCGGTCGCGAAGTCCTTCATATCGGCGCTCGTGGGAATCGCCGTCGCGGAGGGACGCATCAGGGACATCGGCGACCCTATCTCGAACTACGTGCCGCGGCTCAGGGGCAGCGGTTACGACGGCGTTCCGATCAAGCGCGTCCTGCAGATGGCCTCCGGCATTCGCTTCAACGAGGACTACGGCGATTTCTGGTCGGACATCAATCGCCTTGGCCGGGCGATCGCGTTCAATACCTCACTCGATGAATTTGTCGCGTCGCTCGAGCGCGAGTACGAGCCGGGCAGCTGCCACCACTACGTGAGCATGGACACACAGGCGCTCGGCATGCTGCTGCGCGCGGCGACCGGCGAGGCGCTCGCGTCGTATCTGGAGAGCCGGATCTGGAGGAGGATCGGAATGGAGTCCGACGCCTACTGGCTGATCGACCGCGATGGCATGGAACTCGCGTTCGGCGGCCTCAACGCGGTGCTGCGCGACTACGCACGCTTCGGGCAGCTGGTCCTGAACGAAGGTGCCTGGAACGGGGAGCAGGTCGTGCCGCGGGAGTGGTTTCGAGCGGGCACGGTTCATAGTGCACCGCGAGAGTGCCCGAGGCACACGCCGAGCCTGGGCTTGGGCTATGGCTACCAGTGGTGGGTTCCTCCCGGAGAAGGCGACTATCTCGCGATAGGGGTCTACAACCAGTTCGTGTACGTCCATCCGCGTCATCGGGTGGTGATCGCAAAGAGCTCTGCGTATCCGGACTACAACCGGGACGGGACGGACAAGGAACTCGAGTCCATCGCGATCTTCCGGGCGATCGCCGCCCACGTCGCGCGACAGTAGTGAGGCCAAGGTCGAATTGCCTGTCGACGTGCCGGCGCGTAACGTTTGGAACCAAGCCGGGATAAACTAGTTCGACGACGCTCGGCTCGACTTGCCAACTGGGGGATTCTTCGATTACGGTGCCTGTCGATTCGAGTCTGTTTACGCCGGACGGCGCGGGGAAGGGAGGCAACGATGCACAATGAATTTACGGCAGTGATCGAGCGCGATGGGGAGTGGTTCATCGCTTACTGTCCCGAGGTCCCGGGCGCGAACGGACAGGGTCGTACGAAGCAGGAGGCGAAAGAAAACCTTTCCGAGGCGATTTCGCTCATTCTCGAAGACCGTCGAAGCGACGGGCTCCGCGGCGTTCCGGCGGAGGCCATTCAAGAGACTGTTACTGTTAGGTGAAGCGCAGCAGTCTCCTGGCGCATCTGCGCCGACACGGGTGCCACCTCAAGCGCGAGGGTCGCGCCCATTCACTTTGGACGAATCCGCAAAACGGGGCGGTCGAGGCGGTGCCTCGGCACGTCGAGATCTCGAACAACCTCGCACGTAAGATCTGCCGGGGTCTTTCGATCCCGGACCCGGGTCGTGATTGAGGAACAAAGCAGAGACCGGATTGACCGCGTTCGCCGGTCCGCGGTAACGCCCGCTTAAACCGGGTTCAGGTGACCCGCGCAGCGACCTTGCGGCAGTAAGCGCTGGCTGAGGGGGTATAAGAGGCGCCCTATGGCGGCGCCATCGCGCGCAGAGGACATTTCGCTATGGCTTGCGCCGACCTCACATTGAGCGCCTAAGTTCATGGTCAATCTGCTTGTAGCCGCTTGCTGCTGATCGTGTTCTTCCTGACGCTGGTACTGGGTGCGTGGGGATTTTCCGTGCTGGGGATCACGTTGGTGATCGGCCTGCTCTTGTTTGCGGTCCTCGGTGCTGTTGCTGCGGTTGCATCACTCTTCATCGGCTCCGCCGACCCAAAATGGGGGCAGTGGCTTTCGCTTGGCGGGACGTGCTTGGCAACGTGCCTGGTAACGTGCCTCCCGCTGGCAGCAGGATGGTTCGCGTGGAAGGCGGTTCCGTCCGTCGTTGATCCGGTCCTTCGCTGGCTGGCGATCGCGGGCCTGGGCTCAACGCTCGTGCTGGATGCCGCTGTCACGTTCCTTTTCTGCGGCTGCAAGATAATGGGCCATGTCGTGGCTGAAGACCATCGCCACATCGAGCAGGCTCGCCGAGATACTCGGAGCGTACGGGGACATTGACACCGTAATGGAGAACCAGCGCGAGGCTTCCAAATGAGATCGAGCGGTCTTGCGCGTATTTCGGCCGCCGCGCTGGCCGGAGTGCTTTGCCTGCCTCATGCGGTTCTGGGTGCGGACCGCGCGTGGATCGAGCGCAGCGACCGCAACGCCCGGCTCGTGTATGACCAGATGGGCAGCTTCGCGCCGGAACGTGCATCCGTAGAAGGGGACGAGCGCTTCGATACGGGCGTGCTGGACCTCAGGCCGGGATACGAGGCTCGGTACGACGGAGCGGCAAGACGTGTCCTCGATCTGCTTTCGGCCAGGCGCAAGTTGGAAACGGACGCGAGAGTCCGCCAGGATCTCGACATCCTGATCGACGCGGTGGGAAAGATGCGGCGCACGCAGGCGCTCGAGCGCCGCCTGCTCGTCCCGTACATCGACGTCCCGAAGCACGTCTTCCAGGGACTCCAAGTGCTGCTCGATGCGCGCAACCAGGAACCGAGGCAGCGCAACGCCCTGCGGCGCCTGCATCGCTATGCCGGGATCGACCCGGGCGTGGTGCCGCTCGCCGAGCTGGCGCGCGCGCGCATGAGCGAGCGCTTCGGGACAAAAGACCTCGTATGGCCCTACGAGAGGGAAGTGCAGCAGAGCCTCGATAACTGTGAACGCTATGTCGCCGGAATCGCCGACCTCTTTCGCTCCACGGTGCTGCGTGACTGGGAGCCCGCGCATGCCCGGCTTGGCGCGCAACTGCGCGGTCACTGCGAATGGGTGAAAACCAGTGTCCTTCCGCGTGCGCGCAAGGAGCACGGGCTGCCGCGCGAACTGTACGTCGACCGGCTGCGTGCGCAAGGGGTCGATATCGAGCCCGAGCAGGCGATCACGATGGGCACGTTCGCCTTTGCCGAGATCCGCGACGAAATGGCACGCCTCGCTGCGCGGATTGCACGCGAGCGCAATCTGGCGTCGGCAGATTATCGCGACGTCATTCGGCAGTTGAAGCGCGATCCGGTGCCGTCGGATCGCATCCTTGCGCTGTATCGGGATCGCCTGAAGGAAATCGAGCAGATCCTGGTGCGCGAACGGATCGTTACCCTGCCACGGCGCCCGGCCGCCATCCGCCTGGCGAGCGAGGCCGAATCGGCGGCCAGCCCGATCCCCTACCTGAACATGCCACGTCTCGTCGGCAACCAGGGCGAGGTGGGCGAATTCGTCCTGCCGCTGACCAACCCGAACGCGCAGTCAGCGGATGCGGCAGACGACGCCACCGCGGAGGCGGCAACATGGACGTGGACCGCGCACGAGGCGCGGCCGGGACACGAGCTGCAATTCGCCGCGATGGTCGAGGGCGGCGTATCGCTCGCCCGTGCGGTGTTCGCCTTCAACGCCACGAACGCCGAAGGCTGGGGACTCTATGCCGAGAGCATCATGATTCCCCATTTTCCTCCGGAAGGTCAGTTGTTCTCCCTGCAGCTTCGATTGCTGCGGGCTGCTCGGGCGTTTCTCGACCCGATGGTCAACCTCGGCAGGATGACGCCCGCCGAAGCCAAGGCGTTTCTCATGCGCGAGGCGGTGTTCTCCGAGCCGTTCTCACAGCAGGAGGTGGATCGCTATGCCTTCGAACTGCCGGGGCAGGCGGTTTCGTACTTCTACGGATATACGCGCCTCCGCGAATTGCGGATGAAGGCAGAGCTGGCGCTCGGGCCGCGGTTCGACCAGCAGGTATTCCACGACCTCGTCGTAGCGCAGGGGCTTTTGCCACCCGGGCTGCTCGAGCGCACGGTGATGGACGAACTCACTCGCACCCGGTGATCTCCGGGATTCCCGGTCTTTCCGATTCAGGATTCACGAAGTGAATCCTTGGCAAGGACGCCACGCGCCATAAGGCCTGCTTTGGGGGATGTAATCGGTACCAGCTGGCGACCGAACCGTCGGAAGAAGAACATGCGTGATACCGTGAATAGACTGCGGTCGGCGTTCGGAAGGAAAATCATCATGAGCTTTGAAATCATTGAAAGCGAAGGCAAGCCGATCAAATCATGGACTCGCGGCGTGCAGGTCGAGGATGCCGCGAAGCAGCAACTGCGCAACCTGGCCGGTCTGCCGTTCGTTTTCAAGCACATCGCTGCCATGCCCGACGTGCACTGGGGCATGGGCGCGACCGTAGGCAGCGTCATTGCTACCAAGGGTGCGATCATTCCCGCCGCCGTGGGCGTGGACATCGGCTGCGGCATGATGGCGCAGCGCACGACGCTGACTGCCAGCGACCTGCCCGACAACCTGCGTGCGCTGCGCTCGGCGATCGAAGCGCGCATTCCGCACGGCCGGACGAATGACGGCGGCCCCGGAGACCGCGGAGCGTGGGGCGAAGTGCCTCAAGGCCATAACAAGGCGCTGCGCGATCTGCTCGAGGCGCTGAAGCTCATCACGCAGAAGCACCCGACGATCGCGCGGGCGGCGGGACGCGCGCCTGCGCATGCGGGCACGCTCGGCACCGGCAATCATTTCGTCGAGGTGTGCCTGGACGAGGACCAGCGCGTGTGGGTCATGCTGCACTCGGGTTCACGCGGCATCGGCAACCGGATCGGCGGCTACTTCATCGAGCGCGCCAAGGAGGACATGCGGCGCTGGTTCGTCAACCTGCCTGACGAAAATCTCGCCTACCTGCCTGAGGGCTCGGCGTTGTTCGTCGATTACTGCGAAGCCGTGAACTGGGCGCAGGACTTCGCGCGCACGAACCGCGAGCTGATGATGCAAGCCGCGCTCGCGGCACTGAAGGTGGCGGTGCCGAAAGAATTCACCTGCGACATCGAGGCGGTGAACTGCCACCACAACTACGTGAACTGGGAGCGCCACTACGGCGAGGACGTGATCGTTACCCGCAAGGGCGCCGTGAGCGCGCAGCTCGGCCAGCTCGGCATCGTTCCTGGCAGCATGGGCGCGAAATCGTTCATCGTCAGCGGGCTGGGCAACCCCGAGTCGTTCTGCTCTTGCTCGCACGGTGCGGGGCGGGCCATGTCGCGCAACGAGGCGCGCAAGCGCTTCACGCTCGCCGATCACGTCGCCGCCACCGAGGGCGTCGAGTGCCGCAAGGATGAGGACGTAATCGACGAGACGCCGGCCGCGTACAAGAGCATCGACGCGGTGATGGCTGCGCAGGCGGACCTGGTGAAGATCGAGCACACGCTCAAGCAGGTGGTGTGCGTGAAGGGGTGACGGGGGAGGCGATCGCGGTGTTTCACGCGAGCGCGCCACACTTCGAGAAACCGTGATGTCGGCCTTTGCACAGTTCCTCGGATGGGTGCTCATCGTTGGGGCACTCGCTTGGGTTGTGAGCGTCCCGATGTCTGCCAGCACGCTGACACTCTGCGTGCTTCTCGCCGGAGTCGGTGCTGCCATCATTGTTTGGGTTCGCCAGCGGGATGCGGAGGAAGCAGACGCGAGATCCGACTGGTCACGTGGCAAGAACTCCTGGTGGTTTCTCCTCCTTCTCATCCTCGCAGGGTCTGTGAACGCCGTGAAAGCCCTGTACGCACATGAATTGGGGCGGTACGTGCTGGGAGGGTTGGTGATCATCGTTGTTGCTTTCGGCGTTCGCGGATACCTCCGGTTTCGCCAGAATCGAAGGTCTAGATGGAGTGCGAAGAACGGAGCGCCCCCGGCACCAATTGTCATGCCGCGCGGCGACGATCCAGATGTCGTACGCGCGGCCGCGTTAGGCAAGCACGAAACGGTGAAGCAATTGATTGCGCTGGGTGCTCATTTGGATGTGGAAGGCTGCGGGACGACAGACGATTCGGCGTTGATCGCGGCAGTTCGATCTGGCTCGAAAGAAACTGTCGAAGTGCTGCTCGCGGCCGGTGCCGACGTGAATCGAGGGACAGATGATTCGGCGTTGATAGCGGCAGTGCGATCTGGCTCGAAAGACACTGTCGAAGTGCTGCTCGCGGCCGGTGCCGACGTGAATCTAGGAATTGACTGGGACGACGGCTGGAAGGACGGGCGCAAGACGCCTTTTAGCGAGGCAGTCTCCTGTGGAAATCACGACCTCCTGAGATTGCTGCTCGATCGCGGAGCACGCGTGCCCGACCTCCGTAGCCAATTCGACTCTGGCGTCGAGGAAGGTATTCTCATGCTGTTCGAAATCGGAGAAGACGCGCTTGCTCGAGATCTTGGCAGGGCGGCCGTTGGTGTCGAGCTTCCGCGGCCGGACGCCGAACGGATTGAACGTGCACGACTCCTTGGATCGGTGTTTGCGGCATTCGCCGAATGGTTCAAATCTCGCGGCGACCGCTCAAGCGCGAAGCGACTCTGCGAATGGAAAGTCGAGCGATGGAAGGGGATCGAGTATGGCTATGACGGCTATTTCGGATACTCGATGAAGGCGGTGGTCGTGTGTCTGCGAACGCTCGCAAGCGTCCACGAGTTAGAGGGAAACGCGCAGGAGGCGTTGCGACTGTGCCGAACGGCCGTGCGCACCTGGCGCAAGCGTGACTTCGATAGATTGCCACCCTACTACGAGGATTCCATCTTTTACAGGGAGGACGTCGCGCAGCAGTCTCTGACCGATCAGGAGCTTCGACGCACTTTGGGCCTGGTAGACAAGGTGGGACGCGACGAGTTCGCTGCGCTGCTGCGTCAATGCGAGCAGGTGCTCGGGTCTCTCCGTATGCAGGAAGAGCAGCGTTCCGTCGCCGCAACGCTCCAGTTGCTGGAAATCGCATGAACTTCCAACTCTCGCTCGAAATCGGTAGTTTTGTCGCCTTCCTGTCCGCAGAGCTGGGAATTACCGGTGGTGAGGAGCCTTCGGTATCACTTTCCATCGCTGACTGCGACTCCGTCTATAACGGGACGATGGATGCCGCGTCGGCGGACCGTCTTCATCAGCTTATCGTTTCAGCGTTGCGGACCTACGGGCGCGATGAGTCCTGGCACCGTTGCGGCCTCGATGGAACCACCTACCGCGGTTCCTTCAGATCTGCGGCCCTTTCCGTAGAAGAATTTGAGTTCTGGAGCCCGGATCCGGGCACACCGCCCCATTGGCTCGTGTCCGCAGCGATTGAAAGCGTGCCGCTCCATCACGACGATCGCCCGGAGTTCGAGTTGGCGCTGGAATTGCTGCGACAGGCGTTGGGCATGGGCGTGCCGCTGCGCTGGACCTGGGGCGATCCGCCTTGCCTGCGCATCCTGGGAAGCGTGCCCGCGCTGGCTCATTGGCGGTCGGCGCTTTCTCTGGTACCGGAAACCGGTGACTTCGTGATCGACCTCAGCAATCTGCATTCAATTCCGAGCGTTCCGCAAGATTACGTCTCGGACCTCAAGGGCCTGGTCAGTCGCAGGCCCCCGATCAAATGGCTGCTTGGACACGGAAACCATCTCGACTGGTTGCTTGAGGTGTTAGCGATACCTCGCGAATGCATCGTCAAGCGAACCTGACGCGATAGCGTACTTGTGAACGAAATGCGATGGTACGACTGACCTCCCACCTCGAGACCTCCTTTCATCGAAACCTGGCCTCGCCAGGATGGCTGGAGCAGCTTGCCGCGCATATCGAAACGGCGATCAGGGCGATCTCCGGTTTGGAGACCTGCGCCGGCGTGGGCAAGGTGTATTCCCAGTACAACGAAGCGCGGTCCATGGGCCCGCATAGCGCGGTTCGATACCACTTCATCGTCGATGTGGCGCTCGATCGTGCAAAGCCCGATGCGGTACAGGATCGGTATCAGGCCTGGGTCCGGTTTCGCCCCGACACGAACACGTTCGAGACTCAGCGCGAATCCGTCGACGATCAGGAGACCAGAGACAAGCGGTGCGCCGACGCCGAACGGCAGCGCGAGGCGATCGAATCGGCCGTGCAGGAGCTTCGGAAAAATTTCGAGGGCCGGGAAGCCATTCATGTCGAGCGGGGCGCCCAGCGCGTGCGGGTGAGCGGAATCCGGGCGGTCGGCGATCGGTTCGTCGCCGACGTAGAAGAGGTGCCCTCCGCAGGTCTGCAGAACAGCCTGCTGCATCGGGCGCATGGCGGAATTGCCGGTCCGCTGAAATGGCAGGTCAGCCCTCGATTCTCGGAGGTCGGGCGCGAAAGCGAATGGGTGGCGCGCGATTGGAGCCTGATCTTCGATCCGCAGATCGTGCAGGGTCTCGTGGAGCTTGCTGCTCGCTGGCCCGACGATTTGCCTGGCCTCGCGCGCTATTGCGAGGTCGGTTGCTACCTGATGGAGCGACCGGGCCCGGGGAATCGACAGGGACTGCCTGCGCTCCGGCGACCCACATGAACGTCAATCCTTCCGTGTCGCGGCATTTCCTGGTTCTCGACGACGACCGTGAGCGGATTCGCGGCTTCACCGCCGTACTCGAGCGCCTTGGGTGCGACTGGGCATTGCGGGCATGGCGTGACGCGCAGTCCATGATTGCGGAGATTGAACCGGTGCTCGGCAGCGCGCAGCTGATATCGCTCGATCACGATCTCTACCGGGAGTCGCCGTCCGAGCCAGATCCTGGATCGGGCCGCCTGGTCGCCGATTTCCTTTCTCGACGTGCACCCGTCTGTCCCGTAATCGTGCACTCGACCAACACCAACGCGGCGTGGGGCATGTTCAACGAACTCACCGCGGCCGGCTGGCAGGTCGAGCTGGTACACCACCTCGACCAGCCTGGGTGGATCGAGCACGCGTGGTTGCCGGTAGCCAGACGCCTCGTGCCTGTTCTCCCTTAGCCGGCTGTCCCACTCGCAAAGCTTGGCTTAGGGTGGTGTAACACCCACCCTGTAGCGACTCCGTCGCGCGGGTGCGAGATTGACGCATGGCTGCAACGATCCTTCGAGGAGAGTGACCATGCGCATCGCCCTGATCGCCATGAGCGGCATTCGAGTCTGCGACGAGGAACTCCTGCGGCTCGGTCTCACGATGCCGGGCTTCGTCGAACGCAGCCGCACCATCGCCTCGCTCCCGAGCCTGGGGCTGCTGACGCTCGCCGGCATGACGCCCGCCGAGCACGAAGTTCGCTACTTCGAAAGCGCGGATCTCGACGCGATGGCCCAGCTGCCAATCGGCTTCGACCTCGTCGCCATCTCAAGCCTGAGCGCCCGCATCAACGACGCCTACCGACTCGCCGCGCGCTATCGGGAGCATGGCATCCAGGTCGTAATCGGCGGGCTGCACACCACGGCACTGCCGTACGAACTCCTGCAATGCGGCGTAAGCACGGTCGCGGGCGAGGGCGAAGTAGTCTGGCACGAGATCCTGGAAGACGCGGCGCGCGGCGCGCTGCGGCCCTTCTACGACGCGCGCGGCCGCGAGTTCGATCTGCGCGAGGCACCGATACCCGCGTTCGAGCTGCTCGAGATCGAGCGCTACAACCGCCTCACAGTGCAGGCGAGCCGCGGTTGTCCGTGGCGCTGCAACTTCTGCGCGAGCTCCATCCTGCTTACCGGCAAGTACAAGCAGAAGCCGGTCGGCAAGGTACTCGCCGAGATCGACCGCATCCGCGCCCTGTGGCCGCGGCCGTTCATCGAGTTCGCGGACGACAACGCGTTCGTCAACCGGGCCTACTGGCGCGAGCTGTTGCCGGAGCTCGCCAAGCGGCGCGTGCGCCGGTTTGCCGAGACGGACCTTTCGGTGCACGAGGACGAGGAACTTCTCGAGCAGATTCGCAAGGCCGGCTGCCGGCAACTGCTGGTCGGCTTCGAGAGCCCGATGCCGGAGGGGCTCGACGGACTCGAGCTGCGGCGCGACTGGAAGCGCACTCACTACGTTCAGTACCGCAGCGCGATCGAGCGCATCCAGGCGCACGGCATCAGCGTCAACGCGTGTTTCGTCGTCGGGCTCGACGGCCAGGGGCCGGAAGTGTTCGGCGCGATCCGCGAGTTCGTGCGCGAAGCGCTGCCGCGCGACGTGCAGGTGACGCTGCCGACGGCGTTTCCAGGGACACCCTTTCACTCGCGGCTGCTGCGCGAGGGGCGCCTGCTCGAGGAAAAGGCCTGGGAGCGCTGCACGCTGTTCGATATCAATTTCGTGCCGCAGGGCATGTCGCAGGACGAGCTGCGTGCCGGCTTCCACAGGCTCGTCACGGATCTCTATGCCGCGGACTTCACGAAGCTGCGCCGCGAGCATTTCCGCCACTTGCGTACGCAGGCAGTCCGCAATGGCGGACCGAAGCGGGCAGTGATGGCGGCAAACCGGAGCTTCGCGGTCGGGCGTGGCCGAAGGTGGGTTGCGGTGTCCGGCGGAGTTTCTTCCGTACTTGAGAGAAGGAGCGCGTCATGCTGATGAAACAGTTTCTTGTGGACCAATACCGATTCCTCACCTTCCGCTCGCCGGGCGCGGGTATTCGCGAGCATCCGGGCACTTATCTCGCATTCAGCCTCTGTCTGGCGTGGCTGGCCGGCATCGGCCGGTATTGGGACAGCGCTACCGCCACGCTCGGGCAGCACCTCGGGCTAGGGTCGGTCGGGTATGTGTTTGCGTTCGCTGGACTTCTGTGGCTCGTCGCGGCGCCGCTCGCGCCGCGCAACTGTAGCTATCGAACGGTGCTTCTCTTCGTCGTTCTGACCGCGCCGCCGGCGCTCCTGTACGCGGTTCCGGTCGAGCGGTTCCTCGCGCCCGCGACCGCTCACGCAATCAATGTCGCGTTCCTGGCGATCGTCGCGCTCTGGCGGGTCGCGCTGCTGTTCGTGTTCCTG